>Ga0056121_1000342_pt1 | contig 12361 bp, 10 predicted proteins | sample WorMetHEROISLAND_FD_83872 | JGI IMG/M metagenome (GOLD analysis project Ga0056121, IMG submission 83872) | Marine gutless worms symbiont microbial communities from Max Planck institute for Marine Microbiology, Germany - Olavius sp. 1 HERON ISLAND ...
GGGTTGCAAAGAGCGAACATCCCAAGCTAACTAACCGTGAAATTATTTTCGAAGAATTCCAACCTATGTGATCACAATTCACCAACGTCACAGACAGACAGACGGACAGACAGACGACATGCGATGGCAATACCGCGCTTTGCACTAAAGTGAATCGCGCGGTAAAAACGACACAGTTGCTTGAAAAATAGACAAACAGCCAATATAATACAAAGAAACTGCAGTTTACCACACTGTTACGGCGATCCTGCGTTGTTACACACATTGAAAACAGCAAAAATAATTAAGGTGATATTACTAAGCAGCACGTTGACATGTCAGTGCTCCAAGTAATATCACCTTAATTATTTTTGCTGTTTTCAATGTGTGTAACGACGCAGGATCGCCGTAACAGTGTGGTAAACTGCAGTTTCTTTGTATTACACCAATTAATGAAACAAATAGCAATCACCTGCTTGGCAGGCACTGACAGTGCAAACTGAAACCAACTTGTCTACCACTGCCATAAGATGACTCACTACATGAATTACACATTTTATTGATAACGACACCAAAAAGCACCTTTACATATCTACAAATATAAGCAAGATTGAACAATTCACTCTGTTATGTTTTACTCCATTATTGGTACCTGTGAACCTGTTCAAATGAGTATTAGGCAATAGTAATTAATGGAACAAACAGCAATCACCTGCTTGGCAGGCACTTACAGTGCAAACTGAAACCATCTTGTCTACCACTGCCGTAAGTTGACTCACTACATGAATTACACATTTTATTGATAACAACACAAAAAAAGCACCTTTACATATCTACAAATATAAGCAAGATTGAACAATTCACTGTTGTGTTCCATTATTACGGTCCAGCCATGTAATGGTAGGACCATTATGTGTTTTGCTTGCTTCTGTCGTCTGTCTGCATGTCCGTCCCATGTCAGATCTCGGAAACCCCTAAATTTCAAGATACATAATGGCTAATAAGTCCCAAAAGTAAGCAAGACAGGGGTAAAGTTACTATTGAAAGCTATTATAGGAAACCATACACTAGGACTTTAACGGTACCATTTGTTGACCCCCTAGCAGGGCCCCAAATGGGCGTTTCCATGGGAGCCCCTAAATTTAAAACTGGAACTTAGACTTAACTAAATGATCTCAACTTAGATTTAGCTAAATGATTTCATGCAGCGACTCCACCTTTGCTGTAAAATGCAAATGGTAATTAATTTGTGGTGAAAGTGACAACTGTGGTTATAGCAGCCAACATGTTGGCTGAAAAAACATCATACGATGGCACTATCGGCAAACGCAAACTGTTTGTACACGTATTGGCCAGTGGAAATTGCGCCGTGCAGTCAGTGACATCATGGCCAAACGTTATGCTGGGCTGAGGGTCAAACCCAATAGCCGGCACAGCATCCAGCCCAGTGGCAAATATCATCAGATCTTCCAGGTGAGATGACTCTGTAACAACACAAGCAGCAATGAGTGAAAAGTATACAAAATACAAAAAGCAAATTGCAAACCCAGCCGCAAAGCGCCAACATTATTAGTAGGTCAACCCAGCCAATTAGCTTGAATTTCCTTCCGACTAATGTTCACTACTGATTTAGCTCCTCCGGAAACACGCATTTCTCGGGATTTCCGAGAAATTTGCGATCAGTGGGAAGTATAATTTACTGATAATTGGCATCAATTGACAAATCAAGTTCGCTTAGCACTTAGCAGTGTCTTGCATTTATCTCGTTATGTTTTTACCAGCTTGTTTATTGTTGGTTAGTCTGTCAGCAGTCTCAATTGAAAACAAGAAAGCCCAGCTGTCGCCGACAAACCCGCGCGATGCGGTGTAATGTAATTGTAGCCCCTAGTGGAGGAACGCCTAGCAATATCAACGAAATCTATACATCGATGAAAAGTACATTTATTGGGCTACAATTCTGTCGCTGACAGTACGGGTCTATCTCCATTAGTTTGGCCGTTGTTGCCTTCCAAATGTAAGAAACCGCGCGAAATTCTTCGAAAATTCGAACTTACAGCAGTTCAAGGTCATTCAAGGTCATCGACCTCGGTGTCCATCGAAAGCCCATGTACGACTTCCTATTAGTCATTAATGGTAACTTTGTACGTATCTCTTACCGTTTTCGAGATATTGACGTTTAAAGGCCGAAAATGGCTTGTTTTCCCCACACCGCACTTGTTTGACGCCCCCGCTTAGGGGGAACCCCTTGGAGTAGGCCCGTCATGTTCGGGTTGCAAAGAGCGAACATCCCAGGCTAACTGGTGGTGTAATTATTTTCTAAGAATTCCCACCTATGTGATCACAGCTCACCAACGTCACGGACAGACAGACGGACAGACAGACAGACAGACGACATGCGATCGCATGACCGCGCTTTGCACTAAAGTGCATCGCGCGGCAATTAATGGATGCAGCTTGGTTGGCAAAATTTTCGAAGAAGATTGAAAATGGCATAGGGAACTAATTGTTATATCTATCCCCCCGACGCAGAGTGTCTGGATAAAGTTCATTCATTTCAATATTGGCATCAAGAGATTTCCAACAGGATTGTTATATTGTTAAACATGCAGCTATTTGTTACAGCAACAAATGCACAAAATTCATCGACTTCAGTGACCTTCTAAATCCTGCAGCAGGTCTCGCCAATACGTGACAATACGCGCTTCAACCCGCCGACGATTGCTGCCGGATTCTGACCAGTTTGGCAATTCGAACAGGCTTTCGACCGTTGCTGCATCCAGTGGCTGACGCTGATCAACAAAAACAGCTTGCATGACGACAGGATTTTGCTGAACAGCGTGCAACACATTCAGCAAGCGAAGACCGCCTTTGAATCTGAAACAACCATGTTATAGCATTGTACGTCACAGAAGGGAAGTAAACAAAATGGCTAAATTCAGCATGAGAAACTAGTGTCACACTACACACGTGAAACATTTGGGGGCCCACTGCTTTACAGCTTGGCCCCCAAAAAATTTGTTATGGGTGTTTACCAATGCCCACTACTTAATACTTACTGCTCAAATGCCACAGAAACGCGATCCAACACAATGAATCGGCATAGGCAGTTGACCAGTGACTGCTTGTCTTTCACGTGCTGTGCCAGTGGCATGCAGCCAGCAATGTCAATTGCATCAAGAAGATCATGAGCAGCATGCCTGTACTGATCGTCATCTTCAGCTTTCAGAATCTGTTGAACAACAACCACAGAAGCCAATGTGGACCTGTTATGGTCATGTGCAACTGCACCTGTCTGTTTAACACAGAGATAAATGTACTGACCATTGCATTTAGGCAGCAAATTAACAGCTGATTCAGCAATTTTACTGGTACACTTAAGGTCGTGTGTTACAAGTGTATGTTCAGAAGTAGTCCCCGGAGCCGCCGCCATACGCCGCCGCCGCCGGCCGCTAAGCTTCAAGCCGCAGTCAGCCGTTAAGCTAGTGGCTAGCCGGCTGAGCCGCCGTTAGAGTTACGAGCCGCCGCCGCCGCCGTTAATGTAACAGCGGCTTGCGGCTTAATGATGAATTGCGTTGACGAAATATGCCGTCCAGCGAACTGCCGTGCAGAATGCACACAGCATCCATCATACATTTCATTTGCAATGTGTAGCAATTCTGTGCGGTCGAGTTTCTGACACTTACTCGCAGTATAAGTACACTCTCACTGGCTTACATACTTACTTAGCACTTGAATGTCTGTCAACAGACACACCGGTTCATTTAGAAACTATCTGATAAAATGCTAGACTGCAGTGACAGTGGTACTGGAGTCAGGACGCAATAGCACGCCTTTGTAATACCCTGTCGCCCTGCTAAACACAGAACCAGTACTAGACCTATAAAGTTATAAACGTCTGAAGCATACGGGTAGGGACCTGTGATACTGACTACTGTAACTGTCATTACCATGAGTTATTTTGTAGTGTATCTGTAACATTTATACCAGCGGTATCGGACCTCACAGTTAAGTCTAGTTAGTTGCTTAGTGACTTAAGTTGCTTAGCCAGCCGCTAACAGGTCAAGCCGCCGCCAGCCAGTAGTTAGCGGCTTAACGACTTAAGTCGCTTAGTCAGCCGCTAAGAGTTTCAGCCAGCCACAAACAGCATAGCAGCTGGCTCCGGGGACTATTCAGAAGTACATGCATCAGCAAATCTTCGCAAAATTGGAAATTGCACTTCGAGTGCAGCAGTAGGGATATGATGGAGTTCAACAGTCCTACCACAGACGTTTGTTATGCAGCACGTTCAAATGCTGTAGACACTCACGGCATGCAGCTGTTGGCGCACTGCTTCATCACCTACATCTGCCAGCTGAGGGTTTGCAGCAGAGCACCCATCACCACCAGAGATGGCAGAGTACAGCAGTTCGGAGAAGAACGTTGGAAATGTCCCACGATGGACAATGCTGTAGGCTAGTACTTGCCCAGCCAGCTTGTACTTGTTGTTCTCCAGTGCTGTATCAACCAATCAAAAACACTGCAGCAGTACTAATAACGATGATGACAATAGGTATGCAGGCCGTCGGCTGCTTTGGTGTTTACCTGGCGTAGATGTTTAGCTTTTTCTTTCCTGATGAGTGATATTGCTATTGTATTAAGCAAAAATATGATTGCAAAAATGTAACTGGTGGAGTCCTGTGCACAAGACGGTATACCTACCTCATTTAGTTCCAATAATGTTTTGTGGTTACTTCACCGTGAGCACTTCAGTTCACAATTACAACACTAGGCATAATAAACTCTACTTGCCACATGTTAATTCTCCCTTTGGAGGCAGATATTGAACTTTAAAGGAAGCCAACTTTGGAATAGATTACCAGAAGACCTGATCGAAATAAGCTCACATCAGTTATTTAGTGAGAAATTATTATGTTCGAGTATTGCTGTTTTATATTGTCGGAAAATAAATATGATGATGATGATGATCCTGTGAACAGGTCACCTTTATGCAATCAACAACCCAACAAGTGCACTACTCCTAAGCGTAATACTACGTACAACATTGAAAAAGACAGACAGCACAGCCAAGCTCCGTTGTGCACTGGAAAGCATAATTAGCAAATAGTGATAAACTATAACATACCTATGTAATCGAGCGTCAAGTTCTTTGTTCTGTCGCCACCAGAGAATATTGGCAATTGCTGAACAGCTCTGACTGCAAGGCGAAGAAATTCCCTTGTCAGTCCCCCGCTGTCGATACCATCTTCCCCAGCAAACCGAACCGTCAGCAACCTGCACGGATTGAAAGTCTTCCTCGCGAATGCTCGGAAGGCACCATCCAGAATGTCTGCGCGATCGACATTGACAACATTCTTGTTTCCGTTGATGTCGATCTGCAGCTGAAGTTCCTGGAGAATGTCAGTCAGTGACTTCTCTCTAAACACAAGACAAGAAACAACCAGTCTCAAAATTGGCAACCATGTTGTCATCCGGTCAAGTTATTATAAGAAGAAACTCATCATACAGCCGCCACTGCCTAAGTGCCAAGTTGATGAACTGGCATCAAACAGTGTCTAAACTGCATTGTAACACCTGCCGTTGAAATGTGTATTGCTGCAAAGTACCCACGCAACATATGCAACTGGATATTGCTAGAGAAGCTCAACGGTTGCTGCTGCACTTCAGTCGGTCCATTTCAACAAACAGCACATATAGGCTAGTTTCTCACTTAGCAAACATTGTGACATGAACTTACGAGGACACACCAAGGTGCAAATCGAGGTCACTTCCGGCATCTGCACTACCGTCACTCATCCGCATATCGATATCCACTGTAGCAGCCCTGCATGCAAACGAGTCAAATGATACTAAGGTACTTTGTTGATGACGAAAACAGCAATGTTACAAACAACACAACACAACACAGACGCAAAAAACACCATTTACAGATCTACAGAGATGCAAGAATAAACTGTTCCAATTAAGTAAAGTGTATTATGACACTCAGTTACTGTTTAAACATGATACTAATTTCATGTTTTTATTTTAACTTCGTGTGTGACAGGTAGCAAATAATGGAGTCATATGAACAAAGCTGCCAGACAAAAGCAGATTTCTGCATGTTTAAATCCCTAAACCAGACCGTCAATGACGGAGTAGCTCATTCCAGGATTGGGACATTAGACCAGCCTGTAGCTGCCTGATACGCCACTGTTAGGGACGTGGTTGTTGGTCCACATAGGGTTAGGGTTAATGTTAGTTAACCAACAATTTCTACTTATTGAGCTGCACAAAAGTGCGCGTATCACGTGACCTTTGACCTTGACCACACTCTGGATGCACGCTGACCTGGAGTCCGTCGTGTGCAAGTTTGGTGGCGATCCGGCAATTTGCCCGCGAGAAGAAGCGATTTGCGCAAAAGTTAACAGACGGACGGACTGAGAGACAGACAGACGGACGGACAGACGACGGACGCCGCGCGATTGTATAAGCTCATGGAATGAGCTAAAAAACTGTCCTAGTCCTGCTGTAAAAGGTCAAAGGTAAAGAAGCGTATAGCTGTTAGTGGAATTCCATCTCACAGCTACGGAACGTCACTTGCCATATGGGATCACACAGTGTTACCTGCCACCCGACACAAGTGAACGCGCCCCGCCTGTACCCCAGCCGGTAAGCCGGTACTCGATTTACCTACCCCGGAGGGATGGAAGGCTGAGTTGACCTAGGCTACATTGTGATTGTGATGGGGCTGTAAACGCTACTGCTTGTATGCTACAGTAACCTGTCATGCAAGCTTCGCTGAATTGCAGCATCTATGTCAGCCTGTTCATCCGCATCGACATCTATGACAGGCAGCGACTGGCAAGTTGTCTCACTTGACAGTTCCGTGACATTCCTGAAATGGTGTACAGTTAATAGAATGGGTTGCAATGGTGATATGTATGCATTCTACAGTATTACCGGAGTAGCCTAGAACATCACAAAAATGTTCTTAGCTTACAGTAAGAAAAAGTCCCTTGCAAGTCATGTACGCAATTGAAACAGCTGAAAGATGGTACAGACTACATCCACAGTGTCGGTTCCCACCATAGCTTTATGTTATGTACATCAGTTGGCTGACATTTCGATAGACCATTTAGCCAGCGTTTAGCGTTTGGACTGAAGGTAGATATTTTAAGTATTTGCTGTAATACAAGTGATGTGACATGACATGTCTGACTGTTTGATACACAATTTCTGCCCGTTGTGCTTGTCACTTTTCAATTAATTATTCAAATGTACACTTAGCTGTTGCGTTCACAGCTCAACCTGATACTTCGAATTTCCAAAGGCAGTGCAGCAACAGTATTAAAGGGAGATAAAACAAGAAAGCCCAGCTAGCGCCGAGACACCCGCGCGACAGGCGCCCTCTGGCGAGTGCCGTAGTAATAAGTTGAAAATCGCGAATTTTGCCTACCCGGTGTCATTTAATGCCCCGCTCGGGGGGAACCCTTGCGAATTTCGCGATGAACTGGGCCTTTCCAAAAACTACAATGATTGGGCTTTCCGATGGTGAAGAAATCATGACGCTAGCTGTTGTCGTTTTGATACAATACCGGCGTGTGACAGACGGACGGACAGACAGATGGACACGTTATTGTTCCTAATACCCGCTCTACGCATAGCGTCGTGCAAGTAAAAACTAAGGTCGTTTGTGTCAAATTTCTTTCCGCCATTCCATGCCAAAAATTATTAGAGTCGGCCAATTTTTTGTATATATTAAAAAAATAACAGTGTCTCACTTTTTTTGAGACACGGTGTATAATGATATGCTTCTCTTCAATTTTTGCCTGTGTTATACTGCACTGTACAAAAATGTGCCCTTTCACCTCAATGCTGTGACCTACCCAATGCGGGGCCTTTTATGATGCGTCAGTGTTTGAGTGTAATTCTAGCAAATAAGCTCACTGTAACAACTACAGTACAATCTTACCTGTCAGTGGAATTGCCACTCACACCATGCAACTGCTGATGATTGACGAAGAGTGGTCGTCCTGGTCGTTGACGTAATACAACCTCACCCTAAGTATGCAATAGACAAGCATAGTACGATTTATCAGATAAAGACAAGACAACAATGTGCTGCAAGACTACTGTGACGGGAACTGGCAAATGAAGTAAGTAAGTAAGTAAGTAAGTAAGTAAGTATGGGTATATTACAGTGCACCCAAAAGCCAGCTAGGCTGGCTTAGTCTGCCGCACTCAGATCATATAACAATCGCCAAAGACTTCAAGACACCATGCAGTCATTATGCCGTGAGATCAGTCCGGAAGAGACAGAGAGAGACTATGGAGGAAAAGATTTAGAGAAAAGGTGGGTTTTAAGACGAGAATGGAAGACACCATGAGACAGGTTGACAGGAGGGCTACGATAAGAGCATAGGGATGAAGGTGAGCAGTGTGGAAAGCGTGGAGCAGGAACAAAATGGGGAAGTTTATTCCATAACTGAGGTGCTGCATGCCGAAAAGCGGTTTGTGATTTTGAGACGTGACTGAGATGGAGGATGGAGGAGGGTGACCAAAAATGAAGATCGAGTGGATCGAGATGGCTGAATAGTGATGACATCGCGGAGATAACGACGACTGGAGAACTGAAGGACCTGGTATGTGTTGGATATGACTTTCTATTCAATGCGTTCCTGAACTTTAAGCCAGTGAAGAGACTGTAAGATCCGGTCTGGATTGGACGACCTGGGAGCCGCAACAACGGCACGGGCAAGAGAATCCTGTATGTGCTGGAGGCGAGTCAGTTGGGTTTTGGGAAGGCAGTAGTACAATGAGTTGCAGTAATCAAGCCTTGAGTGTACAAGTGATGTGCCAATAGCGTGAGCTGTACTGAAGTCAAGCATAGGCCGGATGCGACGAAGATCACGGATGTGGTAAAAGCATGCACGAGAGACAGTATAGTTCTGTGCATATAGAAATTCTGAAGGCTTACTAGTCTGCATCTGCATCAGAGCTAGGTTGGAGGATAGGGATGCACAGATATCCGATCCGGAATCCGGCGGATATGAGACTTTTTCGGGGGCATCCGGCTCCGGTGGATATTAGGTCTGCCACCGGATCGGATATTGTGAAATTTCAACCAACAGTGAAACAACCAACAACGCGCAATAATCAGGGGGTTAGCGAGTCTTTAGCACAGTGAATAGAATTAGTATTATTCCATTCACTGTGAGTATATAGTACAATAGGCGATATTTTAACAGATGGGAGAGCTCACCTATCATCTGACAAAGCCGAGAAACTGCGGAAAGGGTGGGGGAGTGGAAAAAGAAATTTCTGCCTACAAGCCTGCACACCACCCCAATCTATTGTCCATCTTAATGATGTGGAAACTGTACAGTTTGTGTATACCATTGTGCAGTTTCTGCATTAAGCAGTCAAAAAATTTCACACAGATTCCCAAGCAGAGAACATGTGAGTCTCCTCTTACTTACACAGCCAGAAACAGGCAGAAAAAAACTTACTGTTGGGGTTCCCATAACAAAATGTGACGAGGATCCTACAGCATCAGTTCCACCGAAAGGTTGCACTGACAGCGCACTTGACACACCTGTGGAATTAACAAAGCAACTGGTAAAGATGCAAAACTGGGATACATGCCACTGGAATAGTTTACCGTACTAAAAATTAGCAGACCCTGTTAGAAGGAATGCAGGAAAACACAGACATTCAAAATTACTGTTCAACATTATGAATAAAATTATTCACCAATGGAAATCAGCTATCTGTGTGTCAAGTTTTTTAAACATATTGAGACATTTGAGAAACATAAAACACAAAAAAGTGTGTGTATAAACTTTTTGCCCCCATGCTGGACAGTAACTTATGTGCAATAGAAGAAATACGAAACCTCGAAATTCATGCACAGCAGTTTGTTGCTGCGCTGCCCTGTCCACATCACTATCACTGTCTCCACTATGCTGGTACACTGAAATATGCAATTTACATTTACAATTAGATACCAAAACAAGCATGATATGATATGCAGTTGTACACAAAAATGGAAAAAGTTCTGTAAAGTTCTGCAAGTGTGGGGAGGGGGTAAATCAATAAACAAGTGTTTCACTGTTAAAGATGATAGGAAAAGGTTTCATAAAAAGTTGATGCGCCTTGCCGGGCAGCCTAAATAATAATGGCCGTAGGTTCAGTAGGCCCTGATATGCAAAAGTTGAACATTCGTATAGTAATATGTTATTTATGCTGCTCGTCGACAAAGCAATGACAATGAGTATTTGATTAGAAAACATGGCAAACAGAAACTGAAACAAAAGTAGAAGTGGAATTAATATTACTGTAAAAAGTAAGCTAAAAACTGAGCCTTTTCTCCAAAACTGAAATGAAACCAAAACCAAAAATATTCTAAGTGGAAAAGAAACTGAAAGTAACACTAAAATTATTCTTCAAAGTAAAATATCACTGCCAGGTTGGTTCAGCCAGCAGCACGACACAAGTGAAACATTGCTACATGGTAATAAGTTGAGTAGTAGAGATTAGCCACGTGCATAGTGCACAAATTGGCGCATGCACATACCCGAGATATCATCTTTTTGTGTCACGTCTGGCGGCTCCTCGTCATGCGACACAGTTTCGTTACTCTGTCAAAATACTGAAGAAGTCAGCAATAACAAATTGTGATATCAGTAGAAAACAAATTAACATTCCACATTCACTTAGTGAGTGCTGCAAATTATATAAAGCCAATCCTTCAAACTATCAGCTTATCATTTTGAATGCAAACCTCTCATTGTAGACAGATGGCTCAGAAAACAAGCAGTACATTTTTGTGCCCTTTGTCCCAAAGACCACTGCCATATAAATTTAGGCCTAGGCCGAATAGAAATCAGTCCAGACCACTTTAATGTATGACAAACAGAAACATACACAGTCAGAATCATCCTTACAGGGGCAAAACATAACCAATCTGGAGCAGGCAATAACAGCAGTGACTGCAAATCACATGGATGACATGACAAAATAATGCCTTACAGAAATTCACTGCAGATCCAAGACACAACTGACCATAGATGCTGGCGAGTCTGGTTCGTGCCGCCTTGTTGCCATGTTGAAGCGTAAGTAGCCAGCTAGTTTCAAGGTGGCATACATATCGCCAACAGTCTGATCATCAGGAACCACCCGACGCCTGGCATCAAGTAAATCAAAACTGAATTCACTTTCATGTCCCAGTGGTGATTCACCGCTGGGAAAGAACAGCTTCTTGGCCTCTGCAATGACATCTGCTTTTTTAGCAGTTATGGCCACACGAATGTTTCTCGAACCACCACCACTGCTAGTTCGGACCTGCGTTTGGTGGCCACTGTTATTAATAACATTTCGCCACCCAACAGAGACTATTCTCGATGATTTAGATGCATTTTTATTGCCAATGTTTTTGGGTCTCTTACTCACACTGCTCCCAGATCTTTCCTCTCCTGATGACAGATCTTCCTCGTTTTCCCGCTTTTTCAGCTTCTGTCTCAGCTGCTGTAGCAGCAGGAACTTTCTACTACTGCCTGAACCACTTGGCTGTCTGGAGCTCAGACGATTCTGCTCTCTACAGAACTGCCTGACAGCAATTCTGTCCCCCAGCAATGGTAGGTATGTGCTGAGTACACTGTCCTCCATGCAGGGTATCACGGTAACATCAATCTGCACATTTGAACAACAAAACACTGTTGTAATTAACGAAATTATGCACTGTGCTCAAAATAGCAGCCTGCTGGAGAGCTGAATACTGCCTTGAGCAAATGATACTTCCTGTTAGTCTAAGCCTGAAAGTTCCGTGCAAATTGGTTCATTTCAGCCATTTTCTCACAATGAAATCATCTACGGTCACATTGGTCACTCCACACTTTGCCCGACAATTTAGTCCTGATCGATCCAGTCATTTTCTCCTGATGTTGCTAACAAACAAACGAATAAATCGACTTAAAGCATACCCCACCCACCCCTTCAGGCCTTCAGGGGGCGGGGAAAATCAACCATAAATCTAACTGTAAGTTACACCTAACTCTAAATTGTTTAAAGCGCTTAAAAGTAATTTTGAAATTCATTAGGAAACATGCACAAAGGTTCTAACTTCTTATTCTGGGGACAGACCTTACTACATGGAACCATTTTTGTTAACAGCACTTATTTCTAGCTTCCTTATAACGGTATTATTGCCAGCTATGATCCTACTACCTATGAACTATCGGCACTGAAGTGCAGAGGTGTAAAGTAAACCAGTGCCTTTATAAGTTATGACATGTTATTATCAAGAAGCATATGTGCAAATTGTCTAAATTGCGACATTTCTGACGCAATGCTAGCCACACAAAAGCACACAGAAATATTACCTTCTCCTGCTCCATTGCATCGA
>Ga0056121_1000343_pt1 | contig 12357 bp, 15 predicted proteins | sample WorMetHEROISLAND_FD_83872 | JGI IMG/M metagenome (GOLD analysis project Ga0056121, IMG submission 83872) | Marine gutless worms symbiont microbial communities from Max Planck institute for Marine Microbiology, Germany - Olavius sp. 1 HERON ISLAND ...
ATAGTCTGGAGGACTAAAGTCCTCATCCGTGGACAAGCCACGGACTGAACGTGAAGGGACTTAACGTCCATAGTTTCAACGATGATGCGCTTCGCGCACTAAAGTTATTGAAGCAATGAAGACCGAGGGAGAGGAGATGGAGATCCCAGGTGTCGAGCTCTTAGAGGCCGTCTAAAAACTAACCCATTGATTTTGAAAGTTAAGAAAGAGTCATAAAGATCCCTCGCTGTGCCTCGGGATAACACAACTGGCGTCCTTGTCATTTCGAGCGCAGCGAGAAATCTTTAGGTTCAAGCGGTTGGCAGATACTCAGGTTTTTAGACAGCCTCTTAAGCCACTACCCACTTCCGATAGGCTCCATGGGTCATGCGTGGTTCGGCAACGAATTCAGGGCACTTTGAAAAATACGGTTTTTGTCTACAGAACACCTAAACAATCAATGACTTAGAGTCGCTTGATTGATGAAAATACCTATTTTTCAAGGTGCCCTTCAATGGACCTCCTCATCGACATCGGTAACACCAACCTCAAGTGGACCTGCGGTGAGTTCAGTTCCCTGGAAGCGATGCGGACCGTCCGCCACCACGGCGGTTTCCCGATCGATCTGCACGCGGCCTGGGAACAGCTGACACCCCCGAGGCGGATTCTTGTCAGCAACGTCGGCGGCACCGAGCTGGCCAGGGCCTTGGAACGGGTCTGTCGTTCCTATTGGGACCGAGATCCGTTATTCGCCACCCCCGAACCGCAGGCCTATAGCGTCACCATCGCCTATGAACGCCCGGAGCGGCTCGGCGTCGACCGCTGGCTGGCCCTGATTGCCGCCCATCGGATCTGCCGAGGTCCGGTCCTGGTGGTCGACGCGGGTACCGCCATCACCTACGACCTGCTGCTGGAGGATGGAAGCCATCTGGGTGGGCTCATCACGGCGGGAATCGAGATGATGCGCGCTAGGCTGATCGCCGGCACTCGGATCCCCTGGGTCGAGCCCACAGAGTCCGCGGACCCCTGGGCTACGGATACGAGCGCCGCCATTGCCGTAGGCTCGATCCAGGCCCCTGCCGCGCTGGCCGAGCGGCTATTCGAGCGGCTGACCGAGCAGGCCGGTAGGACGCCTCAGTGCATCCTCTCGGGGGGAGATGCGGAACGGCTGATCCCCGCCCTGCACCTCCCGATCCAACATAGACCCGACCTCGTGCTCCAGGGCCTGGCCCTGTTCTCCTGAGGACCAGCATTTTCCCCACCATCAGGAACCTAAGTCGGGTCCCTGACAAAAACCTTTTGGTAGTGGCTAAATTTTAAGTGATGAAATCTGCTGACCCCTACCTCGTCGTTCCGGCAGGGATTGCCGGAATGACGGGGTGGGGGCTGAACGGTTACAACCCCGCGGCTAGCTATGTATATAGGTCCCTTTTTAATCCTCGGACTAGTACCCGGTTTCGATTGATATTGCAAATTTCTCGGAGGAGGCGCACATCCAGCTTAAGGGATTATGCCCGCAATATCAGTCGAAATGATGTACTAGGGTGCGTCGTGGAAAGGCGCACCCTCTCAGTGGGTGAAATTCCCACCCGGCAACGATCGCTCCGACCGGTAGCAACCGGAGCGGTCGTGGAGGCTGTCATTTCAGCGCATCGTCCAATCTTTTATTAATGTCTCTCTCGATGCTACCTGCCAGCAACGAGAGGGACAGGCCGAGCTCGATGTCCAGGTCGAGGGAATCGGCGCCGACCTCGAGGGTACCGGAGGCACCGACGCGTTTGAATATGAGCCGATTGCCGTCCCACGCGTAATCGATCTGCAGCTCCTCTTTGAGGGACTGGGCGAACGCCTCCACCTGGGCCCGGGCGTTCTCGGTTCCGAGCGCGTGAATTCTCTTGATGCGGATGTTTGCCATGTAGGGCCTTTATCTCGAGTGCGATTGCGTCCGGCTCCGGGCGCCGCGGCGGGAAGATGCACACTTCAGGTCTTGACTGGATGCCGGATCCGGCCCTGGACTCCGCAGGATCTAAGCCTACCCTATAGTTTGAACCCTAAAGATTCGAACCGCAAAATGACAGTTTTTATCCGCAGATTACGTAGATTTTCACAGCTGCGGTTCAAATTCGACTACCATTCGACCTTCATTGTTCCGGGTCTTGGTTGGAGGAATTCATGCAGGATATCAATCCCATCGTAGCGAGGATCGGCGATCTTATGGGGCGCGTTCGGGCCCTCAGGGGGTATCTTTGACTATGCGGAGAAGCAGGAGCGTCTGACGGAAGTCCTGCGTGAGCTCGAGGCGCCGGATCTGTGGCAGGACCCCGAGCGCGCGCAGGCCATGGGCAAGGAGCGGGCCGATCTGGAGGCCGTAGTGGTCGGCCTCGACGCGCTGGATGCGGCCCTGTCCGACGCCTCCGACATCCTGGCCCTGGCCGTGGAGGAGGCAGACACAGAGACGGTCGATGCGGTGGTAGCCGATGTGGCGGATCGTGAGCGGCGCATCGCCGAGCTGGAGTTCCGCAGCATGTTTTCCGGGGAGATGGACGCCAGGAACGCCTTTCTGGACATCCAGTCCGGGTCCGGTGGAACCGAGGCCCAAGATTGGGCCGAGATGTTGCTGCGCATGTATCTGCGGTGGGGGGAACGGCGCGACTTCAAGACCGAGCTGATCGAGGTCTCTCCGGGTGAGGTCGCGGGCATCAAGAGTGCCACTGTCAAGTTCGACGGCGACTATGCCTTCGGTTGGCTGCGTACCGAGATCGGCGTGCACCGGCTGGTGCGCAAATCCCCCTTCGATTCGGGAAACCGGCGCCATACCTCCTTCGCCGCCGTGTTCGTGGCCCCGGAGGTGGACAACGACGTAGGCGTGGAGATCAATCCGGCGGATCTGCGCATCGATGTCTACCGCGCCAGCGGGGCCGGTGGTCAACATGTTAACCGCACCGAATCGGCGGTGCGGATCACCCATCATCCCACCGGGATCGTGGTGCAATGCCAGAACGAACGCAGTCAGCACAAGAACAAGGCCACGGCCATGAAGCAGCTCAAGGCCAAGCTCTACGAGCTGGAGAGCCAGAAACGCCAGGCCGACCAGCAGGCAGTGGAGGACACCAAATCCGACATCGGCTGGGGCAGCCAGACCCGTTCTTACGTGCTCGATCAGTCGCGGATCAAGGACCTGCGTACCAACCTGGAGATCGGCAATACCCAATCGGTATTGGACGGTAATCTGGATCCCTTCATCAAGGCCAGTCTCAAGCAGGGGCTATAAATCAATTGGGTCAGACTCGATTGATTCTTCGTGACTCCCACGCTACACCGGCACGCTGAAAGCTGCCAGCTGAAGCTGGGGGTTTGAACTCTCCCCAGTGGTGACAATCAATCGAGTCTGACCCAATTGATTTAAGGTGCAAACATCATGAACGACCGGACTATCGATCCCGAAATCACATTCGACGACCAGGCTGATACAACTGAGATCCTGCACAAGAAACCGGCCGATGCTCAAGTGCCTGGCTATGAGGACGCCTTGAACAAGCAAGATGCTGCCGAGGGCAGTGCCGACCTGGTTGAAGAACCGGTGTTCCTCGAGCTCGAGGAAGGCCAGTACTTGGATATCCCGCTTTTTATCACCAAGACCACTGCCCGACAGTTCCCTGGGAGGCGTCCCGGTGAGTCCCTCAATGACACCCTGACTCGCCTGGCTCGTGAACACCAAGAGAAATAGCTGCGCAGCACAAACGATAGGTTACAGCGGATGGCTGTCACGATCCCCGAGGCGCGTGCGTTGGTGACCGCGTTTTGTCGCTCGTATCCGGTGGCCACGCGGTTGACCTATTGCCTCCGTGATACGGTGGAGGAGCTGTACGGCGACAGAGGTAAAGGGCTCGACAAGATGTGCGGTGGGTATACTACCGGCCCCGGACTGCATCCGGGGCGGTGTGACATCCCCTGTGGTGCCGTGCGGGATGCCGGCGACTTCATGACTTCGCTGCGCCATGAGGTGATCGGTCGTTTCGGACTCAATACCTTTACCAGCGACTGGAAGCGAGCCTTGCTGGAAAGCATCAGCGCGGCGTGGCAGGAGCCATCCATGTGCGGCTTGTGGACACAGGTAAATGCGGATTATGCCGATCAACTCGAAAGCCTCAAGGCCGAAGAGGTGTTTGCCTTCTACTGCGGAGACATCGAGCCGGGCCACCACATCAATCGGAAGGATGTGCATGAACGCGGAGCCTGGTCATTCCGCGAAACATGCATCGAGCGCACACGCTCAATGCGGTTGGATGATCTGGAGAACATCGCATTGGTGGTCGCTCAGGGCCTGCACGACCGTACCCGGACACAGCGGAATTTTCCCGGATTGAACCGACAGTTCAGATTGCGGGAGAGGTAGATAGAGCCGAAGAAGCCATTTTACCGTGCATCTTATCAAGCACGCGGCTTAAGACCCCCCCGCAGAATGACCGAACCTGCCGAAGTGCAAGTATCATGAACGAGAATGCTGCCGGTCCCGAAATCACGTTCGACGGCCAGGCCAACGCGGCCGAGGTTCCGGACGAGAAGCCGACCGATGCGGGGGTGCCTGGCTATGAGGCCGAGTTCGACTCCGACGGGGCCGAGCGGGCCGGGGACGCCTTAAACGGGCAGGACGCCGCCGAGGGCGGGGCCGACCTGGTCGAAGAGCCGGTGTTCATTGAGGATGTGGATCCTGAGTGCATGGTCATCCCACTCCTCATCAACAGGACCACTGCCCGAGAACTCTTCGGAGTGCGACCCGGCGAATCCCTCGATGGTGCCCTTGATCGCCTGGCTCGTGAACGCCAAGGGGAATAGCCGTGCGACCCGGACGATAGGCTGCAGCCGATGGCCGTTACTGTCCCCGAAGCGCGAGCGTTGGTGATCGAGTTCTGCCGCTCGTATCCGGTGGCCGCGCGGGCTAACCTATTACATCCGCAACACGGTGGAAGAGCTGTACGGCAACAAAGCAAAGGATTCGACAACATGCGCGGCGGGTACATCACCGGACCCGGTCTGCATCCGGGGCGGTGTGATCTTGCTTGCAGTAACGTGAAGGATGCCGATAACCTCACCGCTACGCTCCGTCATGAGGTGATTGGCCATTTTGGCCTCAATACCCTTACCGCTAATCAGAAGAGGTCTTTGCTGGAGAATATCAGCACAACGCGGCAGGAGCCGTCCATGCGCAGCTTGTGGGCGCGAGTAGATGCAAATCCGAACTACACCGGCGAACCCGAGATCATCAAGACCGAAGAGGTGTTTGCCTTCTACTGCGAAGACATTGAGCCAGGCCACCACATCAATCGGCAAAATGTGCATGAGCATGGAGCCTGGTCATTCCGCGAAATATGCATCGACCGCATGCGCTTGATGCGGAAGGAGGATCTGAGGAGCATCGCGTTGATGATCGCTCAGGGCCTGCACGACCGTACCCGGACACAGCGGAATTTTCCCGGATCGAACCAACAGTTCAGATTACAGATTCGTAGGTTGGGGTGACGGAGGAACCCCTACATCCGATGTTGGGGTTCGTTCCTCACCCCAACCTACGGACCTCTTATGTATCCAACGGCAAGGGGCAAATATCATGAACGAGAGTGCTGCTGGTCCCGAAATCATGTCCGACGACCAGGCCGACGCAACCGAGACTCTGTACGGGAAGCGGTCCGATATGACGGAGGATACCTTGAGCGAGCAGGATACCGCCGAGGGCAGTGACGACCTGGCTGAAGAGCCGGTGTTCCTCGAAGACGTAGATCCCAATCTCGTGGAGATCCCGCTCTTCATTACTAAGACCCATGCCAGAGAGGCCTTCGGAGTACGGCCTGGTGAGTCCCTCAAGGACACTCTAGTTCGCCTGGCTCGTGAACGCCAAGGGGAATAGGGCGGTGTGAATGGTAAGGTTAGCCGATGGCTGTCACGGTCCCCGAAGCACGGGCACTGGTGATCACGTTTTGTCACACGTATCCGGTGGCTGCACAGTTGACCTACTACCTCCGTGACACGGTGGGGGAGCTGTACGGCGATAGAGCCACAGGACTCGATGGCATGTTCGGCGGGTATATCACTGGTCCCGGACTGCATCCGGGTCGATGTGACATCCCCTGTGGTGCCGTACAGGATGCCAGCGACTTCACGGCTTCGCTGCGCCATGAGGTAATCGGTCATTTCGGGCTCAACACCTTCACCAACGACCAGAAGCGAGCCTTGCTGGAAAGCATCAGCGCGACGCGGCAAGAGCCGTCTATGCGCGACTTGTGGGCGCAAGTCGACGTGGACTATGCCGATCGGCCCGAGAGTATCAAGGCCGAAGAGGTGTTTGCCTCATACTGTGAGGACATTGAGCCGGGCCACCATATCAATCAGCAAAACGTGCATGAGCGCGGGATGTGGTCATTCCGCGAAACATGTATCGACCGCACGCGCTCAATGCAGTTGGATGACCTGGAGAACATCGCATTGATGGTCGCTCAGGGCCTGCACGACTGCACCCGGACTCAGCGGAATTTTCCCGGATTGAACCGACAGTTCAGATTACAGTTCGTAGGTTGGGGTGACGGAGGAACCCTCACATCCGATGTTGGGGTTCGTTCCTCATCCCAACCTACGGACCTAGAGATCGGCAACACCCAATCGGTATTGGACGACAATCCGGATCCCTTCATCGAGGCCAGTCTCAAGCAGGGACTATAACCTGCATGTCTTGTCGCACCTGCCTGCCGGGCAGGTGGGAATGGGTATCCGCCCAGCAGGCAAAGCTGTGATCCCTCTTGTCGCACGGGAATGCGCGATGCCGCCAGGCATATGCCTTGATCTATTACGTTCTCTGATACAGATTTCAACCTCTATCCAACCCGCGTGTGTGAGTTCAGCCATGAGTCAAGCCGCCAAACTGTTCACTAACGGACGCAGCCAAGCGGTGCGCTTGCCTGCCGCCTATCGGTTCGATACCAAAGAGGTGTTCATCCGCCGAGAGCCGGCGACCGGCGATGTGATCCTGTCGCGCAAGCCATCGACCTGGGACGATTTTTTTGCCGCGCTCAAGGATGCCGAAGTGCCGGACGATTTCCTGGATGCGGACGAGCACCGGCAGGGATTCCAAGCGCGTGATCCCGTTTCGGGATGGACGGAATGAACCGGTACATGCTCGATACCAACACGGTAAGTCACCTGCTCAAGCAACATCCAGTGGTGGCAAAGCGGGTGGAAGCGGTACCAGTGGCGTTCCTCTGCGTGTCTGCGATCACCGCCGGCGAACTCCTGTTCGGCCTGGTGAAGCGGCCGGATGCGGAGCGGCTCGGCCTGGTTGTAAGGGAGTTTCTACGGCGCGTCGACGCGCTGCCCTGGGACAACACCATCGCGCAGTATTATGGGATGGTGCGTGCCGCTATGGAACCTCAGGGTAGAATACTGGCACCGCTCGACCTGCTGACCGCCACCCACGCGCTTGGCATCGGTGCAGTACTGGTAACCAACGATCAGGCCTTCGGACAAGTCCCCGATCTGGCGATCGAGGACTGGACGGCGTGACCGGCCGCGTCTGGTCAGTGCCTTTGGTATGGGTCCTGTTGCGACAAAATTCTCTTTAAGTATCCAACGGCAAGGTGCAAACGTCATGAACGAGAATGCTGTCAGCCCCGAAATTACGGTCGACGACCAGGCCAAAGCAACCGAGACCCTGGACGAGAAGCCGGCCGATGCTCAAGTGCCCGGCTATGAAGACGCCTTGAACAGGCAGGACGCCGCCGAGGGCAGTGCCGACCAGGTTGAAGAGCCGGTGTTCCTCGAGCTCGAGGAAGGCCAGTATCTGGATATCCCGCTCTTCATCACCAAGACCAGCACCCGACAACTCTTCGGAGTGCGGCCCGGCGAGTCCCACGATGACGCCCTCGATCGCCTTGAACGCCAAGGGGAATAGCCGTGTGGCCCGGACGATAGATTTAGCGAATGGCCGTTACGGTCCCTGAAGCGCGGGCACTGGCAATCGCATTCTGTCGCGCGTATCTGGTGGCCGCGCGGCTGACCTACTACCTCCGTGATACGGTGGAGGAACTGTACGGCAATAGAGCCACAGGACTCGACGGTGTGCTCGGGGGGTATATCACTCTGATATAAGATCCTGTTAATCCTGTACCATTAGGAGACAAGCCCAGAGGTTAGGGTTTACTCCTTAGAGACTGTATAAGAACTAACTAACCTGTAGGGTGGACTGTGCCCACCAAATACTATGCCTGACCGGTGGGCACAGCCCACCCTACGGGTACGGTTCTATGAAAATCAATGGCTTAGTTTTTAGCCAGCCTCTTAAATTAAATGTCAACATGCCCTAGATTCCCCGCGGTCGGCGCAGAATTGGTTCAACAGTGAAAGACGACAGGCCAGAAGAGCCGATCCGAAACCTCATATCCAACATCCCCTTTACTCTCACCGACGAAGATCTGGAAGACGCCTTTCCCCCGAGCTATCTGGAGCGTGGCGTGCGTTACTTTCGCAACGGCAGGGTACTGACTGCCGACTACAACGCCGCCCAGAGCCTGGTGAGCGGGCGGGTGCGGGGCTCCGGGGGGCGGGTCTACCAGTGCATCGTGCAGCTCCAGCGGGATGATTCCGGTGAGCTGACGGTGGTCGGACAGTGCTCCTGTCCGGTGGGATACAACTGCAAGCATGTGGCGGCGACCCTGCTGTCGCTGGGCGATCGGTCGGCGCAGCGTTCGCAACCAGATGCGTCCTCTGGACTACCGCCGGAGGTGCGCAATTGGCTCAGCCACGTGGAACGGGCGGCAGCCGGCGCTGCTTATGATAATCCGCAGCGGTTGCTTTATCTGCTCCGCTGCGAGGAGCGATTCGGTCTCAAGCGGATCCTGGTGCATGTCGTCAGGATACGGCAGTTAGCGGCCGGGGGTTATGGTAAGCCCCAGGACCACAACATCTCGGCTCAGTCCCGTGCCGGCTTCACCACGCCGGAGGATCATCGCATCATGATGCTGATCGAGGCCGGACGGGGACGCATTGCGCAGCCGGAGGCCGCACTGCACGAGGAGACGAGTGCCGATGTACTGCACGCCGTCGCGCTCACCGGGCGTGGCCACTGGCAGGCCGTGGACGGCCCCGTTCTGAAGCTCGCCGCTCCCGTGACAGGCAAGCTCCTGTGGCGCCTTGAAGATAACACCCGTTTGCACCTGAAGTTGGAGGCCGAGCGGCCGGGGCTCGCATTGCTCCCGGCGACGCCGCCCTGGTATCTGGACCCGGAGACGGGCGAGTGCGGTCCCCTGGAGACCGGACTCGGCGCCCGCGAGGCTGGCCTGTTGGCGATGGCCCCGGCGCTGACCTCTCAGTCCGCGGATGCCTTGGGTGAAGCGGTGCCGGCGCCGCTGCGTACACTCGCCCTACCCCTGCCGGCGCGCACCGAGCGCCGCCGGGTTGCATCCGAGTCCCCTACCCCCTGCCTGCACTTGCAGAGCAAAGACCTGAACGCAGACATCGCGGGCCGCTATGGGGCGTCAAACCGGAGCCCAGCTGTCCCACAGTGCTGTCCTGACCTTCGCATACGGCCCCTTCGGGACCGTCGATCCCCGGGACAGGAAGGAGACGCTCGAACGCGTGGAGCAGAGCATGTTGTTGGAGAGCGGGCGTGATCTGGCGGGCGAGTCCGCGGCGATCCGAGCCCTCGAAGGGCTAGGACTCATCCGCAGCCTGGGCGATGAGGACGACGTCGGGTTGTGCTTCGAGCTGCCCGACGACGGGGCCTGGCTGCGCTTCATGGGGCGCGATATACCGCGCCTGGTGGAGCAAGGCTGGCGGATCCATGCGGAGGACGGCTTCCACTTCCAAATCGCCCACCTCGGGGACGACTGGCAGATCGAGATCGCCGAGTACGAGGGGCAGCATTGGTTCGACCTCGGGTTGGGCGCGGAGGTGGACGGCGAGCGCCTGGATCTGCTGCCGCTCCTGGTGGATCTGATTCAACGTTACCAGGCCGACTTCTCCTTGCCCATGCTGGCGCAGATGCAGGACGAGGAGAACTTGCAGGTACGGCTCGACGATGGCCGTCTGATCCTGATGCCGGCGGGACGATTGCGGCCTATCCTGTCTACCCTGTCTACCCTGATCGAGCTCTACGACCCCCAGCGGCCCCTTACGGGCGATGGGCGGCTGCGCCTGTCCGGCCTGCAGGCGACCCAGCTCGCGGAGCTCGAGGCGGCGGACCCACGGCTGATCTTCCGGGGTAGCGAAGCGAGCCGGACATGGGGGCGGCGGCTCAAGGAATTCCAGGGCCTTACGGAGCTGGACCCGCCGACGGGACTTGCAACCGAGTTACGGCCCTATCAACGCCGGGGGCTGGATTGGCTCCAGTTCCTGCGGGAGTATGACCTGGGCGGTATCCTCGCCGACGATATGGGCCTGGGCAAAACGGTACAGGCCCTGGCGCATCTCCTGGTCGAACGGGAGAGCGGCCGCAGCGACCGCCCCAGCCTGGTAGTGGCGCCGACTAGCCTGATGTTCAACTGGCGGCGGGAGGCCGAGCGTTTCGCCCCCTCTCTCAAGGTGCTGCTGCTCCATGGCCCGGAGCGCCGACACCACTTCGCGGCGATCCCAGATCATGACCTGGTGCTGACCACCTATCCGCTGCTGTTCCGCGACCGTGAGGCCTTGGGTGCCCAGACCTACCATCTCCTGATCCTGGACGAAGCCCAGGCGATCAAAAACCCCCGCAGCAAGGCCGCCCAGGTGGCCGGCTCCCTGGAGGCCCATCACCGTTTGTGTCTCACCGGCACCCCCCTGGAGAACCACCTGGGGGAACTCTGGTCCCTGTTCAATTTTCTCTTGCCCGAGCTGCTCGGTGACGAACGCCGCTTCCGGCGGCTGTTCCGCACCCCCATCGAACGCTATGGTGACACGCACCGTCAGGAGCAGCTGCGCCGGCGGGTGACCCCCTTCCTCCTGCGTCGTACCAAGGAGGCGGTGGCCACGGAGCTGCCGCCAAAGACCGAGATCCTACGCCAGGTGTCCCTGGCGAACGATCAGCGCGACCTCTACGAGACCCTGCGTCTAGCCATGGACGAACGGGTATGCCGGGAGGTGGCAAGCAAGGGCCTGGCCCGCAGCGGCATCATCATCCTCGATGCCTTGCTCAAGTTGCGCCAGGTGTGCTGCGACCCGCGGCTGGTGGCACTCGCAAGTGCCCGCAAGGTCAAAGGCTCCGCCAAGCTGGAGCTACTCATGACCTTGCTGCCGGAGCTGCGCGAGGAGGGGCGCCGTGTGCTCCTGTTCTCCCAGTTCACCAGCATGCTGGCCCTGATCGAGGACGAGCTGATGCGCAGTGGCCTGCGCGAGAACCAGGACTTCGTGAAGCTCACCGACCGCACCCGTAACCGGGCCGGACCGCTTCCAGGCCGGGGAGGTCCCCTTGTTTCTCATCAGCCTCAAAGCCGGCGGCAGTGGGCTCAACCTCACGGCGGCGGATACGGTGATCCATTATGACCCCTGGTGGAATCCGGCTGCCGAACACCAGGCTACCGACCGTGCCCACCGCATCGGCCAGGACAAGCCGGTATTCGTCTACAAGCTGCTCACCGAAGGTACGGTGAAGCAGCGGGTGGCGGAGCTACAGGCACGTAAGGCGGCGCTGGCGGACGCCATGCTGGCGGGGGGCGGTGCCGCAGCGGGGTCTTTGACCGCCGAGGATATCGAGCTCCTGTTCGCCCCGGTCGCATGACTGGACTGCTCCTCACTGGTACCGCAGTACCAAAATACCGATAACATGGGAATCATTTTTTTGCCGCAATCAACCACTATGGACTGAAAGTCTATAGTCTGAAGGACTAAAGCCCTCATCCGTGGACAAGCCACAGACTGAAAGTGAAGGGACTTAAAGTCCATAGTTTCAACTATGATGCGCTTCGCGCACTAAAGTTATTGAAGCAATGAACGCAAATCGTTCGGAATCGACCTGCCATCATCGACGGTCCTTCATCCCATTGCGTTGATTTGCGGCCAACTTTTCCGTGAAGATCCTATCCGCTCGATGTTACTGGTAATTGAGAACAGCTGTTGGCCGGGGGTAGTGCCAACCTGTAGCGATGAACTTCCTGCCGAACCTTTTCCTCCTTGAGGGTGTCGCAAAAAGCATCGATCTTCGCCCTTTGATCTCCTCTCCCCAACCCCTCTCCCGGCGGGAGAGGGGCTTTTGTAACGCCCTCTTCTTCGGCGGGGTAATTACAGGATCACTACTTGTTTAAGGCGATTGCCGGAAAATGATAGACCAGGATGCGTCGGCTATTCGTTCGTCTTCAAGGAGCGACAACAGGCGCATCGTTGTGCGATGTAACTGTTGTCGCGACACAGAAGACGGACGAA
>Ga0056121_1000344_pt1 | contig 12347 bp, 8 predicted proteins | sample WorMetHEROISLAND_FD_83872 | JGI IMG/M metagenome (GOLD analysis project Ga0056121, IMG submission 83872) | Marine gutless worms symbiont microbial communities from Max Planck institute for Marine Microbiology, Germany - Olavius sp. 1 HERON ISLAND ...
CATTCGGAAATCGGCCGCACCTGATCTGCTTCGCCGTCAAGGCCAACCCCAACCTCGCGGTATTGAACATCCTGGCACGCTTGGGCTCGGGTTTCGACATCGTCTCCGTGGGTGAGCTCACCCGGGTGCTGGCCGCCGGCGGAGATGTCTCAAAGGTGATCTTCTCCGGTGTCGGTAAGCGCAGTAACGAGATCCGCCGCGCCCTGGAGCTGAACATCCGCTGCTTCAACATCGAGTCGGAGCAGGAACTGGAACGTATCGATGCCATCGCTGGGGAGCTGGGCACCCAGGCCCCCGTTGCCGTGCGGGTCAACCCGGACGTGGACGCCCGCACCCATCCCTACATCGCCACAGGGCTCAAGGAGAACAAGTTCGGCATCGATATCCACGCGGCGGAGGCCGTCTACCGGCGGGCAGCGGCATTATCCAATCTGCTGGTGACCGGCATCGACTGCCACATCGGTTCCCAGCTGACCGAGCTCGCCCCCTTCGTCGCTGCCCTGGAATGGGTCCTAGCGTTGGCGGACCGGCTGGAACAAGCCGGCATCCCCATCGCCCATCTGGATCTGGGCGGGGGGCTCGGCATCCGCTACACCGATGAGCAACCGCCGGAACCGGATGCCTACGCCCGGGCCCTCGAGCCTCTCCTCGCAGGGCGCCGCTACACGCTCGTCCTGGAGCCGGGGCGGGCCATCGCCGGCAATGCGGGCATCCTGCTCACCCGGGTGGAATACCTCAAGGCTACCGGGCATCGGCACTTCGCCGTCGTCGATGCAGCAATGAACGACCTGTTGCGCCCGGCCCTCTACCAGGCCCGGCAGCAGGTCGTGCCCGCGCTGCTCAACCGCACCGGGACTCGTGCCCGTTACGACCTGGTAGGTCCGATCTGCGAGACAGGGGATTTTATCGCCCAGGAGCAGGATCTGACCCTGACGCCGGGAGACCTGCTGGCGGTGCGTTCCAGCGGTGCCTATGGCTTCAGCATGAGCTCCAATTACAATAGCCGCCCGCGGGTCGCGGAGGTCATGGTGGATGGCGCCGAGTCCCACCTGGTAAGACGCCGCGAATCCCTCACCGACCTTTACCGGGGCGAATCCGTCCTGCCCGGATAATCCGATGCAACGCCGACCAGAACCCGAATTGATGACGGAGGCCGAGCAGGCCCGCGCCTATGCCCAGGCCGACTTCTCCGAGCCCAATGCGCTCTTCATCCGGTTGCTCGATGCCCTGGAACCGGGCGAGCTCGCAGGGGCCCGCGCCCTGGACCTGGGCTGCGGACCGGCCGACATTAGCCTGCGCTTCCTCAAGGCCTACCCCCAAGCCGAATGCGATGCGCTGGACGGCTCGGCCGCCATGCTAGAGGAGGCCCGCCGGGCGCTGGACGCGCTGCCGGGATTGGCCCGGCGCTGTCGGCTGATCCAGGACGTCCTGCCGTCTGCGCGCATCCCGCAATCCGCCTATGATCTGGTGCTCTCCAACAGTCTGCTCCATCACCTGCACGACCCCCAGGTCCTGTGGCAAAGCATCCGCATCGCCGCCAAGCCGGGCGCCATCGTGCTGGTCATGGACCTGATGCGCCCCCCCTCGGCCATGTGGGCCGAAGCCCTGGTAGTCGCCTATGCCGCGGACGCCCCGGAGATATTGCGCAAGGATTTCCGCAACTCCCTGTTCGCCGCCTTCGAGCCCCAGGAAGTGGTCGCCCAGCTCAAGCAGGCGGGGCTCTCCGAGCTCGAAGTCGGTGTCGCCAGCGATCGCCACCTGGCGGTACAGGGGCGGCTCGGCTGAGTGCGGAAGAAGACCCCCTTTAGAGTCCGCAAATGGACGCAAATAGACGCGAATCGGAAAGATCGCTTATCGAGCCCGTAAATGCCGGGTTTCGTACCTCAACCCAGCCTACACCCGACTCTGGCCTACGGCACCTTTTAGACAGCTTCTCACTGCATCCCACGTGAATTTCCGGGGGGAAGCCGGTAGGATGCGTAAAAGAATGAACCGCATCGATTGCAGATGCGGTTCGTGGCGTTCCCTGCCCATTCGAGGGTGTCGTAAAAGCCCCTCTCCCGTCGGGAGAGGGGGTCAAAGGGCGAAGATCGGTGCCTTTGCGACACCCTCCATCCCATGTAAGTTTTCGCGGATGCACGCAACCCGAATCCAAGCCATGACAAAGATCCCGCCAATCACTGTCGCCGCCCTATTCCTGGTGTTTGCTACCGGCACCCAGGCCGATCTGTTCCTGAACCAAGAGCAAGAGGCCTACGCGCACTTTCAGGCCGGCGATTACGAACAGGCCGCCGCGGACTTCGGCGACGATTACCGGCGTGGCGTGGCCCTCTATCGGTCCGGACACTACCAGGAGGCCGCTACGGCCTTCAGCCAGGTACAGCGCCCGGCCGTGCAAGAGGACGCCCGCTACAACCTGGGTAATGCCCGTTTCCAACTCGGCGACTTCGCAGGGGCCGCGACGGCCTACGAAGCCGTACTGAGCACCAACCCGAACCACGAGGACGCCCACCACAATCTGGCCCTGGCCCGGGCCATGCTCGCGCGTATCGAGCAGGAGCTCTACGAGAAGGAAAAGGAAACAGAGCACGGGAAAAAGGAAGAAGAGCGCCGAGAGGGCGAAGGACAAGATCAGGAGCAGAAACGGCAGGAACAGGAAAGACAGGCCAAGCAAAAACAAGAACAGGAGCAACAGCAGAGACAAAAGCAGAAGCAGCAAAAGCAAGAACAACAGCAGGGACAAAAGCAGGAGCAGCAGAAACAAGAGCAACAGAAACAAGAACAGCAACAACAGCAGCAGGAATCTCAACAACAAAGCGGATCCGGCCAGCAATCCTCAGAAGGCGAACCGAGCCAGGACAGCGAACCGAGCGACGGGGAGCAGACAGAGGACAACGAGCAGGCGAAGGGCAAGGCGTCCAAGCAGGAACAGAAGGGCAAGTCCGAATCCGAGACCACAGAGCCCCAGGAGGGTCAGCAGAAAAAGGAGCAGGAAACCGAAGGCAAGGGCAAGCAGACAGACGAACAGCAAGAGGCCGAGTCTGGATCTGAATCCGGTCAGGAACAAGAGCAAGCGGAAACCCGGACAGGCGGCGAAGAACAACGCGAGTCCGAGCAACAGGAAGGTAACAAGGAAAAGCAGAAAACAGCCGAAGAGAAAACCGGCGGCGAGCAACCGGAAGATGGGTCCGAACAGACCGGATCGAACGAAGAACCCAAGGATGAGGAAGGCAAAGGAGGGGAGGAGCCGAAACCCGAGGACGAGACCGCCGGTGACCAGGAACAAAAGTCCGAGCAGGAGGCCACGGGGGGTGAGGAAGAGGAACGCCCCGAGCAGGGGAGAGGTAAGGAGCAACAGCCGGAAACGTCCCCCAACGAGGGTGGCAAAGAAGAAGGACGGGGAAAAGGTCAAGGTCCGGATGCAACGCAGGAGACACCCGGCAAGACCGAGAAGCGCCCGGACCGGCAGCAGACAAGTGACCGTGGGACACGACCCGACCGCTCACCTGAAGACGGACTGCCGAACGTGCCGCCGGAAGGGAGCGTGGCGGATGCCGTCGATCGCTTCGATCAGCTCGGCGAGCAGCCCATGTCCGACCAGGAACCGGATACCCGACAAGCCGCAGCAGCCGCGCTGGGTGGATTGCCGATACGCGGCCCTGGCCTGGCCATCATGGAGCAACGCCTACAGCAGGTGGAAGGCGATCCCTCCCTGTTGATGCGCAACCAGTTCATGCTCGAAGAGATGCAGTTCATGCGCCAGTCCGGTGGTCCTCTAAGGGAGAGTCGGCCTTGGTAGTGTGCCTTGGTAGTGTTTTCTGTTTTGGTGGTGCTCAATGTAGCCAGGTAGGTTGGGCAAGGCCGTAGATGCTGGTGAGCGCGGTGGTTCTGAGCTTGCTGGCCGGTGCATGTTTTCCCCGCGCGAACCGCATCAGTGGATGGTCCGTGCCCAAGTGCTCAATACCTGTATTCTGCTCGGGGACAAACGAATGCTGGTCGATATTTGGCTGCTCTATTCATATACAAGAAAACAAAAGAAGCTTTAATTGTCACCGCACGTGATATGGATTTAAAAGAGAGAAAGAACTATGGCAAAAAGTAAGCAAAAAATAAAGGCTTTGCCAGAACAGTTTGATAATATAGAGGCAGCTGCCGAATTTTGGAATACTCATAGTTTGACAGATTATGAAGATTTACAGAGAGATATGGAATTTGACGTGGAGCTGAAATCGGGAAAAAACTATTTTGTTATCGATAAAGAATTTTCACGTGATATTGATGAATTAGCTCAATCGGAAGGGATTCTTCCTGAAACATTAGTAAATTTATGGCTCAAAGAAAAAGTTCTTGAAAAGAGAATTCAGGGTAAATTACGAGCAGTAATAAAATGGCCTAACATTTGGCTCCTTCATGCGCTCTGGCTGGTCCCGGAAAAGAATTTCACATTCTTCGGGTTATCTACAATGAAACCGCACATCCTGTTGCGGTGGTTACAGCATTCTTCGATCCAAAGGCTAAAGTATCGTGAAGCTAGAATTCGATCCAACGGCGGATGCTGCCTATTTCGAGATTTCTTCCGCACCGGTGAAAAGAACCGAGGAAATAGAACCGGCATCAACGCTGACTATGATTCCGATGGACATCTTATAGGCATAGAGGTTCTTTCGGTGAGCAGAAGAAACCTATCTGAAACTTTTGATAAGGTAGCGTAATTTCACGAACTCGGGTACGTGCCAGCGTGTGTATGCCCGGCAATAGCATCAAGCGGGATTTTTATGAACACGGAATATGATGACGAGCTGAACGATGAGCTTCGTGATAAATATGACTTTTCTCAGACGACGGGCGGAATTCGCGGGAAATATGCCACACAATATCACGAAGAGGTGAAGCTCATTATGCTTGAGCCTGATGTGGCAAAAATGTTTCCCAGTGCTAAGTCGGTCAATGAAGCACTAAGAGCCTTGTCGAAGATTGTCCGGCAATACCAAAAAGCCGCCTAATTCGGCGCTCCGGTCGACCACCCACCGCAGGGGCTCTTTGGTTTTTCGAGGGAGTAGGCTGGGTTGAGGAACGAAACCCAGCGTTTATGGGCCAGTCTGGTTTGCCGGGTCTCGTCCCTCGACCCAGCCTACGGGCTCCGGCGGCGCGTTACCTAAGCCGTTAGACCGAGTATGAACATCACAAAGGAGAGAGAAAATGGCACTTATCTAATGTAGTGAATGCGGCAACCAGGTGTCAGATAAGGCCGCATCATGCCCAAAATGCGGTGCACCCCTTTCAGGCGAAGCAGTTAGCAATCAACGGCCGTTGGTGGTAACACCACCAAAAAGCCGCTCGTTGGCAATTGTCCTTGCACTATTTCTAGGTGGCTTGGGCATACACAAGTTTTATTTGAACAAGCCAGGCTGGGAAGTAATTTACTTTATCTTCTGTTGGACATTTATTCCAGCAATACTCGGTTTGCTAGAAGCAATCATATGGTTATTTACATCAGAAAAAACATTTCAAGAGAGATACGCACCACAGGTCTAATGAGTGTATTCAGCCGACCACAAAAAGCGCCGCTCCTGTCGTCGCTCCGTTTTTTGCGTCGGCTGATATTTGACGTTATGCGGATTAATATTATTGCGCAACATGCTACATCGTATGAATGATAAAGACCTTCAAACACAAAGGACTTGGAAAAATTCTACAAATCAGGCAGCACCCGTGGAGTACAGTCAAATCATGCTTCAAAACTTCGGATGCAATTAGCTGCTTTGGATACGGCTCAAAGCATTGAAGATTTGGATATTCCAGGGTATCGACTTCATCCACTTAAAGGATCACGTAAAGGAATCTGGTCAATAACTGTCAACGCGAACTGGCGGCTAACTTTCGAATTTTCAGACGGTAATGTCTACATTCTGGATTACGAGGATTTAATGGCTATGTACAATCCACCGCACCCCGGCGAATTCATAAAGGCAACCTATATGGAGCCGTTCGACCTGAGTTGCCGCTATTTGGCGAAACAATTGAATGTTACGGCGTCAACTCTAAATCGCGTTTTAAAAAAGCAAAGCGATATCAGTCCTGAGATGGCACTTCGATTATCCAAGGCATTGGGGCGAAGCCCGGAGAGTTGGTTAGCTATGCAGGATGCTTATGATTTATGGCAGGCAAAGAGAAACATCGAATTAAACAAAGTACAAAAGGTAAACTTGGACGCCGCATAACAAGGCAATCAAATCGACCTCGTTCCACTCGGCAGTTTATTCGTTGCGCGATCGGCATGTGAGGCACGAAATTGTGTTCCCCTATCCCTTCTACTCTGAAAATTCAGTAATATTTTCACAGTCTCTGGAGCGTGGGAGCCAGGGAACTTTGGCGTTATGCCGTTAAAGGCACGGCCGACGATAGTTGCAATTCATGAATTCCACGGTCTATCTCGAAACCAGCATCATCGGTTATTTCGCCTCGCGCCCGAGTCGTGATTTGATTACCGCTGCCAATCAACAACTCACACGTGATTGGTGGGACGACCATCGCGAACAATACGATCTGTACGACTCGGGAACCGTCATCGCCGAGTGCAACACGGGGGATCCACAAGCCGCGCGGGAGCGCATGGATACGATCGGCGATATTCCCATACTCGATGTCACCGAAAACGCTGAGAACTTGGCCGATGAATTAGTCAAACAGATTCCGCTGCCTGAAAACGCCGAAGTTGATGCTCTGCACGTCGCTACTGCTACCGTCAACGGGATCAACTATCTGCTAACATGGAATTGTGCCCATATCGCCAATGCTGCATTGCAACTACAAATCGAAGTGGTCTGTTGATCAGCAGGATTTGAACCGCCGACGATTTGTACCCCGCAACAACTAATGGAGGCTTGATCCATATGGCGAGATCCAATCGTTGAAGAAGTACGACAATTGCGTCAGCGATACGCTGCCCAGTTCAATCATGACCTGAAGGCCATCTGTCAAGATTTGCGCGAAAGGCAAAAGAAGGATGGTTGTAAGGTTGTTATGCTGCCGCCAAGACCCGCACGGCAAGTCAAGACTGATGGTCAACCTGCGGCATAACAGAGCAATTCGCGTAATTCGCGTGATTCGTAGTTTCACATGCGCTGGTTTAACATTCCCTACCTTTTGATCCTGGCCCTGTTCGCAGTAGCGGTCGAGGTATACGCCTTCACCTTCAATTTCCCGTTTCCGGGTTCGTCCAATCGTGACCAGCGACCGCCGGGGCCTGAGTCCTGGCAGTACCGGCCCCAGGATTCCAGCAATGCCCGCGGCATCCCGCCGGGTTATCAACCACCCGGGCAACCACCGGGGGCACCGTCGCGCTGGATGCCGGGACAGACGCCGAACCAGCCATCGGGGGCGCCGCCGCATCAGCCGCCGGGGCAGAGACCGGGCTATCAGTATGGTTGGCCGGGACAGTATCAGGTGCCTTATGGCCAATCGGCGGCGCAACGGGCTGAGCCGCCGCGGGTAGAGCTGGAGCTGAGCGACCGCCAGCCCTACGTGCAGGAAAATGTTCTGCTCAGGTTGCGGGTAGTCAGCGACCGGAACCTGGCCACCGCTACCCCGGAGCTGCCGAACAGCAACGACGTACTGCTGCAGAAGATCGGGGACCCCAAGGCCCACTCGCGCACGGGTGCGCAGGGTGGCCGGGAGATCGTCAACGAGTTCGTCTATATCCTTACGCCACTGCGCGCGGGAACCATCGAGGTCCCACCCCTACGAGTCGTCGGCACCTTATACGGGAACGGCTTCGGATACGGACCGACCGGCAATCGGCGTTTCGAGGCTACCAGCACGGAGACCATGCGCTTGCAGGTGCGCCCGGCGATGGCATCGGTGCGTCCTTGGCTCCCGCTGCAGGACCTGACCCTGAAGGCCACGCTCGATGGCGATCAGGAGGTGGAGCAGGGTAAGCCGGTCACCCTGACCCTGGAGCTCACCGCGATCGGGGCTACCGGTGACCAGCTTCCCAGCCTGGAGTCCTTGTTGCGCTCCCCGGACTTCCGGATCTATCGGGAACAGACCTTGAACGAAGGCCATCTGTCTCAGGACGGGCGTCGCCTTGAGGGCCGGCGGACGGAGTATTTCACCCTGGTGCCCCGCGCCGGCGGCAGGTTGCAACTGCCGGAGATCCGGCTTCCCTGGTGGAATGTCACCACCGGCACCAAGGAATACGCCGGGCTACCCATCCATACACTCCAAGTGGACGGTGAGACCGGGCGCTTCGGCCTATCCCCTTCGGCCACAACCACCGGGGGCGGAGGTCTGAGCTGGTTCTGGCTACCACTGGCAGGGATCGTCCTCCTCCTGCTTGGCTACTGGGGAGGCGTCTGGTATCAGAGGCGTACTCTCAGGGCATCCGCCGGGACAGGTGAAGGCCCGGCACTGCATAAACGCCTCGGCACCGGCCTAACGAGGATGGCGACGACTGTAGCGGCCAGCACCGCGGAGCTGACCAAGCGTATGGACCCCACATCGCTGCTTGGGCGTATCCAATCGTACTTGAGCGGCTCCTTGCCACCGTCCACCCGGTTCCTCCGTTGCATACGCGCGGCCAACCAGGAAGATGAACCCGCGGCCTGGGCCGAGCGTTTTCAGGACCTGACCCGCCGGCACTTGCAGTTCGATACCCAGACCCCGCTGCCGGGCATCACCGGCAAGATCCTGGCACTGCGCCCCGGCGCCGATCCACAACAGCTCGGGCGTCTCATGCAGCAGCTCGACGGGGCCCTCTACGGCAACCAGGATATCGACTTCACGCGCTGGAAAAAGCAGTTCCACAGTCAGATCGGGCGTCGGCGTAGGTTTATCAGCTCGAGCGGCAGGCGACTCCATCTGACCCGAGCCCGACTGCCCGCCCTCAATCCCCAGACTGGCTGAGCACATGCCTTGAAGAAGAGGTTCTTTAATGGATTCCGGACGCTTCGGCAGGTGCCAGCAAAAGGGTGTGGCTGCCCACCCGAAGTCCACCCCCCGGTCGGGTCGAAGGTGGTAGGATGCGGTGAGCGCCTGCCGACCACCCCAGGGACACTTGTCTTTACCAGCATGGCAAACAGGACACGGCAGACCGGGGGTAGGGTGCGAACCGCATCGATCAGAAGGCCGGCGACGGGCAGCCGGTGACTGGAAAACCGGTTTGCAGGATGCTCATAAGTATGTCAATGACCACAAAACAAGACCATTCGGGGTTTCTGCCTGATGAATTGACCGATCTGAAAAATCCCCAGACGGATATTCCCCGCATAGCTAAAGATGAAAATCTGTTAAGTAAAATTGAATCCGATGAAGATCATAAACAGTGGTTTCAGTCCAGATGGTCTGGTATCACAGGTGCATCGACCAGAAGCCACCCTGCGCCATATCCGGAAGAATTAGCGGAGCGTTTGATTAGAATGTTCAGTTTTGTAGGAGATACTGTATTAGACCCATTCATGGGTACGGGTACAACAATAGTAGCTGCTGCGAAGTGGGGAAGAAACAGTATCGGGGTAGAACTTGATCCACAGTATTTTGAGTCTGCTGAGAAGCGGATTCACAACGCGACGAACTCACTCTTCTCATATGTAGAGATCAATGCGACAACTTAAAGTGTTTAAAGAATTCAAAAAAGCATCTTATGCAAAACGGTATAAACACTATTCTGTGAGCGTTTAGTGCGTGAGCGATTATATGATGCGACTTGTTTACTGTTATCTGACAGGGATGGGGGGATGAGGGGTAAATATTCTGAACCGAACAAGGAAATCAACTTCAAGAAGTTTATAACATCTTTGAGTGCACATACGATGCATGATTGAAACTTGACAACCGAAAAGGTGCAAAGGGTGCAAAGATCTTTCATTGAAGCACCCCTGGCGGATGTCCATCATCAACTCATTTTTGATTTGATATCCATTCTAATGGGGTCTTTAACGGATCCAGCCATCGAACCTGCCCCGCCATGAAAAACAAGCGAGATATCCTGGTTACCAGTGCCCTGCCCTATGCCAACGGTCCCATCCACATCGGCCACCTGGTGGAATACATTCAGACGGATATTTGGGTCCGTTTCCAGAAGATGCGCGGGCATCGTTGCTATTATGTCTGTGCCGACGACGCCCACGGTACGCCCATCATGCTGCGCGCCCGCCAGGACCGCATCGAGCCCGAGGAGCTGATCGCGCAGGTGGCGGAGGAACACAAGACGGATTTCGCGGACTTCCGTATTGGCTTCGACAACTACCATTCGACCCACTCACCGGAGAACCGCCACTACGCCTGTCTAGTCTATGAACGCAACCGGGACCAGGGCCACATCGTTAACCGCACTATCACTCAAGCCTACGACCCGGTGGAGGGGATGTTTCTACCGGATCGCTTCATCATAGGCGAGTGCCCCAAGTGCGGGACCCCCGACCAGTATGGGGATAACTGCGAGGCCTGCGGCGCCAGTTACTCCCCGTCCGAGCTCAAGGACCCCCGTTCCGCCGTCTCCGGTGTCCAGCCGGAGGAGCGCGCGTCCGAGCACTACTTCTTCCGGCTCGGGGACTTCAAGACTCAGCTCAAGCAATGGACCCGCAGCGGCAGTCTGCAAAAAGCGGTCGCCAATAAGCTCGACGAGTGGTTCGAAGCGGGCCTCAAGGAATGGGACATCTCGCGCGATGCCCCCTATTTCGGATTCGAGATCCCGGACCAGCCGGGCAAGTTCTTCTATGTGTGGCTGGATGCCCCCATCGGCTACATGGCCAGCTTCCGGAACCTGTGCGAGCGGACGGATGGCCTCGTTTTCGACGATTTCTGGGGCCCCGCCTCAAGCGCCGAGCTCTACCACTTTATCGGCAAGGACATCATTTACTTCCATGCCCTGTTCTGGCCGGCCATGCTGCACGGCGCGGGGTTTCGCACGCCGACGGCGATCTTCGCCCACGGCTTCCTCACGGTGGACGGGCAGAAGATGTCCAAGTCCCGCGGCACCTTCATCAAGGCCCGCACCTACCTGGACTACCTGAACCCGGAGTACCTGCGCTACTACTTCGCCGCCAAGCTGGGTCCCGGTGTCGAGGACATCGATCTCAACCTGGAAGACTTCGCCCTGCGGGTCAACGTGGATCTGGTGGGTAAGGTGGTGAATATCGCCAGCCGTTGCGCCGGATTTATCAACAAACGCTTCGATGGTCGGTTATCGCCGCACTTCGCCGAGCCGGAGCTGTTCGCCGAATTTGTGCGCGCCGGCACCTCCATCGCCGAGGCCTACGAGGGCCGGGAGTTCAGCCGTGCTGCACGGGAGATCATGACGCTGGCCGACCGCGCCAATCGGTACATCGACGAGCAGGCCCCTTGGGTGGTGGCTAAAGAGGCAGATCGCACCCAGGAATTGCAGGACATCTGCTCCGTGGGACTGAACCTGTTCCGGGTCCTGATCGGCTACCTGCGTCCTATTCTGCCCGGTACCGGGCAGGCCGCGGAGGACTTCCTGCGCGTACCGCCACTGACCTGGGATGTACTCTCCGAGCCGCTGACAGACCACGAGATTGGCAAGTTCAAGCCCCTCATGACCAGGGTCGAGCCCAGGCAGATCCAGGCCATGGTGGAGGCGTCCAAAGCGGATCTTGCCGGCGCGGACACCGACAAGCCCCCTCCCCCCCCACCGCGCATCGAAGGATATCTGGCCCAGGACCCGATCGCAGACACCATCGCGTTCGGCGATTTCGCCAGGATCGACCTGCGGGTCGCACGCATCGCCGCCGCGGACCATGTGGAAGGGGCCGACAAGCTGTTGCGACTCGTCCTCGACCTGGGCGGCGAAACCCGGATCGTCTTCGCCGGCATCCGTGCCGCCTACGACCCCGCCGAGTTGGTAGGCCGACACACGGTCATGGTCGCCAACCTGGCCCCGCGCAAGATGCGCTTCGGCGTATCCGAAGGCATGGTCCTGGCTGCGGGGCCTGGCGGCAAGGATCTCTTTATCTTGAGCCCGGACCAAGGCGCGGAGCCGGGGATGAAAATCAAATAGCCGGTGTTTCCCCGGACGTCAAAATATCCAGGGTAATGGTTAAATTCAAAGTAGTATGGTTGTGCGATCTGATGATTCGACCCCCCACAGTTTTTGCCATCCCTGGCCCTGGATTCCGGCACTCCCTGCCGGAATGACGGAGTAGGGTCCGGCAGATTTCACCACTTAAAGTTTAGCCACTACCGTATCCAGAACAGCGAATCAGTCCACAATCAACCACTATGGACTGAAAGTCCATAGTCTGGAGGACTAAAGTCCTCATCCGTGGACAAGCCACGGACTGAACGTGAAGGGACTTAACGTCCATAGTTTCAACTATGATGCGCTTCGC
>Ga0056121_1000346_pt1 | contig 12328 bp, 13 predicted proteins | sample WorMetHEROISLAND_FD_83872 | JGI IMG/M metagenome (GOLD analysis project Ga0056121, IMG submission 83872) | Marine gutless worms symbiont microbial communities from Max Planck institute for Marine Microbiology, Germany - Olavius sp. 1 HERON ISLAND ...
ACGCCGATCGGCGTCAGTCTGCGGGTGCAGGCGCAGGAGCAGCGCGACAGCAGGATGTCGCGGGCGGAGCAGAAGGCCGGCGCCCTGCCGGCCCAGCTCACGGTACCGATGATCGCCTTCTTCCTGCCGGTGCTGTTCATCGTCCTGCTGGGCCCGGCCATCATCAAGACCATGAACGCGATCTGAGGCACGACGCCGGGCGCGCCAGGCCCGGTGGCTGCAGGCTACTTCGTCGGCTGCACGTCGCAGGCCGCGTGCCGGGCCTGCAACTCGGCACACAACTGCGCCGCCGTCGACCGGTCCCGCATTGGCCCGGCCACGATCTCGTAGGCGGGCCCGACGCCGGCCGCGTCGCTGATCTCGATCTGCAACGGTGTGCCGTCGAACAACATGCCTTCGTGCCCACGCAGCACCATCAGGTGGTATTGCGCCCGGGCCCGGCTGTTGAAGCGACCCAGATGCAGCCGGTAGCCGGCGTCGTCCGCCAGCGTGCGCGACGTGCTCTGGAACTCGTCCGCATGATGCGCAACTGGCAGCTCTGCGGCCGGCGAAGACGTGGCATCGGCCGGCGCGGGAACCTTGTCCGCCGCCGGCTCTGCCGTGACGATGGCGACCGGCAGGGCCGGCGGCGCCGGAGCCCGCGCGGGCGCGGCTGCCGGCTTCGCCACCGGTGTGGGCGGCAGTCCGGCGGCCGCCGGCGTGGCAGGCGCCGGGGCGGCGGCGGGCGGGCGTCGCACCGCGCTCTCGCGCAGCGGCCTGGCCGCCCCCTTCATGCTGTGCCGCAGGTCGCGCAGATAGGCCAGATTGTTTTCGGCGTCGGTCGAGTTCATGTCCCGCCGGACCAGCGCTTCGGCCATCTGCATGTCACCGCGCAGGGCATAGAACAGCGCCAGGTTCTGACGCATGCGCGGCGTCGCCTCCGGCAATGCTATGGCACGCTCGAGCAGCGCGACCGCGCCCTCGAGATCGCCGCTCTGGCCACGCGACAGGGCGTAGTTGTTCAGCACCACCGCATTCTCCGGCGCCACGTCCAGCGCCTGCTCATAGCGGCGAACCGCCTGCTCGTACATGCCGATGCGGTCGTAGGCCACGGCCAGGGCACTGTAGACGTCCCAGTTCTCGTTGCCGACGGCAGTGGCCCGGGACAGCGAGTCGACGGCGTCGCTCGGGGCGCTCAGCGCCAGCTGCAGCTTGCCCAGCTCCGCCAGCAGGCCGCCGTCGCGCGGCGCCTTGGCCAAGCCACGACGGACGATCGCCTGCGCCTCGACCGGCTTGCCCAGCTTGCGCAGGCTGCGCGACAGGCCGACGATCGCGCTCACGTCGTCGGCGTCGCGGTTGTACAGCGCCCGGTAGTAGGCCGCGGCGGCGATGTAGTCCTCTTTCTCTTCCGACCCCGAAGCGGCGTCCAGCAACGTGCGATCGAGGCGCTGGGCCTCCTGCGGGCTCGGCGCGGTCGGGTTCGCGGACTGCGTGGTCGCGCTCTGGCAGGCAACCAGGGCGCCGAGGAGGACGAAAGCGAGCGGCAGCCGGGCGAACCGCATGAAACCGGCCGCAGTGCCGCACCGCCGATCCTGTTGGCGGCATCGGTGAAGTATCGTGAACATGGGATTAAGGAACCCCGAACGATCCTGCGGGTACCCCAAGAAATAGCGCAGAACGCCCTGCCAAAGCCTTAACGCCAAGGGCGTCGAGAGACTGTCGGCGCCCCCCGGTTCACCTGGCATTAAGGCCCGGCCTGCGACAATGACGCTTCCGCCCTGCGCCTCGACTGCCACGCGCCGGCACCGGGCTCGCCTGGCCGGCGCCGGCCATGACGCTGTACCGCGGCGACATGGCGTGAAAGGGACAGAAGATGACCTGGCAAGCCATGGTGCGCATCGCCCAGTTGCTCACGACCCTGTTGCTCGCGACCCTGCTGCTCGCCGCCGGCCCCGCGGCCGCTGCCGAGCCGGCGGCCGGCGAGCCCGTGCAGGTCGTGGTCGGAAAGTCGCAGATGCTGCAGATCGACGGTCAGCCGTCGGTCATCATGGTCGGCAACCCGGCGGTGGCCGACGTGGTCGTCGAGACCGCCGGGATCCTGTTCCTGGTCGGCCTGCAGCCGGGCGAAACCAATCTCTACGTGCTCGACGCGCGTGGCCGCACGCTGCTGCAGACCGACGTCATCGTCGGCCGCAGCGGACCGCGCCAGGTGACGGTGAACCGCGGCGTCGGCGAAGCCAACCTCAGCTGCAACCCACGCTGCAGTCCGATTGCCAACCCCGCCGCCGAAGGCGCCACGCTGCCGGGCGACGGCGCCGCGGCGACCGACGGCAACGGCGGCGGCGGCGACGCCGCCGCCAGCAGCCAGGCCGTGCAGGACCTGATCGGCAACATGATGGGGTCGACAGGCGGCGGCGAGCAGTCCGGCAACTGACCCGCCGCCGACAACTTGTTCCCGCGCACCACCGCGCCCCGGCAACCCACCGCCGCGGCACCGGAGTAGTGCCATGAAAACCCTGGTGGTCGATCCTGACACGCTGTTCGCCCGGTTGCTGAAGGCCAAGCTCGAAGCCTGGGGGTACGAGGTCACGATCGAACCGAACGGCGAAGGCGCCCACGCCCGCCTACTGCGCGAGCCGTTCCGCCTGGTGATCCTGGAACGGGATCTGCCGGGCCTCGACGGCGCGGAGCTGTGCGCACGGATCCGCGAGTTCCCGCGCGACCGCTATACCTACGTCATGTTCTTCACCGCCGCCGGAGGCAAGGAGGCGATCGTCGCCGGGCTCGAAGCCGGTGCCGACGACGTCCTGTTCAAGCCGTTCGATCCGGTGGAGCTGCAACTGCGGCTGCAGGCCTGCGTCAGGCTGCTCGACCTGGAGGACCGGCTGCACGACAGCAGCGGCCTGGACGCCACCGGGGCGATCAACGCCGCTGCCTTTGCCGAGTTCTTCCAGGTGATCCTGGCCGAAGTCCAGCGGTCCGGCGGTCACGGCGCCCTGTTGCGGATCGACCTGCACAACCATCGCAGCATCGTGCGCCAACACGGCGAAGCGGCCGGCGACGCCATGCTGGCGCAACTTGCCACCCTGCTGGGACGGATGACGCGGGCCAGCGATCTGCTGGGCCGGGTCGCGCAGGCCAGCTTCTGCCTCCTCGTCCAGCACGCCGCCGCCAGCGACTGCCAGGCGCTGATCGAGCGCATCGCCAGCCGCAGCCTGGATGTCGCCGTCATGGTCGACGGCCGTCGCTTGCATCCCGAACTGGCCTTGTCGGCGCTCGACTTCCCCAATGGCGAGATGGATGCCCAGACGTTGTTGGCCGAGCTCATCGGCCCGGCGCCCGGGTCAGCTCTTGCGGAACGCGGCGCCGGCGAGCCAGCCGGCGAATAGGGCAATCGCGATGGCGGCGATGCCGTAGAGGGCGGCATAGCGGTGCGCAAACTCGAACACCCGCGCGCCGATGCCGACCTTGGAGACGATCAGCGGCGTCGTCTGCGCGCTGATCAGATCGCCGCCGCGGAACAGGTAAGTGGTGACGTTGAAGCTGCCGGTAGGAACGTTGGAGGGAAACACCACGTCGGTGCGGAACAGCCGGCCGCCGAGCATCCGCACCTGACCTTCGGCATCGTTGAACAGGCCGCTGCCTTCCCGATTGCGGATCAGCGCCTCGTGGAACGCCGGCAGATCGGGCCGCTTTCCGCCGATCGTCTTGAATGCCAACTGCTCGAGCCCGATGCCGCGCCGGGCCAGGACCCGGCCGCTGGTGATGTCCGCCAGCGGCCGGTTGCTGGCGACGTAGTAGAAGGTCGGCACGCTGCCGAAACGCACGCTGTCGCGGTTGACCCAGACGCCCGCGACCTGGCTCTTGCGCCGGACGACGGCGTCACGGTCCGGGCCGCGGATCACCACCACCACGTCGTTGGCGACGCCCTCGTCGAGGGCGCCGAACAGCAGCAGCTTGGCGCCGCTGAAGCCTGCCGTGACGGCGATGAGATGGTCGGAGAGATCGGCGACCAGCGGCTGGCCGCGCACTGCCGGCGCGGTCAGCAGCAGGACGATGCCGGCGATCGCGGCGAACAGGCGGGCGCGCATCAGCCGTGCCCCACGGATTCGCCGACCGAGAACAGCTCGTCCGGTTCCACCACCAGGTCGTAGCCCAGCTTGGCGCAGACGCCGATGACGATCAGCGCCAGCAGCGAGCGCAGCTGTTCGCCATGCAGACGGGCACCGGCGCGGGTGCCGAACTGCGCGCCGATGACGCCGCCGATCAGCAACAGCAGGGCCAGGACGATATCCACCGTCTGGTTCTGCCAGGCCTGCAGGAAGGTGACGTTGGCGGTGACGAAGATGATCTGGAACAGCGAGGTGCCGACGACCACCGATGTCGGCATGCCGAGCAGGTAGATCATCGCCGGGACCATGATGAAGCCGCCGCCCACGCCCATGATCGCGGCCAGGATACCGACGAAGATGCCGATGCCCAACGGCAGCAACGCACTGATGTAGAGCTTGGAGCGGCGGAACCGCATCTTGAAGGGCAGGCCGTGCAGCCAGTTGTGCTGGTGCAGCTTGCGCCGCCGCGCCCCCGGCTTGCGCTTGCGGCTCATCGCCCGCAGGCTCTCCACCAGCATCAGGCTGCCGATGATGCCCAGGAACACCACGTAGGACAGGCGGATCACCAGGTCGATCTGACCGAGGCCGCGCAGCACGCTGAACAGCCCGACACCCAGGCTCGAGCCGATAAAGCCGCCGATCAGCAGCACCACGCCCATCTTGATGTCGACGTTGCCGCGGCGCCAATGCGCCAGGGCGCCGGAAACCGACGACGCGACGATCTGGTTGGCTTCCGTCGCCACGGCGACGGCAGAGGGAATGCCGGCGAAGATCAGCAGCGGCGTCATCAGGAAGCCGCCGCCGACGCCGAACAGGCCGGAGAGGAAACCGACCGCGCCGCCCATGGCAAGGAAGAGGATGAAGTTGACGGACAGCTCAGCGATCGGGAGGTAGATCTGCATCCGTCACATATGACTCGAAACCACTCGCCAGCGGGCGCCGGCGCAGCATCGCGGTGGGTCCCGATCGCCGGCCCTGGTCGTCAGGCAGCGGCGATCGGGTGCCGCGGTGAATACACCAGGCCCCGGGTTATGGCAAACGAAACATGCCGCTACGGCCCAGGCGCGCGGCCGGGCGGGGACCGTCAGGCGGCCGCCTCGACACAGTAGAGATCGTAGAGCGTGTGCATCACGGCCTTCGCTTCATGCCCGTCCAGGGCATAGATGATGCTCTGCGCCACACGCCTGGTGCAGACCAGACCGTCCTGGCGCAACCGGGCCAGGTGTTGTGACAACGCAGACTGGCTGATGCCGATCAGTCGCTCCAGCTCCCCTACGGATTTCTCCCCCTCTGCCAGGTGGCAGAGAATCATCAGTCGCCGCGCATTCGCCATTGCTTTCAACAAAGCGCTGGCAGCGGTGGCCTTTTGCAGCATAAGGCTCGTTTCCACGGCAAAGCCCTCGGATATGTCTGTTTCTAGCGGATGATGCGATTCCCCCTGCGTGGCGAAGCTCTGCTCACCCGCAACTTTTAAGTGTATATACTACACGTGTGGCGGGACTGTGACGGAAAATCCGAAACAACGCAACAGCGTCGCGCGCTAGCCGATCTCGGCCAGGGCGGGAAAGACTTCCAGCAACCAGAAGCCGAGCACTTCGAAAGAGTTGAACACGAACAACAGACCCGTCACGACCAGCAGCCCGCCGGTGGCCAACTCGACCTGACGCATCCGCCGGCGCATCCGCTGCATCCAGCGCATGAAGGGTCCGGCCGCCAGGGCGGCGAGCAGGAACGGCACGCCCAGGCCGGCGGCATAGACCGCCAGCAGCGAAGCGCCGTACAGCAGGCTGTCCTCGCGGGCGGCGACGGACAGGATCGTCGCCAGCACCGGCCCGATGCACGGCGTCCAGCCGAAGGCGAAGGCCAGGCCGATGAGATAGGCGCCCCAGAGGCCGGCGGGGCGGTCCTCCAGGTGCACCCGGGCCTCGATATTGAAAGCAGGGATGCGCAGCAGGCCCATGATATGCAGACCGAAGATGATGATCATCACGCCGGCGACCCGCCCCAGCCACAGCTTGTTGTCGAGCAGCAGGCCGCTGACCGCGCTGGCCGACGCGCCAAGGGCGACGAACACGGTTGCGAAGCCGAGCACGAACAGCACCGCCGCCTGGACCACTCGGCGCCGGCCGGCGACGGGCGCGGCCTCGTCGCCGGTCAGCTGCTCCAGCGACACCCCGCCCAGGAAACACAGATAGGCCGGCACCAGGGGCAGCACGCACGGCGAGACAAAGCTCAACAGGCCGGCGCCGGCAGCGCCGGCAAAGGAAACGTCGATGACCGCCACGGCGGAGCCCCGTTCGTTTGCGACGCCGGGATTATGGTGATCCCCGTCGCCGGCATCCACCCCCCGCGCCGCCCGTCGGGGGCATTTTCACGCGGAGTTTATGCCGGCCCACGGCTGCCTCGCGAGCCCGTCAGGAGCGTCGGGCGCGGACTGTGGCCAATCCCGGCGAAATGCCACAACCTCTTGCGCCACCGATGAAATCTGCGCTAGTTGGTAGGATGGAAGGGTTGAGGGGGATTCGCGTTCGGCGGCGGCGTATGACGCCCTTGCCCGGACGTTTTGCCGCAGGATTGTGCGCCCTGCTGCTGCTGGCTGCGACACCAGCATTGGCCGAACAGCTAGGCATCGAGCTCAACCGCGCGGCCGACGAGAACGGCCGGTGCCAAGCGTCGTTCCTGGTCCGCAACGGGCTGGGGCACACCCTCGACCGGTTCAGCCTCGACCTCTACCTGTTCGATGCCGGCGGCCGCGTCGCCAGCCGGATCCTGGTCGATCTCGCCCCCGTGCCCGACGGCCGGACCACCCCGTTCAGCTTCTCGCTCGATCGCCCCTGCGCCGAGCTTGGCTCGATCCTGATTGCCGCTGCCCCGAGTTGCCGAGCCCAGGGCAATGCAGCCACGCTCGACTGCATGGCCGCATTGAGCGTGTCCAGCCGCGATCGCCTCGCGCTCGAGAAGTAGCCGATCCCGCCGGCCCGTCGCGGCGGCTCGCTTTCGACGGCAGACGCGCTAACATCGCGGCATGAAGGCAGACCTCACAGCGGCACGACATCGCGCCGATGACGTCCTGGCGGCGCTGTGGCGAACCGACCCGATGCGCCAGCCGCCGTTGCAGCGCTTCGCCCTGATCGCCGTGCGGACGCTGATCGGTCTGGTGCGCGACCTCAGTCGCGGCGACCTGACGCTGTGGGCGATGAGCCTGGTCTACACCACGCTGCTGGCGATGGTGCCGTTGCTGGCGATCAGCTTCTCGATCCTCAAGGGCTTCGGCGTCCACAACCAGATCGAGCCCCTGCTGCAGGATCTGCTGGCGCCGCTGGGCGACCGCGCCGGCGAAGTCACCAACCAGATCATCAGCTTCGTCGACAACATCAACGTCGGCGTCCTGGGGGCGCTGGGCGTGGCGTTTCTGTTCTGGACCGCCGTGGCCCTGATGCAGAAGGTCGAACGTGCCTTCAACCGGGTCTGGCACGTCGGCCGCGGCCGCTCCCTGGCGCAGCGGTTCCGCGACTATCTGGTATTCCTGCTGCTGGCACCGACGGTCATCGTCCTTGCCCTGGGTGTGTCGGCCGCGGTGATGAGCAGCGCCATGATGGGCTACGTCGTCTCGATCGAACCGTTCGGCGTGATCGTCAACTATGGCGGACGGCTGATGCCCTTTGTCATGAACGTCGCCGCCCTGACCTTCATGTACGCCTTCATCCCCAACACCAGGGTGCGCTTGCTGCCGGCGCTGACGGGCGCCCTGGTCGCCAGCATCCTCTGGTACTGCGCCGGTTGGGGCTTTGCCAAGTTTGCCGCCGGCGCCAACAACTACGCGGCGATCTATTCGACCTTCGCCTCGGCGATCCTGTTTCTGATCTGGCTCTACATCATCTGGCTGGTCCTGTTGATCGGCAATTCCATCGCCTTCTACGTGCAATACCCGGCGCAGGCCGAGGCCGGCATCGAGACCTGGCGGGCGCGCATACGCGATCTCGAATTGCTGGCGCTGGCCGTGGCGACCCTGATCGCCCGGCGCTTCTACGCGGGCGATGAGCCGTGGACCGAGGAAGCCCTGGCGCACGACCTGCAGCAGCACGTGCACGTGATCCACGACGTGGTCGAGACGCTCGAGCGCGGCGGTCTGCTGCGGCTCTCCGCCGACGACCCGCCGGCACTGCTGCCGGCCCGACCGCTCGAAGAGGTCAGTGCCGCCGACGTCCTGCAGATTTTGCGCAACGACGGCGTGAGCCTGGAACTGCCCGACGAGGCCAAGCTGCAGGCGTTGCCGCCGCTGCTCGATCGCGCCGATGCGACGGTCGGCGACACCCTTGGCGGCGTCACCTTGAAACAATTGGGACTGGATGCGGCGGGCACCGCCGTCACACCGTTGCCGGCACAGGCAAGCCGCGGCGGCGAACGACAGAAACCATAATCAGCAGCGAGGAAACACCATGTCCGAACACGCGCAGGCGCCCGGCGCGGCGGCGCCGGCCCGCTACCGGTTGATCGGCGGCAACGGCTCGCCCTACTCGCAGAAGCTGCGCGCCATCATGCGCTACCGGCGGTTGCCGTTCGACTGGGTCTCGCGGACCGAGCGCAACGCCGCCGAGGTCGCGCAGATCAAGCCGGCGCTGATCCCGATCCTGCAGTACCCGGAGGACGGCAGCAGCCACGTCGATACCACGCCGATCGCCTACGCCCTGGAACAGCGGCATCCGGGACAACGCTCGATCGTACCGGACGATCCTGGCCAGGCGTTCCTCAGCCACCTGATCGAGGACATGGCGGACGAATGGCTGACCAAGGCGATGTTCCACTACCGCTGGGCCTACGACGCCGACATCCACTACGCCGGCCTGTGGATCGCCGACGACTTCTTTCCCGACCGCACCGGCGCGGAACGCGAGCGCGCCGCGCGCGGGTTCGCCGAACGGCAGATCGGCCGCATGCCGCTCGTCGGCTGCACCCCGCACAACGCCCCGGTGATCGAACAGAGCTACCATCGCATCCTGGCGCTGCTGGAGAGCCATGTCGGCATGCACGCCTTCTTGTTCGGCAGCCGCCCTGCCCTGGCCGACTTCGGCCTGTTCGGACAACTGAAGACGCTGGCCACCGACCCGACGCCGCTGGCGATCATGCGCGCCGAGGCGCAGCGGACCGAGAGCTGGGTGCGCCAGCTCGACGACGCGTCCGGGATCGAGGGCGAGTGGCTGGCGGCCGGGGCGCCGTTGCCCGGGGCCACGCTGGGCCTGCTGCGGCTGGCGGGCGAGGTCTATCTGCCGTTTCTCAACGCCAATGCCGCCGCCGTCGCCCGCGGCGACGACAGCGTCAGTCTGACGCTCATGGGCCAGAGCTACGAACAGGGGACGTTCGGCTACCAGGCGAAGTGCCTGAAAGAGCTGGTGCGCCGGCTCAATACGCTGGAAGGGGCGGCGCTCGCGCAGACCCGCGCGCTACTGGAGGACTGCGGCTGCTGGCAGCCATTGATGGCCGGCGAAGCGGCCCTGGGAGGCGAAGGATGAGTGACACCTACCGGATCTTCGGGTCGGAGCTGTCGCCCTACTCGATCAAGGTGCGCTCCTACTTCCGCTACAAGGACATCGCGCACGATTGGGTGTTGCGCACGGAGCAGAACCGCGCGGAATTCGCGCGCTACGCCAAGCTGCCGCTGGTGCCCCTGGTGGTCACCCCGGCCGGCGCGGGCATCCAGGATTCGACGCCGATCATCGACATCATGGAGGCCGAGTATCCCGACCCGTCGATCCATCCCGACGACCCGGCGTGCGCCTTCGCCTCGGTCCTGCTGGAGGAGTACGGCGACGAGTGGGTCAACAAGCCGATGTTCCACTACCGCTGGTACTACGAGCCCGATCGCGTCTACACGGCCGAGCGCATTGCCCGCACGGTGTTCGGCGCCGAGGGCGAGGCGTTGGCGCAAGCCGCCGCCGCCGTCGGCGAACGCATGCTCGGCCGGCTGCACTTCGTCGGCGCCTCGGAGCAGACCCGGCCGATCCTCGAGGGCTCCCTGCACCGCCTGCTGGGCCTGCTGGAAGCGCACCTGCAAGACCGAGACTACCTGTTCGGTGGCCGCCCGGCGTTCGGCGATTTCGGCCTGTACGCGCAGCTCTACGAGTGCCTGAGCGACCCGACGGCCGGCGCGATCATGCGCGCCGAGGCGCCCGCCGTGGTCGCCTGGTGCGAACGCATGCTGGCGCCGGCCGATGGCGGCGCCTTCGAGCCCTGGCATGCCGTCGCCCCCACCCTGTTGCCGCTGCTGAGCCAGGAAGTGGCCGGCCTGTTCCTGCCCTGGAGCGACGCCAACGCCCGGGCGCTGGCGGCGGGCGAAACCGGGGTCGAACTGGAGCTGGACGGCCAGCCCTATGCCCAGGAGGTACAGAAGTACCACGCCCGCAGCCTGCAGGCGCTGCGCCTGCGCCATGCCGGCCTGGCGCCGGAGGCACGGGCCGTGGTCGACGCCGCCCTGGCGGAAACCGGCTGCCTGCCGTTTCTCGCCGTGCCGGCGCAATGAAACGCTGTGCCGGCAAGCGTCACAGGCTAGTATAGGCAAAGAAAAACATTTCGGACTATTAACTAGAATTGCAAGGCTGGAGGACAGCGTCGTGGCGGATGTACGCGTGCAATCTGAAATCACCGGCAAGGTCTGGGCGATCGAGGCCAAGGTTGGTGACAAGGTCCAGGAGGAGGACACCATCATCGTCCTGGAATCGATGAAAATGGAGATCCCGGTGGTGGCCCCGGTCGAGGGAACGCTGAAGGAAGTCCTGGTCAGCGAAGGTGAGTCGATCAGCGAAGGGCAGGACGTCGCCGTTCTCGATGCCGGCTGAAGCCGCATCGCCAGTGAACAAAGCTAGAGAGTAGCCGGACATGAGTCAGCAGGACGCCAAAGCCACCAAACCCGCGTTCAATCCGTTCTCGCCAGATTTCGTGCGCGACCCCTATCCCAGCTTTCATCGCCTGCGCGACGAGGAGCCGATGCACCGGTCGATCATCGGCCCGTGGGTCGCCTCTCGTTTCGAGGACGTCGACGCCATCCTGCGCGACCGCCGGTTCGGCAAGGACTACGCCCGGCGGATGAAGACCCGCTACGGCGAGGACGCCCTCAAGGAGCCGATGTTCGCGTCGATGCAGCACTGGATGCTGGTCCAGGATCCGCCGGACCACACCCGGTTGCGCGGCCTGGTCGCCAAGGCCTTCACGCCGCGCCAGCTGCAGGCCTGGCGGCCGCGCATCGAAGCCCTGGTGAGCGAGCTGCTCGACCGGGTCCAGGACCGCGGCGAGATGGATTTCCTGAGCGACTTCGCCTACCCGCTGCCCTTCAACGTGATCTGCGACATCCTCGGCATCCCGCCGGAGGACCGCGACCGCTTCACCCACAGCTCGGAGGTCTCCGGCCGGGTCATCGACCCGACGCCACTGAGCCGCGAGGAGCTCGACCAGGCCAACGCCGGCATGCTGGAGAACGAGGCCTATTTCCGCGACCTGATCGCCCGCCGGCGCCAGAATCCCGGCGACGACCTGATTTCGCTGCTCGCCGAGGTCGAGGAGGAAGGCGACCGCCTCAGCGAAGTGGAGATGATCGGCAACATCTTCCTGCTGTTCGGCGCCGGCCACGAGACCACGGTGAACCTGCTGGGCAACGGGCTGCTGGCGCTGCTGACCCACCCCGGGCAGTGGGAGCGCCTGCGGGCGGAGCCCGACCTGGTGGCGAACGCGGTCGAGGAGATGCTGCGGTTCGATTCCTCGGTGCAGATGACCGGCCGGGTCGCCCTGGAGGACGATATCGACGTCGGCGGCGTCACCGTCGCCAGGGGTGAGATGGTGATCTGCCTGCTCGGCGCCGCCAACCGCGATCCCGAGGTCTATGACGATCCGGACGACTTCCAGGTCGACCGGGCCAACGTCAAGCCGACCTCGTTCGGCGGCGGCATCCACCACTGCCTGGGCGCGCAGCTGGCCCGGATCGAGGCGGAGATCGCCTTCAAGGCCCTGCTGTCGCGCCTGCCCGACCTGCGCCTGGCCGATCCGGAACACCAGTCGTGGCGGCCGACGTTTACGCTGCGCGGCCTGACCACCCTGCCGGTCGCCTGGACCCCGTCGGCGAACGCCTAAAGCGTTCTGCGAGAAATCTGAATCGTTGGGATTCACATTGTAGCTGATTTGTGATTCATCCTCCTTGGAGGTGGATCATGGGCAGAGCTTTCTCGTTGGATCTTCGTGAGCGGATCGCC
>Ga0056121_1000347_pt1 | contig 12298 bp, 10 predicted proteins | sample WorMetHEROISLAND_FD_83872 | JGI IMG/M metagenome (GOLD analysis project Ga0056121, IMG submission 83872) | Marine gutless worms symbiont microbial communities from Max Planck institute for Marine Microbiology, Germany - Olavius sp. 1 HERON ISLAND ...
CCTGTTTGCGAAAAGTTTCGAAATCGACGGGGTTTCCATCTTTGTCCGTTGTTTTTGCCATGTCGTACTCCTTAAGATAATAATAACCTACTTGAGGTTTGACACAGTTGATTGAACATACCCAGTGATCCTGCTGACCCTAACAGAAAAAACGCAATTAGTCCCAATATTGATCCGAAAAATGATCCATATAGAAATCGGATTGATGAAATTGCTGATTCCATTTATAATTTATTCCATTGAGAATAAAGGAAGAGAGTATGATTAATTTCCAGAGGAGAATACTGTTTTTAGTTGTATTTTCATTAGGAGCGTTAGTTTTGTCTAGTGAAGAGCCATTTTTTAAAGAGTCGTTTTTTGAAGGTGAAGGGGCTACTCCTGAACGTGGTTTCGTGCCAGATGAAGAGACAGCTATCAAGATTGCTGAGGCCGTTTGGATTCCTATATATGGGAAAAGTATACGCAAAAGGAAGCCATTTCGCGCAATTTTGGTTGACGATGAAATTTGGATAGTAAAAGGAACACTAAAAAAGGGACTACTGGGAGGAGTTCCTTATATCAAGATAAGAAAAGATGATGGAACAATATTGAAGGTTACTCATACGGCTTGAGGCCGCATCACGCCCAAAAAGCAAATTGAGAAGGGAAAACACTCAGTAGGCCAGTTTAAGAAAGGCATCCTGATTCGGAAAGGCTGTTTCCCCCCAGAGCCGCCAGGCCCGCCCGGTTATTTGCTGGACACCGGTACTTGGCAATTAGTGAACAGGCTCTGCTCGCGCCTATCCCTTGGGGAGCTAAGTGTAGCTCCCAAGGGCCCATGAGCTCCGTGGCCATAGGACTAAACAGAACATTCGTTATTGTCAGTAGGCCTCCAGGCTACTTGTTTGGTTCCGGTATTTGATGGTTTGGATTTAGGATAAACCTTTCCGGCTCTTCTGTCCATTTTTTGCATATAAATTCGTAGGGTGTAAGGCCCTGTCTTTAGACGACGTGCGAAGTTGTACACGCTGATGAAATCATCAAGATGGCCTTCGAAGTTGATCGTGATCGTCATAGTGGTAACGTTTGACGGCGGCCTCCGGTGCGGTTCATCCGTTCGACCTGCCCATTGGTCCATGGATGATTGACATTGGTGAAGCGGTGCCAAATAGCCCAATTCTCGGCATCGCATATCGGACATATGTGCCGCGCTGCTTTAGCCATTGGGTAGCGCGGGAGATAACGGAATTGGATATCATTGTCGGTGAGGATGGTGTGTATATGGCGCCGCTTCGACAAGGCTGCTTTAGAAAATCGGAAGAGGTTCTTTGGTTTGCTTTTTCAGGCCAATTGCAGGCGAATTTGGAAGTGCGGTCAATGGCAACATATAGATAGAGTTTACCCTCGGCAGTTCTTAAGTTCGGCTATATCAATGTGAAAATAGCCGATCGGATATTGCTTGAACTTCTTCCTGGAAGGTTTGTTTCCTTCCACATCGGGCAACCTGACCGTGTCGTCGAAGAAGGCGATGAAGAGAGGGGCTAAAGTCAGGCGCGGTATGGCTGGCTTACAGGGCATAGAGACAATCACCTTAGTGGCAAAAGCGTGTGTCTTCGAAAGGCGACAATCGCCGCTTCTTCCTAAAATCGACAGAAGCGCATGAGCGCGCCTTTTTCGGCCGGAGTGGGAAGATCGGCTCATCGTAAGTTCTTCTCTTCCACTTGGCTGCCGTCTTCTAAGTTGATTCCATAGCGCCAGTGATCTAAAGGTTTTCCTGACTATTTTTTATTGCCCGACGTACTGCCTCTGCCGCCCAGGCGCATCCTACAGTAAAATCTGTCCCATAGCGCCTCCTTCCATTCAATGGAAAATAATACACCATCAAAACATGGGTCTAAGCACCTAGTGCCGGATATCCCAATAGGAGAAGTTTTCGGGTAAAATCAAAGCCGAACCTTCTAAGTTGATAATCAGACGGCGGCCGATACCTTTGTTTCTTGATACGATTCTCCATCATACCTCTGGCAGAGTATGAGGTGTGATGACTAGAAATTGGGCTTCTTATCCGGGTCTATGGGGCAGCCATTAAACATGTTTTCATAATTAGTTACTTGAGCGACAGTCCATCCACTAATATCCTGATTGAATGATGCTGCATCCTTAAACATACCATATATATAAGTAACACTGCTCACATCCCATGAGCCGATATCCTGGTTGAAAGTTCTTGCGTCCCAAAACATACGAGACATATCAGTAACATTGCTCACATTCCATAAGTTGATGTTCTGGTTAAACAATCTTGCTGTCTCAAACATACCAGACATATCAGTAACATTGCTCACATCCCATGAGCCGATATCCTGATTGAATGCTGATGCGCGAGCAAACATGCCATACATATCTGTGACACTGCTCACATCCCATGAGCCGATATCCTGATTGAACGAATGTGCTCCCCGAAACATATCAGCCATATCAGTGACGCTACTCACATCCCATGAGCCGATATCTTGGTTGAATGATCTTGCGTTCCAAAACATACGGGACATATCAGTAACGTTGCTAAGATCAGGAGTATCAGGCGCTGAGAAACCTGAGAGGTTGGTACAGTTCGCAAACTGATATCCTCCATTGTGCAGTTTCACCGATCCCCACTGGCTCACATCCAGAAGCTTTGCTGAGCTGTCAATACTCCTAGGTGGATTAGAAACATAACCAAATCCAAATCCCTCACAGATTCCCGTTATTATAACTTCGTACTTTCCCGGGGCTGCATAGGTATGTGTAACCTGTGCTTGATCGTGTGCTGTAATCCTATCCTCATTCCCATCACCCCATGAAACCACAAAGTCATAGGTTCCGCTTGGGCTCAGGGGCAGCCTTATTTGATTTGTTTTCGTCTCCTCATTGCCGCCGATGATATCCGTATCCCAGCGAGTGACAAAGCTAGAGCCTGTGATTCCGGAGTCGGTTCCGGAGCCGACTCCCATTTCCGCAGCTATAAGAGTAAACACAAGCGCTATGAACGCTCTTCCGCACTTAGCTTTCGTATGCATATTGAGAAGATAATCTCCTTTGGCTATTGTATAAAATGTCTGATGCTTGGTCTACATGGTGAGATGGAGCCAGGTTTTACACAGAAACATTTACAGGCTCTGTTGGATTATTCACTAATCGCCAGCTTTGCTCCTGTCTTGACCGGCCGTGTATGATGATAAGTCAAATTTTCACTTGAGAGCTCCAGAAACTCTTAAGGCAGCAGCATTATTCCAACAATGATCTTTGCGCTCCATACTGCGCTTCGTAATTCGCATTGATGAATGCAAACCTCATCGATCTTCCTTGAAGGCCGCCGCTTTTTTGATACTCCACGGTCCATGGGTGGATCACCGATTCTCACGCCGTAATCACTGAAGCTCGTTCACGCTCCGTTAGTTGTCAGCTGATTCTTCGAGGCAAAAGAATCTTATAACAGGCGCCCACTAGACTTAAGGCAGCTTCAAAAAGTGAATTAGCTGAATATGAGAGCTCGAAAAGCGGCGATCGCCGTGGTGTCGGAGTAAAGGAAGAGATTGAAATCTACCTGAACGTAGCGGTTCACGCTCATTAGGCCTGAGGTATAGCGGTTTTCGAAGTCCAAGTAAGGGCCATTCAAGAGAGTACTTGCCAGGGGGCCCACCTTGAAAATTTCCTCTCCGATTTCAATATCCCCCCAAAAACGATTTACACCTCCGTGGCCCAGGATACCAAGGTCATTTTCGCCCGGCAACAGGATCATGTAGACATCAGCGTCGATGGGCCAGCGAACATCCTCTGATCCTGCTAACGCTTTAAGAAGCCAGTAGTTTTCCACAAGATTTATCTCTGCGGAACCGCGTGTAAGTGGTATTCCCATGGCATTGCCCCTGTATTCGGGGATAAGCCTAATATGCTCTGGCAGGCTGCTTTCAGTATTATCTACTGCGACATAGAAGTTGTGTGTTAGGGGTGTATTCATTAATTCGGGAACACCCTGCAAGAAGCTTAGCGATAATAAATCCCCCTGCATTTCCCATCTGTCACCTATGGCATCAGGGAAATTAATCAGGAGCAATCTACCGTCTCTGCCCAAATAGAATCCCCGATAGCCGGGGAATTCCGAAGTTTCCTCAAGCTTGAGTATCCAGGCAGTCCCCTCTAAGTTGAGATTAACCGCTCTCGATTTAAGAGGGGGAGAGATCGGCACGGGCTCAGGCGTTTCGGTGCTTTGACAGGCAATGAGCGCGGTCGCGGAAAGAACAAGAACGCATAGTTGATACATCGTTAGGATATTGTGGACTAGTCAAATGAATCTGTGCAAGGAGTTCGATTAGCGTGGATAACGTATAAAATCTTGTGCACTTTCAGATTGGCAAAACGGGATCTCTCTTGGCTTTATGGAATTATCACAAATAGTAAAACTTCAAGAAGTCCCCTATGAATCAAAACAAGAACCCTTCACTGAAGAAAATCATAAGCATTAACGAAGGCCTCGCTCAATCCCAGGTACCGAAAATGGTTCGCGAGACGGTTGAAGATACACTTAAACGCGATGCTGGAAGTTGAGGCCGACAGACTTGTCGGTGCACAACGGTACGAACGAACCGGAGCGCGCAAACCACATTTTTTTCCAGTTGGTCAATGCACGTTACGAAACAGGGAGCATCATTATGACGAGCAACAAGACCATCGGGAAATGAGAGGAAATTATGACTGACGATGCGGTGGCTACGGCGGCCTTGGATCACCTCCTCCACCATGTCCATATCCTTTAGTCTTCAAGGAGATTCATACCGGATGAGGGAAGAACGAAACTTGGAGTCGTTGACTTCCGCCCAGACCCTTCCATTCCGGTGGAAATCTGAAAATTAACTCCAGTGCTGACGTCTCCATAAGATCAAGAATGGGGAAGCATTAAAAACAAGATCTATCTTAGTTTGTCTGGATTTGCTTCTCTGATGAGCGCCCTTGCAAGTGATCGCATGGGATCGATAAGGGGAATGCCTCTATAGCTCCTTCCGGACATAACCAGAGGAATCTCTGTGCACCCCAAGATTATCATCTCTGCGCCCATGTCGATAAGGTAATCGGAAAACTTCTCCAATATTGATTTTGTTTTGAGAATGATTGGGGTTGCGGCTTTTATCCCCCATTCTCTGTTATAGATAGAATCATGGAGTTTTGATTGGGCCTCTTCGGGAACCTGGATGGTTTTAATCCCTCTACTTTGCAGTGGTTCCGAGTAGATGCCTGTTCTTCTTGTGCCGGTCGTTGACATAATGCCTATTGTTCCGACACCGGGATTTGATTTCATAATCCCTTCAATGGTCTCATCTATCATGTTCAGTATTCTGATCTTTGGTTTGAGATCCTGCATATATTGGGTAAAGCGTCCAAATATTGCTGGAGCATGGAAGGTGTTACAGGGAATCCCGCCTAAAGATTCTGCCTGAACGCCGGAAATTGCGGAGGCGGCAACTTTAAATGTCCTATACATCCCAAGGGCTGGCTCTTCTTCCCTTCCCAATTCGATTGCAATGCTACGATCAGGTATGTCGGAGGATCGTGAGAAATGATAAACCTCCAGATGATCCTGATCGGTTCCATCGGTCAGAGTGTTCTCAAGAATATGATTGTGCAGCAGAATACCCGCCCGGGGTCCGACCCCGCCGCCGATGATGATGATTTTCTCTTTTCTCATAACATCAGTTTACACTTGTTTTAAGCCCATGGCCGGTGAAGACTGAAACAATTGACTCTTTAGGATATCTGTCTCTATTTTCCGATTGATATCTAACTGCTCCCGCAATAACCGCGGCCGAAGTCGGTTCAATGTAGTAGCCTGAATGTGTCATCTTCAGCAGACTTTGCCTGATCTCATCTTCTGTAACAGCAATGATTTCCCCATTTGTTTTTCTGACAGCTTCCAGGATTTGAGATCCTCTCACAGGTTTGGCGATTGCAATCCCCTCAGCCATAGTTTCCATCGGCTCAACCCTTGAGGGTGTTTTAAGGTTGTTTAGATAACTGCTGTATAGAGGGGCGCAGTTGGCAGTCTGAACGGCGATCATCTTTGGTATCGTTTTTATCAATCCGGTCTCCTGAAGATCCCGGAACCCTATATACGCTCCTAGGAAGAGAGTCCCGTGCCCCGCCGGCAGGACAATGATGTCGGGAATCATCCAGTTCATTTGCTCGCAAAGCTCATAGGCAAAGGTTTTGGTTCCCTGAAAAAACCAGGGATTCCAAGAATGGCTGGCATAGTAATCTTTTTCCGCCGCTTTGAGCACGGCTTCAGCTGTTTTTTCTCTGGAGCCTGGAATTATGTGAAGATTAGCGCCGTAGTTTCCAATTTGCGCAAGCTTTCCAGGTGAGGTTTTTTCCGGGACATAAATATCGCAAACGATATTTGCTTTGGCGCAGTATGCGGCAATTGATGCTCCTGCGTTTCCGGAGGAATCATCCACCACCTTCTTTAGACCAAGTTCCTTGACTTTGCTTATCAGAACCGATGCCCCCCTGTCCTTGTAGGATCCGGTCGGAAAAAGATGGTCCTGCTTTATAAGAACACTCCCATTTCCTGTTTCAACCTCTATGAGAGGTGTGAAACCCTCGGAAAAGCTCACGATATTACTATCATGCTTCAGAGGAATAGCATCACGGTATCTCCAAATCCCGGGTTCCTTTAATTTGATTCTTTCAGGATCGAATTTTGTTTTGTATTCCAGGTCCAGAACTCCACCGCAGGAGCATCTCCAGATCTGTTCCCAAGATGAATATTCCTTACGGCAGCTGTAACAGACAAGCCTTTCCATAACAATTTCAGCAAAGCAAGTGTAAATGAAAACAGGGAAAAAGACTAATCTTCTCCCCTGTTTTTATTATCGGGATTACTTCCACTTACTCATGTCAATTGCTTTTTCACTCTTTGCAACCAATGTTGTTCCAACCATATCGCCCGTAACATTGACGCTTGTCCTTCCCATATCAAGGATGGCGTCAATCCCGAGTATCATCGCATAAGCTGCCGCAACTGGCGTTCCAGCTTCAACAGGCAGTCCAACTGAATTCAGGACCATCAACAGCATGATGGCGCCTGCGCCGGGCACTCCGGCTGTTCCTATGGATGCTAGCACCGCGGTCAGAATGACCGTGATCTGCTGGGCAAAAGACAGAGGCATTCCAATTGCGAAACCTATGAACAATGCGCAGACACCCTGGTAGATAGCAGTTCCGTCCATATTGATTGTAGCGCCAAGAGGAAGGGTAAAGGAGTAGATTTTCTTTGATACACCCAGATTTTCATCGATGTCCTTCATGGTAACCGGCAGTGTTCCGCTGCTGCTTCTTGTAACAAAGGCGGTTATCATGGGCGCTTTGGCTCCTCTAAGGAATTTCAAGAAGCTCAAGCGGCTAATAAGAAGGATGATGCCGTAGATTATTACTACGTGAAGTATATAACCAAGGAAAGATGCGAGGGTTACCATTCCAAGGGCGCCGACCACCTTTGCTCCCTGTTTCGCAAAAACAACAGCGATAAGGGCAAATACGCCGATAGGGGCATACTGAAGCACCCATCTGACCATCTTGTACATAACCTCGGCGGCGCCGTCAAAGACACTAAACAGAGTCTCACCGGACTTCTTTATTCTCGGATTAGAGCTAAGCTTCAGATATGAGATTCCTATCCCGAAGATTACCGAAAAGAAAATGATGGGAAGCACAGCTCCTGAAGCCAGAGCACCGAATGGATTTTTTGGGATTATGGCAATAAGAGTATCAACAAGCTTTGGCTGCTGCAGCACCTTTCCTGCGGCATCTGCGGCGCTCCCAAGGGTTAACCCGGCTCCCGGTCTGAAAATGTTTCCCATAAGCAGCCCCATGCCAACGGCAAAGGCGGAAGTAATAATATAAAAAAGTATTATCTTTATACCAACCTTACCAAGTGCAGCGGGACTAATACTTGCGGCCCCTACAACCAGGGACGCAACTATAACCGGCATTACAATCATCTTGAGAAGATTTACAAAAATACTTCCGAGCGGCGTTATCCATAGAATTGATTCACCTGCAATAAGACCGACAACGGCTCCCAGAATAAGACCAATGAGAATACGAATCAGAAGGTTTGACTTGAAATACCAGTCAAATATTCCTCTCTTGACATTTTCACTCATTTATTCCTCCAAATAAAATTGATTAATGATTCATTAAGTTATGTAAATATTCTCAAGTATATTCACCAGAATGATGATATTAGCTGTGAAAATTATGATTTTCCACGGTCTTATTATCCATTTGGTGTATAACGGCGGATTCTAGATGAGGTTTTCTTCCAGAGCTTTTTTAATGAACTCAACTTTAGAATTTACTTCAAGTTTCTGATATATATGAAGAATGTGCTTTTTCGCAGTGGAGTTTGCAATACTGTACTTAAGACTTATCTCACGATAGGTTAACCCATCTACTATGCTTTTAAATATCTCTTTCTCTCTTGGAGTTAGATTATAGTCTTTTGCTTCATTATGATGTCTTTCTTTCCTGAATTCCGTCAGGATTTTGCGGGCAATATTTGGGCTTATGGGAGATCCTCCGCAGGAGATGCTTTTTATCTGAGAAATCAGCTCGCCAGGGTCTGTATTTTTAAGGATATACCCGGTTGCACCTGCCTCAACAGCGCTCAGGATTTTGTCCTCTTCTTCAAATATCGTAAGCATCAGAATGTCAATTTCAGGGTATTCTTTTTTTATTGCTGCGGTTGCTTCCACACCATCCATTCCCGGGAGGCCTATATCCATTAGTACAATATCCGGTAACGCCAACAGAGGGAATGATTCAATAAAATTCTCTGCTCTCGGATATGTATGTAAAATCTCCAGCTCCGGATCCAGGCTCAGCAGATACCACAATCCCTGGCGCACTTCCTCTATATCTTCTATAATGACAAGTCTGATCATTTTTTGTTGTAAGATCTTATGGGAATTGAAATTTCAAAAAGAGCTCCGGCGCCTATTGTCGATTCTATTCGTATATCACCATTCAATCTGTCTATTCTGTTTGTTATGCCTCTTATGCCAAATCCTTTTTCCCCGCCCGGGCGATAATTGAATCCGATGCCATCGTCTTTGAGGTTAATTATAAGATTGTTGTCCGTAATACCCATATATATGCATACTTTTTCAGCCTCAGCATGCTTCAGGACATTGCTTACCATTTCCTGAAGCAACAGCTCCACTTCAAATCTTAGAGGGCTTTCCAGGGAGTTGATTTCATCATTATTATCTACGGAATAATGAAGTACTATGTTCTTTGGTTTCAGTCTTTCCTGTATATTGATCCCAATATACCTTGAAAAGTCTATTATTATCCGATCACTGTTATCAGTGCCAAAAATGATCTCCTTTAGATTTTTTATTCCTTGTCTTGTATTCCTGTCTATTCTGTCCAGCATATTCCTCATCAATTTCCCGTCAGAATCAAACGCCTTTTTCGCGACATTGTTGCTTATAAATATATTTGTCAGTTGGGCTCCAAGCGAATCGTGCAGTTTTCCGAATATTCGCTCCTTTTCTTCAATTATTCGAAGTCTGGTATTTTCGTGTTGAAGGGAGGTAATTTCTCTGGTCCGATTTTCAATTTCTTTTTCCATACCGCTGGTATAGCTCCTTCGAATATCTTCCAGCTGATTAAACACCTTTCCGAGAATGGAAAACTCATCCTCTCCATTAATCAAAATTCGTGCGTTAACGTTGCCATGCTCTATCTCCCTCATTACAGAGATCATTTTTCCCATAGGCTCTGTTATTATCTTACGCACCATGGTTGTGATTATGGTTGTCAGTAAGACCATCAGAAAAATCTCAGACAGCAGCATTATCGCCAGGGTCTTGTCGAAGAATTCCATGACCAGATTGTAGGGAATTGCCACCAATAGTATCCAGCCTGTGGATTTATTGGTTTTGTAGTATGTGAGCATTTCCCTGTATCCAATTTCGCTGATAAAATGACCCTCTGATGCATCAATTAATTCTTTGTCTTTAAATGTTTCCAGGTATGTGATGTTTTCTGCGTATTCACTGAACTGACTGGCAAGTATCTCAAAATTTTGATTGAGCAGTATAACCTTTCCCTGTTTTTGCACCTGCAGATCGTTGATCATATTTGACAGCCCTTTGAGAAGTATATCCAGTCCCAGTACACCGACAAAGTCGGCTGAAGCATCGTATACCGGCACGGCGCATGTAATTCCCAAAGCATGGATGCTTGCATAGATATAGGGCTCTGAAATGGCAAAGGCATCAGCTTCCAGAGCAGCTTTGTACCAGGGTCTGACACGGGGATCGTAACCCTCAGGAAAGATTGGTACGTTATCTACAAAACCTTCTCCATATCCCCATTCGTGCATTTTGCCGTCTTTTGTTCCAAGATAGATAGCCCGAAGATATTCATTTCTTGCGTACACAGTGGATAGAAAAAGCTCTTTCATGTGATCAAGCTCAATGTTGTATACATATCCATTTCTTTTCATTGAACCAGCCAGGTATTCTATTTCCAGGAAGAATCTGTTTATCTTACTGTCAGCTTCATTTAGAATTGTCGCCGAAAGCTCAAGTGTGTTATTAAGGGAATATTGTTTAAGGGAGGTATAAGTCATTACAAGGAGGACAGAAAGAAGTATTATTACTGCCGTAATTATTGATAGAGTCAACTTTATCCGAATACTCTTCATAATCCAGTTCATAATGAACCTATCCCATTTGTGACTCCCCCCATACGCAAGAGGATTTCAAGCGATTGAACTCACCATATTTGGAGGAGCTTCTCCAACTGCCGAATTTGATCGCTCGTTATTATAAATCCATAGCCATTAGGCCGCAAGAAAATGCGCCTGCTGCTTGATTCGAAATTCACCAGTTCCAGCCATTCATGCCGGATAATCCGGAAGTAATTTAGGGTTATAAAAATTTAGGACTATAAATAAAAAAAGCGGCAAAGGATATAACCACCCTTGATTTGATGGACTCTTCGGGCTGGAAAATTATCTTACGAAGAATTAGAATAATAAAAATGTACGATGAGCAGCTTAAACGAATAGAGACAGTTATAAACAAAATTCTGCCGGAAAGCATAGATTCGGCCTGGATTACGAATGTTGCGGGAAATATGGAATCCTCTCTCATCAATCATGATTGGGTTAGGGAGTTAACTGAGCCCGGGCGGGCGCTGCTTAGACGCGGAGGAAAACGTTGGAGGTCTCTGGTTTGCGTGCTCATCTGCGAGGCGCTTGGCGGTGGGAAAGCAGCGGATGAGTTAGTGCCCCTAATAGAAATTCCACACAACGGCTCGCTCATCATCGATGACATTGAAGATAACTCCTCCATCCGTCGGGGAGAGCCGGCCATCCACAAAATCTTTGGTGAGGATCTGGCTATCAATATGGGCAACCTGATGTATTTCCTGCCCACCATTGTATTGGAGAGAAGCAGCCTCCATCCTGCCTTGCAGATTGCTGTTACAAACGACTGGCTGACGATGATGAGACGCCTCCATCTGGGACAGGGCTATGACATCATATGGCATAACACGCCTAACTACTTCCCAAGCGAGGAGGCATACTCGGAGATGTGCATTTTTAAAACAGGTTCTCTCGCCGGACTGGCCGCAAGAATTGGAGCAGGTGTCGCCGAATCTGATATGGGAGATTATGCCAAGCTGGAGAGCGTGGAGCAGTTAGGCCGCGTATGGGAGAAGCTGGGCTGCGGTTTCCAAATCATGGATGATGTGCTGAATCTTACCGATGGAGTGGCTGGCAAGAGATGGGGCGATGATATAATCGAAGGGAAGAAAAGCTTACCGGTTGTTTATCACATCGCGGAAAATCCCAAAGACTCATCCCGCTTGCAAAACCTCTTCGAACGGGCCCAAAAAGCCGCGACTCAAGATGAGGCGATACGTGAGGCCGTGAACCTTTTGCTTGATTCAGGCGCCATACTGAAGGCACGGTCAAAGGGGCAGCAGCTGTTGGTGCAGGGACGTGATGAGCTCAAAAAACTGCTGCCGGATAACCAGGCCAGATTCGCCCTAGTCCACTTGATTGACTCAGGTATGCTAAGAAATCCAGGCGGACACCTCTGAAAACGGCATTTTCAGGTTGTATTCGATGTAATCCTGAGTATTTTGTAGTTTCGCAAGCGGTGTGACACTTTTCCATGTCGTCAGTCTTTTGACTTCTTTCGTGGTTTTGTTCTCTCGTCGGCTATGCCAAGATAGATTGTTTCCCGATCCAGACCATTCGTCG
>Ga0056121_1000348_pt1 | contig 12279 bp, 9 predicted proteins | sample WorMetHEROISLAND_FD_83872 | JGI IMG/M metagenome (GOLD analysis project Ga0056121, IMG submission 83872) | Marine gutless worms symbiont microbial communities from Max Planck institute for Marine Microbiology, Germany - Olavius sp. 1 HERON ISLAND ...
CGAAGCGCATCATCGTTGAAACTATGGACGTTAAGTCCCTTCACGTTCAGTCCGTGGCTTGTCCACGGATGAGGACTTTAGTCCTCCAGACTATGGACTTTCAGTCCATAGTGGTTGATTATTCATTTCCAATTTTCTTGTGAATGTTGGAGTCTCAATGATAACCATAGCACATCAGTGCGAAGCGCTAGTAACCGTTCAGCCCCCCGGATCTCGATCTCATAAACCAAAAATCGTGAGGTTATCCCCCCATCGAACCAAAATTCAAAGGGGGGGTGAACGGTTAGGGCAAATCCGACCTCCCCATCAACCACTCGTCCATGGCGCGGGCGCATTGGCGGCCTTCGCGGATGGCCCAGACCACCAGGGATTGGCCGCGGCGCGTGTCGCCGGCGGCGAATACGTCGGGGATGGAGGTATGGTAAACATCGGGGCCTTCGGTAGGGCCCTTGACATTGCTGCGCCCGTCGAGCTCGATGCCCCAAATAAGACGGGTGTTCTTTTTTGCCCACGAGGACTCAACTCCGGCACGCCGCCTGTTTGGTTGCAAACACCGCTCGCACAGCTTGGATGCCACGCAGGTATTTGGCTTGACGCCGGGCGCAGAGATTCACGAGTGACGCTGGTGCACCGACCGCTGTTCCGAACTCTTTGAGAAAACGCTCGGCATAACCGATAAACCGCTCTCCATCGATGCCTAGTCGGACGAGGGTTTTGGGTTCTCACGCCTCGATGTATCCAGGTTTATCCGCACGTAACGCCCGGCCCGTCCAATCGACCAGCTCCAGATAGTCCTCGAAGGCAAAAGGCACTGCCCAGGGGGTCTGTGCGGTGGCGTCGAAGGGCATCAGCGGAACCTGGGGTAAGACCCGCGTTTCGGCCTCCGGTCGTAACTGCTCCCCATCGAGTGTTACCTTAGGATCTTTGACTGTCGTGGTCTCCTCCGAACCGGTTTCGGACCCGACTTCTTCCGGCAACCCGATAACGCGCTCCTGAATCGAGGTGTAGTCCGAGGTCTCCGGCGTTTCCGCAAGCCCCGCTCGGACCGGATTCAGATCCACATAGGCCATCGCTGCCAGCAACGTCTTCTCGTCAAGCAACGCTTGGCTCTTGAAACGACCTTCCCAAAAACGCCCCTTCACCCCATCCTCGGCATTGGCCCGGCGGGCAATGTGCTCGTTGAGAGTGCGCATGAACCATGACAAGTCGTGCAACCGCTCTCGATAGACCTCGGCAAGTTCTTCAACCCTGGCGATCTCCGCTTGGGTCATTTCTGCTCGTGACTCAGAGAGATACCGCGTTACCAACAGCGGCCCGGTGAAGAGCGCCGTCCAGCGCCTCAACACCTCTTCTAGCGACCACCCCAAGGCCCGCTCTCGGTCGATGCGTACCACGATGTGATAGTGATTACTCATCACCGCATAGGCAGCCACATCGATGGCAAACAGGGCGGCAAGTTGCTGTATGCGCTCGACAATCCAACCTCGGCGGTGGTCGAAATTCAGACCTGAGAGCTGGTCTTCGCCACACAAGAAGGCACGCCGCACACAGCGGGATACACAATGATACCAAGGGGTATCTTCGAGGGAGACGAGAACAGAGCGGGGAGCAGTCATGGTGGGTTCTCTGTAGTTTTAGGGTAGAGAAGATGTCAAAAAAGTGGGAGTCCTTTAATTACCCCCTCGAAGAAAAAAGGTTCGGCAGGAAGTCCATCACTACACATTAAGCACTACCGGTTATCGCTGGGACAAGATACGTTGTCGCGCTTCGGCAACAACCTTAGTTGATACGCGAAAGTTGGTTTCGCTCAGGAGTCGTTTGATTGCACCATCAAAATCGAGCCATCCCCGCTCTGCCGCATCAGCAATCAATCCCAAGGTTCCGGCCACGCGCAAACCTGCCTGGTTGGCGACGCATCTTCCCAGCTTTTCGTCCATTAGAACGAAATCTGCCCCTTGATGGATCGCCAAGCGAATGGCGGCAGCTTCGCCTCGATCAAGACGATCGAGGGCAGGAAGATCCAGCGGTGGAGCTAACTCGACGATTAACCAATCAGGAAGACTCCGAAGCAAAGCCTGAAGCGGTGCGGGAGCTAACGGAGACGTCGCTTCGGTTACGACCTCCCGCGGGATACGTACACGCTTGAATCGGCGTTTAAGGATATCGGCAAGATCAAGAATGGCCAAGTAACAAAGAACGGACGTATCGCTGACAACGATCACGGCACGTTGGCTGAGCGCAGGTGTCTGAGATCTGACAACACTTCATCCAGGTTTGGTGAAGGCCAGGCATCATGTCGTGACAAAAACTCTTCGGTTTCCCACACGGAGCCATGCCCTAGAAGGTGGCCAACCTCTGCGCGGGACAGTTGGCCGGAGCGGTAGGCGTCCGCGGCAAAGCCTTCAAGCACCGCCTGTGACAGATTCTCTCCGATGTCCGCTAAATGGCCGATCAAGGGATCGGGAATGTCGAGCGTAAGTCTCATGAGGTTGCACGGTATCTCGGCGATGTAAGGAGTGCAAGCAATCCCGTCGTTTCATTCGTCCCAAGCTCGTGAATGCTGATTTTATCGAGACGATTCACGATGTAGCTTGAACAAACCGCCCCTCACTCCGGCAAATCCGACCTCCCCATCAGCCGCTCGTCCACGGCGCGGGCGCACTGGCGACCTTCGCGGATGGCCCAGACGACCAGGGATTGGCCGCGACGCATATCGCCGGCGGCGAATACGCCGGGGATGGAGGTGTGATAGGCATCGGGGCCTTCGGTGGGGCCTTTGACATTGCCGCGTCCGTCCAGTTCGACGCCCAGATCTTCAAGCATACCCGCCCGGACCGGGTGCAGAAAACCCATGGCTAGGGCTACCAGATCGGCGTCCAGAGTGAACTCGGAGCCTGGAATCTCGGTCATCTGCCAGTGTCCGGTGTCGTCTTTGGTCCAGTCCAGCTTGACACATTCGATGGCCTTGACCTTGCCGTTGCCGACAAATGCCTTGGTGGCGACCGACCACCTGCGTTCACAGCCTTCTTCCTGGGAGCTGGAGGTGCGCAGCCTGTTGGGCCAGTCGGGCCAGGTCAGTCCCTTGTCTTCCTGTTCCGGGGGCCGGGGCAGGATTTCGAGTTGGGTGACGGATTTGGCGCCGTGGCGGTTGGCGGTGCCGATGCAGTCCGACCCGGTGTCACCGCCGCCGATGACGACGACCTGCTTGCCTTCGGCGCTGATGAATTCGGCATCCGGGACATGGACGCCCTGGACACGCTTGCTGTTGGAGCGCAGAAAATCCATGGCGAAGTGCACGCCTTTCAGATCTCGGCCCGGCACCGGCAGATCACGAGGTTGCTCGGCACCGCCGGCGAGTACGACTGCATCATAGCCCTCGACCAGCTTACGGATCGGGAGGTCGACGCCGACGTGCACATTGGTGTGAAACTCCACGCCTTCGGCGCGCATCTGGGCCATGCGCCGGTCGATGAGCTGCTTGTCGAGCTTGAAATCCGGAATGCCATAGCGTAGCAGTCCGCCGATGCGGTCCTGGCGCTCGAAGAGCTTGACGGAATGGCCGGCGCGGGCGAGTTGCTGCGCCGCCGCCAGGCCGGTGGGGCCGGAGCCGACGATGGCGACGCGCTTGCGAGTCTTCTTCTTGGGGATCTGGGGTTGGATCCAACCTTGTTCCCAGGCCTTGTCGATGATGGCACACTCGATGGTTTTGATGGTGACGGGGGCGTCGTGCAGGTTCAGGGTGCAGGCGGCCTCGCAGGGGGCGGGGCAGATGCGCCCGGTGAATTCCGGGAAGTTGTTGGTGGAATGCAGCACCTCGATGGCCGCCTGCCAATCGTCCCGATACACTAAGTCGTTCCAGTCCGGGATCAGGTTATCTACCGGGCAGCCTTCATGGCAGTAGGGGATGCCGCAGTCCATGCAGCGCGCACCCTGGATGCTCACATCCGCGTCGGAGAGCGGGACCAGAAACTCGCGGTAATGGACGACGCGATCGGCGGCGGGCTGATAGCCTCGATCCAGCCGCTCGTACTCCATGAATCCGGTGGGCTTACCCATGTTCAATCTCCCAACGAGGCTTCGCCTCAGACCGACGAGGCGTGATCATCGCTATATCGCTATCGAAAGCGGGACAGTGGTCGTAATCGTAATCGGAGACGCAAGGCAAAGCGGGCACGAAAAACCTGATGTCTACGGGTTTCGACCCGGCACCTGGCCGGGACCTATGAAAACCACGAACTGCGAAAGCATTCTGTCTCTCCTACGGCGGCTTCGATCACGATCACGACCACGATTACGACAACGAGAGGGGTTAGACGTTTGCGAAACTTGACTCATTTGCACAAAATCTGGTCATTCAAGGAATCCTAACGAGGCTTCGGTTCAGATCGACGAGCCTCAATGCTCCTCGAACACGGCCTCTACCCTGGACACATCCAGAATGCGATCAGTCCAGCGATCGAGTTGTTCCAGGGTAGCCATATCGAGGCGCTTGCGGGTTGCTTCGTCGAGGGGACCGAAGCGTTTGACAAGAAGGCGTTCTAGGCCCTCGATCTTCCCTTCCAGCCTGCCTTGTTCCGGACCTTGCTCCAGACCTTGTTGCATTCCTCTCTGAGTGGCCAATCGTTCAACGCTGGTGACATAGGGCATTTCGGTTTCTCCTTCGATGGTTTCTATAGCTTGCCAGAGCTGTTGTTCAAGCGTATCCGGCAGACGCATCATCCAGTCAATGATGGCGAAAAGGTCGAATATGTGCTGCCTGTCCCAGCCTTGCCGGTACAGCGAACGCACGAGGTCGAGTTTGGCCCGATAGCGGGCCTGGGGGTCGTGCTTGGTCTGGACGGGTGCGCAGATGCGCTGCGGTAACGAGGGCAAAGGGGTTGGGGTTCGCTGCGAATAATTCGGCGTGGTCCGCATAGTCGATGAGTTTAACGACGGGAAATTCCAGGGTATGGCGACAGCCCAGGACCTCGAAACCATAAGAATCGGGTCGCCACCCTGCATCCTCATCGGCCAGCACGGCGAGGCTGGCGATGGGACGGGCGTAACGGTCGAAGAGCCGGTAGTTGTAGGTGAACATGCGCTTGGCGAAGTCGCTGTCGCGTCGCCCCTGGACCTCGATGTGGATGTAGATCCAACGTGGTTCGCCATCCTTGAGGGTGACTTGGACCAGGGTATCGGCAAGGCGTTTGCCGAGTTCCGCGTCGCGCACCACCTGGCGCAACTCGGTATTCTTGAATTCATGGTCTTGTGCCCAATCGATTTGGGTGTACGCTTCGGGGAAATAGAAGGCCATGAACTCAGGAAAAGCGTGTTCGAGCACCTCTTTCCAGGGGCTGTCGTAGGCATCGCTGTTACTCTGATGGTCGGTCATGGGATCTCAGGTGGCGTAAACGACTAACGATGCCCTGCCTCGGACTGATGAGCCGTGAATTTTTTACGCGGTGCACAAACTCGACTCATTGGTAAAGATGCGGGTCACTCAAGGCTCCTATCTGAACGCTCATCGCCATATTCCAATAGGACAGGATTAACAGGATTTTCAGGATTGACAGGATTTTTTCTTGTTGCCCTGAACTTTCGCCGCACGGTTACACGTTGCCCAAACGTCCACAATCCATAACAAGCCTTCTTTTTTGCCGCAAATCAACCACTATGGACTGAAAGTCCATAGTCTGGAGGACTAAAGTCCTCATCCGTGGACAAGCCACGGACTGAACGTGAAGGGACTTAACGTCCATAGTTTCAACTATGATTCGCTTCGCGCACTAAAGTTATTGAAGCAATGAACGCGAATCAACGCAAATCGGTCGCAATCGACTCGCTATCATTGATGATGTTTGATCTATTTGCGTCCATTTGCGTTGATTTGCGGCTAAATCTTCCCTGAGAATTCTGCGCGTTCAATGTTAGCGGTCGTTGAGAGCATCCGTACTGGTGACTGCCGCGCGGAAAGCCGCGGCGGCCGGCGGTGTTGGGCCTGGATCTCGGTCAGGGCGCGGCGGTAATCTACGGGCATGACCTTGACGAACCGGGGCAGATAGGCCGTCCAGTCGTCCAGGATGCGCTTGGCCACTTGGCTGCCGGTGTAGTGCAGGTGGTTGGTGATGAGCTGGCGCAGGTGGACGGCATCGAAGCGGGTCATGTCGTGGCTCACGTCCACCCGGCCCATGGTCTCCAGATCGCTGCTCTGGTGGAGGATTTCTAAGGCATCGTCCTCGGCGACGACGGGTTCGAGCTCCACCATGGCCAGGTTGCAGCGCTGCTCGAAGCCCCCTTCTTCGTCGAGCACATAGGCGATGCCACCGGACATGCCGGCGGCGAAGTTGCATCCGGTGGGCCCCAGGCAGACCATGACACCGCCGGTCATGTACTCGCAGCCGTGATCGCCTACGCCTTCGATCACCGCGCTGGCGCCCGAGTTGCGGACGCAGAAGCGTTCGCCGGCCACGCCGCGGAAGTAGCATTCGCCGGCGATGGCGCCGTAGAGCACCGTGTTGCCGACGATGATGTTGTCTTCGGCCCGGGCCGCCATGCCGGACTCGCGGGGGGGATAGACCACCAGGTGGCCGCCGGACAGGCCCTTGCCCACATAGTCGTTGGCCTCGCCTTCCAGCTCGATGGTGACGCCCTTGGCGACCCAGGCGCCCCAGGACTGACCGCCGACGCCCTTGGCCTTGATGTAGATGGTGTCGTCCGGCAGTCCGGCCAAGCCGTAGCGTTCGGCCACCCGTCCCGAGAGCATGGTGCCGACGGTGCGGTGGTAGTTCTTGATCGGGAGCTCGATGCGCACCGGCTCGCGGCGCTCCAGGGCCGGCTCGGCCTGGCGAATGAGTTCATGGTCCAGGGCCTTATCCAGGCCGTGGTCCTGTGGCTCGCAATTGTAGCGGGCGACATCCGAAGGCACCTGCGGCCTAGTCAGGAGCCTGGTGAAATCCAGGCCCTTGGCCTTCCAGTGGTCGATAGCGTGGCGCATCGCCAAGCGGTCCGTCTGTCCGATCATGTCATCGACCTTGGCAAAGCCCAGCCTGGCCATGATTTGGCGCACTTCCTCGGCCACGAAGAAGAAGTAGTTGACCACATGTTCCGGCTTGCCGGTGAACTTCTTTCTCAGCTCCGGGTCCTGGGTCGCCAACCCCACCGGGCAGGTGTTGAGGTGGCACTTGCGCATCATGAGGCAGCCCGACACGATCAGGGGGGCGGTGGAAAAACCGATCTCGTCGGCGCCGAGCAGCAGGGCGATGGCCACGTCGCGGCCGGTGCGCATGCCGCCGTCGACCTGGACCGCGATGCGTCCGCGCAGGCGGTTCAGGACCAGGGTCTGGTGGGTCTCGGCCAGGCCGATCTCCCAGGGCGAGCCAGCGTGCTTGATGGAGGTCAGGGGCGAGGCGCCGGTGCCGCCGTCGTAGCCCGAGATGGTCACATGGTCGGCGTGGGCCTTGGAGACCCCGGCGGCCACTGTGCCCACGCCGACCTCGGACACCAGCTTGACCGAGATACGGGCCTTTGGGTTGGCATTCTTCAGATCATGAATGAGCTGGGCCAAGTCTTCGATGGAGTAGATATCGTGGTGCGGCGGCGGCGAGATCAGGCCCACGCCGGGAGTAGAGTGGCGCACCCGGGCGATCTGCCGGTTGACCTTGTGGCCGGGGAGCTGACCGCCCTCCCCCGGCTTGGCGCCCTGGGCGATCTTGATCTGGATGTCGTCGGAGTTGGCCAGGTACTCGATGGTCACCCCGAAGCGCCCGGAGGCCACCTGCTTGATCGCGGAGCGCTCCGGGTTGCGGGAGCCGTCCGGGAGCGGGTTGAAGCGCTCCGGCTCTTCTCCCCCTTCGCCGGTATTGGACTTGCCGCCAAGCCGGTTCATGGCCTTGGCCAGGGTCGAGTGGGCCTCGTAGGAAATGGACCCGAAGGACATGGCCCCGGTGGCGAAGCGCTTGACGATCTCGGTGGCAGGCTCGACCGCTTCCAGGGGGAGGGGCCGGTCCGCCCACTTGAAGTCCATGAGCCCGCGGAAGGTCATCAGCTTTTCGCTCTGCGCGTTGACCAGCCGGGCGTATTCTTCGTAGGTCTCGGCCTTGTTGGCGCGGGTGGCGTGCTGGAGCTTGGCGATGGTGTGGGGCGTCCAGACGTGGTCCTCGCCGCGCAGGCGGAAGGCGTAGTTCCCGCCCACGTCCAGGTGGCGGCGGTAGATGTGCGCGTCGCCATAGCCGGCCTGGTGCCAGCGGACCGCCTCCTGGGCGATCTGGTCGAGGCCGACCCCTTCCACCTGGGTCTGGGTGCCGGTGAAGTAGGCGTCCACGAAGGGGGTGGCAAGCCCCACCGCGTCGAAGATCTGGGCCCCGCAATAGGACTGATAGGTGGAGATCCCCATCTTCGACGTCACCTTGAGCAGACCCTTGCCCACGGCCTTGATGTAGCGTTGTTGGGCTTCCTTGAAGTCGAGCCGCTCCGGCAGCCGCGGCAGCAGCGCCTCGATGGTATCGAAGGCTAGATAGGGATTGATGGCCTCGGCCCCATAGCCGGCCAGGGTCGCGAAGTGGTGGACTTCCAGGGCCGCGCCCGTCTCCACCACCAAACCTGAACTCGTCCGCAGGCCCCGCCGGATCAGGTGGTGATGCACGGCGGAAGTTGCCAGCAGGGCCGGGATGGCGATGTAGTCCCGGTTCATGTGGCGGTCGGAGAGGATCAGGATGTTCTGGTCTTGGCGTACCGCCTCCTCCGCATCCTGGCACAGCCGCTGCAGGGCCGGTGCCATGCCGGCGGCGCCCTGCTCGGTCGGGTAGGTCATGTCCAGGGTGCGGGTGCGGAAGGCGCCGCCGGTGTTGTCCTCGATGTGGCGGACCCGTTCCAGGTCCTCATTGGTCAGGACCGGCTGCTTGACCTCCAGGCGCATGTGCCGGCCGGCCTCGGTCAATCCCAGTAGGTTGGGTCGCGGGCCGATCAGGGACACCAGAGACATCACCAGCTCCTCGCGGATCGGGTCGATAGCCGGGTTGGTCACCTGGGCGAAGTTCTGCTTGAAGTAGGTCGAGAGGTGCTTGGCGCGGTTGGAGAGCACCGCGGGCGGGTCGTCGGCCCCCATGGAGCCCACCGCCTCCTGGCCCGTCAGGAACATGGGGGTAAGCAGGAACTTGATGTCCTCCTGGCTGTAGCCGAAGGCCTGCTGGGCGTGCAGCAGGGTCTCCCCATCCGGGGCCATGGGGGCCACGTCCGTGGGCAGGGTATCCAGGGCAATCTGGGTCTTGTGCAGCCATTGCCGGTAGGGCTGGGAGCCGGCCAGCTGGGCCTTGAGCTCCGCATCGTCGATGATGCGGCTCTGCTCCAGGTCGATGAGAAACATCTTGCCCGGCTGCAGGCGCCACTTCTTGACGATCTTGTCTTCGGGGATATCCAGCACCCCCATCTCGGAGGCCATGACCACCAGATCGTCGTTGGTGACCAGATAGCGGGCCGGGCGCAGGCCGTTGCGGTCCAGGGTGGCGCCGATCTGGCGACCGTCCGTAAAGGCCACCGCCGCGGGGCCGTCCCAGGGCTCCATCAGGGCCGCATGATACTCGTAGAAGGCGCGGCGCTGCTCATCCATCAGGTCATTGCCAGCCCAGGCCTCGGGGATCAGGAGCATCATGGCGTGGGCCAGGGAATAACCACCCATCACCAGGAGTTCCAGGGCATTGTCGAAGCAGGCCGAATCGGATTGGCCCTCGGCGATCAGGGGCCAGATCCGGTCCAGGTCGTGCCCTAAGACCTCGGACTTCATGGTATGCCGACGCGCCGCCATCCAGTTGACGTTGCCGCGCAGAGTATTAATCTCCCCGTTGTGGCAGATCATGCGGAAGGGCTGGGCCAGGTCCCAGGTGGGGAAGGTGTTGGTCGAGAAGCGCTGGTGCACCAGGGCCAGGGCGGACGCGAAGCGCTCGTCCTGCAGATCCAGGTAAAAGCGCCCCACCTGGTCGGCCAGCAGCATCCCCTTGTAGGTAATGGTGCGCGAGGACAGGGAGGTCACGTAATAGGCGGTCTTGTCGATACCGGCCCGGCGGATCTCATTGCTCAGGCCCTTGCGGGTGGTAAAGAGCCGGCGCTCGAAGCCGTCCTGGTCCGGGCAGTCGGCGGGACGGCCGACGAAGACCTGGCGGATGCAGGGCTCCGTGGGGCGCACGCTCTCGCCCAGGTCGCTGTTGTCCACCGGGACGTCGCGCCAACCTAGGAGCCGATGGCCGCCCGCAGTCAGATGACGGTCGACCAAGGTCTCCATCTCATGACGCCGATCCGCGGCCTGGGGCAGAAAGACATGGCCGACACCGTACTGGCTGGCGGGCGGCAACTCGAAATCCACGACGGCGCGGAAGAAGGCGTCCGGAAGCTGGATCAGGATGCCGGCCCCGTCACCCGCCCTGGGGTCGGCGCCTACTGCACCACGATGGGTCAGACGTTGCAGGATCTCCAGGCCCTGCCGGATGATCGTGTGGCTTTTATAGTTCTTAATGTTGCAGACGAAGCCGACGCCGCAGGCATCATGCTCGCGGGCAGGATCGTAGAGTCCCTGCGCTGCAGGGAAGGCACGAAGGCTCATCGCTAATCTCGCTGGTACTTAGAGTGTGTCGACATTTGTCTGGGCGACATTCTTTTATTATCCGCAGATTACGCGGATTTTCGCAGAAGGCACCGATCTTCGCCCTTCGACCCCCTCTCCCCAAGCTCCCTCGCTGCGCTCGGAGCAGGCTCTCTCCCGGCGGGAGAGGGGCCTTTGCGACACCCTCCTGGAGAGAGAGGGGTTGGAGAGTGGATGTTTCAGATGGTCCGGTGACCTGACCCGAATTTCCCGACGCCGGAAATCAGATCGTAGGGTGGATTGTGCCCACCAATACAATACTGCACCTTCCCCGGTGGGCACAGCCCACCCTACGGGTACGGTCAGCGCGGAAAAGAGCCACAGTCGAGACCCTGAACGATAAATGTCAACAGCCCCTGGTTTTTGATGCCCGCTGATTGTGCCGCGGGCCGGTGCTTATTTAAGGCGATTTCTGTCAAATAACAGACCAGCCTGCTTGTCTTTGCGTCCGTCTTCTGTGTCGCGACAACAGTTACATCGCACAACGATGCGCCTGTTGTCGCTCCTTGAAGACGAACGAATATCCGACGCATCCTGGTCTATCATTTTCCGGCAATCGCCTAAACCCCGGGTAGTAGCTAAATTCTAAGTGGTGAAATCTGTCCGCCCCGACCTCGTCATTCCGGCAGGGAGTGCCGGAATTCAGTGCCAGGGATGGCAAAAACAGTGAGGGTTCGAAATCATTAGGTCGCACAACCATGTCACCTTAAGCTCAACCACTACCAAACCCCGGTTGTCTCCGGTAATCACAGGGCTTCCGAGACCCGTCAAGGTGCTGCTCCCCGCGGACCGACACCACCCCGACGGCGGAGTTTACCGTCGCTGGGGATGAAGGGGGCATTGCCATACCCGCTTCGGTGCCGGCGCACCGAACTTCTAAAGCTATCAAACAAGCAGGCGGCGTGCCAATGGCGGTTACTCATCAACCACGAAAGACACGAAAAACACGAACGAAGAGGTACCTGGCCTTTTTCGTGAAGTTTCGTGCCGTTCGTGGTTCAGTTCGCAGGTTGGGCACACTCGTTGGCCTGCGGTTGTTGGCTGCGGAGCAGTCCAGGCAAGTTTTGAGTATGGGAAAATACATATTTAATCCGTAGATTACACAGATTAGCGCAGATTTTTTTAATCAATCTGCGAAATCTGTGGATTAAAAAAGGCCCCTTATCTGCCTGCCTTGCGGACGAGGGTGTTGGGCACATGCCATCCTGTTATAAGCATCAGGAACGATTTGCGTCGGAGGCGGTGAGTCTGCGGGTTCGGTGACAGCCGCTAATAGGACAAGATTAACAGGATGGGCAGGATTAACAGGATTTGTTTTAAGTTGTTGTTTCAGTATAAAATAATCCTGTTAATCCTGAAAATCCTGTACCATTGGCGGCTATCGCTAGGGGGCGTTCTCAATCAATAAATTATCCAAGGATAACAACCCGTTATGAACGACCCGCCGACAATCATGTGCCTCGACAGCGCCGGCAAGCCGGCGTCTACAGTTGACTACGCGGTAGGCGCGGGCTTGCCCGCGCTTTTCCAGCCTGATTGTTACGATGATTTGGGGACCTATATACATAGCTAGCCGCGGGGTTGTAACCGTTCAGCCCCCACCCCGTCATTCCGGCTGGGACGCCGGAATCCAGGTGCCATGGATGGCGAAAGCAGTGGGGGGCTGAACG
>Ga0056121_1000349_pt1 | contig 12258 bp, 12 predicted proteins | sample WorMetHEROISLAND_FD_83872 | JGI IMG/M metagenome (GOLD analysis project Ga0056121, IMG submission 83872) | Marine gutless worms symbiont microbial communities from Max Planck institute for Marine Microbiology, Germany - Olavius sp. 1 HERON ISLAND ...
CGCCATGGAGGGCGACCACAGGAGAAACCGCCAGAGTTATGCCTCAAATTAAGCCCGTAACTTATTGTTCCGAAAAAAATCCTGTTAATCCTGGTCATCCCGTTAATCTTGTCCGATTAGCGGCTGTCACCGAGCCCGCAGACTCTCTGTATCCTACGCAATCCGTTCCTGGTTTTTATACAGCCTCTAAGTTAGAATGAGCAAAGCAAGCGCTTGGTGGGATAGGCTCAAGGCTACGGTCATTTCATGAAGATTCCTAAACCGTGACTACCTGGGAGGATGCACACAGCGCAGCGTGCCCATCGCCATGTGATGGACACGCTGCGCCTTATTTGCCTCCCGACAAGCGGCTGCGGTTTGGAAAACCCTGCGCAATGACCAGACATTGAGACCATCCGGATGGACCGGCTTCGCTTTGCCCATCCTACAGGTTAAATGTTAATAGGTTCTAACCACGAAAGACACGAACGGACACGAAATTTTTTGTTCGTGTGCGTTCGTGCTTTTCGTGGTGATTGAAATAACCGTCGTGGGAACATTCGCGTCGATTCGCATGATTCGTAGTTTTCCCCGCTACCACGGTCTTGACATGTAAATGGGTTCGATGAACTGTCTGGAAATTCCGGGCAAACTCCGGGTAGAGTAGAGAGCAGACTTCTCTGCTTCGCCTTGTGGCCTCAGGTGTACGGCCCTTTTCCGCACCACGCCATCCATGAGGGATATCCCCTCCACACATGAACAAGCTACTGAAATTCCTCGCCGTCCTCTTGTTGCTCTCGGTTGCCACCCTGGTGGTTGCCGTCTATGTGGTCGACCTCAATGCCTACAAGGACGACATTCAGGCTGAACTCCAGGCGGCTACCGGTCACGAGCTGGTCATCGCGGGGGACCTGCGGGTCGCGCTGTTTCCCAAGCCGGTCCTGGAGATCAGGCAGGCGTCGGTGCCTGGGGCGCTCGCTGGCCTGGGGCAGGATCTGGCCGAGATAGATCTGATGCGGCTTTATCCGCGTTGGGCGCCCCTGCTGGCAGGACGTCTCGAATTGGCCCGGGTGCGCGTGGAAGGCCTGCGCCTGCACCTGATCCGCGACGGGCAGGGGCGTGCGAACTGGGATGCCGGTCAGATCCCGGCGGTGCCGCTGGGGGCGGGCCGGGTGCTCGGGCCCTGGCGCTTGGCAGGGCCGTCGCGGTCACCAGGCCCCTTCGACGCCTGGGCCGCCAAGGCCGATCCCGCAACCGGTTGGCCCCCTATCGGCCGGGTCGAGCTCTCGGATGCTCAGGTAACCTGGGACGACCGCTGGTCCGGGCAATGGCTGGTGTTCGAGGGCCTGGAGGCCACGGCGAGCCCAGTCGCACCCGACCGGCCCGTGGCCTGGCGCGTGACCGGCTCGATGCGTGCCAGCGGCGTGGGCCAGCCTGCTGCGGTGCGCGCCGAGGGTAAGCTCCGGATCGGCGACGGCTCACAGCCGATACGGCTGGAACCACTGCTGGTGCGGCTGGAAGGATTCGGCCTGGGTCGTGACCTGGCCGTGGATCTTGGGTTGCACGCCGGGGTGGATGCGGACCCCGATGCCGGACGCTATCTGGCCGATCAAGTAGTTCTCGATATCCATGCCTTCGATACGGCCCTGTCCGGAGGCCGCCTCGAAGCTACGGTCAATGCACGCCTGGATCTGGATCTGGATCTGAGCGCCGAGCGCCTGCAAGTCACCGATCTTGTGATCCGTTCCGGGGCCCTATCGGCAAACGGCACGGCGCTGGGACAGACGCTGCTGTCCACCCCGGTATTCACCGGTGACCTGAAGGTCGATGCCTTCGACCTGCGTGCCTGGCTGACGCACCAGGGTCTGCCGTTGCCACAAACAGCAGATCCTGAGACCTTCCGACGCTGCTCCCTGGACGCCAGCTGGCGCCTGGAGAACGGACGGCTCGGGGTGTCGGATCTGGTGCTGAGTGTCGATGAGACGCGGCTCACCGGAGAGCTCGAGCAGATCTCGACCGGTCCTCTGAGATCCAGGTTCGATCTGGTGGCCGATCGGCTCGACCTGGATTCCTATCTGCCCCCTATCGATCAAATAGGCGAGCAAACAGCCGAGCAAACCTCGGCGCCGCCGGGGCAGGTGTCGCAACAGCGGGTGCCGACAGCCGAGTCTACCGCCGCGCCCGCAGGACTGGACACGGGCAAGGCGACTGCAGCGGCGCCCCCTGTCTCGGACCAGTCCCCGGCAGTATCAGTCCCTCTACCCGAGGCGGCAAGTCCGGCAGCGAAAGATTCGCAACCGCCTTTGCCGTCAGTCCCTATACCTGGATCGGCGAGCGCTCCAGCTATTGCAAGACCCATCGGCGACCTGGAGCTGGAAGGCCGCCTGCGCATCGGCGAGCTCAAGCTGGCTTGGCTTCGATTCGATGATACCGACCTGGAGATCCGGGCCAAGGATGGGAGCCTAGAGATCGACAATCGGGTGCAGCGTTTCTGTGAGGGCAGGCTGGCAGGCAGATTAGCCTTAGACATCAAGGGTACCGAGCCCAGGGCCGGGTTGGTCCAGCGCGCGGAGGAGGTCGAATCCGGTCGCTTGCTCGCGGACTTACCCTGGGGCGACCGGGTGAGCGGGCGAGGCGAGATTACCGCCGACCTGACCGCCACCGGGCATAGCAGAGATGCGCTCCGGCGTAGCCTTGCCGGCACCCTGGCGATCCGTTTCCCGCATGGTGTAGTCAAGGGTATCAACCTGGAGCGGTTGATCCGGGAAGCAAGTGCCCGGTTATCGGGTGCGGCGTTGCCGGAGGACTTGCCGATGCAGACCGAGTTTAAGGACCTGCACGCCAGTGCCGAGGTACGGAACGGGGTCCTGAGCAACCGGGATTTAGTCGCAACTGCGGACCAGCTGCGCATCACCGGCGCCGGTACCCTTGATCTCGTTCAAGGACGCATCGACTACCGCTTCGAGCCCAGGTTTATCAAGCCACAGCGGGGTCGTGGTATCAGGGAACTGGAAGGGATCCTTATCCCTGTGCACCTGACGGGATCCTTCGATTACCCCCGCTGGGATCTGGACCTGGGTAGCGTGCTGGGCACGGCGGCCAAACGCAAGCTCGGCGAACAGGGCGAGGAGCTGTTCCAATCCCTGGAAGAGCGTACTGGAATCAAAGGATTGGGCCAGGGCCTCAAGAACCTGCTCGAGCGTTGATCTTTGCCCTTATCATAAATAGTACAGGATTTCCAGGATTAACAGGATATTTTTATTTAAAATACAAGCATCCTGTAAATCTTGTGTAATCCTGTCAATCCTGTCTATTTGTATGAAACAGGATGATAGTGCGTAGAATTAAGGAACCACCCCGGAATCCTATCGAGAGGAGACACATCGATGTCTACTGTAGTTAGAAAAGAAGATGCCTATCGACTGATCGACCGACTACCGGCTCATGCAACATGGGATGACTCGATGCGCGAAATTTATGTGCGTGGAGCCATCGATAGGGGACTGGAAGACAGCAGTGCGGGCAGAACCAAGGACGTAAAAGAAATCAGAGGAAAATACGCGCTGCTTGAATGAAAGTTCATTGCTTCAATAACTTTAGTGCGCGAAGCGCATCATCGTTGAAACTATGGACTTTAAGTCCCTTCACGTTCAGTCCGTGGCTTGTCCACGGATGATGACTTTAGTCCTCCAGACTATGGACTTTCAGTCCATAGTGGTTGATGGACAGAAATGGCAGAGGGACATTTGGATGCAATGTCGTTAAGTTGAACCATCATAATTGTTCAACCCCCTATTGTTTTTGCCATCCCTGGCACCTGGATTCCGGCAGGGAGTGCCGGAATCGCAAGTGCTATGGATAGGTGCCAGGGATGGCAGAAATAATAGGGGAATTGAACATAATTTGGTTACCCTGTCGGCGTTACACTTGTCGCCTGTGGGTTTTACGGAAGGAAACAAGCTCGCGTGGAAACTGACCGGATAACAGGTCCCTTATTGGCCTGGTTCGAACGGCATGGCCGCAAGGACCTGCCCTGGCAGCGGGACCCGAGCCCCTACCGGGTCTGGGTGTCGGAGATCATGCTCCAACAGACCCAGGTTGCCGTCGTCCTCCCTTACTTCGAGCGCTTTCTGGCCCGTTTCCCCACCGTGACGGATCTGGCCGCGGCGGACCTGGATCAGGTCCTGCACCTGTGGTCGGGCCTCGGTTACTATGCCCGCGCCCGCAACCTGCATCGGGCCGCGGGTCTTATCTTTGCCGACTACGGCGGGCGTTTTCCGCACGACATCCGACAGGTCCGGGAGCTCCCGGGGATCGGGCGTTCCACTGCCGGGGCGATTCTGTCCCTTGCCCTCGGCCAGCGTCACCCCATCCTGGACGGCAACGCAAAGCGGGTTTTGGCCCGGTGCTTCGCGGTCCCCGGCTGGCCCGGTCGCAGCGCCGTGCAGCACCGCTTATGGGCACTTGCGGAGGCCTGCACGCCACGGGCCGAGGTCCGCGCCTACAATCAGGCTATGATGGATCTCGGCGCCACCCTGTGCACCCGTCACCAACCGGGCTGCGATCGCTGTCCGCTTGCTCACGGCTGTATGGCCCTGCGGCAAGGCAGGCCGACCGCCTTTCCGGAGCCGAAGCCGCGGACAATCCTGCCGGTCCGGGAGTCGCGGTGGCTCGTGGTACACAGTCCGGCCGGGGAGATACTGCTGGAGCCGCGCGCACCCACCGGGATCTGGGGCGGGCTCTGGGGCTTTCCCGAGTGTGGCCCCGGACAGGATGTGGCCGACTGGTGCCGGCAGCGCCTCGGCGTGCTTCCACGCCGGGTTGAAATGCTGCCGGCCCGCCGTCATACCTTCTCTCACTTTGTTCTGGACATCAGGTCGCTACGGGTCGAGCTGCAATCCAAATCCCAGGCGATAGCGGACGGCGACCGGGCGCTCTGGTGCGACCCGCGGCAGCCGAGCGCCCTGGGCTTGGCCGCGCCCGTCGCCCGCATCCTGCGGGAAATTATAGACACACTTCCAACACCTTAAAGGGGAATCCAAATGGGTCGAATGGTTCAATGCAGCAAGCTGCAGCGGGAGGCGGAGGGCCTCGATCGACAACCCTACCCGGGCGATCTCGGCAAGCGTATCTTCGAAAATATCTCCAAGCAGGCCTGGCAGGACTGGCTACGTCAGCAGACGATGCTCATCAACGAGTACCGCCTCAGCCCTGTAGATCCCAAAGCCCGGAATTTTCTCGAAGGGGAAATGGAGAAATTCTTCTTCGGCTCCGGCTCCGAACCACCCTCGGACTACCAGTCGCAGACTTGATTCGCGTGTGAGCTATAAATTGCGGTTCGGCGAACAGGACTTGTAGGGTGGGCTGTGCCCACCAGCAGCATTGGTGGGTACAGCCCACCCTACCTTGCTGCGCCTCGCTGGCACCCGAAGACCTGGCAATTTCCCATGCTCAAACAAATGTCAACGGCCCTGACGCCAGCTCATCGACTCATAGGGGCCGGGGAGAGGCCCCGTGCGGATCGCTCCCGGCTCAGAATGCGTTTCCGGGTTTGTGTCCGAGCTTCTTGAGGATGATAGCCAGGGGGCAGAACCCGGTGAAGGCGGACTGTAAGAGGTTGAAGCCCACGAATGCGGTAAGCCAGTACCAATAGGGACTGATGGAATAGCCTAGGCCGAGAGAGAGCAGGATGGCGGTACCGGCAACGGCCAGAATGATGCGCTCGATGGTCATGATGGCAATCCCCTGTGCTTATGAAAACGATGGATAGGTCCTCTGATCTTGAGTCGTCCGGTTTTCTTTTCAAGTTGAGGCATCGGCATCACGGGTTCGGTGGGCATGCCTGCTGATGGTCTGCCGCCAACGCCGCGCCCCTGGTCTGCCCTGGAAAAGGCCGAGGATGTGGCGGGTCATGGTATTCAGCGGCACCCCGGCCGCCAGCTCCCGCTCCAGATAGGCGCTGTAGGCCGCCAGGACTTGGCGGCGACCAGGTGGGGGACGGTGGTCGCCGAAGATCTCACAATCCGCCGCCGCGAGCAGCCAGGGATTCCGGTAGGCCGCGCGGCCGATCATGACCCCATCCAGGCCTCGCAGTAGGGACCGGGCCTGCGCCAGTGTGGTGACGCCGCCGTTGATGACGACGGGTAGCTTAGGGAAGTCCCCCTTGAGCCGCTGTACCACCTCGTAGCGCAGAGGCGGAATCTCCCGATTCTCCTTGGGACTCAAGCCCTTCAGCCAGGCCTTGCGGGCGTGGACGATCGCGGCATCGCAGCCGGCTGCCGCCAGCGCGCCGATCAGGTCGCGGAGCTCCTGGTAGCTGTCCCGCTCGTCGATGCCAATGCGGGTCTTGATCGTCACCGGTACGGACACCGCCTCCTTCATGGCCGCGATACAGTCGGCGACCAATCCCGGCTCGGCCATCAGGCAGGCCCCGAAGCGCCCGGACTGCACCCGATTAGAGGGGCAGCCCAGGTTCATATTGACCTCATCGAAGCCCGCTTCCTCACCCAGGCGGGCACAGGCGGCCAGCTCCTGCGGGTCGCTGCCCCCGAGCTGGAGCGCCACCGGACGCTCCGCGGGATCGAAGCGCAAGAAGCGTCCGGGATCCCCACGGAGCAAAGCGCCGATGGTCACCATCTCCGTGTAGAGTAAAGTGTGCCGGCTGATCAGACGCAGGAAATACCTACAGTGACGGTCAGTCCGGTCCAGCATGGGTGCGACGCTGAGACGGCGGTCCGGATCAGACCGGAGTTCGGGACATTTCATACCTTGGTAGTGGTTAAGCTCTAAGTGGGAACATAGCCGATAGCAGTATGTTGGGCACGCCACGAGCGCCCCCTCTCCCTCCGGGAGAGGGTTGGGGAGAGGGGATCGAAATGAATCCCTCCACGCTAACCACTCAGAAATTTACCACTACCCATACCCTCAGTGATCTGCTGTGGAAGACGATTGCGCATGTGTCTTAAGCGGTTCAGTGCCGAGGTTGTAACCCTTTAGAGGCTGTCTAAAAATTAACCCATTGATTATAAAAGTATGATTGTCATCTGGCTCCCACGCTCCGGCGTGGGAGCAAGTCTTGACGCTCCAGCGTCACCAAGCCTGGCCGCTGGAGCGGCCAAAGTGGTGTTCCCACGCTGGAGCGTGGGAACAAGAAAAATCAATGAGTTAGTTCATAGATAGTCTCTTAGGCCCCACCGCGTCATTCCGGCAGGGAGTGCCGGAATCCAGTACCATGGACGGCAACAACAGCAAGGCCCTGAACCATTACCCAAGGTGATGTCTCAGCAGGGATGGTTATTCGGTAGAGCTAGTACCCCATTTCACCTTATTTTCCGTTCTCAGCGCGACGAGAGCTGGCCGCCTCTCGTCGCGCCCGAAGGGAGCCCTCCAAATGCGCCAAGGCGGCGTTACAGCGCTTGGCAAGAGCGTGAGCTATTCCCGGCGCGCTGTGCCTTGCCGTGACGCGTTTGGGAAGCTCTGAGAGCGGAAAATAAGGCGAAACGAGGTACTAGTCGATTCCCGGAAAACCTGTGGTGATCGTCGGGTCTTGGGCTAAGATGTGGCCTAACTTGCAAGACCAGGCTTTTCCCCATGCTGAGGAGAGCACAATGACGGATATCGGAATTGCGGTCGCCGGGGCCGGGGGGCGGATGGGACATGCCCTGATCCAGGCGGTTACCGAGGCCCAGGGCCTGACCCTGAGCGTCGCCACCGAGCAGCCCGCCAGCAGCCTGCTGGGATCGGATGCCGGTGAGCTGGCCGGGACAGGGCGCCTCGGGGTAACAGTGCATCCTGACCTCGAGCCCGTACTTGCGGACTTCGAGGTGCTCATCGACTTCACGACCCCAGCCGCTACCCTACAGCATCTCGAGCTGTGCCGGCGCGCCGGGAAGCGGATGGTCATCGGGACCACGGGGTTTGCCCCCGATCAGCGCCGGGCTATCGCCGAGGCGGGGGCCGAGATCGGCATCGTCTGCGCCCCCAACATGAGCGTCGGCGTCAACCTGTGCCTGAAGCTGCTGGACGTGGCCGCCCGGGTGCTCAGGGATGGAGTCGATATCGAGATCATCGAGGCCCACCACCGCCACAAGGTGGATGCCCCCTCCGGGACCGCGATCCGCATGGGAGAGGTCATCGCCCAGGTCCTGGGCAGGGACTTGCAGCAGGTCGCCGTCTATGGCCGGGAGGGAGCCACCGGGGAGAGAGCGCGCGAGACCATCGGCTTCGAGACCATCCGCGCTGGTGATGTGGTCGGTGAGCACACGGTCTGGTTCGCCGCGGAAGGAGAACGGGTGGAGATCGCCCACAAGGCCTCCAGCCGCATGACCTTCGCCGGCGGCGCGGCGCGGGCGGCGCGTTGGATCGCCGACAAGCAGCAGGGGCTCTACGACATGCAGGATGTGCTTGGGCTGCATGAGCATTGAATTGGGGGTAGTGGCTGAATTTTAAGATGAAAAGATTTCTCGCTGCCCAATCTAAATTTTAAGTGGTGAAGTCTGCCGGCCCCGACCGCGTCATTCCGGCAGGGAGTGCCGGAATCCAGGTGCCAGGGATGGCAACAACAGTGGGGGTTCGAATCATTAGATCGCACAACCATGCCACTTTAAATTTGACCATTACCTAAATGTCAACAGCCCCTAGTTTCCAGACAGCCCCTTAGGAACCGGTCATGACAGAATCCATCCGAGTCTTCTGCAGCCACAGCTCGATCGACAAACCGCGGGTGAAAGAGGTCGCCGTGCGGCTCGCCGCCGCCGGGATCGACCCCTGGGTCGATGCCTGGGAGATCGCGCCGGGTGACGACATCGTGGCCCGGATCAACCAGGGCCTCGCCGACTGTCGGGTGGGATTGGTCTTCTTTTCCAAAGCTACCATGGAAAAACCCTGGGTCCGCAAGGAAGTCAGCACCCTTACCTATCAGGCCATCGAGGACGGCAAGCCGGTGATCCCGGTCATGCTGGACCCGGATGCGCCTATACCCGAGCTGCTGCGCCCCAGCGCGCGTGTCGCCGGCGAGGACCTGGACCGATTCATCGACGCCATCTACGGCCGTAGCGACAGACCGCGCCCTGCACCGCCGCGGACGACCGCCCCGGAACGGCGATTCCGGAACCGGCTGGAAGAACCGGAGCCAGGTAGGGTGCGGGTCAGTGCGCTGCTGGACGGAGAACGCCACGCCGAGGCGACCGCTACCCTTGGCCCCCAGCTGCGCCATACCTATCAGGAATTTCTGGCCGCATCCCTGCCCGGCGTCAACCGCCGAAGCTTTCAAGAGGCCGCCCGGCAACGGGAACGCGACTTGGATCGCCTCGGCGAGGCCCTGGGCCGGGGCCTGCTGCCGGGGGCGGTCGGCCGCGAACTCGCCGCCGCCCTCGACCGGACGGCTGCCGCCGGCGAGGTTCTGAGCCTGGAGTTCGAGGCCACCCCCGACCTGCTCCCGCTCCCCTTCGAGGCCATCCGTCTGCCGGACGGGCGCCTCCCGGCGCTGGAGCCCGGGGTGCGGGATCGGACTCGGCACCGAGCCGCCGCCGCTCTTGCCCGCCCCCCTGCGCATCCTGGTCGCTATCGGTGCGCCGGATGAGGACACGACCAGCGGCACCGTCCTGGACTACGAGCGGGAACTGCAGACCATCCTGGATGCCGTCGACCAGGCCCGCCGCTACGGCAACGCGGAGGTCAAGATCCTGGAGGTGGGCCAGCCGGACCAGATCCGACGCGCCCTGCTGGAACGCAGTTACCATGTGCTGCACATCTCCGGCCACGGCCGGCCCGGCCGCATCGAGCTGGAGGACGAGGACGGCCGCGCCGTCGCCGTCACCCCCCAGGAATTGACCGCCGTGATACGCGAGAGTGGTCGCCGCCCACCCTTAGTCTTCCTCGCCACCTGCCTGAGCGGGGCCGGTACCGACGACACTACCGGCTTTGCCCAAGGTCTGCTGGCCCACGGCTTGCCCCTGGTGCTCGCCATGCAGACCAGCGTCTCGGACTGGTACGCCACCGCCTGGCTGGGGCCTTCTACCATCAACTCAGCCGCATGGAGATCCCCCAGGCCAGTCTGGCCCTGGCCCACGCCCGGCGGGAGATCGAGCTGGAGCGGCGTGCGGCCCTGGACCGGGGTGACCACCACCCGGGCCCGATCGCCGAATATGCGACCCCGACCCTATTCACCGCGGGCGCGGAACGCCCACTCGTCGACTACGCCCTGCCCAAAGAGGAATCCGCCCCCAAACCCGGGTTACCCCCGGTAGGCCGGATGCCCCTGCTGCGCATGGACGAGCTCATCGGTCGCCGGCCAGCCCTGCGCCGGGTCATCGGCATACTGCGGGACGACCCGCGGGTGACCGAAAAGACCGGCCGGCGCGCCGGGGTCCTGATCAGCGGCATCGGCGGCATGGGTAAGAGCGCCCTGGCCGGGCGCGTCATGGCCCGCCTGGCCGATGACGGCTGGACCGTGACCCGCCGCCGTGGGCCGCTGGGGCCTGGGCGAGCTGGCCCTCATCCTGGGCGGTCAACTTACCCTCCACGCCGACCCCGCGCTCGCCCGCGCCGGTAAGCTGCTCCTGGACCCGGGGCTCCCGGACCAGGCCCGGCTGCACCAGCTCCAGGCCCTGCTCGCTAACCGGCAGGTCCTGCTGGTGCTGGACAACTTCGAGGATAACCTCGGCCTGGGCGGTGCCGACTTCCTAGACGAGACCACCGGCGACCTGCTCATGGCCTGCTACAGGCGACGCGCCGAGGCAAGCTCCTGATCACCTGCCGTTACCCGGTGCCTGACATCACGCACCGGGTGTTTGCCGAACCCCTCGGCCCCCTGTCCCGCGCCGAAACCCGCAAGCTCTGCTACCGCCTGCCGGCCCTCACCGACCAGATCCCGGAGCCCCTGGGCCTGATCCTGCGCCACATCGGTGGGCACCCACGCCTACTGGAGTACCTGGACGCCATCCTGCGCAAGGGTGTGGCGCGCTTGCCGGCGGTGGCCGAACGCCTACGCCAAAACGCCCGCCGGTTAGGGCTCGATCCCGAGGCCCTGGGAGGCGACCTGGAGGCGGCCCTGCGCGATGCCCTGCGCCTAGGGGCGAAGATATCCTGCTGGAGCAACTGGTCGCCCTGGTGGGCCGCGAGCCCGCGGATCTGGTCGTCCTCCACCAGGCCACCGCCTTTGCCTTGCCGGTAGACGCCCGTGGCCTCGCCTTCGCCCTGGCGGACGGGGAGCCGGAAGAGCAAGGGGTCGAGGAGGTCGCGGCGAGCGCTCGGCGCCTGATCGAGCCCTCCCTGCTCACCCCCCTGCCCCAAGACCTGCTCTGGGTCCACCGCTGGACCGCCCAGGCGCCACGGGGGCACATACCTGAGGACCAGGCCCGAGAGTGCTCCCGGCGCGCCGGCGAGTACCACGCCTGGCGCCTGACCCAGATCCCCCATGACCTGGCCGACGGCGTGGAGGCGACACGCCGTTTCTTGGAGGCAGCGGCCTTTGATCGCGCCCTCGAAATGGCGCATCTCGTCCTCGATTTTATGCAGCGCTACGGTCAGCTCGTCGATGTGGCGGCCTTCGCGGGCGAGGTCTTAGAGGTCCTGCCTTCGGAACATGCAGGATACTATGCCATCTGCGGCGCCGAGGCGGATGCCCTGATGGGTCTAGGCGCCACCGATCGCGCCCTGGCGCGTTACCGCGAGGCCACGGGAATCATCGAGCGCCTGGCCCGCGCCGAGCCCAGGCGCGCCGACTTTCAGTTCGACCTGGTTGCGTCGCTCCAACGTATGGCGGATTTTGCCGCGGATGGCGGGGCCGACCATCTGGAACGGGCATTGGGTATCCTGCACCGCCTCGCCGCCACCGGGGCCCTCTATCCGGGGCAGCGGAAATGGATTGCCCACTTCGAGGAACGGCTCCGGAGCGGGTCGCGCACCCCTGGTCTGCACTCACAGGCGCGACAATGGATTGCGCGCTTAGGGAAACAGCCTCGGTAGGCAGGCTCCCTACCAAAAATTATTAGAGATGATGCAAAGCCTTATCAAGAACGTGAGGTGAGAAAAAAGATCGAGGAATCACGGCAATGAAAGAGAGTGCTCGCTATCTGAAAGTCGTGGCGTGGCCCGAGGAAGACAACTGCTTTGTGGGCCAATGTCCAGGCATTATCGGCCCCTGTTGTCATGGTGAAAATCAACCACTATGGACTGAAAGTCCATAGTCTGGAGGACTAAAGTCCTCATCCGTGGACAAGCCACGGACTGAACGTGAAGGGACTTAACGTCCATAGTTTCAACGATGATGCGCTTCGC
>Ga0056121_1000350_pt1 | contig 12196 bp, 5 predicted proteins | sample WorMetHEROISLAND_FD_83872 | JGI IMG/M metagenome (GOLD analysis project Ga0056121, IMG submission 83872) | Marine gutless worms symbiont microbial communities from Max Planck institute for Marine Microbiology, Germany - Olavius sp. 1 HERON ISLAND ...
ACCTGTCCCCATGAACACTGTCCCCATTCCCACCCCATCCCCATAGCCTCTGTCTCCGCCGCCACCCTGTTCCCATCACTCCTGGCCCCGTCCGCACAACATATGTCCCCATCCCCACCCCATCCCATCAGATCAACATCAGTTAATGTGGACACTGCGCATAATGTATTAATGACTACAATGAGATGTAAATAAAGAAAGGCTTCGGTCCATGTCCAATCCAAAACTACAAACTTCAGTCTGTGCATGAACAAGAAGCCGTCAACAGAGTCACTAGAGAGCATTGTGCGTCCATCTTCCGTTATACCGCAGTACTACCGTCAGCATTGCTCCCCATCCCACGGTAACCCCATGAAACGCCACTCCCTTCCCGTGGTATTACCACCAGTGTGGCCCCCATTAAAGCAATATTCCTCCCATCCCCATTACTGTGCAGAGAGAATAACGCTAATAAAAGTGTCATCTGTCACAAACACATAGCTAATTAGATGCAGACGAAGATGTCATCGTTATCCTTCGGATGAAGAATCATGAACCATGTGACTGAAAAAAAACATCACAGACTATAAAACTGCCGTACCTGGCCGTGAGTAGACACGCTCGGCAACATTCCGACGGCGATTGCGTGGCAGTGGTGTCGAAGCCATCCAGCTGTCGGTGAACCGTTTCTAAAGTAGCAGCAAAAACCTAAACTACACTCACTTTATGCTCATTCATAAATGCGTAGCGATTACATATCGAAGCACCAAACATAACACACGGCATGAGCAATGTCTGCAAAAGAGTAAATGAAGACGATATCAGTAACTGCATGTTTCACAGTCATTTGGGTTTATGACATGACAAACTCAACAGGGTCATGCCTATTTAGTCTGTAATCTGGAAAGACACATTTCGGTACATAAGTCATCCCATGCAGAACACAGTCGGACGACAATTGTACTGATGAAGTGTCTTTTGGTTGCGGATTTTGCACTGTGGTCTGCCATTTTCCTGCCATTTACCGGAATAGTTCTCAGAGTACCGCAATTGAATACAATGTCACAATTGGATGTAGAAGGAAAAGTTCACTTTGACATCGAATTATCTGTTAAATTGCATACTGAAATTTGCAGCAATTATAACTGTCATCAGATACAGATGTAAAATACAGTACACTTTTCGCATTTAATTCCAGTAAGTCTGCGGCTCCCATAGCACATTTTCGTCATAAACCAGTATTCCTGTGTAAACTATGTCACCAGCTCCTTCTGCTGCATTAGTGCCTAGACTTGTGAAAGATAACTGTATAAGTGCCCATTCTGTAGTAATGTTAATGTATAACATGGTGCAATTTCTACTCACAGGTGGTGCAAAACTTCTAAGTTTCCGCGCAGGAACGTAATCTACATCGGCTTCAACTTCATTATCGACGGGCGAGCCAGATGATACCACATCTGTAATCCATAATGTAATACAGATACAGCTGATGTAGCTTTCGTGAACATAATCACACAGCAGGCAATTACTATAGAGACGATTTTGCCAGCAGTATTTTTCAGTGTATAAAGGCTGACTTGAGAAATGAAGCACCGTATATACTCGCGTATAAGTCGCTCTCGCGCATAAGTCGCCCCCCCTAAAAAGCGAGTCCCTATGTTGTCTAAAATCGTTGACCCGTGTATAAGTCGTACGTGGTTTCTGACGGCTTGTACTGGATGCAAGCTTGGCTAATAATCAGCTCAACCGAGACTTGCTGCGTAATACGAAACTGGCACAATAGCCGAGTCCAGTTGCACAGATGTGCACGATATGCAAAGATGTGAGCCGATTTCGCAGCTTCATTAGCTTAGTCAACTGACCTCAGTAGACTTCTAAGTGCAGCAGCGTCCCGGCATCCAATCAGCGTCCTGGTGGCAGTCGCTGTGACAAGGGTCCACTTAGTACAACGTCGGGCCTTTATGCTACTCTCCCGGTGTGTCGGTGTCCTGGCATGTTTCACTGTGACCGGTTCGACCACTTGCAAAAATTTCTCTTCTTTATCACCCGCGTATAAGTCGCCCTTCATACTTTTTGCTCCAGATTTCTTGGTAAATTTAGTGACATATGTGCGTATATACGGTAATAAATTTCATATTCATCAGTATCAGCTGGCATCATTTTAGCAGCCTAAGGTGCTTGCATGCGTGAATATTCGACCAGATAGGAAATGTATGAAATGTATTACATGGACATCGCTTAATTTGCGCATCAGTAACAGAATGTTGTCGAGAACACATGTAGACAAGACAATAATTGCTGAGCTTGGTACTCCAGGTATTTTTAGTTCCTGTTCAACGACATGACGGAACAGTTTAACAAAAGTGTAATGTTATGTGCATCACTCATGCAATTTCACTGATCCAGACTTAGACAAACAAAGATTTACAGCTCAATGCAGACACGGACCAAGGTACGGAGACTATTATCATCATGCACATACAGCCACAGACAGAACCTTACCTTTGCGCACATAGAGGCAAAGATACACAGCCGATGACAAAGCTGACACTGCGTCACTGCTGAGCTCACTGATATGTAGGTCGTTGCATAGAAGCCAGTTGCCATCGGACGTCGCCACCAAAGTATAGTAGTGCCCCGACGATGCTGTCTGGCCCTCATGGACTACGACAGCAGACAGGCGGTAACTTACCTGCAAATGCAGACATGTTGGTTATTGACCTTGTCAAGTGCACACGCAGCTGTCAAACATGCGTCAATACACTGTAACGGGAGAGGAGAGTAAGCTATTGATAGGTGTGGCAGACTGTCTATCTAAGTGTATTGATCATGCCCCAGATCTAGCTAACGACGTTACCAATTACGGGTATTTCCAACATTTCTGAAATATTAAACTGCAAGATAAACAGATACGGTAATTAAAACTTTCAACCAACGAATAATGACACTTTACGAATTTCATTACAACACAGTACTAAAGGTGCAGTCATATCAACAGAAATTACCAAACTGACATCATGCCAACTTCAAATCACAACTGGAACCTAGGGTTAGTAGTAAAGTGTGATCACTTGAAACAATTTTTGTGACCAGCACGTGTAGTTATTCTCCAGAAATAATAAAGTACGTTAAATCGCGTCACTGGACTGTCTCAGACTTCAACAGCCATCGATCTCTCCTCTGGAACAAGTTCTCAGATCACCAGTTAATGAACCACTCACGGATTCGTCGAACGGACGAAAAGTTCAACTCGAACAACGTCTTCAAACATAGACATCATCACGAGCACTCGGATGACACTTAAAACGAATGACAGTCAATGATCACTGCAAACAGCTGATCGACATTCACTTCACCTTCCGCTGAGGCAAGACATTATTAATGCAACATTTTCACCGGTCCTCAAGTTTCCCCTGAATTCAGTAATTTCCAGATCACTTCCATGCAGCAACCTTGCGTGTTAAAATTCGACAGTACTCGAAATAAGACGATCAGAAGTTATCTGCAGCCTCTACCGAGTCTCCATGTTTTCAGTTCAAATTCTACTGTCCAGTCCGTTAACTCGCAACTGATGAAGAAAAACCGCAGTGACCAATCACAGCACTTTTTTCGTGCAACAGTCATGCAGAGTAAGTCAGTAAAGACAGGATTTTCCGCATTGAAAGCAGTGTCTGTCGCTTTTCTTTCAAGAATTGTTAGTCTTCTTTGCAGTTATAATTAATAACCCGCTGGTCAGAATAACAGTTAATTTTTGCACTGTTCGCCTATAACAGTTAAAAAATACACTGGTAAATGTTTAAACGTCGTACTTTGTCACATACACCATCAGTACAGGTTCACACGTTTTGTTGTAATATGAACTTGTGTATTTTTACTCAGCTGATGATGAGACTGCACAGCTTGTGACAGTGAATACATAGTTTGTAATGAAATACTAAATGAACGGGTCATCTGCTACAATATTTTTTGCATCACTTTCTTAACATAGATTAAACAATACCACAGTTCCAGCTGTTGCTGATGACAAGGTGAACAGATTCAGTATATCCATAACTTCAAGAGCATTAGTTTCACAGTCTGTTACCTGCATTTTCATGCAGCCGCTGTAACTGTGAAATTGAAATTAAGTGAACCTTGAGCTATGACTGTCAAAGGACATCAATGCATCAATGTCCATTGAGGTGCAGTCCTATACACGTCTCTGGGTGAAATAATGTTACGCCAAAAAGTGCAACCTTATTGAGAAATATTTGTGACTTGTTGATTGCAACACTGTTATACGTACATTTCGGAACACCAACTGGGAAGACAATCTCACTCTTGTAGTAATCTTCTGACTGTCAGTTGTCCAACTGCAGCAGTAACACAACAGCAAAAAATCACAACTTGTTTGATTGTGTGGTTTGGAGGCTGATTTTTGCACATAGTTGCCAGATTGCCATGTGCAATGACACACTACCTGGCTACTTACTGCTGGCGGCTTCATCTACGCCTTCTTGTCACCGTGTACAATGGTTGCTGTTGCTAACTGTGCTTGTCAAACATTGAGGCCATAGTTCCTGTATGTTAGACACGATGTATAGTGTCAAGTGCAGAACAATGGAGCTGCTGCAGCAGTTGGAAACAATGAAGTGTCACCTATGCACACTTTGTAAGTTGACAGGAATGTTCAATAAATGTGTGCAAATATGTCAAAAGCGTCATGCATCCGATCTATGATACAAACTGTGCTGAGGCCATTAAAACATCTCATAGCAAGGTTAAAACAAATAAGTTCCAATTGTCACTGTACACATGACTACGATGCAAACAACACTGTGCAACGTAACTGTGCAATACTAGGTAGTTTACAAGAACAAACACAACTATAATCGCACCGCATGAAGTGCAACAGCAAAACGTCCGGACACAAATGGCATGACCACTGTGACGAAGCACGATTGCTGTGACAACTGCAGCAATAAATAAACAACAGCGTAATTGCAGTTGCAGTAGATATAATATGTATCAACCGGGTATGGTCACTTCGGTCCTCGGTCACTTCGGTCCTGGGTCATTGTTGAATTCCGAAAGAAGACCGAAATGATCAAGGACTGCAGTGACTGAGGACAGAACTGGCTCAGTCACTTCGGTCCTAATGACCGAACAACAGGTCAAAAGGCCGGATCTGCATGCCGCAGAAACATACTCCAAGCTGCTCAATATCAGCTGGGCGACAGGCGTGAATGATGATTCCCGACAGCATGCAGCATGCACGTGGAGAGATCAAGTGATAGTCTGTAGCAAAGCCGTCAACACAAAATAGTATTGTTTTGTGAATTTAACTCAGACGTACATACCTCCAAATCATTGATTGACAACAACACAGCTTTTGGACTAACTTAATAGTTTACGTACTGTACCCTAGACGGAGTTGGCTGTAATTACATTTGCACTGTGTTTATAGTCTACAATTACGACATTGTTTGTGTTACCGAGAAATAAAAAGAGTGCAACTGCCAACAGAGCAAACAGGTTAAGTCCGACTGCTAACCCGTTGTTACTGCAGTCGACATCAATATGCTCACAGGACAGCCAGTCGTGTATCAGTGTCTCGACATCGACATCTGCCGACGACTACAAGCAAACAAACATCTGTGCAACTGCGTCTGTGTTTTGTGCAAGCTCATGTGGTATGCACTAACAACTTCAACAACAGCAGCAGCAAACTTTCAATGAAAGTATGAAGTTGATACAATAAGTTACGAGATTTGAATGTGTACTGGACAGTCAGCGAAATCTATTGCACGTACCCAACGCGTTACCACTAAGCGATGCCACCACCTAATGGTGAGGAGCGCGTTCGGCATGTAGACTGAACAGAGATCAGATTGTGCAGGTAGTCAGGTTGGCTGGTTGTAAGAACTTTGTACATGAGTGAGAGGAGTTTGTATTCGTTGCGTTCATTAATCACGAGCCAGTGCAGAGATCTGACGACGGCTAAGATGTGGAAAAATGTAGAACCTTTAACACACTACATCCAACAGAGGGGGCATACACGGTGATAAGTAGAGGAGCGATAACAGAACCTTGAGAAACACCGCAAGAAGAAATATGCTCAGAAAATGTCGTTATCACATGTGACACGGACAGAACAGCGCAGAACCAGTTTAAGACAGAGGCCTGAATTCCAAACTAACATGAACGGCGTACAATTGGGATGATAACGTAAAAGGTAATGTGGCTATGAAACCAAGCAGACACAATGAAATCTGTGAAGCGATGGCATTTATGACGGATTTATGGATATACAAATGTTGATGTTCATAAACATACCGGAAGTTGTGGCACTGCCAAAGACAATGCTGATGCGCTGGCATTCTTGACTTTAGAGAACCCGCAGACATCGCAGACAACTGTCACATGCAAGTTAAACAAAAAACACACGGTTTACAGGCTGACACATAGTCAGAACTGTTAACATCAGCCAAGCAATTACGTCGATGTGTTATCAATGGGTATAATTTCAGCAGTGTGATCCACTCACAGGCAAATAACGTGTATATTTAATGCAAATAGTCACTAAATAATAGTCCCTCCTAGCAGTGCATGCCCTAACAGAAGAATAAAGTCCACCACAGTACACATATGCACACTTAGGGCACGGTCGTTGTGTAACCTACACCTTTTAATTCCCATATCTGATGCATTGAATGTTGTCACAAACGGTCAACTACCTGTTGCTGTGTAATTGCGTCCAAGTTATACATAACAGGAAAAAACTACGCCACATAGCAACAAGAAGCCGAGCTGTCACTAGGACAGCCGACCGTACTGTCTCACTGCATACTATCTAGTAATTAGCGATTTTCGCTAAATGGCATCTCCAGCTGTTTCGGACATATTGGGCTCTTAAGCATATTAAGTTGACGAGCTTGACCTTTCAGGGTCACGTGACGTCATCAATCAAGTGACCATTTGATCCCCATAGGCCACTTCCTGCTGGTGGTCTGTGGAATGAAGCCACTGTCAATGACGATTTCAGAGAATGTGACGAAATGGTTGACATGAATGTAACAAACCTCTGAAGAAAGGTCATTCATTTTGATACCAATCAATTCCCTACATGTGACTGCCTATAGCTTGTCAATAGTAACTGTTGCTCGAGTACGCACCGTTTAGCCACAACACATGACGTCAAAGACGGACAACAGACAGACAGATGCAACACTGTGGCATAGTCGCGACCGTTAGTACGCTCGGCTAAAAATCTGGCCCCATCTGATGTACGCACTATGATGGCATATAATACAAGTACACATTTGGCAGGGCTCATCGCAAACAGTGCAGTAAACATAATTTTGAAATGTAATCACTTATAACTGTCAATGTATTGCAACCTTCGCATTGCAACCTTTCATACCGTCGTGGATCACACACTAATGGACCTCTGCCAACTCATCAAATGTCGTTCCAATGTCAGGAACATTTTGTGGGCAGTATTACCTTTTCAACTTCATGTTGGAGTCATACAGATGCACAATAATACTGTACTTCGTCTGGCACAAGCAGGAAATAAATTCTTATTTGTGTGATGTAACAAATGTAGCAGCAACAATGAAGCAAATTTTCGAGCGGTGTAAAAATAGTGCATAGCTTTACAATATGCTTTGTGTTTCAACACCTTTCAACTCAACAGAATTACACGTGCCGTAGAAGAAGAATTGTTGATGTCAGTCCTCCTGCCAGACACGCACTTGCAGTGTGTATGACATCTCCAGTGCCCACCAATTTTCATCCTCTTATGATTTCCTTCGGAATATCAAATGTTTCGGAACTCACCACGCAGGACCCGAAAAATGCAATCGTCATCCGAAAATTACTCACATAATAACGTGCAAATCTGTTGTGACTGAGTATACTACTAGTGATGCAGTGTTAAATAAATGTAACTTGTTAAGCTACGTCAAGCTACCAGCTATTTTAACACCACTCGTAGCCTGCAGTTAGTATAGGCTAAAAACAACCTGATTGGAATGTTACAAAGCGCAATTGTATGCAGTGCCACGGATTTTAAAAACAGCTGTTACTTGTCATGCACATGTAATGAACAACGTAACAATGGTATCGTCAAAAGAAACGCGGCACAGCACAAACAACTTGATCGTTCTGCAAAATGCTGCACAATCACAGTGCATCAACATGTGTCAATTTTTTTGTCGTGAACCTGTGTGATTCAAACTTAACGTCAGTGACTTTCCAATAAGTCGCAGTTCTTCGTGGTTGCTACAATGCGTGATAGATGCAAGTCATAACATACTAGATCTTTACACACACAATCAGAACGCCAATAACGGCTCCGTTACCACAGACCTCTAGTGTGTGTGTGTGCAAGTGAAGTTTGGCGTGTCGCATGACACTGCAAAAACTCATTACACAGTAAGTAAGTAACTAAGTCGTGAATTTATGAAGCACATAAACTGTGATACCTCTAAAGCGCTGTATGTACTATTACTCTCACTACTGGGAAAAATTAAGTGTTAGGCAAACATATGAAATCATCACTGCTATGCATCGGATGATGCAGATCATTACTCATGAGTTCCAGGGATTAGGGCCAGCGATAGCAAAAGGTCGATGCCCTTACGAGCTCAGACTGTATTGAGGCACAGTGATCCAGTAACGTGAAGAGGGTTCCAACCAAGCCACCGAATTACACTCCGACATCTCCACGAAATTCCAGGCGTGTAACTAGAAACAATAACCAGAAACAACTGCATCTACCCCTAACACTATAGCATGGCCGCAGTCGACTAATACACGACAAGTACGGTGTTTGTGAAAGCTGTTAGAAATTAAATAGTGCCATCATGTGTGAAATGATGACTTGAGATGGCAAACCGGACAACGACACCTTTCGGCTGTTGTCCAAGCGCAGCATTTCTCCCTGTTGGGCCACATTGTGTGAACGCCACTGGAAACAGATGGCAAGAAGTTCTTAATAGCTACCCCCTACAGAACTGGAGACTATTACGTCCTTATACTACGTTGAGATAACACTTAAACAGGATACTGCAATAATCTCTGCCAGAATGCTGCAATTGACGTGGCTCAGAACTGTCAACTATGGACAGTGAAGTCTACGTTTTGCGCTATGCACTCGTAGTGCTGCTTGCCAGAAAAGAAGAAGATGAACACATCACCAACAACTGTTCAGACAGACACGTTATTGACCACACACGTACAGAGATATAACTGATGACGGCCACTACACACTATTCTCTGCAGTTTTCAATATACTACTGCAAAAACTGCTGAACACTTGCTAAAATTGTGCATTACATGTTCCAGCAAACAACTATATACCTCGCATCGCCATTGACTTTGCGTAGCACGTGGAGTAAAAATTCATGCACATCATATTCTTCGTCTTTCTTGTATCCAGGCAGATCTGGCAGCAAGTTGCCTTTCAGCAACAGACACGTTTTAACGACTGAACAACAGCAGCTACACAGTAACTTGTACTGAAAATGTCACAGATAGGGTACAAATAAGTTACTTGTTGTTATACTGCAACCTATAATGCGAAGTAAGTGCAAGCAGTAGTACCTAGACAAAATCACACTTGATGGTAGTCAAGTGATGTTACTTCAAGACACCAGTGTATGTCATATGTGGGGCTTAAGAGAGTGTCTAAAACAGTTCATTAAATGTACGTTATTAAGCACTGCTGGTGATGGGTTGCTCAACAGTCATGGAACAGCAGTACACAAGATGCAAAAAGACAAGACAGAAGCCAAATAATGAGATGCTCAGTGTTATATGAGGACAGATTTGTGACACACATAACATAGCTCATCTGACCAGAGCATAGTAATTCAGAGCATAGTATTTAAGCAGCTGTCACCAGGCACTTAAGTAATCGGTCATTGATACAACCACATATGCAGATGACGAAGGCAGTGGAGGCAAACAATGACATGAGATTGCGGAAGACAACTGATCATATGTCATCAGTAAGATTACTCGGATTTTGTCGGGAAAAATTTTTCAGAAGAACAAAGTAATGGGTATCTAGTGGCAGTACAAAAGAAACATAAAGACACATGACAGGCAGATGACGGAACAAGTACATTGTTACGCCTCGCCTAGCGTCACAGAATTGGGAGGTCAGCGGGACGACCTAGTTAATTTGTTTTCTGCTCATGCCGATACACTTGCGGCGTTGGGTCAGCTGATCACATGATGTTTGGTCCTCGTGCCAGTGTGGTCAGGCAACAGCGTGCTAAGCTACTGGTCACTCAGTCAGTCAATTTGTTGACAGTGAGACGTCCGTTGAAAAAGGTTTGGAATGGCATAATGGCGAGCTGAAACCGACAGATGGGTAACAACAATATCCGGTTGGTGCAGTTACACTCGTGTCATAGGTGCCACAGGAGTGGACGATGCTCGATTAAAAGTATGAAATTGCGGACCTGCACTAACTAGGCTCGCGTGACATACGTCATCACACGCAATGGACTGATAACAGACGTCACACGTGTGACAGAGTGAGTGCGGCCATTTGTATCAACAAATGAAGAAATCTGCACAGCATCCAGCAAAATGAAAACGGACAACAAATGTCAACAGCCTCACCTTGTTGTTCCAGCAGCAATCGACGAACAGGCGCAGTATAGCCACGTAAGGCCCAGCCGACACTGCAGGACACACAATCTAAAAGCAACACAGAATCAGCATGACAACACCCGCGACAGATGATAAACAGGGACAAAGCAGCTGCATAAAAAATTAATGCACTGCAAATGAGAATGAAAGCAGCAATGTCCACACTGGAATGGTACCGTGGTTACTGTGTACTGTCAAATGCTGCTCAAGGCACGTCGCCAGTTGTGTGGCACAACGCATAAGTTGCACAGTGGCGTTAACGAAGCACGTTTTACCGACGTTGACGAGGCCCGACGGTGCAGCCGTCCGAACAATGTGCGGTAATTGCTGCACACATGCACAGCACTTTACATTGGCTAACTGCTGTTAGATGACCAAGCATTCAGCGATTGTAATAGAAAAATACAAGGCAACCGTGCTTTCACAGGGATACCGCGCTATGCCGGTGTAAATTGAACTTGAACCTCGCTCAGATGTTATTCAACATCGTACAGTTTGTTGGCAAGCGAAAGCCCTTGTACGACTTCATATAGGTCGTTAATACTAACTTTCGCTCTGCCTTCAACCGTTGCGGAGATACTGACGTGGCTAAGCCGAATTTAAGAATACTTCGGCTGTTCCCTTCCCAGCACATGGACGCACGAGCGCAGGAATACGTAGGCCTAATGAAGATAACGTCCCCAGCCACTGTACATGGCGTCACAGTCAATACAAAGCTGCATTTCATCACGTTTGCAGCATTTAACGAATCAATGACCTTGAATCTCGCTCAGAGGTGATGCATGGGCGGCAAGGGAAAGACCATACACGACTTTATCAAGGCCGTTAACAGTAACTGTCACCTGTCACTGTTGTCTTCAACCGTTTCGCAGATGATATTGCCGGTTTTGTATGCCCAGAGCCAACTTTTTCACACACCACTCCTATTATGGCTGAAATTTGGGAGTGTTCCCTTTGGAGTAGATCGGCGATGTTGGGGTCTGCGAAGAGCAGGAATTTTAGGATAATCTTGCGTGAAGTTATTTTCCAGCAATTCCAACCCACGGGACCATGATACCTCAGCGTCACAGACGGACGGACGGACAACGTGCCATGGCATAACCGCGCTCATTGTAGCATCGTGCGGTAATAACACATGCATACATGCATACACACAGCAAAAGAGCTATTCGTAGGTGGCGAAGATGTCCCTAAGGTGGGGTTGGGGGGAAGTCTTGATGCAAGAGAGTTTAAATCAACTGCGATTAAACCATAAGGAACAAAGTGCAGTGCAAGGGACATGCTTCGATATTTTGGTCCAATTCAAGACCTTAAAGTAAAGTAAAGTAAAGTACACGTCAATTTGTATAGCGCATATCGTTTATACAAACCTCTAATGCGCTCGTGAGATCACTTGTCATACGGGATCACACAGTGTTACCTGCCACCCGACAGAGGTGATTCTCAAGCCTTTACCCCGCAATGCAATGCATCACTTTGAAGATGTTGTCATGTCAACATAACAGTCGCACAGTGTACCCCACTACGACCACAACATGTCAGGAGGACCTCGTCATGCAAGTTACAAACC
>Ga0056121_1000351_pt1 | contig 12125 bp, 13 predicted proteins | sample WorMetHEROISLAND_FD_83872 | JGI IMG/M metagenome (GOLD analysis project Ga0056121, IMG submission 83872) | Marine gutless worms symbiont microbial communities from Max Planck institute for Marine Microbiology, Germany - Olavius sp. 1 HERON ISLAND ...
CAGCTAGCCGTGGCTAGTCAGGTATATAGGTCCCCAAATTTGGGGCTCGCCATGGAGGGCGACCACAGGAGAAACCGCCAGAGTTATGCCTCAAATTAAGCCCGTAACTTATTGTTCCGTTGTGATTAGGGGCTGTTGACACTCATCGTTCACGGTCCGATTGCGACCCTTTTCCGCGCTGACGGCGTTGCGGCTCGTCAAAATAGGCCGGCTATTCCTCCTCGCCGCGCCTGGTCAGCACGAAAAATAGCTCGCAATCGCCCGCGTTCAGATAAATGTCAACAGCCCCTAGACGCCGCGGCAGACAGGCCCGGAAGGTTCGCCGCGCACAAACAACTGTGTTGATTGTAGGAGAAGGCGACACGGACGTTGCCTTCATCAAGTACTTGAAGCAGCTTTACAACGTGCGTGGCTGCGGGGTTTCGGTGACGAGCCGCAATGCTCACGGATATGGCCCGGAACAGGTGCTTGAATGCGCGATCGGCCAGGCTGGGGTGGGTGATTATGATCGCCGGGCAGTACTGCTCGATATTGGTGCTCGCCGTCGTCATCCTGTATGTCAATCGCCGTGCATATCGGCGCATCAAAGAGTTGGAGGACACATGATGGAATGGTTCGTCATTGCTGCCCTCGCTGCCCTGGTCATCGCCCTCGTATTGGCTGCTCGGGAGTCGGACTCACACGGACGCAAGTAGATCGGTTTTCGAGCGGGTGGGGTGTTACGCTTAGAGCCTGTCTAAGAACTAACTTATTGATTTTGATCTACTTGTTCCCATACTCCAGCGTGGGAACACCACCTTGGCCGCTCCAGCGGCCAGACTTGGTGACGCTGGAGCGTGGGAGCCAGATGACAAATCAGACCGGCTCCTAGGGATTAGCATCCACCAGTTCTTCTCGGAACACACGACGCGGCATAGCCTCCGGATCCGCCTTGCTCTGGTCTTCGATGTGCTCGCGTAGGGCCGCGTTGATGAGTGTCTGATAGTTCCCGCCGTCACACACGCGATGATGTCCGGATCCAGGCGGATGGTGATGCGCTCTTTTGCCGTCTTGACGATCGCGCCGCGTTTGCTATTAGAAAAGTCGTATTCGCTACGCATAGCTCAGCCTTGTTCGTAGTGTCGACGCTCGGCAGGCGTGGCCGATCGCACCGAAATGATGCGGATGGTTTGTTCGTCGGGTTGGGTATAAACGACGACCAGGACGCGCCGAAGGCGTCAGTTCCGGTCAGGACGAAGCGTTGCTCGGCATGGTGGTCAGGATCGACCATCGCGCATGCCAGGTCGTCATAGAAGACCTCAATGGCATCGGCGAGATCGATGCCATGTTTACGCCGATTGGTCCGGCGTTTGTGCTCGTCCCATTCGAATAGGATCTCCATACCAGCGAGTGCATGTACAATCGCCTGATATTGCCAGATGATCGACCCATCAACCCACCAGGTGCCGGGCGGAGAGTAGATCTTCCTCGGCGTTGTCGCGTAGCTCGGCGTCACGCCGTTGCATCAGGCCCAGGAACCAGACATCCTGACGCTGCTCCTCGGTGAGATCCGCGGCGTTCGGATCCAGATGCCTGATGCGGGCAGGGGGCGCGCCGTCGATTTCCGTCTCGATCACGGTCGCAAGATAGGGATAGCGTTCCCGTTCCGGGGTCCAGTCCACCTGCTTCCCGGCCCGGGCCTGGGCGCGGTTGCGGTGTACGCGCAGCACACCGTCGCCGGGGTACTGCTCCCAGGTCTGTTCGAACCAATCCGAGGCTGCGCGCCAATCCTCGGCACGGGCATACCAGAGGCCGGTCTCGATGATGCGGACACTGCCGGGGGGCAGCCTCTCGAGTTCCGATTTCGCGCAGTCGAGTGCTCCTTTGTCGCTTCGCCGCAGCAAGACGGTGCGGCCGAAGGTGGGGTCGTGGGAGAGGTCTTCGCCGGTGATGTCGGCCAGATCGGCCAGATCGCCGGCGGGACCCTCGTGGGGTAACCGCGGTTGCGCAGGTCGAACCGGCTCGCCGGCCAGCGCCCCCTGCAAACGGCGGCGGATCTGGTCGCGCTTGGCGGCGCTTTTCTCATCGAAGTCGAGCTGGTGGGCCCGGTTCAGGATCTCCTTTGCCTCGTCCAACCGCTCCAGATCGATCAGGGTATCCGCCAACCCGTTGATGGTCGCGGGATTGCGGGGGAAATCCTGCTGGGCCTCCCGGTAGACCGCTACCGCCTGGTCTCGGCGGTCGGTGATGCGCAGGATATGGGCGAGGTCATTGCGGCAAACGGGGTTGTCCGGGAACAACTTTATGGCCGCACGATAGACCGCTTCGCCGAGCTCCACATCGCCGTGCAGGACCAGGGCATGGGCCAGTTGGCTGTGACATTGAACATCATGCGGAAAGCGCCGGCGGGCGTGCCAGTAGACCGCCTGGGCCCGGGCAAGTAAGGACCAGGCATAATGATTCTGCGGATTCCAACGGGCGGCCTCATGGGCCAGCCCCCGCGCCCAGGTCGGGTTCAGATCCAGGAGCTGATCCCCTAGGTTGCAAAAGGTACGCACCAGGTAGAAGCTGTCCCCGCTCTCGCGGTAGTAACGGCGATGCCGGTCGAGCAGCGCCTGCAGCTGTGGCTTGATGGCCATCAGGTTCCCTGGCAATTGCCGCAACAGCGGCCGCAGCTCGTCGACATGTGGCGGTTGCAGGAAATTACCCTTCGCCTGCCGCGGGTCGGATGGCCCTAGCGCGGCGGGGTAGCGTTGATCCAGCCACTTGCGCACCGGACCGGAGACGTCCCGTGCCTGCACCAGCTCACGAAAGCGCCGACCCCACTGGTCGATACTCATGGGGTAGACAGACGCCAGGTAGTCTAGCTTGGTGAGCCAGGATTTCCCTGCTACATCGCCCCGGCGGGCCAGGGCCTCGCCATAGTCCAGTACGCCGCGCAGCATGGCCCGGGGCACCGAATGTTCCACCCTGCCTGCGTCGTCCTTCGGCATCAGGCGCAGCCCGGTGATGCCGATGCGCCCATAATCCGGGTGGACGCCCCCGACAAGCCGGGTGAGTCCGAGCCACAGACCGAGCAATCGGCGGTCCGGTTGGTGCTGGGTGAGGGCAACGAGCAACGTCGCCTCCGGGTCCCTGGAACGACCGAAATAGAAGCCGCGCAGCCAGGGACGTAACCGGCCCAGGTTCTCGGCACACCAGGCCCGCGACTCCGGCAAGGGCACCAGGAGCACGGCGCGGAAGGCCTCGACCAAGGCATCGGCGAACCGCTTGCCCGGAAGGTCCTCCGACGTCGGCGCACCGAGTATCTCACCGAGCCAGTCGCACATTGCCCGGTCCGCGAGCGGGATCTGCTCCGGCGTCAGGATCCGGACCAGGGCCTCGGAGGGACGCGCCCGCGCAAAGGGACCGAGAAAGACGCGACTGGCCAGCAGGTCGCCAATGGCCTGGACCAACTCGGGCTCGGCGGCGAAGCGCGCCTGCCAGCGCTGGATGGCCGGACTGACGGGAAGGGCGTTCATTCCCCACCCGCGCCGAAGAGGTCGGCACCGAAGTCGTCGCGATCCGCATACAGACGGACCCAAGGCAGATGAAAGCCGCGTGCCCGTTCGAGCGGCATGGTCACCGGCTCGGCAATGATGCCGGCCCGATAGAAGTGCTCCGGGCGGTAGATCAGGCGCGGGTTCAAAAGCTCACAACCCATTTCGTAGTCGTTTTCACTCTCCACCGGCGTCAGATTCACCGTCCTGCCGTAAATCGGTGCCTCAGCAGCATCTGACCTTGGCAGAGGACTCGGAAAGAAGTAGTTGCTGATGTCGCCGTCCAGCACGGTGGGGATGGCAAGATGGCCTTGTCCGTCGAGCGCGGCAATCGCCTCCGCGACCGGATAGCGCATGACCAGGATCTCGACCGGCCGCCCGGCGGGGCCGGGGGCCAGGTGGCCCAACCCGAGGCAGTTGCGCAGACGCACGGCCCAGTTGTCCACCCCGTCTGCCAGGATGTCTGCGACCTGGATCTCGGTGGTGACACAGGCAGGGCGCCAGTCCCGCTCGGCGTTCCAGGTATCGCACAGGTCCTGGAGAAAACCGCGGGCGGCATGGTCACCGGCCTGGGACGCCTCGATCTGGGCCGTGACCTCCTCGAAGGAGGTTGCGGTCGTTGAGCGGACGGAAGGTCACGAGCGCATCGGGTTCGCCGGGGTCGAGGAAGAGCTGCTCCAAGGCAAAGCCGTGATGACGGCCGCGCCAGTCGTCGAAATCCGAGACCGGACCGGAAGCGAAATGGGGCTGGTACAGACCCAGCGCCTCCTGGGGCGGGCGTTCGTCGAGCAAGAAGTTCCGGGCGCAGGCCCGCTCCTCGTAATCGTCGGACCGGGAAGCCAGTTCCAGGTAGCCGTGGAGGTTGGGAATCGTTCGCAAATCCACAGGGATAGTAAGGCCCTGCAAAGAATTCTGTCGGACCGGAGGGTAGACTTGACTTGACTTGAGTTAGCTTAACTTACGCGGAGATTTTTTTGAAGGTTATTCCGGAGTTGTTTTTTTGCCGTGCCGCTCTCCCCCCGACCCGCCCGGCGTAGCGGGTCCTGTCCGGGATTCCTGCCTCTGCAAATGCTCGCTGACGCTCGTCGCACTTGTTGCAGGCCCCGCAGTGGACACCGCCTTTCGGTGCCAGGCGGGTCATAGTGAGCTCCAGCGGCAGATGGCGGTTGTCCCGAATAAGGTCGTGCTTGTGGAGGCCCCGGTAGGGTGCCTCCACAGCGACCTGATGGGCCAGGCCCTGGCTGAGGACCGAGCCGAACGCGCGAAAGAAGTCGGGGGAAGCGTCGGGGAAGGGGTCATCCCCCAACGAACCGATGGCGATACGGGACACCTGGTGGGTCGAGCACCACAGGCAGCCAGTCCGATCAGGATGATGTTTCGGCCCGGCAGAAACACGGCGCTGTCCTCGGTGCCCGCCTCCGGCATTTCCTGACCGATCACGCCCCAGTGATTACCATAGAAAGGCTCGATGGGTAAGGTGAGTGTCGTTACCGGCTGCACCTTGCCGGAGTTCAAGGTCGCCACGAAGGCTGCCAGCGCTCGAGCCTCCTCTTCTTCCCAGACCAACCCCATACGGACATGGATGGGAAAGACCTCGTTGCGGCGCGCCAGGTCGGCGAGGAGTACTGCGCTGTCCAGCCCACCACTTGCCAAAACGGCAGCCCGGTCCACTAGTACCCAGTTTCTCTCTATTTTTCCTGTATAGGGCTGATGGGCACACTGGATTTCCGTATCTTACTAACCCTTGGAAGTGAAAAATAGACTGAAACTATGTACTAGGGGGTGTTCTCAATTAGCCAAATCATCGTAAAAATCAAGTCAGCTGTAGGCACCGGCGCGGCATCGGGGCCATATGATTGTCAGCGAGTCGCTCATCACGGGTTGTTATCCTTGGATAATTTATTGATTGAGAACACCCCCTAGTCCTCCCGGTAAGTGGCGTAGCTGGTCGGGGTCTCCCACAGGCGGACCTCCGCCACGTTGAGCCCGAGGCGTCGCGCCTGCTCAAAGATCAGCCGTGCCAGGTTCTCCGCCGTGGGGTTCTCGTCGATGAGGTAGAGTGGCTCTCCCAGGTCCCGGAGGGCAGGTATCGCGGGATCCTGTCTACACAGGATCATCCGGTGATCCAGGTTGGCGTCGATCCAGCCCTCGACCAGGTCCCTCACCTTCTCGAAGTCCACCACCATTCCCATCTGGTCGAGCGCTGCGGCCTCCACGTCGATCTCCAGCCTGCCATTGTGTCCATGCAGGTAGCGGCACTGGCCGTCGTGGTGGCCCAGCAGGCGATGGCCGTAGCAGAAGTCGATGGATTTCGTGACCCGGTGCGGCACGCCTATCCCTCCACTCCGGGACCTGCCAGATGGCGGCCCGAGTCCATGCGGATGGTCTCTCCCGTTATCGTCTCGCCCTTGAGCAAGGTAACGATGACCTCGGCTATCTCAGCGGCGGAGGACTCCCGGCGGAGCGGAGCCTGCTCGACGACTCCCCGCTGCCACAGGTCTTCGCTGCTGTCCGCGGGATGCATGATGGGGTCGGGGGCTAACGCGTTGACTAGGATGCCATGCCCTATCCGCCTGGTCCCGACGAGCAGGGCTCCTTTTCCGGAGAGAGAAAGCATCGTGGCCTCAACGAGGAGTTACACGCGGCTCATCCGGGGCAGCAGCCTCCGGCGACAGAAAATCGACCACGACCGCGGTCACGTTGTCGCGTGCGCCCCGTTTACAGGCCTCGTCGATCAGGGTCTGGGGAACCGCGTTCAGTGCAATCCGTGCCGCCAGCTGGGCGATATCGTCCTCGGGAACCTCCCTGGTGAGCCCGTCCGTGCATAACAGGAAGCGGTCGCCGTGCTTGAGCTCGCAGATCTGGGCATCGACTTCCAGCTGCTCGCCGGCACCCAGGGCCCGGGTGATGATATGGGCCATCGAGTGTTCTTCCATCGCATCCGGGGAGGGCTCGCCCTGGTCGACAAGTGCCTGTACCCGGCTGTGGTCATGCGAGAGCTGGTGCAAGGTCCCGTTACGCAGGCGGTAGATCCGACTGTCTCCCGCCCACAGCGAGACGCAATGCCCCCCCATCGCCACCAAGGCGGCGAGGGTGCTGCCGATGACCCTCTCCCTGCGACGGCGCGCTTCGACACCCAGACGCCGATTGGCATCGCCGAGATCGCCGGCGGCATGGCCGCCCATCCCATCCGCGACGGCCCATAAGCCCCTCTCCGGTCGGTCCAGATAGGCGTCCTGGTTGACATCCCGCACGTTTCCGCGGTGAGTGGCACCGGCCGAGATGCCGCGCAGTTGGACGTTCGTGTGATTCATGATCCCTGGGACCCCCAGGAAATATCCCTCATACGGATGCTCCCACCTACCATAACATCGGGAGTCAGTTATCAGTTGGCAAGGTACAACTGATAACTGCCCCCTGAAAACTGACAACTACGGGTTTTGGGAAACATCCCCGATCGGCCCTGCCGGGGTCTATTCCCAACCCCATCGGCCCCATTCACCCGTGAGCATGCCCGCGAATTCGGCACTCGGCGGCAAGCCCTGGCATAACAGGACCGAGGGCTCGACGACCTGCGAGCCGTTCGACCACCACAGGCTGTAGGCGAAGAAGAGCTCCCCCAAGGTCTGGTGCAACAGGCTGGGACACAGGGCGGCGAGATCGCTCGGCAACGGGAGGCGCCGGGCAGCCGACTGACCCGGACCGGGAGCAGGCGACTGGGGTGGGTCCGGCGGCGGCCCGAGCGCCATGACTTGCCGATCGAAGTCCGCGAGCGCGAGGTCCTGCTCCAGGCAGGCGAGGAGCAGGGTCTCGGCCGACTCATACCAGGCCGCGGCGCCGGTCACAACGCCGAGTGGATTAGCCGCGGCGGACAGGGGGCAGGCGAGGGTCAGCGGAAAGTAGCGTCCGACCTGATCCACACTCGGCATGAGCAGACCGGCCCAGGGCGATTGACCGGCCGTACCCGACGCGAGGACAAAGCACCAGACCGGGCTGGTGAGATAGGTATCGAGCCAGCGTTCGCCCAGCTGATCCCGGCTGTTGGCGATGGATTCCTGGAGCCAGCGGTCCCAGGGTCCCACGAAGGTGGTGGGTAACCGCCAGGACACGAAATCACCGTTACTCGGCAGCTTACCGTAGAGGCCGGGTAATTGCTCGGGGGATGGATTCATAGGCGTACCGGACAGTGAAAGCTGCGTAGCTCCGTGACTCCGAACGGGTTGCGCTCGCTGAGCGCGTCCAGGTCGAAGGTCATGCGCAGGCTATTGGTTCGGAAGGTGACACGGTAGCGCTCGTCATTGATCCTTTGCAGCGCGGAGCGATCGAGGATGCGGAACCAGGCCCAGGGGCCGTGCTCGGTGACACTATACTCCTGGTCGACGAGGTCCAGGAAGGAGAGGCGCACCCGCCCCGTACCCTCGGGCACCGGCCACTTGAGCCGCCAGGAGCGCCCCGCCTCGTGCCGGAAGGTAACCACCTGCCCTTCCAGATCGAGTATGAACTGTTTGGTCCGGTCGTCCATGCTCATCGCCTCCAATTTGAACTCGACCGCCAGGTTGGAGCCGCCGGCTGGAAAGAAGGCCTCGCGGATGGTCGCGGCGAGTTGGAACTGGGCCAATGCGTCCGCGGAGATCCTTCCTTGGTCGTCTCCGACCCAGCGCCAGGGATCGACGGTCGTATCCACCGCTCCGGAGAAATTTTCCTTGAAGAAGCGATCCAGCACCCCATTGGGGCCGAACAGTTGTCCGAAATCCTTGAGGGGGGGCTCCGCGGTGCTCGCGGGGTGGAACGGGTAGCGGCTTTGGGTAGCCCGACGACAGAACGGCAATACCTCCATCTTCCAGAGCCGATTGAGCTCGGCCTGCACCTCCCCCGATACCATGTTCTTGCTGTCTCGGGCCAAGGTGGAAAGCCAATTACCGAGGGGTCCTGGAAGGGTCTGGGCGGCCCGTTCGACCGCTTCGGCTTCTTTGCTCTCTTGCTGCTTGAAAACTTCGAGCAGTTTGGGTCCCTTGCCTACCCGGTCCGCATAATTGTTCATATAGACATTCAGGGGGTGGAGCTGATCCAGGACGGATTCCAGCTCCGAGACCTTGTCCCCTTCGGTATCGACCAGCGCGTGAAGCTCCGAGAAGGCGTCACTTACGATATATTCCGGGGACTGCTGGGACCGAGGCACCGCCGATTCGGCCCGGTCCCACAACCTGCCGATCCGGCCCATCCTGCGCTGCACATAGTCTACCGCTTCCTCGATCCGGCCGGCCTGTTCCTCCTGTTCTACCTCCCGGTGCGCCAGGTCGGTCTCCCGCGCAATGGCCCGGAACAGCAGGAGCAACGGGGAGTCGCGTTTATCGGACAGCAGGCCCAGGATGGCCGCGGTCTCTCTGGGGTCGCGCCCGCCGGCGAGCGCCAGATCGTCCAACAGGGCCTGCCACTGTCTGATGTACTCCCGCAGATAGAGCCCGCGCACCTCGCCCAACAGGGCCATCTTGTCCGCCAGCGAGACGCCGGTACCCAGGACCCAGCGCTCATTTTCCAGGGTGGCGATCAACTTCAATACCCGTGGCCGGAACCCCTGGTGATAGGCGTCATAGGTGTAGAGGGCGTCGATTCCCGTCGCGAGCGACTTACCGCTCTTGCGTTCCAATACCTGATCAGCATAGGGCCCCGCGGCGCGGCTGACGATGAAATCAGGAAACTTGTCGCCAACGCCGGTCTGCTGCAGGCGGGAGAAGACGCGCTCGGCAGGGAGCGGGCGGTTCAGGACCTGGCGCGCCCGTGCGACGAGTCCCTGGTCCATCTCATGGGGTCGATAGGCCAGGGGCTCGTCCGTGAACAGGGCCTCCAGATGGCGTTGCAGATCCGCACGCTGTTCCACGGGTATCTCCCGTGGCCAGTTGTGTTCCCAATAGCCATCGGCCCAGGCCCGTACCGTTTCCGCATCATAGTGTTCATCGTCATAGAGCATCAGATAGACGCGCAGGGCCTCGTAGAGCTTGTCGGGCTCGGCGAGGAGGCCCCGGATCTGGTCTTCGAGGCCCAGAATGACGGCGGACAGCAAGGTCTTGTCCAAGGTCCTGAGATAACTATCCCGGGCCGCCTCTCCGAGCTTGCCGTACTGAGACAGCCCGAACCTTGCCGCCAGCGGAACCTCATCATCGCCGTAGCCACCAGGAATGTCCCACATGGCATCGAGTAGGGGCAGAAACCGCAAGGGTTCCCGCTGCTCCTGCGGCGGCAGCCCGTCGAGTTGCGCCTCAATGGCCTGGGTCCGGGCCGTGACCTCTTCGATGTAGGCCTGGTTGCGCAGATAGCTGGTCAGCCAGGCCACGGCGGCGATGGCCGTAATGCCGGTGGCCGCAGCATAGGCACCCCGCTGCACCCAACGCCGATGCCGCTCCAAACGCAGGTCGGTCCCGGCCAGGCCGGCCTCGCGAAAGATCAGATCGCGGAACAGGCGGTTGATGAAGAAGCTCTTACCGCTGCCGGTGGCGGCCGACGCAACCTGCCGGTCGAGTCCCAAGTTGGCCGCCAGTGCGCCCATCACCCGATCGATGGGGGCCCCGGTCTGGGTTCCACTGGTGAAATAGACGCCGCGGACCAGCGGGTGCTCTTCGTACCGGCTCGGTTGAAAGACGTCCCGCAGGAAGCCGTTCACTGCCTCCTTGAGGGCGGCGAGCTGCTGGGAAAAGGCGAAGATCAGGGCCCGTTTCTGCAGCTCGCGCTCCGGCTGTAAGCGTCCCAGCAGCTGCTCGTTGAGACGCCCTTCCAGGCGGTCGAACCCGTGGGAAAACTCCGCGATGCCATCGGTTGCGCCCGTGTGCTGGTCCAGGTGAAAGGTCATGCCCCAGACCTGCTCCCGATCCTCCTGGCCCAGGTCGCCGAAGACCTCCATGAAGCCCGCGATCAGGTCGCTCTTCATGAACAGCACATACATGGGAAAGCGCACCCCTAAGTGCTGGTGCAGCTCCTGGACCCGTTGCTTGACGGCGCGGGCCTGGAGGCCCCGCTCGGTATCCGTCTGCCGCATCAGATCGGCCAGGCTGACCGCGACCAGGACGCCGTTGATGGGTCGTCGCGGACGGTGCTTCTTGAGTAGGGCGAGGAATCCCAGCCAGGCGGCACTATCCACGGCCTCGTGGCTGTCCTGGGTGGTGTAGCGACCCGCGGTATCCAGCAGTACCGCCTCGTCGGAAAACCACCAGTCGCAGTTGCGGGTGCCGCCGACGCCGCGGATGGGGTCCTGGCCGAAACGCTCCGCGAGCGGGAAGCGCAGGCCGGAGTTGACCAGGGCCGTGGTCTTGCCGCATCCCGGCGGGCCGATGATGAGGTACCAGGGCAATTGATAGACGTAAGCACCGCCGAGCCGCCCTTTGGTGTCCGCCTGCTTCAACACCGCCATGGCCTCGCCGAAACGTTCGCCCAGGGTCTCGAGCTCCTCGGCAGAGGCCACTTCCGCGGTGTCCGGTTGGGGCTCAGGGGTATCCGTCATCTGCTCCATCATCCGGCGGTTTTTCCGCCAGGCGGCGATGGCCTTCCAGACCCGGACTAGGACCCAGATACCGAACAGACAGCCGATCAGGACCCAGCGTGGCCCCGTTTCTTCGAACGGATAAGAGCCGGCGAATCCGAACAGGGGCCCTAAGAACCAGATCAGCACCGCCAGGGCCAGCACGCCCAGGAGGGTGAGGAACCAGGGTTTACCCAGGGACCGGAACAGCTTCTTCATGGTGGGGTGTACAGGTTGGGGGACATTGGATCACGCAAGAATTATCCGCATCGGATTGCCATCACTAGGATCCGCCGCCCACTCGGGTCCCCAGTCCGCGGCGGTCGCTTCCGGCAGGCTGTCCCGCAAGAGCTCGGCCCAGTAGAGCTCCAGCATCAGGAACTGCAGGTCGTCGCTGCGGAAATCGCGGAAGGGAAAATCCGGGTGCTGTTTGATCTGTTCCAGCTTCATGACGATGGCTCCACCGCCGCGAAGAAGGCCATGATGATATGATGCGCCTTGGCGAACGGCGACAGGAATGGGTGATTCAGGACATCGGCGAACTCGTCCATCGCGTAGAAGAGCAGCCCGGAGGCGATACGGATCAGGCACCAGTCGAAGATTTGCGCTTCTTCATCGACCCCGAGCCGTTCCGCGGCCCGGACCGCCTCGGTGATGTCGGCGTGCAGGGTCTCGCCATAGTCGCCGGTCAATACCGGTTGCTCCGCACGCATCTGCCGCTCGACCCGCTCGGCCATCCACTCGACATAGCGCCTCACGGCGTCCTGCTCCAGCGCGTCCCACTGTTCCTGTCGCATCGTCAGCATATCGTTTTGCTCCCATGCCTCCGGCATGAATTCCCGCAGCATCGATTCCCGCGGCGTCGGGCAAGGGGTTGTTCGGGGCCTCGTCGAACCCCGAGCGGCAGCTGACCAGAAACCGCGCTCGGTGACTTGGCTTACGGAACCGGATCGGCAGGATGCATCCGGCAAACGGATTCATTGCTTCAATAACTTTAGTGCGCGAAGCGCATCATCGTTGAAACTATGGACGTTAAGTCCCTTCACGTTCAGTCCGTGGCTTGTCCACGGATGAGGACTTTAGTCCTCCAGACTATG
>Ga0056121_1000352_pt1 | contig 12025 bp, 12 predicted proteins | sample WorMetHEROISLAND_FD_83872 | JGI IMG/M metagenome (GOLD analysis project Ga0056121, IMG submission 83872) | Marine gutless worms symbiont microbial communities from Max Planck institute for Marine Microbiology, Germany - Olavius sp. 1 HERON ISLAND ...
AATCAGTTCATCACAAGCTTCGTCGACGCCTACAATCGAACCAGGCTCAGATGCCTCGACTACAAGGCGCCAATCGAGCTCCTCAGCAATCCCCCGGGACACAACACGAAAGCCGGGGTCAACTGGCAGCGATTCCAACTGAACCGATTGCGTCCTAGCCCGCCGCGCTACCGCGCCCTTCCTCGCGTGTTATGTTTTCGCCTTCGCAGCAGGGAGCGATGCCATGCGTGCCATGTGGCTCGGCTTCGCCGTCGCCATCGTCATCGCCGTGCTCGCCGGCGCCGTGATGACCCGGTTCGACGACAGCGCCGGGCGCCAGTTCAGCAGCTCGAGCACCCGGCTCTGACGCGGCCGCGACGTCGCCGCTATTCGGCCGGCGCCGGGTTCGCCCGCTTCCCGTCCGCCTGCTGCAGCTCCTCCAGCCACAGCGAGTGATGCTCGCGCGCCCAGTTCTCGTCGACCTCGCCGGTCGTCACCGCGTCGATCGCCCCCTCCATGCCGAGCGAGCCGATGTAGATATGGGCGATGATCACGACGATGGAGGCGATGGCGACGATGTTGTGCCAGAGCAGGGCGAGCTGGGTCTCCTGCAGCGGCGTCAGCTCCGTCGGCAGGTCGAAGCCGACGGCGGCGAGGATTTTGAAGGTGCCGGCGAACGGCGCGAAGGTAAAGGGGAACAGCAGGCACAGCCCGGTCGCGAACAGCGACAGGCCGAGGACGACGACGGCCCAGAAGATCAGCTTCTGACCGGCATTGAACTTCTTCGCCGGCGGATGCACGCCCTTGGTGAACAGGCCGCCGCCGACCGCCAGCCAGCGCAGGTCGTGGCGGTTAGGGATGTTGTGCCGGAGCCACAGCACGATCATCAGCAGCACCCCGGCGGTGAAGGCGAAGCCGAGATAAGCGTGCGCGTACTTGCCGGCCATGGTGACGGTGGAGAAGGCCGAGGGGCCGATCAGCGGCAACAACAGGTACTTGCCGTAGACCATGTTGAGGCCGGTGATGGCGAGGACGATGAAGGGCCCCGCCGTCAGCCAGTGCGCGGTGCGTTCCAGGCTGTTGAAGCGGAGTACCGTCCGGTCGGACGGGCCCGCATCGACGCGGATGCGACCGCGGATGAGATAGAACGCCGCCAGCACCAGCACCGTCGCCAGCAGCGCCCAGGCGGCCCCGCGCATCAGCGGCCCGGTCTTGAACAGGCGGAACTGCTCGCCTTCGCCCTGCACCAGCACCGCCGCCTTCTTGTCGGGTATCGATACCCGCCCGGCGGCGCCATGGCGCACCTTGCGCCAGATCTCGGCGTCGCTGACGTTGCCCTTGGCATTGCCCGGCACCGCCCCGCCGGTGGCACCGGCAGCGCCGGCGGGTGGCCGCACGCTGCTCTGGGCGGCAGCCTCCGGCAGCGCCGCGGTCCAGACCAGCAGCGCGAGCAGCAGCCCGCCCAGGCAGGCGGAATGACGCTGGACATGGCTCATTGCGCGTACTCCTTGGCAACCGCTGTCGCCCGGGACGACAACGCGCGCAGGCGGCCTCCCGCCACCTGCGCGCCGCGCCGGACCGCTGCACCCGAAAGTCCGGTTAGCCGCCGGTCTTCAGCCGATAGGCCGTGCCCCAGCCCCAGGCTCCGGAACCGAAGCCACGGGACACGACGCGCTCGCGGTAGATGTTGGAGACGGTGTCGCCGTCACCGGCGAGCAGCGCCTTGGTCGCGCACATCTCCGCGCACAGCGGCAGCTTGCCTTCGGCCAGACGGTTGCGGCCGTATTTCTGGAACTCGGCGGTGGAGTTGTCCTCCTCCGGTCCGCCGGCGCAGAAAGTGCACTTGTCCATCTTGCCGCGGCTGCCGTAGTTGCCCGCCTGCGGGTACTGCGGCGCCCCGAACGGGCAGGCGAAGAAGCAGTAACCGCAGCCGATGCACAGGTCCTTGGAGTGCAGGACCACGCCGTCCTCGCCCTCGTAGATGCAGTCGACCGGACAGACCGCGATGCACGGCGCGTCCGAGCAATGCATGCAGGCGACCGAGATCGAGCGCTCGCCCGGCTTGCCGTCGTTGATGGTGACCACCCGACGGCGGTTCACCCCCCACGGCACTTCATGCTCGTTCTTGCACGCCGTGACGCAGGCGTTGCATTCGATGCAGCGCTCGGCGTCGCAGAGAAACCTCATCCTGGCCATGACAAATCCCTCCCGCGCCTCAGGCCGCTTCGATCCGACACAGGGTCACCTTGCTCTCCTGCATCTGCGTTACCGAGTCGTAGCCATAGGTGCCGCACATGTTCGACGCCTCGCCCAGGACATAGGGATCGGTACCCGGGGGATACTTCGCCCGCAGATCCTGGCCTTGCCAGTGTCCGCCGAAGTGGAACGGCATGAACGCGACCCCGGATGCGACCCGTTCGGTGATCAGCGCCTTGACCAGGACCTTGCCGCCTTCGGGGCTGTGCACCCAGATGCTGCCGCCCTCCTTGACGCCGAGGTCGTTGGCGTCGCGCGGGTTGATCTCGCAGAACATCTCCTGCTGCAGCTCGGCCAGCCACTTGTTCGACCGCGACTCGTCGCCGCCGCCCTCGTACTCCACCAGCCGTCCGGAGGTCAGGATGATCGGGAACTCGCCCGAGAAGTCCTTCTTCTGGATCGACTCGTACATGGTCGGCAGGCGATAGGCCTGCTTGTCCTTGTAGGTGGCGTAGTCGGCCAGCAGGTCGCGCCGCGGCGTATACAGCGGCTCGCGGTGCAACGGCACCGGATCCGGGAAGGTCCAGACCACCGTGCGCGCCTTGGCGTTGCCGAACGGGGCGCAGCCATGCTTGATCGCGACGCGCTGGATGCCGCCGGAGAGGTCGGTCTTCCAGTTGGTCTTGTCGCCGGCGATCGCCTCGATGGTCTGCCGTTCCCCGGCCGTCAGGTCGCCGTCCCAGCCGAGCTTCTTCAGCATCGCCATGGTGAACTCGGGATAGCCGTCCTTGATCTCCGAGCCCTGGGAATAGGAGCCCTCGGCGAGCAGGTTCTCGCCGTTGCGCTCCACCCCGAAGCGGGCGCGGAACGTGAGGCCGCCTTCGGCCACCGGCTTGGACGGATCGTACAGGATCGGCGTCCCCGGATGGTTCATCTCGGCGGTGCCCCAGCACGGCCAGGGCAGGCCGTAGTAGTCGCCGTCGCACGGCCCGCCGATCGCCTGCAGCGTGGTCCTGTCGAACGTCGCCTGGTTGGCCATGTGCTTCTTCATCCGCTCCGGCGACTGGCCGGTGTAGCCGATGGTCCACATGCCCCTGTTGAACTCGCGGGTGACGTCCTCGACCAGCGGCGCGCCGTTCTCGACCTTGACGTTCTTGAACATCTCCTCCTCGAAGCCGAGCTTCTTGGCGAAGAGATAGATGATGTCCTGGTCGGGTTTGCACTCGAACAGCGGTTCCACCACCTTGTCGCGCCACTGCAGGGAGCGGTTCGACGCGGTCACCGAGCCGTAGGTCTCGAACTGGGTCGCGGCCGGCAGCACGTAGACGCCGTCCTGGCGGTCCGGGATAACCGAGGCGAAGGTCGGCACGGGGTCGATCACGACCATCATGTCGAGCTTCTCCATCGCCTTCTTCATCTCGGGCAGGCGGGTCTGCGAGTTCACCGCGTGACCCCACAGCACCATCGCCCGGACGTTGTCGGGCTGGTCGATCTTGCCCTTGTCCTCGAGCACGCCGTCGATCCAGCGCGACACCGGGATGCCCTTCGACTCCATCAGTTTCTTGGAGGCGAAGCGGCCCAGCAGGTAGTCGTAGTCGACGCCCCAGACACGCGCCCAATGCTTCCACGAGCCCGCCTTCAGGCCGTAGTAGCCCGGCAGGCTGTGCGACAGGACGCAGAAGTCGGTCGCGCCCTGCACGTTGTCGTGGCCGCGGAAGATGTTGGCGCCGCCGCCGGACACGCCCATGTTGCCCAGCGCCAGCTGCAGCACGCAGTAGGCCCGGGTGTTGTTGTTGCCGTTGGTGTGCTGGGTGCCGCCCATGCACCAGACGATGGTGCCGGGACGGTTGTTGGCCAGGGTCCGGGCGACCCGCCGGAGCTGCGAGCCCGGCACGCCGGTCACCCGCTCGGTCTCCTCGGGCGTCCACTTCTTCACCTCGGCCTTGATCTGGTCGAGGCCCCAGACGCGCTGGCGGATGTACTCCTTGTCCTCCCAGGAGTTCTCGAAGATGTGCCAGAGGATGCCCCAGATCAGCGCCACGTCGGTGCCGGGCCGGAACCGCACGAACTCGTCGGCATGCGCGGCGGTACGGGTGAAGCGCGGATCGCAGACGATCAGCGCGGCGTTGTTCTGCTCCTTGGCCTTGAGGATGTGCTGCACCGCCACGGGATGCGCCTCGGCCGGGTTGGAGCCGATCAGGAACATCGCCCGCGAGTTGTGCATGTCATTGTACGAGTTGGTCATCGCCCCGTAGCCCCAGGTGTTGGCGACGCCGGCGACCGTGGTCGAATGACAGATGCGGGCCTGGTGGTCCCCGTTGTTGGAGCCCCAGAACGCGTACAGCTTGCGGAACAGGTAGGCCTGCTCGTTGGAGAACTTGGCTGAGCCGAGCCAGTACACCGAGTCGGGACCGGACGACTCGCGGATCTGCAGCATCTTGTCGCCGATCTCGTCGACCGCCTGTTCCCAGGAGACGCGCTTCCACTGCCCGCCTTCCAGCTTCATCGGATACTTCAGGCGCCGCTCGTTGTGCGCGTGCTCGCGCACCGCCGCGCCCTTGGCGCAATGGGCGCCGAGATTGAACGGGCTCTCGAAGCCGGGCTCCTGGCCGACCCAGACGCCCTTGTCGACCTCGGCCAGCACCGTGCAGCCGACCGAGCAATGGGTACAGACCGACTTGATCTTCTTCATCGTCGCGGTCAGTGCCTGCGCCTGCGCCTTCTTCACCGCGCCGACCGGGGCCGCGGCGGCGAGCGCCGCGCCGCCGGCCATCACGCCGGAGCGTTGCAGAAAGGTCCGGCGGTCGACCGCCTGACCGACAACCGATGCCAGAGCCCGCTTCAGCCGGGGGCCATTCGCGACCCCGCCGGATTTCTTGGTCAGCATCTCAATTCTCCCGAGTGGACCGCGGCCGGGCGCGCGTTGGCGGCGCGCCGGGCCGGTGACCCGAACCGCGATCTAGAACCTGGCCAGATCGTAGTAGGTGCGCACGTGCTCGGTTTCCCGGTAGCCCGCGCTCTTGGCCGGCGCCTCGGCCGAAGCCGCGGCGGCGCCGCTCGTGCTCGCCAGCGTCGCGGCCCCGGCAGCACCAGCCGCAAGCCCGGCTCCCTTCAGGAAGCCGCGACGGTTTACCTCTGCCGTCTTCTGCTCGCCCTTCATGGCTCAGTTCCTGTCCCACAGGCTGCAGCCGCGGGCGTCTCGCCACCGCGGCCGTTGCGGCATCATGCCGCCATCTTGAAGGCGTCCGCCTCGACGGCCAGGTAGGCCCGGCCGACACGCGCGAGCGCGGCATAGAACCGTGCCGACTCCGCCGCCTCCAAATCCTCGAAAAAGTCGCTCGCCCAGGTCGTCAGATGGGCGTCGTAGAACCGCACCTGCTCGCCGACGTCGGCCGCACCGGCGCCGAAGCCACCCAGGATCAGCCCGTGCATCATCTCGAGCAGGATGGCGATGTGGTCTTCCGGCTCCGTCGTGTCGCCGGCGCGGGCGATGCCCAGTCGCGCCATGTCGCCACGCAGGTCGGCCAGCGGCCGGTCGTGCAGGTTGCCGGTCAGATAGTAGGAGGCATAGGGCAGCACTTCGCCGCCCTGGCCCATGCCGTAGAACAGCCGGCTGTACTCCTGCTCGATCTCGGTAGCCGGCTGCGCGGCCGCGCCCGCCAGTTCCGCCAGCGCCAGGCCCAGGGCCGTGTCGTCGCCTTCGAGGCTGCGCAGGGTTGTCAGGAAGTCATCGTCCGGCGGGCCGGAGAGCGCTCGCGCCAGCAGCGCGTAGAGCGCTGCGCGGTGCGCATCGATCTCCCGCATGTCCGCGTCCGACCCGTTGCCGGTGTTCATCCCGCGGTTGCCACCCTTCAAAGTCGTCGACGGCACACCTCCGTCGCCGGCGCCGCCCGGGTATCGATGCCCGGCCGGTCGAGACTTCTTGGAACGAATGTTAGCTCACCAAAGCACGCTTGAAAAACGGATTTCCCGATCACGCCCGGGTCTTGTCGTCTTCGTCGGCCGCCGCCTGGCTATCCGTGCCATCGTCGGCAGGCGCCGCGGCCGCCGCCGTGTCGCCGTCATCTGCTTCGCCGTCCGCGACACCGGCCCCGGCGGCCCCGGCGTCGTCGCCCGTCGTCGGTTCGCTGTCCTGCGCCTGCTCGGCCCGCCGCTCGTCCTCGTTCAGCATGCCGCGCCCGACCCGGTAGTTGGTGTCGGCGGCCTGGATCACCCGGTCGATCAGGTTGAAGTTCTCGTCATAGTCGTTCAGGCCGTCGAGATTGGCGAACACGGGATCGCTCAGCCACAGCTTGCGCAACGCGGCCCGGGTCAATGCCTCGGGCACGCCGTCGGCGAGAAAGCCGGTGTAGTCGGAATCGGCGTCGAGGTCGTCGATCGCCGGCAGCGCCGGCGGTGTCGTGGCAGGCGCCGGCACGGCGTCGGGCGGCCCCGCCGCCGGGGCGGCAATGGCATCCGGGTCGGGGACCGACGCGGCGGCATCGCCCTCGCCCGGCAGCGGCGACGTGGCCGTTGCCGCGGGCGCCACCGGAACCGGCGCCGCCCCGCCACGGCGGCCGGCGCGGCGCGCATCGTGCTTGCGCCGGGACCAGCGGGCGAAGCGGCCTTCGTCATCGCTCATGGCGCGCCCCGCGAGTAGCGTCCACGCGGCCGGCTACCCTGCCGGTCGTCCCGGTGGCGCTTGTTCCTGCGCTTCCTGAACGGTGCCTCCTGGTGGTGCCGGTCGACGAAGGCGGCCAGCCAGGCGGCGATCTCGGGCGGCATCGTCACGCCCTCGACGATCTCGTCGCCGCTTTCGTGATAGCCCATCGCCTCGTACGGGCAGGCGGTGACGTGGAACGGCTCGACCTCCATCTCCTCGGCGTCCTCGCCGGGACGCAGGACGACATAGAGCAGCGGCGAGGGCTGGCCCAGGTTGTCGCGATAGCCGTCGGTTTCGCCACGGAACAGCTCCAGCGGCAGGGTGGCGGCATGAAACTGCACCCAGTCCTCGCCCTGGGCCAGCGGTCGCCAGGCATCGACCGCGGCGGCGGGCGCGAACGCAGCCACCGGGCGCCAGTCGAAGTCGCACCAGGGATTGTCGATCCGGCGCCGTTCGATGACGACGCCGACCGCCATTTTCGCGTCGGCAGTCATGCCGCGATTGCCGTGGGCCGTTGCATCTGGTTGCCCGCATACATGCGTCGCGGCGATCTTGCCTCAGTTGTCGAAACGCCTGCAATATGCCCGCCTGCACCGCCCGGGGGCCGTTCAGAAGCCCGCGAGACGCGGTTCCAGGGAGACAGCGAGACCCATGGCGGACAACCCGGTCGACGCCCCGTTTCGGGTCCTGGTCTGCGACTGCGAAGGCACCAATCCGATCGACCTGAAGACGATCGCCCGCGGCACCGGCGATCCGGCCCTGAGCGGCAGCCAGCTGTGCCGTCGGCAGGTCGACGGTTTTCGCGCCGAGCTCGGCGGCGATGGCCCGCTGCTGGTCGGCTGCACCCAGGAAGCGCCGCTGTTCCTGGAACTGGCCGGGGAGGCCGGCTTCGACGGCGCGCTGCGCTTCGTCAACATCCGCGAGAAGGCGGGCTGGGCGCGCGAGGGCGATCGCGCCGGCGCCAAGATGGCGGCGCTGATCGCCGAAGCGATGCTCGACGTCGGCGGCCCGGGCACGGTGACGCTGTCGAGCGACGGCGTGGTCCTGGTGCTCGGCCGCAACGATGTCGCCCTGGAGGCGGCACAGCGCCTGGGCCGGCGCATGGACGTCACCCTGCTGCTGGACGGCAAGGCCGAACTGACCCCGCCACGCACCGCCGAGGTGCCGCTGTTCCAGGGCAGCGTGACGCAGGCGCGGGGCCACCTCGGCGCGTTCGAACTGCACATCGACGGCTATGCGCCCGCGCGCCCGGCCGCCCGCGACAACGTTGCCTTTGCGGCTGCCGGCGGCGAGGCGGCGGTCTCGCGTTGCGACATCGTTCTCGACCTGCGCGGCGGCACGCCGCTGTTCCCCGCGCCCGAGAAACGCGACGGCTACTTCAACCCCGACCCCCGCGACCCGGCCGCGGTCGCCCGGGCCCTGTTCGAGATCACCGACCTCGTCGGCGAGTTCGAGAAGCCCCGCTACGTCGAGTACGACGCCGCGATCTGCGCCCATGGCCGCAGCGGCATTGCCGGCTGCACCCGCTGTCTGGACAACTGCCCGACCGGCGCGATCGCCTCGACCGGCGAGACGGTGGCGATCGATCCCTTCGTCTGTGCCGGCTGCGGCAATTGCGCCGGCGTCTGCCCGACCGGGGCGGTGCGCTACACCATGCCGGAAAGCGACATGGTGCTGATGCGGCTGCGCACGCTGCTTTCGACCTACCGCGCCGCCGGCGGCCGCGACGCCGCGCTGCTGCTGCACGACGGCGGGTTCGGCGAGGACATGATCGACGCCCTGGCCCGCCACGGCGACGGCCTGCCGGCCAACGTCGTGCCCGTTGCCGTGAACGAAACCGGCCAGTGCGGCCTGGAGACCCTGCTGGCAGCGCGCGTCTTCGGCGCCCGTGCCACGGCCGTGCTCGCGTCGCCACGAACGGCGGACGAGCTCGCCAGCGTCGACGCCGCCGCGGCGCTGAGCAACCATATCCTGGCCGCGCTCGGTTACGACGACGGCCGCGCCGAGCTGATCGTGGCGGACGACCCCGATGTCGTCGCGGCGCGGCTGCAGACCCTGGCGACGGCGCAAAGCGATGACGCCGCGCCGGCGGCCTTTCACCCCGTGGGCCGGAAGCGCACGCTGCTGCAGCTGGCGCTGTCGGCCCTGCACGCGGCGGCGCCGGCGCCGGTGGACGAGATCGCCCTGCCCGACGGCGCGCCGTTCGGCACCGTCGATGTCGACGTCGACAACTGCACCTTGTGCCTGGCCTGCGTCGGCGCCTGCCCGGCCAATGCCCTGCGCGACGACCCCGACCATCCACGGCTGTCGTTCGTGGAAACGGCCTGCGTCCAGTGCGGCCTGTGCGCACGTACCTGTCCGGAGAAGGTGATCAGCCTGCGGCCGCGGCTCGACTTCACCGGCCGCGCGCGCAACCCGCGCACGATCAAGGAGGAGCAGCCGTTCGAGTGCATCCGGTGCGGCACCCCGTTCGCCACGCAGTCGATGATCCGGTCGGTGATGCAGCGCATGAGCAGCCATGCCATGTTCGCCGACGAGCAGGCGTTGAACCGGTTGCAGATGTGCGCCGATTGCCGGGTGATCGACATGGCCGAGGCCGGACAGGACCCGATGGCGGCCGGCGAACGGCCCAGGCCGCGGACAACCGACGACTACCTGCGCGCGCGCGAACGGGGTCTGGACGATGACGACGATCTGGCCTGACGCGGCGCCCCTGCCGCGGCAACGGCAGCCGCACTGACCGGGGCGCAATGGACGATATCTGGCAGGCCAGCCTCACCGCGGCGACGATGCTGGCGACGATGGACGCGGATCTGGTCGAGATCATCCTGTTGTCCCTGCGCGTCAGCCTCACAGCCGTCCTGATCGCCGCCCTCGTCGGCATGCCGCTTGGCGCCCTGCTGGCGCTGCAGCGGTTTCCCGGGCGCCGCGTCGTCATCGTCACCCTCAACGCCCTGATGGGGCTGCCGCCGGTCGTGGTCGGCCTGCTGGTCTACCTGCTGTTCTCGCGCGCCGGCCCGTTCGGCGTGTTCGGCCTTTTGTTCACGCCGACGGCGATGATCATCGCCCAGGTCATCCTGGTGCTGCCGATCATCGCCTCGCTGACCCGGGAGATCCTCGAGACCCTGTCGCAGGAGTACGACGAGGCGCTGCGCTCGCTCGCCGCTTCGGCCCGGCAGGCCCTGCTGGCGCTGCTGTGGGACGGCCGCTTCATGCTGATGACGGCCTTGCTGGCCGGGTTCGGCCGCGCCGTCGCCGAGGTCGGCGCGGTGATGATCGTCGGCGGCAACATCGATCACGTCACCCGGGTGATGACCACCGCCATCGCCCTGGAGGCCAGCAAGGGCAACCTGTCGGTCGCCCTGGGCCTCGGCATGGTGCTGCTGCTGCTGTCGTTGATCGTCAATGCCGCCGCCTACGCCATCCGCCTGATGGGCGAGACGAGGCACGCGACATGAGCGGCTGCGACGCCATCCTGCCGTTGACGCTCTCAGGCGTGGCGCTGAGCCGCGGCGGCAAGCGCGTGCTCAAGGACATCGACTGCCGGTTCGAGGCGAAGCCCGGGCGCAGCCTGATCATCGGCCCCAACGGCGCCGGCAAGAGCCTGTTCCTGCGGGTCTGCCACGGCATCGTCCGGCCCGATGCCGGCCGCGTGCACTGGGCCGGCAACGGCGATCCGCGGGCGCTGGCGCGGGCCCAGGCGATGGTGTTCCAGCGCCCGGTGCTGCTGCGGCGCAGCGCCCGGGCGAACGTGGAGTTCGCGCTGAAGCTGCACGCCGTCCCCAGGCGGGAGCGGCGCGAGCGCGCGGAGCTGGCCCTGCGCCGCACCGGCCTGAGCCGCCTGGCCGAGGCGCCGGCGCGGGCGCTGTCGTTCGGCGAGCAGCAGCGCCTGGCCCTGGCCCGGGCGATGGCGATCCGGCCCAAGGTGCTGTTCCTCGACGAGCCGACCGCCAACCTCGACCCCGCCGCCGCCCACCTGGTCGAGGACCTGGTGCTGGAACTGGCCGGCAGCGGGGTAAAGATCATCATGACCAGCCACGATCTGAACCAGGCCCGCCGGCTGGCCGAGGAGGTGCTGTTCATGCACCGCGGACGTATTAAGGAGCGGGCGCCGGCCGAGCGCTTCTTCGCCCGGCCGCAGAACGATCTGGCGCAGGCGTTCCTGGCCGGCGAGCTGCTGTGGTGGCGGCGCCAGTCGATCTACCAGCACGACGACAACGGAGACCCCACCTGTGCCTGAACGCTCGTGGTGTCGTCGCGGCGTTCACTTGGTCCTTGCGCTTGCCGCCGTGCTGTCCCTTGCCGCCACGCCGGCCCCGGCCGAAACCTACATCACCGTCGCCTCGACCACCTCGACCCAGAACTCCGGCCTGTTCGATGCCGTGCTGCCCGGCTTTACCGCCACGAGCGGCATCGCCGTACGCGTCGTCGCCGTCGGCACCGGAGCGGCGCTGCGCCTGGCCCGCAGCGGCGATGCCGATGTCCTGCTGGTGCACCACAAGCCTTCGGAACAGCAGTTCGTGCGCGACGGCTACGGCGTCGCCCGCCACGACCTGATGTACAACGACTTCGTCATCGTCGGCCCCAGGGGAGATCCGGCCGGCGTCGGCGGCGGCCGGGATGCCGGCGCGGCGCTGGCGAAGATCGCCGGCTCGGGCGCGGTGTTCGTCTCGCGCGGCGACGACAGCGGCACCCACAAGCGCGAACTGGCGCTATGGTCGCGCGGACAGGTCGATCCGCGCGGCGCCTCGGGCCGCTGGTACCGCGAGACCGGCGCCGGCATGGGCGCGACGCTGAACACCGCGGCGGCGCTCGACGCCTACACCCTGAGCGACCGCGGCACCTGGCTCAGCTTCCGCAACAAGCAGGACCTCGTCGTCCTGGTCGCGGGCGACCCGGCACTGCGCAACGACTATGGCGTGATCCTGGTCTCGGCCGAGCGCCACCCGCACGTGAAGAGCGCGGCCGGCCAGGCCTTCATCGACTGGCTCCTGTCCGAGCCCGGCCGCGCCGCCATCGCCGCCCACAAGGTCGGCGGCGAGCAGCTGTTCTTTCCCTACTGAGGGGCGATACAGCCAAACCCACCCTCATCCTGAGAGTCCGGCCGGAAAAGAGTGCAGTGTCTTCAAGAGTTTGGGCCGGTCCGGTCATCAGCTGAGGGCTGGCGAAGTCGGCACGGCATTGCCCGTCGCCCTGGATCCCGGATCT
>Ga0056121_1000353_pt1 | contig 11974 bp, 13 predicted proteins | sample WorMetHEROISLAND_FD_83872 | JGI IMG/M metagenome (GOLD analysis project Ga0056121, IMG submission 83872) | Marine gutless worms symbiont microbial communities from Max Planck institute for Marine Microbiology, Germany - Olavius sp. 1 HERON ISLAND ...
CAGTTCATCACAAGCTTCGTCGACGCCTACAATCGAACCAGGCTCAGATGCCTCGACTACAAGGCGCCAATCGAGCTCCTCAGCAATCCCCCGGGACACAACACGAAAGCCGGGGTCAACAGGCCGCGTATCCAACAAAGCCGGACACGATCCAGTGGCCCGCCAGCGGCGGATATCGTTCGGTCCGGCAGGCCGGATGGGGTAGTGTCCGGGGCGCCGGGCAGGCGGACCCCTTTTGGGTGCTGGGTCCAGTGGTCGACAGCTGAGCGGGGGCGAGGCGGGCAGTGAGCGAGACCGTCACAGAGCGGCCGGAGGCGGGGGCCGACGAGCCCTACGCGGTGAACGCCGACCTGGTGCGCCGGGTCGAGACGGCGCTCGACGAAGGCCGGCCCGAGGAGGCGCGCCTGCTGGTGGCGACGCTCAGGCCCGGCGATGCCGCCGACGTGTTCGAGGCGCTGCCGCGCGACGATCGGGAATCGCTGGCCGAGGCGCTCGGCGCCGGGCTCGACCCGGAGGTCCTGACCGAGCTCGACGGCGCCATCCTGGAGGACATCCTCGGCCGCCTGAGCCCCAGCTACCTGGCCCGGCTGATCCTCGAGCTCGACAGCGACGAAGCCGTCTACGTGCTCGAGAACATGGACGACGAGGCGCGCGAGGAGACGCTGCGGTTCGTCCCGGCGCCGGACCGGGCGACGGTGCTGGAGAGCCTCTCGTTCCCGGAGGAGAGCGCCGGCCGGCTGATGCAGCGCGAGCTGATCGCGGTCCCCGCCTACTGGACCGTCGGCCAGGTCATCGACTACTGCCGCGAGACCCGCGACCTGCCGGACGAGTTCTACGAGATCTACGTGATCGACCCGCGCCACCGGCCGATCGGCCATGTGCCGCTGAACCGGTTGCTGCGCACGCGGCGGCCGAAGCTGCTGCGCGAGATCATGGACGAGGACTCGACGCTGATCCCGGTGGAGATGGACCAGGAAGAGGTCGCCTTCCAGTTCCGCCAGTACCGGCTCGCCTCGGCCCCGGTGGTCGACGCCGACGGCCGCCTGGTCGGCGTGATCACCTTCGACGACATCGTCGACGTGGTCGAGGAAGAGGCGGAGGAAGACCTCATGCGGCTGTCCGGCGTCGCCGCCGAAAGCGACCTGTTCGAGCCGGCGCTGCGCACCGCGCGTACGCGTTCGACCTGGCTGTTCGTCAACCTGCTGACGGCGATCCTGGCCTCGATCGTGATCGCCTTCTTCGACGGCACCATCGAGCAGATGGTGGCGCTGGCGGTGCTGTTGCCGATCGTCGCCTCGATGGGCGGCAACGCCGGCACGCAGACGCTGACGGTGGCGGTGCGCGCCCTGGCGACCCGCGAGCTGACGGCGGCGAACGCCGTGCGCATCGTCGGCAAGGAGGCCGTGGTCGGCGGCCTCAACGGCATCGTCTTCGCCATCCTCATGGGCCTCATCGCCAGCCTCTGGTTCCAGAGCCCGGGGATCGGCCTGGTGATCGCCTCGGCGATGGTGATCAACCTGCTGGTCGCCGGCCTGGCGGGGATCCTGATCCCGCTCGGCCTCGCCCGCGCCGGCATCGACCCGGCCGTGGCCGCCTCGGTCTTCCTGACCACCATCACCGACGTCATCGGCTTCCTGGCTTTCCTCGGCCTGGCCGCGCTGTTCCTGCTGTAGCGCCGTGGCGCGGGGCGGGACGATGGCGAGGTTCGGGACCACCGCCTTTCTGCTCGCGGCCTTGATGCTGTCCGCCTGTGACGATGGCGGACCTTACCGGATGGGAACGTCGGCCCAGGAACTCGGTTACCGCGACCTGGGACAGGCGCTGCAGACGGAACTCGGGCGGCGCGGTTCGCTGACGCTTGAGCTCGTGGAGACCGACGGCTCCGTCGACAACGCTGCCCGCCTGCTCGATGGCGACCTCGACTTTGCCCTGGTCCAGGGCGGCTTCATCTTCGACGTCACCGGCCTCACGCTGCTCGCGCACGTCGATACCGAGTACCTGCACGTCGTCGTGCCGAATGACTCAGGAGTCCGCGACCTGGCCGATCTGGCGGGCAAGCGCGTTGCCGCCGGCATTGCCGGCACCGGATCGCGGAAAATCGCCGAGAGCCTGGTGAGAGCCGCGCAGTTCGACCCGCCAGCGGAATTCGTCGCCATGACGCGGTCGGCCGCCCTGGCCGGGCTGGCCGCGGGCGAGGTCGACGTGGCGGTATTCGTCACCGGCCTGCGGCGGGAACTGGGTCCGCTGCTGACCGACGGACGGTTTCGCCTGGTCGGGGTGGAGACGGCGGAGGCGCTGGCCCTGCTGCTCTACGACATGGAAGTGGCGGCGATCCCCGCCGGCGTCTATGGCGCAAACCTGGCCCTGCCACCGGTACCGGTGACGTCCCTGGCGACATCCACCAACCTTCTTGCCCGACATGACGTCCCGGATGGGGCGGTGCGACGGGTCATGCAGGCGCTGTTCTCGCACCGGGTCCAGCGCGATGCCCGCCTGCCGCGGCTGTCGGAGGAAACCGCCCGGCCGGGCAGCGAGGCCTATCTGCATCCTGCGGCGGAGGCCTACTACCGTCGCAACGATCCGGTCACCGCGGATCAGTTCGAGATCGCCGCCTTTTGGCTGGCGGCGGCCATCGCGATCCTGGGGCTGATCAGGTATGTCTGGCAGCGCTATCGTCGCTGGCGGGTGCCGTCCGCCTGATCGGCGATCCGGATCCGGCCGGCCAGGAGCGCCTCGTTGCGCAACCGGCGCAGCTCGATGACGGGTTCCGGCTCCAGCATGTCGCGCGCGACCGCCTCGGCGGCGGCGCGGTCGTAGCTCACGCTCGCCAGCCGGTAGTCGTAGGTGTCGTAGTCGGTCACCATGTTCACCTGCGGGAAGCCGTTGATGTAGATCATCTGCACATAGGTTTCGGTCTTGGCGAACTCGGTGTCGAAACTGAAATCGCCGATATAGACCACTTCGCCGGCAGCGACGGTGAATATCGGGCTGGTGCGCGCCGCCGTGCCAATCCGCGACTCCACGCCGTCGCCATAGCGGTTGCGCGGGGTGAAATGCGTGACCTCGGAGATGCCGAAGCCACTCCTGCGGAAGGAGTTGACGAAGCTCAGGATGTAGCTGCCCGGCTCGACCTTGTAGACGGCATGCAGGGTGACGTACTGGCCGCAGCCGGCCCCGGCGTCAGGTGGGCAATCGCGCGTGGTCATCTGCAGCGACTGCCCGGTGCCGCCCACGAACCTGCCGGTGATCGGGTCGAACGGGGCCCAGAAGGCGCCGGCATTACTTACCCCATGGGGGTGGCGAACACGGAACCCGGCGACGACGATGGCGTCGTCGGGACCCGCGGCGACCGGACTGCTCAGTGCGCGCGTGCCTTCCGGGCCGATATGGACGGTGCAGCCGGCGGTGAGCAGCGCCAGCAGCAGTGTCAGCGCCGGCAGGCTGCGGTGCCGGCGCCGCTGCCCCGTTCCGGACCGACCGCGCAGGATCAGGCCGCCATCCTGGCCGGCGCGGGATCGGCCATGACCAGTCGCGCGGTGTCGGCGATCTGCCGGACCTCGGCCGTCTGCAACAGGCCGCGGGCCCGCAGCTCGGCATGGCAGGCCGGCAGGTTGTAGTGCGGGATCGCCGGATAGAGGTGGTGCTCGATGTGATAGTTGACCTGGTGCGGGAACAGCAGCCAGCGCAGCCAGGCCGGGCCGAGATTGGTGCGTGCCGCCGTGAACGGTGACGACAGGTCGCCGACCGCGCCATGTTCCAGGATCGCCCGGAAGCGCAGGATCGCCTGCAGCACGGTGACCAGCGGCAACAGCCACAGCAGGAAATACGCCATGCCGAGGCCGGCCCAGATGGCAAGCAGCGGCGCGGTGATATGGAAGGCGACAACCACCCAGCGATCGCGCCGGGCGGCCTGCCGCAACGCCGGCGAGGTGTCGTTCAGCGGCCGGTTGGCGTCGTCGCGCGCATCGTTGATCGCCGGCGCGCCGAAGAAATAGGCGTAGGTCTTGTAGGCCGTCAGGCCGGCGAGGTCGCGCACCAGCTTCTTCAACAGATAGGTGCGGCCGCGCGGGTAGCCGGCGTGCAGCGGGATGTCGGGATCCTGGCGCTGATACAGGTGATTGTGATGCAGCCGATGCACCACCCGGTAGGTGCACATGGAGATGCCGACCGGGGTGGCCACCAGGCGGCCGATCAGGTCGTTCAGCCAGCGGGCCTTGAACAGGCGATAGTGCGCCGCGTCATGCGCCAGCACGAAACAGGCCTGCTGACGCGTGGCGATCAACACGATCGCCGGCACCACCACCCACGGTGTCCACCAGGTCAGCGCCACCGCGACCAGCGCGGCGATCGCGCCGACCGTCTCGATCACCGACAGCCAGGCCCGGCGGTCGTCGATCCGCGACAGCTGCTTGACCACTGCCGCCGGCAAGCCGCGCCGGCGCTCGTCGCTGCGAAACTCCTCGCCGCTGGCGCTCATGCCGGTCGTTGTCCTCCGTTGGCACTGCCCGGCATTGCCTGCCGGTGCGGGCCGACCATACCATGGCGCGCCTGACGCCCCCAAACCGCGACCAGGGCCGATGACCGACGACAAGACAGCCGAGGATTGGCGCCGCTACTACGAGAAGACCGGCGAGCGGCCGCCGGCGGAAACGCTGCTGCGCGCGTTGGCGGCGTTCGATGCCGAGGCGGCCGCGCCCGGGCTTGCCGTCGACCTGGGCAGCGGCTCGGGCCGCGATGCAGTGGAACTGCTGCGACGCGGCTGGCGGGTGCTGGCCATCGACGCCCAGGCCAGCGCCATGGACAAGCTGCGCTCGCGCCTGGATGCGGCCGCGCTCGACCGGCTTCAGGCCCAGGTCGCTCCCTACCACGAAGCCACCTGGCCGGCCGTCGAGCTGATCAACTCCAGCTTCGCCCTGCCGTTGTGCCCGCGGGCCCGGTTCCTGCCGCTGTGGCGGCGCATCGTCGCCACCCTGCAGCCGGGCGGCCGCTTTGCCGGCCAGTTCTACGGCGATCGCGACGACTGGAACGGCGATCCGACCCTGACCCACCTGACCCGGGCCGAAGCCGAGGACCTGTTGCGCGGACTCGAGATCGAGCACTTCGTGGAAGAAGAGGACGATTCCGTGAACCCGCGCGGCAAGGCCAAGCACTGGCACATCTTCCATATCGTCGCCCGCAAGCCGGTCGCGGCGGCATGACGCCATGACCGGCACCGCTCAGGCCCGGACGGCGCCACGCGGCGGTGGCTGGCTGCGCGACCCGCGGCTCGGCTTCGTCGTTCTCATCCTGCTGCTGTTCGTGCTCGATAGCCGCGCTTCCGACCAGGACGACGGCCGCACCATCGTCGTCGACCTGGCGGCACAGGACGCCCTGGCGCGTTATCACGAGACCCTGCACGGCCGGCCGCCGACGCCCGACGAGCGGCGTCTGCTGATCGACGATGCCGTGGACCGGGTGGTGCTGGCCCGCGAGGCCCAGGCGCTCGGCCTGCACCTGGGCGACCCGCAGATCGCCGGCGCGCTGATCGACGCCATGGCCCGTCGCCATGCCGCCGATTTGCCGGCGCCGAGCGAGGCGCAGATCGCCGCCCGCTACGCGCAGGACAGCGCCCGTTATGGCGGCCGGCCGCTGGACCAGGTCCGCCACTATGTCAGCAACGACCTGTCGTTCGAGCAGACCTGGGACCGGCTCAGCGAGGTCGCCGACGCCGCGCGCGGCCGCTACGCCATCGTCCTGCCGGAGCCGCGGCCATGAGCCGGCTGTGGCCGTGGCTGCGCCGCGCCAGCCTGCTGCACATGGTTCTGCTTGGCGCCCTGCTGTACCTGCTGCTGGCGCCGGAGGCCGAACCGCCGGCCGAGATTGTCGTTTCCGCAGCCGAGCTCGAGTTGCGCCTGGCCAGCTTCGAGCGCCTGCAGGGCCGGCCGCTGACGCCGGTGGAACGGGCGGCGGTGCGCGAAGACCAGGTCCGCCGGCAGGTCCTGGTGCAGGAGGCGCTGCGGCAGGGCCTGGACCGGGCGCCGAGGATCCAGCGCCGGCTCGCCAACAAGATGATCATCCTGCTGCGCGAGGACGTGCCGGTGCCGGGCGACGATGAGCTCGAGGCTTATATGGCAGCCGACCCGGCCCGCTTCGGCGATCCGCCACCGCCGCTGGCGCAGGTGCGCGACGGCCTGCAGGCGGAGGTCAGGCTGCTGCGCATGCGGGCGGACATTGCCCGCAAGACCGCCGAGTTGCGGGCGTCCTATCGCGTGGTGGTCGAGGCGGCCGCGCCATGAGCCGTGGTCTTGCCCTGGTCGGCCTGTTGCTGGCGTTGCTCGCGGTGCCCGACGGGACCGCGCGTGGCCACGCCCTTGGCGTGTCGCGGGCGACCCTGATCGAGACCGACGCCGGCGTCTACGTCATCGACATCGGCCGGCCGCTGGTGCAGGCCCGGCGCATGGGCGTTCTGGACGCGCGGCCGCCGGCGCATTGCGCGCTCGAGGCGCCGGACCGGAGCAGCCGCTACCGCATCGCCTGCGACCCCGCTCTCGGCCCGGGCGATGCCATCGTCCTGCCCTGGGTCAGCCAGCAGGGCGTGCTGCTGACCGCCCGCTGGCGCGACGGCGAGGAGCGCCAGGTGCTGTTCATTGCCGAGGGCGGCGAGATCGTCGTCGAGCTCGCGCGGCTGCGCGCCGGCGGCGCCAGCTGGCAGGCGACCGCCTGGCGCTATTTGCTGCTCGGCATCGAGCACATCCTGATCGGTGTCGACCATCTGCTGTTCGTGCTGGGCCTGCTGCTGCTGGTCGGCGGCGCCTGGCGCCTGGTCCAGACCGTCACGGCTTTCACCATTGCCCACTCCGTCACCCTGACGGCGGCGACACTGGGCTGGGTCCCGGTGGCGGTCCGCCCGGTGGAGGCGGCGATCGCCCTGTCGATCGTCTACCTGGCGCTAGAGGTCCTGCGCGTCGGGCGCGGCGAGAGGGCGCTGGCGGCCGAGCGGCCCTGGGCCGTGGCCTTCGTCTTTGGCCTGCTGCACGGATTTGGATTCGCCGGTGCGTTGAGCGAGCTGGGCCTGCCCGAAGGCCAGATTCCGCTGGCGCTGCTGTTCTTCAATCTCGGCGTGGAGATCGGCCAGTTGCTCTTCGTGTTCCCGGTGCTGGGCCTGCTCTGGCTGTCGCGCCGGTTGCTGGCGGCGGTGCAGCCCTGGCCGCAGACGATCGCCGCCTATGCGATTGGTGGCGTCGCCGTCTACTGGGTGATCGAACGGGCGCTGCCGATCTTCGCCGCAGCGTTTGCCTAGGCCGCGGCGTCGCGGGCCTGCAGGCCGAAGGCCTCGGCCAGCAGGCTGTAGGAGCGCTTGCGGGCTGCGAAGTCGAAGGTGATCGTCACCACCACCAGTTCGTCGACGCCGTAGTCCGCGGCCAGCCCCGACAGGCGTTCTTTCACCTGCTCCGGCGTGCCGGCGATGGTGCGCGCGCGGCCCTGGGCGATGATCTGCTGCTCCATGGCCGAATAGGGATAGGCCCGGGCTTCCTCGGGCGAAGGGACGGGGCCCGGCTGGCCCGTACGCAGGCGCAGGATGAACAGGTCGCGGCTCGCCGCCAGCCGCTCGGCTTCCGCTTCGCTGTCGGCGCAGATCACGAACACGCCGACGTTGCTGCGCGGCTCGGGGCAGGCGGGCGAGGGCTGGAAGTGCTGGCGGTAGGCCGCCATCACCTGTTCGCCGCCGCCGGCATTGATGAAGTGGGCGAAGGAGAACGGCAGGCCGAAATGGGCGGCGTAGGCGGCCGACTGGTCCGACGAGCCCAAGAGCCACACCTCCGGCACGCCTTCGCCGCGCGGCTCCGCGTGAATGGCCCGGAAGGGATGGTCTTCAGATTCTACTTCATCGGCAAGAAAGTCCTGCAAATATTTGATTTGATGTGGGAAATACTCGATTCCCAAAGCGCCTGGACCGACCGCCAGGGCCTGCGCCGTGCGCTGGTCGCTGCCCGGCGCGCGGCCGATGCCCAGGTCGATACGGCCGGGGTAGAGGGTCTCCAGCATGCGGAAATTCTCCGCCACCTTCAGCGGCGAGTAGTGGCTCAGCATCACCCCGCCCGAGCCGACGCGCAGATGCCGGGTCAGGCCGGCGACGCGGCCGATCAGGATCTCCGGGGTCGAGCCGGCCAGCCCGCCCGAGCTGTGGTGTTCGGCCAGCCAGTAGCGGTGATAGCCCAAGGCATCGCAGTGCTGCGCCAGCTCCAGGGTCTCGGCGATCGCCTGGGCCGGGCTGCCGCCCTCGCGGATCGGCGACTGGTCGAGCACGCTCAGCTTCACCATGGTCGGACCTTTGCGGATGAACGATCGGGAAGCCGCAGCATAGCCGATGCCGGACCGGCCTGCTCAACGCCGCCAGGCGTGTCCGACCTGGATGTAGAGCACGGTGTCCTCCGGGCCCTGCGCCAGGTCCAGGCCGACCTGCAGGCCAAGGCGTCGGGTCAGCAGGTAGCGGAAGCCGATCCCGGCGGCACCGTGCGGCTGCTCCTCGTCGAGGACGATACCGGCGCCGCCGAACACCAGCGCGTGCCAGCGGATCGAGGTCCTGATCCTCAGCTCTAGCTCGCCGGTCAGCACTTCGTCGCCCTGGTAGCGCAGGGCGGGGATGCCGCGCATCTGGATGAAGGGCTTCTGGTAGAACGGTGCGTCCTCGCCGGCGGCCTCGGCGACACCGCGGACCCCCAGGTTGAAGCTTTCGGCGATGTCCCAGTATGACAGGCTGCGCGCCCTGGCTTTCCAGTACTCTGCCGTGCCGCCCAGCGCTTCGCCATGGTAGCCGACCTCGAACTTGGTGTTGTGCCCGTCCTGTGGACTCAGCGTGTTCGAACGCGTGTCGAGCTCGTAGAGCGCGGTCAGACCGGCGTCGGGTTCGTTGACCTCGCCCTGGCCGATGCCGGCGGGCAGGCCAAGGTCGAACGTCACTCTCGGGTTCAAGTACTGGTAGCGGGCGCCGAGAAAGCCGTTGGCGAGCTGCGGCACGCGGTGCTTCAGTTCCTGCGAGATCAGCAGACCTTCGATGTTGAAGTCCGCCGACTTGTTCTCCAGCGCCGGGTTCCTGCCGAGACCGAAGAAAGTCAGGTTCAGCGAGGCGTAGCCGACGAAGCCCTCATAGCGCAGGCTGTCCTCGCGGTAGAAGCCGAGATGGCCGCCGCCGACCAGCCAGCTGCCGTTCTCGGTAGCGGCACCAGCGACAAGCGAGACGCTCGGTGGCAGCGAAAGCATCGGGTCGCCGTAGATATCGCGTGGCGGTTCGTCCTCGGGGTCGCCGCTTTGGCGCTCGTGAAAGAAGGTCAGGGCCGCGCCGAGGCCATAGCCGACGGCGGGTTCGGAGATGACGATCGGCACCGGCAGGAAGCCGGTGCGCTTGGCCAGGACCTGGCTGTTGTCCAGCATACCGTCCTTGGGGTCGATGAACTGGCCGAAGAACGAGTCGTCGCTCCAGGCGGGGGTGCCGCTCGCCAGAACGAAGACGAGTAACGCGGCGGGCAGGGCCCGCAGCTTGGCAATCCGATGCAGCACTTGGCCTTCTCGCCGATTGGTTCCGCCGAACGCCCGTGAACCATAGCGCAGGGCAACCGGCTGACAATGCCGGCGGCTTCGTCGGCGCAGTTGATTCCCTTGCCCGAAGGAATGCGCTAGATCGATGGCATGACCTCTGACCTCAAGCCGGCCAACCCGGCCTATCGCGAGCGGGTGACGGACAGCTTCCATCGCCAGGCGTTCATGGTATCGATCGGCGCGGAGCTGAGCCGGGTTGACCCCGGCCTTACCGAGATCCGTCTGCCCTGGCGATCGGATCTGACGCAGCAGCACGGGTTCTTTCATGGCGGCCTTGTCGGCGCGCTGGCCGACACCGCCAGCGGTTATGCCGCCTTCAGCCTGTTTCCCGCCGAGGCGACGGTGCTGACCGTCGAGTTCAAGCTCAACCTGCTGGCCCCCGCCACCGGCGAACGTTTGCGTGCCAGCGCCCGGGTGCGGCGGTCCGGTCGCACCCTGACGGTCTGCCAGGCGGATGTGTTCGCCGGCCGCGAAGATGCCGAAGCTCACTGCGCAACGGCCCTGGTGACGTTGATGCGCCTGGACGGCAAGCCCGACGCGCCGCCGGATTAGCGGCCGATCCCGCCAACGCGCTCGACCGGGACTGCCGGGCGCGCTAAGACCGTCCGAGCCGCTGCTGGAAGGAGATCGAGATGATCCCGAACGCCTTGCCGATGCTGAACTTCGACCTGGGCGAAGAGGTCGACTTGCTGCGCGACAGCGTCGCCAGCTTTTCCGCCGATCGCATCGCCCCGCAGGCCGAGGCGATCGACCAGGCCAACGACTTCCCCGCCGGCCTGTGGCGCGAGCTGGGCGACCTCGGCCTGCTCGGCATCACCGTGGAGGAGGACTATGGCGGCGCCGGCATGGGCTATCTGGCGCACTGCGTCGCGATGGAGGAGGTCAGCCGGGCCTCGGCCGCGGTCGGCCTGAGCTATGGCGCCCACTCCAACCTCTGCGTCAACCAGATCCGCCGCAACGGCAGCGACGAGCAGAAGGCCCGCTATCTGCCCAAGCTGATCTCCGGCGAGCATGTCGGTGCCTTGGCGATGAGCGAGCCCGGCGCCGGTTCCGATGTCGTCGGCATGAAGCTCAAGGCCGAGCGCAAGGGCGACCGCTTCGTCCTCAACGGCTCGAAGATGTGGATCACCAACGGTCCCGACGCCGACACGCTGGTGGTCTATGCCAAGACCGAACCCGATGCCGGCCCGCGCGGCATCACCGCTTTCCTGATCGAGCGGGACTTTGCCGGCTTCTCCACGGCGCAGAAGCTGGACAAGCTCGGCATGCGCGGCTCCAACACCTGCGAGCTGGTGTTCCAGGACTGCGAGGTGCCCGAAGAGAACGTCATGGGCGGCCTGAACAAGGGCGTGCACGTGCTGATGAGCGGCCTCGACTACGAACGCGCGGTGCTTGCCGCCGGACCGCTGGGCATCATGCAGGCCTGCATGGACGTGGTCGTGCCCTACGTGCATGAGCGCGAGCAGTTCGGCAAGCCGATCGGCGAGTTCCAGCTGATGCAGGGCAAGCTGGCTGACATGTACACGACGATGAATGCCTGCCGCGCCTACGTGTACACCGTGGCCCGGGCCTGCGACCGCGGCGAGACCACGCGCAAGGACGCCGCCGGGGCGATCCTCTATGCCGCCGAGAAGGCGACCTGGATGGCGCTCGAGGCGATCCAGGCGCTGGGCGGCAATGGCTATATCAACGAGTACCCGACCGGCCGCCTGCTGCGCGACGCCAAGCTCTATGAGATCGGCGCCGGCACCAGCGAGATCCGCCGCATGCTGATCGGCCGCGAGCTGTTCCAGGAGAGCGCCTGACCATGGCCGGCGACGGCAACCGCACGGCGGACCCGGCCGACCTGGCCGTCCGCGCCGGCAACAGCTATCCGCCGCCGCACGATGCGGCCTCTGCGGGCCGGCGCAAGCGGGCCCTGGGCGATGCCGTTGGCGTCACGCAGTTTGGCGTCAACCTGGTCGAGGTGCCGCCGGGCACAGACTCCTCGCAACGGCACTGGCACAGCCGCGAGGACGAGTTCGTCTATATCCTCGACGGCGAGCTGGTGCTGGTGACCGATGCCGGCGAGCAGGTGCTGGGCCCGGGGGCGGTCGCCGGCTTTCCGGCCGGCAGCGGCGACGGCCACAAGCTGGTCAACCGGGGTGAGGCCACGGCGGTCTACCTCGAGGTCGGCAGCCGCATTGCCGGCGACGAGGTCGAATACAGCGACATCGACATGGCCGCCCGCATCGTCGACGGCCATCGTCGCTTCGTGCGCAAGGACGGCACGCCGTACTAAAGCACTTCGCGTTTAATCTGAGGCATATCCTGCGGCCTGAAAGAAGTTCCAGCACTCTTGGGGCTGATAGAGGTCGCAGACATCGCCGATGGCCTCGACGAGGGTGTCGTAGCTGCG
>Ga0056121_1000354_pt1 | contig 11896 bp, 7 predicted proteins | sample WorMetHEROISLAND_FD_83872 | JGI IMG/M metagenome (GOLD analysis project Ga0056121, IMG submission 83872) | Marine gutless worms symbiont microbial communities from Max Planck institute for Marine Microbiology, Germany - Olavius sp. 1 HERON ISLAND ...
CCCGCAGAAGGTTTTATTTTTAAGTACCAGCGCGCCTGGTCATAATGCGCCGAAACCTGGCTGGCTGGAGACATTAGGTGAAAGCCAACACGACAGGCTTCCCGCATTAGGCGGCGGGATGTTTAGCTCACGCGTCTGCTTTGAGGGTTGGTTTTTTCTTGATGCTGGAATAACCCTTGCCGAAAATCCCGAGCGGCTCGATAATAACGGGCCTTGAGGCGGAGAGCATATAAGGAGCTTCGAAAATGCCGAAACGCAATGAGGAGCCAAATCAGATTATAGCAGCCACCGAAGTCTTGCCGGAATACATTTACCTGGTGCCGCTGCAGGGCAAGCCGATATTCCCGGGCATATTCACACCGATAATGATCAGCGGGCCCGAAGATATCGCGGTGATTGACAAGGCGATAGAAACCCACAAGGTGATCGGCCTGATTCTAACCAACAATCCGGAAATAAGCTCCCCCGGTCCAAACGAACTGTATAAGGTGGGAACAGCCGCCAAGATAGTCAAGCGAATCAACTTGCCGGATGGCGGAATCAACATTTTCATCAGCACGCTAAAGCGCTTCAAAATCTCGAAAATCCGCGGTAAGACAAGCCCCTTCTCCGCCGTAGTGCAATACCTCAATGACAGGTACAACCCTAAGGACATCGAGCTGAAGGCCCTAACTCGGGCATTGCTCTTTGAAATGAAACAGATAAGCGAGAACAATCCTCTGTTCACCGAGGAGATGCGTCTTAACATGATAAACATCGATGATCCGGGGAAAATAGCGGACTTCATTATCAGCATCCTCAACGTAGCGAGGAACAAACAGCAGGAAATCCTGGAAACCCTTGACGTGAAAAAACGTCTGGGCATGGTGCTGGTTTACATCAAGAAAGAGCATGAGCTCTCAAAAATTCAGAAGAGGATAGCTGAGGAAATCAACGAGAAAATTGAGAAGAATCAGCGGGATTACTTCTTGCGGGAGGAGCTAAGAGCCATCAAGAAGGAGCTTGGCGAGCCGACGGATGCGCGGTCAAGCGATTATCAGAAGTTCAAGAAAGCGCTTGCCAAATTCAGCTTCACCGGTGAGATAGCCGAACAGGTGGAACGCGAGCTCGATAAGTTCCAGGTGATGGATCCCCAGTCGAGTGAATACGTGGTCACCAGAAACTATCTCGACTGGATAGTTTCGCTTCCCTGGGCGGATCCAGGCGCGGATGAAATAGATATCGCTGCCTCGTCCAAAATTCTGGAAGAAGATCATTATGGGCTGGAAGACGTGAAAGAGCGCATCATGGAATATCTTGCTGTTCGAAAACTGAAAGAAGACTCGAAGGGCTCGATTATTCTGCTGGTGGGACCTCCAGGGGTGGGGAAAACCTCAATAGGGAGGTCTATTGCTCGGGCCATGGGGAGACCGTTCTTTAGGTTCTCGGTGGGCGGCATGAGGGATGAAGCCGAGATTAAGGGCCATCGCCGCACCTACATTGGGGCAATGCCGGGCAAGATAATTCAGGGGCTAAAGATAGCGAAATCGCGGGCTCCTGTCTTCATGATAGACGAAATAGACAAGCTGGGGATGAGTTTTCAGGGCGATCCCTCCTCGGCGCTCCTCGAAGTACTGGATTCCGAGCAGAATATCAACTTCCGGGATCACTATCTCGATCTCCCCTTCGATCTCTCCCATGTAGTTTTTGTGGGCACGGCCAACACGCTCGACAAAATTCCCCGCCCTCTTATAGACCGAATGGAGGTTATTCGGCTTTCGGGCTATGTGGACGAGGAGAAAATGCAAATTGCAAGGCAGTACATTATTCCAAAAAGCCTCCAGCGCCACGGATTGAAGCGGGGTCAGATTCGTTACAATCTAAGCGCGCTCAAGGCAATCGCGGATGGCTATGCCAGGGATGCGGGAATGCGCACCTTCGAAAAAGCCATCGACCGCATTCACAGAAAGGTTGCACTTGGGGTGATAGACAGGTCCGGAAAACTTCCGATACGCATCAAGACCGATGCATTGGAGCACTACTTGAAAAAACCAGTGTTTCGGGAAGATGGGCTGGACAGCGCCGCCAAGCCGGGCATGGCCCTGGGGCTGGCCTGGACGAGCATGGGGGGGAGCATCCTCGTAATTGAGGCAGATGCAATTCTTGGAAAGGAGGCGCTCAACCTAACCGGGCAGATGGGAGAGGTGATGAAGGAGTCCGCTGAAATTGCCTATACCACGGTGAGAAAAATTGTCCAAAACATAGAGGGGCTGGATAAATTCTTTTCCACCCGCACCGTCCACCTTCACATCCCCGAGGGAGCTATTCCAAAAGACGGGCCTTCGGCCGGAATCACGATGTCAACGGCCCTACTCTCACTCGCAACCGGATTAAAAACCAAAGCAAAAATGGCAATGACGGGAGAGCTGAGCCTCACGGGCAGGGTTCTCTCGATTGGGGGCCTAAAGGAAAAAACCATCGCGGCTCGGCGGCATAAGATTGGACATTTGATTATCCCGGAGGCAAACCAGCGAGATCTGGAGGAAATACCGGATCAGGTGAAAAAGGGGATAGTCTTTCATCCGGTTTCGGAGTACACTGAGGTGGTTCAGCTGATTCTGCCCCAGCTCAAACTCTAGTTCCGCCTCATTTCAAACCGGGCGGCGCTGCGGAGTATTCAGCCCTTAGCGGAATCCCGCCAAGTCCAAGCTTTCAGCCCAGGAGTAGCCGGATGCTTCCGGAGGAAATAAACTATCGCGCCTATGCCGAGCTCCTGATCGACGCTGGCATTGCCCTTAGGCCGGGCGAGAAACTGCTTATCCGCCATGAGCCAGGCGGCGTGCTGCTTGCTCGGGACTGTGCCGAGGTGGCCTATGAGCGCGGTGCGGCGCTCGTTGAAACCCAGCTGCATGATCCGCACATCCTTCGGGCGCGAATAAGAGCACAGGCGGAAAAAGGCGATGCCCTTGCAATCCTTCCCTCCTGGCTGCCGGCCTGGCAGGATGCAATGGTGAAGGAATCCTGGGGGTTTTTGGCGCTGAATTCACATGAAGATATGGATTTGATGGCTCGGATTGATCAAAGGGCCCTGATGCTTCATGAGCGGTTTGTGCGGGAGAGGATACAATCTTTTTACGGCGCAATCATAGACGAGGTGATTCCCTGGTGCGTTGCGTCCGTTCCCGGTCCGAGATGGGCCGAGCATGTTCTGGGCAGAGGGAAGAGCACTGCCGATCTCTGGCGCACATTGATTCCCATGCTTCTTTTGGACCGCGATAATCCCGTCCTTGAATGGAGGGAGAAGTCCCGAAATCTCGAAGAGCGATCAAGGCTGCTGGACAGCCTCGAATTCGATTCCCTGCGCTTTGAGGGTGAAGGCACCCGCCTCTCCGTGGGCCTGCTCCCGGAGTCGAAATGGAGGGGGGCTGAGGCAAATAATCGGGGCAATCTATCAAACATTCCCACCGAGGAAATATATACCACGCCTGATAGGATGCGCTGCGAGGGTTTTGTCCGCATTACAAAGGCCGTCGAAGTGCGCGGCACCATTGTTAGGGGCGCAAAATTCACTTTCAAAGACGGCGTTCTAGTTGATTTTGATGCCAAGGAGGGACTAAAAGCTCTCAAATCCTTCGTGGAGACCTATGAGGGGGCGCGCAGGCTCGGCGAAGTGGCGCTAGTGGATGAGGGCTCCGCTATCGCGCAAAGCAAGCTCCATTTCGGTTCGCTCTTATTCGATGAAAACTCCTCCTGCCATATTGCCCTTGGCTCCGGCTATCCTTTCTGCATTGAAGGTGGGAACAAATTGGATACCGAGGAGAAGAAAATTGCTGCCGGGTGCAACGTATCCCTGATCCACCTTGATTTCATGATAGGCTCACCCGGGATGTCGGTGTTCGGCCTGCAGGGGGATGGCAGGGAAACGCCAGTAATTGACAGGGGGCGCTTCATTATATAGTTTGAATATACCCCGCCGCATGAGAGCCCGCTGTCCCTCATTCGCGCTTATTCTAAGCAGCAGCCAGCCCTGGAAGACGGCGGGGAATTCCGACACGCTTAGCCCGTTCAAAACCTAAGGAATTTATCGGCTCCTCCAATCGCGCAGTGAAAATGCCGCGGCTGCTAAGACGAAAGTTGATTCACCTGTGATACAGCCAGCCCACCGGCTGCTCTCACTTTGCGATGCAGGGAGTATTGAGCGAACCGGAATGCCCGGGACAGAGGGGCGCGTATGGAATTCCTTCAGGGCTCTTGCGATTGTGGATCTCCCATGAATCTGCTTTTAGCCTCCGGAAGAATTGATTCCCTTGACCACAGCATCAACATAACCTAGGCTCTCCGAAGATGGCCAGTCTCAGAGAGCAGGTGGATCTGATTAGGGAGGTTTTCTCCTACTCGGAACGTTTTCGCGGGGCCACCTTCGTGATTAAGATTTCGAATCGGATAATAGATCACCCGGATTTTCCCCAGCATGCGGCCGATTTGGCCCTCTTGCACAAGGCCGGTATCAGAATTGTTGTAATTCCGGGCGCCGGGAAAAAAATCGACGAGGTTTTCAGCCGCTATGGTGTTGAGAAGAAGTATATAGGCGCTATCCAGGTTAACGATTCCGAGACGGTGGATCTGGTCAAGATGGCTGCCTTTGACGTAGCTCATCGGGTTATAACAGCTCTTTCGGGCCATGAAATAACTCCCCTAATCGGCGATTGGATTAAGGCCCGATCACGCGGCGTGCACCAAGGAGAGGACTTTGGGAGCAGCGGCATCGTGGACCGAGTTCGCATTGAATCGGTGATGCGGTCTCTTGAGCTTGGGCATTTGCTTATCTTCCCCTGCATCGGGCACAGCGATATAGGCAGGCCCCTCATTCTTTCTTCGAATGAGCTGGCGCAATCCATTGCCGCATCCCTCGGCGCCAAAAAGCTCTTCCTGCTGACAGCAAATCCGGTAATGAAATCACCTGAATGGAAAACGCCCAGCGGGGTGGAAATCTTGGAGGATGGCAGAATTTTCCGCATGCTTCCGGACGCGGCTACAGAGCTTGCCGCCATGAATCCCGAAAAACCTGGGCGAGCCAGTCTTGATATCGCCGCGAAGGCATGTCGGGCTGGGATTGAGCGCTCGCACATACTCAATGGCTGTCAATCCGGAATTCTGCTAAAGGAAATTTTTTCCAATCTGGGAGCCGGAACAATGGTGTTCGCCGATATCTATGAACGGCTTCGCCCTATGAAGAGCTCCGATGTATCCGGCATGCTCGAAATAATGAAGCCCCTTGTCGCCCAGGGCATCCTAGTCAGACGCACCCGGGATGAGCTTGTTGAAAGGCGGAACGACTACTGGGTTTACGCGATGGATGGGATGGTGCACGGCTGCGCTGCCCTCCATATCCACGACGAGCTAAACGCGGAAATCGCCGGGGTGGCGGTGGACCCGCGTTACTCACAACTTGGAATAGGCAGAAAGCTCATCGCGAGGCTCCTTGAAGAGGCGGCAAGAATCGGCATCCGAAAAGTCTTCGCCCTCAGCTCCCGCAGCTCTGATTGGTTTCTTTCTCAAGGATTCCACGAGGTCTCGATATCCAGCCTTCCGGCCAAGCGTCAAAGGGAATACGATGCGGACCGAAAGCCCAAAATACTGATAAGAGAATTCTCTGGTTAATCCCCGGCGCTAATTTTTGAGCGCCTTCCCGAGAAAAAGCCCTTCGCTGTCGGCATCTTTCTGCAATATTCCCATGGTGAACCTCATTTCTGCGCTCCTCGGCCGCCGGCCTCAGCTTTTTTCCGCAGCAGCCCAATTATCGCCCAGATTACGGCTAGACCACCCAGAAGGCTTAAAAAAAGCTTGAGCGGCAGCTTCATCGCGAAGGCCACGGTTGTCACCTCCACCGCCAGCGAGGGAATTTTCCCCAGTGTGCTGGCCGCCGTGAAAGCAAAGGCATTCATACGGCTCGCCGCGGCTGCAGCCGTAACCGCCCCGGAGGGCATGTATGGCAGGAATCGAAACGCGAGCACCAGGAAGAAGGCGCGAGTTGGCGATGCCCTAGATAGCCGGGTCATCTGCCTGTCAAGGGAGGCGGCAAACTTACCCGTGCCGCTTGCGAGTCTGTTTAATCCCTTGCGATAGAGCAGAAATGCCAGCACCGCGCCCAGTGACTCCCCGGCAATCGAAAGCGCTGTTCCCCACCATATGCCGAAGACAGCCACATTGGCCACCGTTATGAAATAACTTGGGAGCACTCCCACAATTGCTATTGCGATTTCCAATAAGAGGCTAAGGGGTATGGCGATAGGGTAATAGCTAGTCAACAGGTCACTTAGCCATGTCTCACTCATAGGCGATTATGTCACGTTTTCTCACCCGTGGCCCAGTTATTCATAACTCCATTTCATCCCGAGCCGCCAAAGTCTCTGAATAATGGAATTGACAATTCGCAATTCTTCCCCTAAGCTGGCTCCTAAACAGTGTGCGGTGACACACAAAAATTTCGGTAACAGAACTCCAGGTAAGCAAAAACACGATGACCGAAACACCCTCAAAAAACACCGTCGGGTGGACAAACACAGACGGAGTTGAGATTCAGCCGGGTAAAGCCCATCCCTTTGGCGCAATTATAGACGGCAGGGGAGTTCAGTTCTCACTGTTCTCAAGACATGCAACATCCGTATCCCTCCTGCTCTTTGACAGCGGAAGAGATTCAGCGCCTGCACACGAAATCAAACTTGATCCTAAGCTCTATCGCACCGGAGATTGTTGGCACGTGCTTGTAAGAGGAATCAAAGAGGGGCAGCTCTATCTCTACCGCGTAGACGGGCCCTATCAGCCGCTTGAAGGTCACCGATTTAATAAGCACAGGGCTCTGATCGACCCCTACGCCAAGGCCCTAACCGGAGATTTCCGATGGGACATCAGCAGCGCATTCGGGTTCATACCCTCTCATCCAAATGCCGACTTATCCTTTTCAACCGAGGAAGATATCTCGAATTTCCCGAAATGCATTGTTGTCGGCGACAGTTTCGACTGGGAAGGCGATAAACCTCTGAATTATCCGCTTCGCCGAACAATAATTTACGAAACCCATGTTGTGGGCCTTAGCGCCCATCCGGATACAGAGCGGAAATTCGGAATAAAAAACCCCGGCACCTTCAGCGCGGTTGCGCAAATGATACCCTACTTGAAGGAATTGGGCATCACCAGCCTCGAATTGCTCCCCGTTGCCGAATTCAATTCATCCAAATATCGGGACAGAATCAACCCCATCAGCGATGAGCCGCTTGAGAACTACTGGGGATATTCAACCATAGCCTTCTTCGCCCCGAAAAGCAGCTATGCCTGCTCCAGCGCCCGCGGTGAGCAGGTAGTCGAATTTAAGCAAATGGTGAAAGAGCTCCACCGCGCCGGCATCGAAATAATCCTAGACATCGTATTTAACCATAGCGGCGAAGGTAACCAAATGGGCCGCACCCTCTCCTTCAAAGGCATAGATAACAAAATCTACTACATGCTTGCCCCAAACCCGCGCTTCTACATGAACTACTCAGGGTGCGGGAATACACTGAACTGCAACCACCCCATTATGCAGGAATTCATATTGGGATGCCTCCACTATTGGGTGCAGGAAATGCATATTGACGGGTTCCGCTTCGATCTTGGGTCCGTTCTGGGGCGCGATTCGGATGGGAGGCTGATGGACAACCCGCCCGTTCTGGAACGTATAGCCCAAGACCCCGTTCTTAGTGACACCAAGATCATTGCCGAAGCCTGGGATGCCGGAGGCGCCTATCAGGTTGGCCAGTTCCCCGGTGGACGATGGGCGGAATGGAACGACAGGTACCGTGATGATGTTCGGAGCTTCTGGCGCGGCGATCCTCACAAAACCAACTCCTTTGCCACTCGCCTGGCTGGCAGCGAGGATCTCTATGCCGGGCGCAAGCCTTATCACAGCATCAACTACATCACCGCCCACGACGGCTTCACCCTTGCCGATCTGGTATCATATGAAGAAAAGCACAACCAGGCAAACGGCGAGGATAACGGCGATGGCAGCAGCCACAACATAAGCAAAAACTGGGGTGTTGAGGGCCCCACAAAAAACCGGAAGATAAGGCGGATCCGCAGCCAAATGATTCACAATTTTCTAGGCACCCTCCTCCTCTCAAGCGGCACGCCAATGCTCCTTGGAGGCGATGAATTCCGCCGCACCCAAAATGGCAACAACAACGCCTACTGCCAAAACAACTCGATCAGCTGGCTCAATTATTCACTAATCGATCACTATCCCGAAACTCACCGCTTTGCGCGATTCCTAATCGACTTCAGAAAGGCCCATCCCGCTCTCCAGCGGCAGGAATTCTTCGAGGGCCGCGATTTTAGCAACAACGCGGTGCCCGACATAGGCTGGTTCTGTGAAAACGGCAGGCCGATGAACTGGAACAGGCCCGAAAACATACTCGGGCTGCGCATAGATGGAAGCCGCAAGGAAATTCACGCCGATGATGATGATGCCGACATCTGCATGTTTTTCAACGCTACAAAAAGGATTATACGCTTTCTCATCCCTCAACCGCACGAGGGACAAACCTGGGGCCGCGTGATAGATACCGCCCAGCCCAGCCCGAGAGACATACTCGAACCTGGGAAGGAGCAGCTAATTGGCAATGCCGCCCACTATCGTCTTCGGGCCTATTCCATGGTGGTGTTAATAGGTATCCGCGCCCCGCACCCTAACGAGCAACATCCTCAAAGAGAACACGAATCTCGCCGGCGTTGTTTGTAGCATCGAAGCCCGCACGCCTTAGCTCGTCCATGCTCAAGGACAGCCAATGCCCAAAGGAGCCCCTTGTTCTTCCGTTCGGATCCATTGACGCCGCGTTTCCGTAGCCCTGCAAATTCGCTGATTGCATCAGAATCTCCGCGGCCCCCCACGCATCCAAGGCAACAGGATCCCGTCCGGCCGCAATTATTCCGGCTAAATCCGCATCCGCATAAGAAGTTGAAGGGCCATTCTTCGGCTTTGCATTCACCCAAATGGCATCAAGGACATTTAAATCGGGCACACGGGTTTGCGCCATTTGCGTGCCCATCCCCCCTGTTCCCACCTTCCTATGTGCATTGTGCTTTGTAAGCCTATTGGAAACCACGCCCATATAGTGCTTTACCGCACCTGTTGCCCCATAGATGAAATGGGTCTTAAGCACCGGCACGTTGATTATTTTCAGCCGCTCCGAATCGTATTCACCCTCATCCCATATGCCTCTGGCAAAACTCACCTTCGTTCCATACGCCGTTTCAAATTTGGGATAGCTAACAACAATGCCGGTTCTGCTGGAGGGCCTATCGGCCACAATATAGCCATCTCGATCGTCCCCATCCGAGTACTCCTCCACCCTTTTCAGCGTGATGGCGTCCCAAAGATATGTCGATACTCGATACTTGCCTGAAAATTCGCGCGCAACATCCAGATAGGACTGGGAGCTGTTCACAGCGTTGTTTTTCTCCCAATCAAGGCTGCCCCCATTCCCGCCTGAACCATATTGAGCCTGGCCGTTATCCGCAATGACTATCTCACCCTCAAAGCCATCTGGGTGCGCAGTTATACTCTTCACAATGGCCGCCACCAAGTCGCTGTTCGTCCCGCCTCTGGAATCCCACTGAGAATTCACCTTGATAATTGCCACATCGTCTTTGGCAACAATCCCGGGCGTTCCGCCTCGGGCATAAAAATTCAGACCATCTCCCTCCATCAGCTCGATAAGTCGGGTGAAGCCCGCTTCGGCATCTGTTCCGGCCCGGCTGGCGTATACGGTGGAATCCCTCAAACCAGCTACCTCTCGCCCCTCGATCACCAGGGGAAGGGGAGTTCCCTCCACCGATAATCCCACTTCGAGTCTGGAGGGCGAGCTGACATTGCCCAGGCCATTCTCCGAAAAGGCAGAAAACATAACTCCCACAGCCATAAGGATGCAGATGAGCAAGAGAAAACGCCTAACGGAGCGGCTAACGCCAGCTAGGGGAACGAAAACCGTACTGAGCCAAAGAGCAGCATTGGCCGAGGCCATCCGCTGACAGGGATAAACTGCCCTGGATGGTTTTGGTCCGCTCCTTATAAAAAACCAAAGCAGACTGGCAAGACCTATGAGTAAGAATCCAAATCGCGAATTCCAAAGCTTGGAACCCGGCAAACCCGAAATTTTCCCATTCATAGTTTTATTATATACCATTTATATATCTTTCCCCCACTGAAATTCGGTATAAAATTGGAATTCCATGCTGAAAAATATTACCCTGTACATCAAGGAATTCATCCGCGCGGCCCGAGTGTTTTCCCTAAGTCTGGCCATCGGCTCCACCAGCATCGGAATAATCGCCTCCTGGCAGGATGGCTCACTGGCTGCGCTCGAAACACCCAGGGCGATTTTACTTATTGCGCTTATCACCATGGCCGGGATTGCAATTCAATTGGGCGCAAATTTAATCAACGACTACTTTGAAGGATCGTTCAAATACGCAAGCCCCATAGCTCCCGCAACAGCTGCAGTGCGATTTTTAAGCAGGGACAGAACCCTCTTCGATGTTTTCATATTCCTATCAGGCGTTACCTCGCTCGGTTTCGCCGGATTAATCGGGCTCTATTTGGCATACATCAGCTCGTGGCCGATGCTCCTAATCGGCCTGCTGGGCTTAGTGGGCTCCTACGGTTACACAGGAGAGCCCATCGTTTACAAGAACAAGGGTCTCGGGGCGGCCCTCTCCTTCATATTGATGGGGCCGCTGATGAATCTGGGAGCATACTATCCAATTGCCAAAACCCTCAGCTGGAATCCGGTGATATTGGGCCTGCCTCTGTCCCTGCTAATCCCCGCCCTGATGATTAGCAACGAGATGAGAGATTACAAAGACACTGGAACGCTGACTGGCAGGATTGGATGCAGATGGGCGCTCTTTCTCTACGACTCCCTGCTATCCTGCAGTTTGATTGCTGCAGCTGCCTTCGCGGTACTGGGATTCTACCCTCCGCAAAGTCTCCTTGCCTTATTATTGCTGCCCATCGCCCTCAAGGCCCGAGGCAGGGTGGCTCGGCATGAGGCCTCCGGAATCCGCTTAACCAATCTGCTGCACCAGTGCCTGTTCATGACGCTCATCATCGCATTTGCCCTAGCCAAGCTGCAGCTCACCGTCATCGTCGACACCAAAAGGCGTCTTGCAGGAAGGGCAGTTGAAATTCCCCGGCTTTTCCGCCTCCAGCTTTTCACAGCAAACAGGGCAGACGAGTGTAACCGGGAAAATGTCAGCCGGGGTGGATTCAATATTCACACTGCGCAGCGCTTCCTCTCGTGTGCTGCAGAAATGGAAGAAGGAAGCAAAGCCGAGAAGCTTGAAAACTTCAAAAATTTTCTTGGGTATTCCGAAGATAATCAGCGCGCCCCCCCTCTTCCTAACCGCCCTCAGCAGAGCCGCAAAGGCTCCGATTCCCGCGCTAGTCATGTAGGTGGCCGCGGCTGCGTCAATAACAATGTTTACGTAACCGCCGTCTATAATCTTCGAAATTTGAATTCTGAAGAAGTCCGCATTGTAGGTGTCAATTACGCCGCTCAGATGAATTATCAGCGTATCTTCCACGCCAACTTCCTCTGGAGTTAGCTTAAAATCCGGATGCTCGCCAAGGGTGAAGGTTTTATTCTCGGTTTCCATCATCAACTCCTTGCATAGGTTGTATGAATAAACCGGCAAGCTTCGTGCCAAGGGGGTTATTATATATAAGATAAACAATTAGCCTTTTCTGCAGTTGTCGGAAGGCTCCGAATAGGAATGATTATTACATAGGCCGAGGAACATCACCGAAGGCTAAGTATTTATTCACAAAATAATTAAAAGGCGAATGCGCTGAAAAGCGCTATGCAAAACGAATAGCGCTGGC
>Ga0056121_1000355_pt1 | contig 11891 bp, 14 predicted proteins | sample WorMetHEROISLAND_FD_83872 | JGI IMG/M metagenome (GOLD analysis project Ga0056121, IMG submission 83872) | Marine gutless worms symbiont microbial communities from Max Planck institute for Marine Microbiology, Germany - Olavius sp. 1 HERON ISLAND ...
ACCGTTCAGCCCCCACCCCGTCATTCCGGCTGGGACGCCGGAATCTAGGTGCCAGGGATGGCGAAAGCAGTGGGGGGCTGAACGATTGCGCGCTGTTTTGGCTAGCTATGTATATAGATCCCTTAAATTTCAAGTGATGAAGTCTGCCGGCCCCTTCTGCGTCATTCCGGCAGGGAGTGCCGGAATTCCAAGTACCATGGATAGGGGCCAGGGATGGCAAAAACAGTGGGGGTTCGAATCATCAGGTCGCACAATCACGCCACTTTGAATTTAACCACTACCCCCGTGGAGGAGAACCGTGAGTCTGCATACTCTACTCGTCTCGACTCTGCCGCTGGTCGGTCTGGGTATCCTGTGGTCTCTGGGGTCGGGTCCCAAGGCCCAGGCGATTGCCGCCGAGGAGGGTCGACAGGTCGATGAAAGGCCCGCCGAGCGCGAACGTTGGCAAAGGCCCGCCGAGCGCGAACGTTGGCAAAGACCCGCCGCGGAGGAGATCAAGCGTCGGCTCACGCCGCTGCAGTACACCATAACCCAGGAGGCAGGCACCGAGCCGCCCTTCCGCAACCCGTACTGGGACAACCGTCAGGATGGTCTCTATGTGGACATGGTCTCCGGCGAACCCCTGTTCAGCTCGCGGGAGAAGTTCGAGTCGGGTACTGGCTGGCCCAGCTTTCATTCGCCCCTGAATCCGGACCTGATCGTCGAGCGGGAGGATCGCAGGCTGGGGATGACGCGCACGGAGGTCCGTTCCCGCCTCGGGGGGTCGCACCTGGGGCATGTCTTCGACGATGGCCCTACGCCGACCGGTTTGCGTTACTGCATCAATTCGGCCGCCCTGCGCTTTATCCCCCTCGCGGATCTGGAGAAGGAAGGCTATGGCGACTACATCGCCCTGTTTGAAGACGAAGAGTAAATCAATCGAGTCTGACCCCATTGATTCCGTAAGACACCATCCGACGGATATCGGCCTCCACCGCAAATCCCGGCTCCTGTCCATCGCCTTCGATAATGGAGCGGCCTTCAAGCTGCCCTACGAGTATCTGCGGGTCTTCTCCAAGGCAGCGGAGGTGCGGACCATGGGACGGCCGGTTACCGGCAAGGAAGCGGTGGATATCAAGCATATCGAGCCCCAGGGGCAGTATGGGGTGCGGATCCTCTTCGACGATGGTCACGACACCGGCATCTATTCCTGGGACACCCTCTACGCCTTGGGTGCGAACCGTGAACGGAACTGGGCGGCCTATATGAAGGAGCTGGAGCGGATCGGATACCAACGGCAGGAACCGCGGCAGGAAGAAAAACGGATCAAGCTCCTTTACTTCAGCTGGTTGGCCCAGAAGCTGCGCAAGGAGACCGAGGAACTCGTGGCTCCGCCGAGCGTAGTGGACGTGGACACCCTTCTGGCCTGGCTCGGCCGCCGTAAGCTGGGAGCGGTCCCTCTATTCGACCGGGAGCGGGTCCGAGTTACCCTGAACAAGCAGTTCGCCGAGGGTTTCTCCCGGCTTCATGACGGGGACGAGGTGGGAATTATACCTACCTCACCGACCGCTCCGGCTACCCCGGATCTGGTGTGAAAATCAATGGGGTCAGACTCGATTTATTTACATTGAATCACGTACTCTAGTACCCCATTTCACCTTATTTTTCGCTCTCAGAGCCCCCAACGCGCCAAGGCGGTGTTACAGCGCTTGGCAATAGCGTGAGCTATTCCCGGCGCGCGGTACCTTGCCGTGACGCGTTTGGGAGGCTCTGAGAGCGAAAAATAAGGTGAAATGGGGTACTAGGATACCCTGGAATGACGAAGCGCGAGAAACTCAGCACAACATCATAAATCAATTGAGTTTAACCCCATTGATTCGTCACCCGCCTGTCATATCCTGCTGATATTGTTCCTTTCTTATTCCCTGCAAGGCGTACGGTATTTCGCAGATGCCTGCGCATTTCCGGTGACTGTAAGCACCCCGTCGCTCATAGCGACCGTTATATGAACCGCCCTTTCGGCCTTCGACCTTCGGGGAGGAATCGATGTCGCTAACCATTGCTCAAGATAACAAGACCGCTACCTCATCCAACTGGCCCCAGTGGTTGATGATCGCCGCCCTGGTCTATTTGTTGCTCGTGGCCGTGGCAACCATCGGCAGCGGCTTCAAGGCCGCCGCCGAGGATCAGGCGAAGGAACTCTTCGCGTTTGCCAGCAATCCCATCACGGCCGTGGTCATCGGTACCGTCGCCACAGCCCTCATTCAATCGTCCAGCACCGTCACCTCCATCATCGTAGGCCTGGTCGCGGGCGGTTTACCGGTCTCCATCGCCATCCCTATGGTGATGGGCGCTAATATGGGGACCACCATCACCAACACCATCGTCAGCTTGGGGCATGTGCGCTAAGGAGATGAGTTCCGACGTGCCTTTGCCGCCGCGACCGTGCACAATTTCTTCAATCTGTTCAGCGTGGTGGTCTTTCTACCCTTGGAGATCATGTTCGGGTTCCTGGAGAAGACCGGCGAATATCTGGCGGGCCTCATGCTGGGCGGGGATTCGATGTCGATGAAGGGATTCAATTTCATCAAGCCCTTGGTGAAACCACCGGTCGAGATGCTGCAGAATGCCTTCTCGGGTATCGGGCTGTCCGAGACGATCGCCGGGATTGTGCTGATCGTACTCGGGATCGCAATGATCTTCTTCGTCATCACCTACATCGGTAAGCTGTTCAGGGTCCTGATGGTCGGACGCGCCAAGGAGATCCTGCACGGTGCGGTCGGGCGCGGTCCCCTCTCCGGGATCTTTTCCGGCACCGCCATTACCGTGTTGGTGCAGTCCTCGTCCACCACCACCAGCCTCGTGGTGCCCCTGGCGGGCAGCGGTGTCTTCAGCCTGAAGCAGGTCTATCCCTTTACCCTCGGTGCCAATATCGGAACCTGTATCACGGCCCTGCTTGCGGCCACCGCCATATCTGGCGCCAATGCCGTGTTCGCACTCCAGGTCGCCTTGGTTCACCTGCCCTACAACATGCTTGGCGTGATCGTCATCTATGGCCTGCCCTTCCTGCGGGTCATTCCCATGCATGCGGCCGAAGGACTGGCTGCCCTGGCGGTACGGCGGAAGCTCTATGTGGCCCTGTACGTCGGTCTGGTGTTCTTCCTGGTACCGGCGGTCTTGATCTGGGTCAGTCAATCCGTGGGTTGGTGAATAAGCAAAGAGGATGTTGAGATGAACGCAATCGTCAGCCGTAAGCAATTACTCGAAGAGAAGATTTGCGAGCTGGAAACCACCTTGAGTGCCTTGAAAGCCCAGCTGAAGCGAGAGCCCGAGAACGAGCAGCACGCGGCCATCGACAAGCTGGAGGAATACCTGGACGAGCTCGACAACAAGCACACCAGTCTGCAGGATTTCTGGAGGATCCTGCGCGACGAGATCGTATCCCTGTTTTCCGGCAACTCCTCACCCGCTAAGGAGGACTGACATGCTGCGCCTGCTGCAACAACTGCCCTGGTGGATCACCCTGGTCCTGGCCCATACCGCATCGGCCGGAGAGCAGAAACCCATCGAACTGAGCGAAGTGCCGGAGGTAATCCGTGCTATCGTCCAGGACAAGCTGCCGGACACCAGGCTGGTCAGCGCCAACACCGAAACCGAGCTGGACGGGGGGTATCTGTATGAAATTCAGGGTCTGCTCCCGGACGGGCGCAAGGTCGAATTCGATATCTATCCGGATCACAGGATCCAGGAGATCGAAATCGAGTTTACACGCGACATGGTCCCCGGTGCCGTCCTCAAGGCAATCGGGCGCAAGCTGCCCGGCTTCGAACCCGACTTCGTCGAAGCGAGCCATTCGCGCAGCCTGAAGGTGGTCCGCTACGAGTTCGTCGGCAAACTGGGAGACAAAGAGCTGGATATCGACGTCTCCGCGGACGGTCGCACCATCGAAGTCGCCGACCGCTAGTACCCTGTTTTACCTTGATTTTCCGTAGGGAACGCCCTCCGTGGCGTTCCGGGATTTGATGCAGATTTTTCGGAACGGCACGGAGGCCGTTCCCTACGGGAGGTTTCATTGCTCGTTCCCACGCTCCAGCGGCCAGGCTTGGTGACGCTGGAGCATCAAGACCTGCTCCCACGCTGGAGCGTGGGAGCCAGATGACAATCATGCTTTTATAATCAATGAGTTAGTTTTTGGACAGCCTCTTAACCTCCGTTCTTTTGGAGTACGACGGCAATTTTACCTCGGCACTGACAGAAAGTTGCGGGACCTAGCGTAACCGAGGTACTGCCAATTGGCGTTGTCCGGGGGCTTCGACTACCAGTCGGGGGGTATTTATATTGCACCGATCGCACGCAGTAATGGTAAGACTTGAGCCGCAATTACAATCCCCAGCATCCATTTCACCACGGATAGCTCTCGCTTGATCTCGACAATATTGGCTTTAGTAGCTAAATTTTCCGCGGACAGTGCTTCTGCTGCCTGTCTGGCGTCGTCGTCCGGTACTCCGGCCTTACGGAAGGCGCTGTATACTTCTGAGATCCTCGTCGTCATTTTCGTTCCTGCCTTAAGTGAGGGACAAATCAAGCGCCGCCTGCTCGTGATCGCGTGTGAGATTTGGAGTGCGGCGGCAATTTTACCTCGGTATTGACAGAAATCTGCGGGATCTGACGTAACCGGGTACCTCCAGGTCGTACCGACCCGTCGCCGCTTTGGATGTGGGCTATCCCGGTTACCACCCATCCCAAACACAGACACTGCGGGCAAGGAAAAGCGCCGCCGCATTCCATATTCTATTCCGGTAGGGTCCGCTGTGCAGACCGGATTGCCGGCTGTCGGCTAAGGGCCAGTCGGGGTAGATGGTTCAAGGGGACGTTCGAGTCCTAACTACAGGCCGTCTATGTGTTCAAACAGATCTGCATTGACCTGCTGCCAGAGGGGATCGAGGATGAATTCAATGCCCTCGCGACGGACGAGTTTGGCAGCGGGCACAAAGCGCTGTCACCTGAAACCAGGATGATGGTATCGACCTGTTGCTTCAGCGTCAGTGTGGTGATATCCAGGCCGGTACGGATGTCCACGCCTTTTTGCCGTAAACCGTATTTGACGGATTTGCCGTCGAGGGAGTGCCAAAGGTCCCTCAGCGCCGTCAGGTCTCGTGCCTGAACTGGTGTCAGCTGCAGGCTGACCGGGGCCTCTTGATCGTCCTCACCGGGAGCGATCAGCTGATCCAGGGCCTTGATGTACTCCCGTGTACGCAGGAGTTTTTTGGTCAAAGAGGGTCCGCAGCCCCTTTGCGCCTCTTCGACTTCGGGATCGGAGTGATAAACTCCGCGCACCGGCGAGATGCGATGATCTTGCCGGTGGGCTGGCCGGCGGTGTCCAGCTCCCAGTGCCGGGAGGGGTAGGCGTAGGGCGGGTTGAGGATCAGTTGCTCGAAAAACGGATCGTCCACGGTAGCGCGCTCAGCGTACCTGTGCCAGTAACCCTTGCAGCGTCCCCTCCGCCTGTCCCAGGTAGCCTGTGCCGAACAGGTTCAGGTGGTTGCGGTAGGCCCGGTTGATGCAGCCCCCGCCGACCGCACGCGAGGTGTTCGGATCGACCTGCCCTCCGCCGGCATCACTGATCGCCGTAGCGATGGCTGACCAGTCAGTCATGGTCAGTCGACCAGCCGACGCAGCAGGGGGCTCGAGCGGGGGAAATGGGCGCGCAGAAACGCCATTTGATCCACCAGCACATTGCGGCCCATAAGAAAGATATACTCGGCATAGTTGGGGGTGAAGGGTACGGCCAGCAGCTCCATCCCGGCGGCTTCCGGGGTGCGGCCGGCCTTATGGTTGTTGCAGCGCACGCAGGCTGTCACCAGGTTGTTCCATTGATCCTCCCCGCCCTGACTGATAGGACGCACATGGTCCTTTGACAGCTGGCGAGTGGGGAAGCGGCTGCCGCAATACAGGCAGAGGTAATCGTCGCGTTGAAACAGGGTCCGATTGGACAAGGGGAGCACATAGCCGTCCTTCAGCTTGTTCAGCGCGTGATGCATGCCGTGGGTGGCGATGATGGAGTTGATCTCCAGGGTGCTGCGGCGCTTAGTGGCGACATTGATCCCGCCGTGGAGGAGAAACAGGCGGTTGCCGCACCCGTAGGCGACTTGGTCGAGGGAATAGAGCCTGGCGGCCGAGCGGTAGTCTACCCACTCCAAGGGCATTCCGGACAAGTCCGTTCGCAGTACCTGTTGGCTCGAGTGCAACATCGAAGTGGTTGCCTGGATCGTCCTTCCGGCCACAAGATCGATTGGGGCTATGTCGTTCGCCGGTCCGGACGGCAGGCCTGAATGTCTCACACCGACCTGTCCGGAGGGTCCGGTCTCGCAAACACGGGCAAGAGGGCTCGGTTGCCGAAGCCGATATCCTCCCAACCGGTTTGGAACGGTCGCCATGATACCTATTTCCGAACGACCCCACCACGGGCGACTCCGACTCCGCAGGACCACCGGATTGCTTTAGAGTGTGCCGGCTTAACCGGCGCGGCTGAATCAATCTCCGGTGACGGGGGATAGCAGACGTTTTTAGCTGTGCCGATGGGCAATTATTCACAGCGAGGCGGAATCTGCCGAGCCGGCATACAAAGTTGTGCCGCCATCCTTGTAAGAAATTTCTGAGATGACGATATCCTATTGTTTTTATTTATAAATATAGGGTTTAAAAATTCCGGTCAAATCAACGTGAACCTCAGTGTTTATAAGGCCTTGGGACCTGAATTAAGGGAGATTTCCACAAAGTTATCCACAGATTTTGTGTACATCGGACTTAAGTTCAAAGCGGACATGAGGTTAGCAGCGTTCGAGGGGAAATTTGTTTTATAGATAGGCTTAACTTGCGCTATGCCTGCCGATACACCGATCATTCTGCGCGTTGCCGTGGACGCGCCCGTCCCTATGGTGTTCGATTACCTGCCGGCCGTCGGTCGGGCCGGGAACCCCCCGGCACCCGGCATGCGGGTGTTGGTGCCCTTTGGGCGCAGCCGACGCCTGGGTATGATCGTAGAGATGGCGGCGCGGACCGAACAGGACCCGGACCGGCTCAAGCCAGTGGATTCCCTGCTCGACCCGGCCCCGCTGCTTGGTGTCGCGGATCTCGCTTTCGTTTTGTGGGCGGCCGGGTACTATCATCACGCCCCTGGGGAGGCCCTGTTCAGCGCCTTACCGGCCCGTCTGCGCCGACCCTTGTCACCACCGTTGGAAAGTGGAACGCCTGGCTGGTGTCTCACACCTGAAGGGCGCGCCGGGGTTGTCGGCCTGACGCGGGCGCCCAAGCAGGCGCTGGTGGCACGCTTACTCGCGACGAGCGACACAGGGCTCGGCAGCGCCGAGCTCAAGCGGCGTCTCGGCGACTGCCACGGCGCCCTGCGCGCGCTGGCCGCCCGTGGCTGGATCGGGCCTTGCCGGATTGCATCCGTGCCACAGGTCGAGGGGCGGGCATCGGCCAGCGGACCCGCGCTCAATCCCCATCAACGCCAGGCCGTGGATTCGATCCGGGGCGTGCTCGGGGGCTTTCGCGCCTTCCTGCTGGAGGGGGTTACCGGCAGCGGCAAGACCGAGGTCTATATCCGGTTGTTGCAAGAGCTGCTCGCGGCCGGGAGACAGGCCTTACTGTTGGTGCCGGAGATCGGTCTGACGCCGCAGCTGTCGCAACGCCTCACCGAGCGACTCGATGCCCCGATGGTCACACTGCACTCGGCCTTGAGCGCCGGCGAACGGGAACGGGCCTGGCGGTGCGCCGCCGCCGGTGAGGCCGCACTGGTGCTGGGGACCCGCTCGGCGGTCTTCGTGCCCCTGCCGCGCTTGGGGCTGATCCTGGTGGACGAGGAGCACGATCTCTCCTTCAAGCAGCAGGACGGGTTCCGTTATTCGGCGCGGGACCTGGCCGTGCGTCGCGCCCAGCAGAGCCGCTGCCCGGTAGTCTTGGGCTCTGCCACGCCGTCCCTGGAGACGCTGCACAATGCCCACAGCGGACGTTACACCCGGCTCGAGCTCCCGCGCCGGGCCGGAGATGCGTTGCCACCGGCGTTCCTGACCTTGGACATCCGCGCCCAACCCCTGCGCGCGGGTCTGTCGCCGGTGCTGCTGCGCCTGATGCACGAGGAGCTGGAACAGGGGAATCAGGTCCTGCTGTTCCTCAACCGGCGCGGCTTCGCCCCCGTGCTGACCTGTCACACGTGTGGGTGGGTCGGCGAGTGCTCCCGGTGCGATGCCAGGCTCACCCTGCACCTCGCCGCCGGGCGCCTCTGGTGCCACCATTGCGGATGGGCGCGTGCCCTGCCTGGGGCCTGCCCCGGCTGCAAGGGGACCGACCTACGTCCCTTGGGGCGGGGGACCGAGCGCTTGGAGGCCGAGCTGCGGGACCTCTTTCCCGGCACGCCCCTGGCGCGGATCGACCGCGACAGTACGCGCCGCAAGGGTGAGCTGGAACGCCTGCTCGGGGCGGCCCAGCGCGGGGAGATCCCCCTGCTGTTGGGCACCCAGATGCTGGCCAAGGGGCACCACTTCCCTGGCGTTACCCTGGTGGGGATCCTGGAGCTGGACCAGGGGCTCTACGGGGCCGACTTCCGCGCCCCGGAACGGATGGCCCAGCTGGTGATCCAGGTGGCGGGGCGGGCCGGTCGGGTCCGACGTCCGGGTCGGGTCGTCCTGCAAACCAGGCACCCGGATCATCCCCTGTTGCTGAGCCTGCAACGCCAGGGCTACCCGGCCTTTGCCGCCGCCGCCCTCGAAGAACGCCGGCAGGCCGCATTGCCCCCCTTTTCCCATCAGGCCCTGATGCGCGCCGAGTCACGGGATGCGCAAGCGGCCTTGAAATTTCTGGAGCGGGCCGCAAGCGAGGCGACCGCTATCGCTGCCAAGGGGGTGGCAGTTTGGGGTCCTGTCCCAGCACCTATGGAACGGCGTGGTGGCCGCTACCATGCCCATCTGCTGGCGCAATCGGATCTGAGGTCGGACCTGCAGGTGTTCCTGACCGCCTGGCTGGCCAAGGTGCGGGCCTTGAAAGACGGCTCGAGAGTGCGCTGGTCCCTGGACACGGACCCCCAGGATATGCTTTGAATCGGTAGTTACGATCAGGATTTGCGCGACACTTCTAAGAGACTGTCTAAGAATTAACTTATTGATTTTGCTTGTTCCCACGCTCCAGCGTGGGAACACCACTTTGGCCGCTCCAGCGGCCAGGCTTGGTGACGCTGGAGCGTCAAGACCTGCTCCCACGCCGGAGCGTGGGAGCCAGATGAGATGCTTTGAACCAGCAGGGTGGGTGCTTATGCGGCCCGTCGCCGGCCTCCTGACTGAATGATTACCGGCGATGGCCTTCTGGATAGCGGTTACGGTACAGTAGGGGCAGACGAAATCTTTTGGGGAAACATCCGCTCCAAGCAGTGTTAAGCCTCATGGAGCCCGTGGATACGACCACAAAACGAACCTCAAAAATTGGTTATACGGAACATGGCTACCATCAAATTCAGGGTAGAGATTAATCGGGGGCGAATAGGGGTTCCCCTTCGCAAGGCTTCGCTCGTCTATGAAAAATTGCACAAGTTTCTTACGTCTGCAATTAAAGATCTTGCTATTGAAATCGATGGCGACCAATGGATTGCCAAGGAGTTTGGTAATGGCTCGCTTGTATATACGATAGAGAACGAGGCGCCGGTAGGAGACCGACAAAAAAGAACTTTTGATATGGAGTTTGCTAGGCTGATTTATTTGGATGCGGAAAAAGAGAAGGTCAATGGGAAATTCTCTAAGGGAACGGTACTCGATTATTCTAAAATCGGAGAAGTGATCGATCCTGATGAGCTCATCAGATTCGGCTTTTTCAACAAGAAAGAAGAGATTGATTCTTGGAAGGAGCTAACTAAACATAAGTGTAGTGGCCTTGCTTCGGCACTGACCGTGCGACGGGAGTATGTAGGTGCCGTATTTGGTCAAATACATGCTTTAAATAAGACTAATTCTTATGTCACGCTGCAGCAGGCGGATACCGGCGACCTTGTAAAATGTTTCTACCAGGACTCCATGTATGGAAATGTTGTCAAGGCACTTGAAGACAAGGATGCTTATGTGCATTTTGGTGGACTTGTGGGTGCTAACCTGATTACCGGCAAGGTGGAAAACGTTCGCGCTGAAATGTTGAGAACCATGAGGAAATTTTCCGGGGAACAGATGCGCGGCTTCTTAGGGTCGGTGCCAAACCTCACTAGCGGTTTTTCCACCGATGAGTTCGTGGGGCAATTCAGGGACGACTAAGGCCCATCATGTCGAACGTGTACTTGGATACATGCTGTTTTATCGATCTCGTTGCGCATGGTGCCGGCGTTAGTACAGGCGAACAAAGGGAGGAGGACGTTTGGTTTACAAACAGATTATTGCTCGCTTCAAGGAACAGAGATGTGCGGGTCCACACGTCCTTATTGACGTTGGCAGAGTGTACGCATATAAGAGACGAAAATGGGATCAGAATTATTACCGATGAAGTAAAGGACCACATAGAAGTCCTGCTCTCTCCAGAGCGTGGTGTTATGCCGATAGAGCCCTCGATTTTCGTTATAGACAAAGCGAGAGAACTGGCTTGGCAACACGGAATATTCTTAAAGGGTATTGATGCGCTGCACGTTGCGAGCGCCGTGTTTACCGGTTGCCGGAGTTTCTAACCAGCGATAAACGCATAAAAGCGGAGGAGAGAAAGGCGTTAGCGGAAAAACTAGGTTTGAGACTTTGCTCGCCCCGGGAAACCAGCTTACTTCCGGACCGTTACCGCTAGGATGTTCTTTTTAATGATAAAGCTGGTAGATCATATAATTGCCTAATTTTTCGGCCCTTTGGTAACCCATGAAACAACAGGTCAAGGATCTCTTCGCCGGCGCCTTGGCGCGGCTCGCTGCCGATGGCCTCCTGCCGGGAGACGGACTCCCGGATGTCCAGGTGGAGCGCACCCGCGATGGGCGCCACGGTGATTTCTCTTCCAATGCGGCGTTGGTCCTGGCCAAGCGGGCCCGCACCAGGCCGCGGGATCTGGCCGCACACTTGGTAGCGGCGTTGCCTCCGTCCCCCTTGGTCGAGCGGATGGAGATTGCCGGCCCCGGTTTCATCAATGTCTTCCTCGCCCCCGCCGCCTACCAGGCTCTGGTCCCCGAGATCCTGGCGACCGGCCCGGCCTACGGGCGCAGCGATATCGGCGCCGGCCAGCGGGTCCAGGTGGAGTTCGTCTCCGCCAACCCCACCGGGCCCCTGCATGTGGGCCATGGCCGTGGTGCCGCCTACGGGGCGGTAGTGGCGGATCTGCTGGCGGCCGTGGGTTTCCAGGTCCACCGCGAGTATTATGTCAACGACGCTGGCCGCCAGATGGATATCCTGGCGACCTCCGTGTGGCTGCGCTATCTGGAGCTGTGCGGGGAAGATCTCCCCTTCCCGAGCAACGGCTACCAGGGCGACTATGTTTGGGACATCGCGGCCGCTCTGCATCGGGAACACGGGGACGATTACCGCTGTGCCGGCGCCGAGCTCGGTGTCGGTTTGCCTCCCGACGAGCCGGCCGGGGGCGACAAGGAGGTCCACATCGATGCCGTGATCGCGCGCGCGCGCCGCTTACTGGGAGACGAGCGTTACCGGCTGGTGCTCGACCGGGGACTCGAGCATATCCTGGACGACATCCGCGATGATCTGTCCCGGTTCGGGGTGGACTACGACCAGTGGTTCTCCGAGCGTTCCCTGGCCGAGCGCGGTGCCATCGAGCGGGCCATCGAACGGCTGCGCGCAGCCGGGTGTCTTTACGAACGGGATGGCGCGCTCTGGTTCCGCTCCAGTGATTTCGGGGACGAGAAGGACCGGGTGCTGGTACGCGACAACGGCCGGACGACCTATTTCGCG
>Ga0056121_1000356_pt1 | contig 11852 bp, 12 predicted proteins | sample WorMetHEROISLAND_FD_83872 | JGI IMG/M metagenome (GOLD analysis project Ga0056121, IMG submission 83872) | Marine gutless worms symbiont microbial communities from Max Planck institute for Marine Microbiology, Germany - Olavius sp. 1 HERON ISLAND ...
AAACTCAAAGAGTCCAAGCGTATCGCCATGCGCAGCGACAAAACCGATGAAAGCTTCGAGGCCATGATCTATGCCTGCGCCGCAGTCATCAACTCACGATGAATCTCAACAGACCCTAGGTCGAACAACCATACCATTTTAAATTCAACCATTACCTGCCGACGATGCTACCAACACATCCTGTCCTGCGGATCCGGCCCCATGATCTCGATGGCTCGATCCGCCGTGGCGTCGCCGCTCGACTGGGAATCAACACCTCGCGATACTTGTTCTCGGTATGCCGAACCGAGATCACCGACTACCATTTAATGCTCATGCGGACCCAGTGTCCTGCTCGGACGCCGCTGGCAAAGAGCATGGCGTTGCGGCTGATGGCGTGATTGCCATATTTTCTAGGTGCTAGGGCGTGTTGACATTCAACCCATAGGGTGGGCAAAGCGAAGCCTGTTCCCCCGTAAGGGAGAGAAAAGGAGTAAACCCTGACCTCCAGGCTTGTCTCTTAATGGTACAGGATTTCCAGGATTAACAGGTTGTTATAATTGATTATTCAGAAAAATAATCCTGTTAATCCTGTTAATCTTGACCTATTAGCGGTTGGCATTATGATTATGTCAACAGCCCCTAGTACCTCATTTCCACTTATATTGCAGTTCTAATCGCTTACCAGCTGCCGGCAATGGAGAGAAACTACGAATCACACGAATCCACGCGAAAACCGGTTCGCGCCGATTTGCGTGATTCGTAGTTTTTTCCGCCCCTAGCGCGTCCGACCACCGCAAACTGCACGTCTGATTGCGAAGTCTACATCTTGCCACACTTGTCCGAACAGCTACGACCACAGCCTTGTGAGTCCTCGATCCGGCGGCCGTCCGGGTCCACCCGTTCGAGCCAGCGTTGGAAGACGACCCAGCCGGCGCAGAGCGCCGCCAATCCGAGGCTGGCCCAGAGGTATTCCCACATGGTTCAGGCCGCGCTGAACAGACCGGCGAAGCCCATGAAGGCCATGGACAGGACGCCGGCGATGATGAGATTGATGGCGGTGCCGCGCATCAGTCTCGGGACCGGGGCCGTCTCGGACTCCTCGCGCAACCCCGCCATGAGTACCAGGGCCAGGGTGAAGCCCAGCCCGGCCCCCAGGGCGTAGAGCATGCCTTGGGCTAGCCCGTAGCCCTTGTTGGTGGAGAAGATGGCCAGTCCCAGAATGGCGCAGTTGGTAGTGATGAGCGGCAGGAAGATCCCCAGGGCCTTGAACAGGGCAGGGCTGAGCTTTTTGATCAGCATCTCGATGAACTGCACGGTGCTGGCGATCACTACGATGAAGCTGATCAGCCGCAGATAGGGGGCGTGGACTAGCACATAATTGTTGAGGAACCAGGCGCATAGGGCGGTGATCAACATGACAAAGATGGTTGCCAGCCCGAGCCGGAACGAGGTCTCTAACCGCCCGGAGACGCCGAGGAAGGGACAGAGCCCGAGGAAATAGGCGAGGACGAAATTGTTGATCAGCAGGGCGCTGACGAAGATCCAGATCAATTCATTCATAAGTAGTGGTTAAATTTGAAGTGGCATGGTTGTGTAACCTTAGTGATTCAAACCCCCACTGTTTTTGTCATCCCTGGCACTGGATTCCGGCACTCCCTGCCGGAATGACGCGGTAGGAGCTGAATGAACCGGGCGACTGCCGATTTTACTCCCGGATTGCAACAGTGGAGAAAGAGAACCAAGCAGATTTCACTGCTTAAAATTCAGCGACTACCCACTCATAATGGCGCTCCACCCGTCTCGGCCAGGCGCTCGGCGAGCTTTTCCCGGCGCTCCTTCACCCAGCTGAAGAACAACAGCAAGAGACCCAGGGTCAGGAAGCCACCAGGGGGCAGGATCATGATGACCCAGGGCTCGAAGTCGGGTCCGAACAGATCGATCCCGAAGAATTTCCCTTCCCCCAGGATCTCCCGCACGCTGCCCAGGGAGAACAGCGCGAACAGGAAGCCGCCGGCCATGCCCAGAGCATCCACCGTCGCCAGGGATACCGAGTTTCCGGACGCGAAGGCCTCTTGACGTCCCAGGATCATGCAGTTGGCTACGATCAGCGGGATAAAGGCCCCCAGCTCCTTGTGGATCTCGGGCACCAGGGCCTGCAGGGCGAGGTCCGTGACCGTCACGAAGGTGGCGATGATGATGATGTAGGTGGAGATGCGGACCTGCTTGGGAATCCACTGCTTGAGGGAGGCGACCAGGATGCTGGAGGCCACGAGTACGAAGCAGGTGGCCCCTCCCATGGCCAGAGCATTGACGGCGGAATTGGTGACCGCCAGCATGGGGCACATGCCCAGCACCTGGACGAAGACCGGATTGTCGCGCCAGAGGCCCTTGATGAATTCCTGGTAGGCGTCGGCCTGCACTTTAGGCATGGATTACCTCGCTTGAACAAACTTATCGACAGCAAGTCCAATATCTTTTGCTATCCGGTGTAACAGTATCGGAGATATATCTTTACCCCTATGAAAAGGAACCGTTGTTGCTCTGCCATCCGGATGGCGAAATTGTTTATGTGAACATCGTTGTCGTACTTCCTTAAAGCCCAATGATTCAAGCAACTGTACTATTTCCTGCGGTTTGAATACAGGTAGGTGGTTTATATCAAGTAACTACAATCTGTTGTGTGCCTATAAACTGTGCTTCCAGCTAGAGTTGGCCATCTTCCAACAGCATAGCGATAACCTCCTGTAAGTTCTTATTCAATTCATCCAAAGTTTCACCCTATGTGCGCGCCCCCGCGAAACCGGGAACATATCCAACATATAAACCTGTATCTTTACATTACTCGACTACAGCAGTGTAATTCATAACCCCCCCACATAATCAAGATCAGGCTAGTAGAAATATCCAGATCGGCTCTTTGTCGGGTCCCGCTTCTCAATGTTATCAGCAGTCCTGGATTATTTGGCGTTGTCTGGGAAGGCGTCGTGTTGGGTTACGGCGCGTTCAGCCCTATCGCAGTACTTCGGGATCGAACAGCGCACCTAACCCAACCTACACTTAAAGCGAGGTCCGTGCAGGCTTCGGGATCGAACTGCGTTCATTTGCGGATAAGGTTTCCGTGAGGATCCTGCCGGTTCAATGTTATCGGTCGTTGAAGCCATCCGTACTGATCGGGCGCCGGCCCTCCAACGGCGGTGCGTCCTCGGGTGGCGGTAGGCGTTCGAGCCAGCGTGTGTTGCCCTGGTTGATGATCCTGACCACCGCCTTGGAGGAGATGGTCGCGCCCGTGATGGCGTTGACCTGGTTGACCGCCGCTTCGGTGCCCCGCTTGACGGCCTCGATCCGGGGGTCGATGGCCAGGGACCGGAAGTCGGCGACGAAGGCGGCGTCCTTGTAGATCTTATCCCCCAGGCCGGGGGTCTCGCGACTCTCCAGGATTTCCATGCCGACCACCCGGCGCGTGGCGGGTCGATAGCCGTAAATGAGGCGGATGGTATCCTGAAAGCCGGGGCCCGCGCTGGGGATGGCATAGCCCAGGAGTCGGCCCTGGACGTCGTAGCCGCCGAACAGGGCCTCTTCGTCCTGATCCTCCGTTTCCTTGACCAACAATCGTCCCTCCCGATAGACCAGGCGCTGCATGTGGGCGGTACCGGGCAGCACCTTGAATACCGCCTGGCGCAGGACCTTGGCCTGATAGGCGACGATGGTGGGTCGGGTGGCCTCGAATACGGAGACGATGATGAGTCCGGAGAGCAGGCCTGCCAGCCCCAAGGTCGCAACCAGCCGAGCAGAGCCGGGTTCCCGGAGCGATCGGTCTTGGTTGTCGCTCATGGGGTCTTGATCCCTTTGCCGAAGACCCGTGGTTGGGTATAACGATCAATCAGGGGGGTAGCGGCGTTCATCAGCAGGATGGCGTACATGACCCCCTCGGGGAAGCCGCCGAAGACCCGGATCAGGACCACCAGCAGCCCGACGCCTACCCCGAATATCCAGGCACCCCCGGGGGTGATGGGGGAGGTAACCGGATCCATGGCCATATAGATGGCCCCGAGCAGCAGGCCGCCGGAGAACAGGGAGAACAGGGGATCGGGGTAGCCGGCCGGATCGATCAGGAAGAGGACCAGCGAGAAGGCGGCTACCGAGAGCAGGATACCGGCCGGGATCCGCCAATCCAGGTCCCGGCGCAGTACCAGGTAGACGCCGCCGAGGACCAGCAGCAGACCACTGGTCTCACCGATGCAACCGCTGGTCTTGCCGATCACCAGGTCCCACAGGGGCGTAGACTGGCCCTCGAACTTCATGCTCCCCAGGGGTGTCGCCGCGCTCATGCCATCATAGGTCGCCTGCAGGAAAGGGGGGGCGAGGATGGAGAGCGGGACAGCGAAGAAATTCCCGCTGTGGGCGTTCCAGGTGGTCATGGCCACGGGGAAGGTGGCAAGCAGAAAGGCCCGTCCCACCAATGCCGGATTGAACAGGTTATAGCCCAGGCCACCCCAGATCAGCTTGCCCAGACCGATGCTCACCACTCCGCCGAGGAAGGCCATCCACCAGGGTAGCCCGGGGGGCAGACTGAGGCCGAGCAGGAGTCCGGTAATCAGACCGCTGCCGTCCAGCAGCCTGGTCCGGCGCTGTCCGGGCGGGGAGAAGACCCACTCGGTCAGCATGGCCCCGGCGATGCCGGCGCTCACGATCAGCAGGGCACCGAGACCGAAGAACCAGACCCCGGCCAGGGTCGCCGGCGCCAAGGCGAAGGCCACATCCCCCATGGCCTTGGCAGTGGTCAGGGGCTGCTTGAGCAGGGGCGCCGGCTGGACCAGCAGTTTGGGATCTTGGGGCTTCAACTCAACCTCACCGATAAGTACGGATGTTGCATTTGACGGTACGGAGTAGCGACATCTGTCAAAGATGCACGAAACTACAGCATGTTTAAACGTGCTTCAAACACTGTCCGACCGGCCGGAGCGACCCGCAAGGTGGTTTAACCCTGATGTATCCCCACTTGATTACAGCCTAAAACAACGAGTTATAGCGCGCATTGGCTGCCAGGATGTCCTTTTGGCTCGTTCCCCCGCTCCAGCGTGGGAACGCAGTGTGGCCGCTCCAGCGGCCAAAAGGTTTCATGACGCTGGAGCGTCCGGATTTGCCTCCCACGCTGGAGCGTGGGAGCCAGAAAGATTTGTGGGGATACCTCAGGGTTTAACCCTAAAGAAAACAGAAATCGTCCGCAATGGACCATCACAACTGGTGAGGACCGGCTTCTTCGACAGGCTCGCTTTCCGCCCCGGTGAGGCCCCCGAAAATGCCATCGCGCCGGACGCCGTTGCCGATGCGGTCATCGCCATGCTCAATATACCCCCCGGAACCGTGGTGGACGAGATCAACCTGTCGCCTCTCAAGAAGGTCATCCGCTTTGGCCCTCCCGCAGGGACTTGAGAACCGGACGTATCCGGGAGTAGATGCCGGCTTTCAAGCAATCCTGAATTATTCGGCGCTGTTTGGGAGACTGGACGTATTGCGTTCGACGCCCAAAGGTCCGCTCATCTCCGGTGGTGACGGCGCGGTGTCCTAACGCAATATTATCCCCTGTGCGGTCTGCACGCGCGGACCTCACATTGAGTGTAGGTTGAACACCGGTAACACGCGCTTGCCCTAGTACATAGTTTCAGTCTATTTTTCACTTCCAAGGGTTAGTAAGATACGGAAATCCAGTGTGCCCATCAGCCCTATACAGGAAAAATAGAGAGAAACTGGGTACTAGGATTTTTCTTCAAGGCTTGAAGTCCAACCTCAGATTCCTGAACTGTCCGAACAAGGGCCCGGAGGGTACGGGCAGGGGAGAGGCCTTGTAGATGGCGGTCACCACGGATCGATCGAATGCCGGGTGACCGCTGCTGCGGATCACATGCACGCCGGCGGGAACCACTTCCCCGCCCGGAATGAGTCTGACCTCTACTAGGCACGAGAGGTCCCGCCCCATACCCGGCTGACGGACCCAGTTGCGGCGGATACGCGCTCGGATCTTGTTCGTGTAAAGATTCAACTCGCCGGCGGCGGCTTGTTCCGCATTCAAAGCCGCCAGCAGCTCCGCTTCCCTGGCCTGCCGGGCCTCCGCTTCCGCCCGTCGTCGTGCTTCCTCGGCCTTACGCTTGGCCTCCGCCTGGCGGTGAGCGATTTCTCTGGCCTTGCGTTCGACCTCCACCTGGCGTTGGGTCGCGGCCTTCGCCGCTATGGCCTCGGCACTGACGACGCTGGCCTGTATGACCCGCGGCTCGCCCCGTACCTCATCGAAGCTGACCAGCCAGTCCACACCGACCAGGGCGAACACCGCCAGGATCAGGTGCAGCAGCAGGGCGGCCCCGAAGGCCCGCGGATTCCTGCGCAGGATTTGCCACATTTCCAGTCCGGTCCCTCAAACAGCGCCAAATAATTCAGATCGCACCCACAACATGTCCGGTCCCCCAAATAGCGCTGTTCGGCGTTATTTGGTGTTGCCTGAGAAGGCGTCGTGTTGCGTTACGCCGCGTTCGATACCGTGTCCCCCGAGGTGTTTCCCCACGCGGCTAACGCAACCTACACTCAATGCGAGGTCCGCGCGGGCCGGCCACGCAAGAGGTAATGTGGGTGTAGGTTGCGTTAAGCTGGAAAAGGGCCGGCGAGGCATCGGGGCTATATGATTGTCAGCGAGTCTCTCATAACGGGTTGTTATCCTTGGATAATTTATTGATTGAGGACACCCCCTAGTACATAGTTTCGGTCGATATTGCGAATGCATGGGGGATGTTCGCATCAAACTCAAGCGACTCTACCTGCAATATCGAGAGAAATGAGGTACTAGGGCTCACGGCGTTCCGACGGGGTCGTGATCAGGCCGACGCTCGGAGCCCCTGCGGCCTGGGCCAGCACCATAGCCTCCACTACACGCCCATAGTCCACGGCGGCGTCGCCTCTGATCATGATGGGCACCCTGGGATTGTGCTTGAGCACCGCCTTGACCCGGACCAGCAAGGTCTCTCGATCCACCGGCCGGTTCTTGGCCTCACCCACATCCAGGTAGAGGTCCCCGAACTGATCCACGGTGATGATTACCGGCTCCGAGGTCGCTTCGAAAATGACCGCGGCGTCTGCCTGGGGCAGGTCGACCTTGACCCCCTGGGTAATCAGGGGCGCGGTCACCATGAAGATCACCAGCAACACCAACATTACGTCGATGTAGGGCACGACGTTGATCTCGGACATGAACCGACGGCGCAAAGGTGGTCTTTGCATCCAAAGTGCTCCGGTTCGTCCCGTCGGTCCGTTCAGCCCCGCCTCTGGCCCTGGTCCTGGTGTTGCAGGAGGGTGGAGAACTCTTCCATGAATTCCTGGTAGCGGTTGTTCAGCCGCTCCACCTGGCTGGAGTAGCGATTGTATGCGACCACCGCCGGGATGGCGGCGAACAGCCCCATGGCGGTTGCCACCAGGGCCTCGGAGATGCCCGGCGCAACCAGGGCCAGGGTCGCCTGCTTGACGTTCCCCAAGGCCTGGAAGGCATGCATGATGCCCCACACGGTGCCGAACAGGCCTACATAGGGGCCGGTAGAGCCCACGGTAGCGAGGAAGGGCAGATTGACCTCCAGGCGGTCCATCTCACGGCTCAGGGCGACGCGCATGGAGCGCTCGGTGCCCTGGAGGACGGCCATGAGATCTGCGTTGTCGCCCTTACGCAGGCGCATGTACTCCTTGAAGCCGGCCCGGAAGATGGCGGCCGACCCGCTCACTCCCCGCTGGTCCTGCTCCAGGTCCCGGTAGAGGGCGCCGAGGTCACCGCCGGACCAGAAGCGTTGCTCGAAATCGTCCGTGGTCTGCCGCGCCCGCTTCAGGACCCAAGCGCGGTCGAAGATCATGCTCCAAGAGATGATCGAGGCCAACACCAGGGACACGAGCACCAATTGCACCACGATGCTGGCGTTGAGTACCAGGTCGAGGAGGGAGAGCTCAGCAGGCATCGGCGATCTCCGCCAATAGCCTTTCCGGGAGGCGCCTGGGATGCAGGGTCTTTGCGTCCACACAGGCGACTTGTATCCGGCCCCGGCAACAGAGAGTGGCGTCCGCCGCGCGGCGCACTTCATGCACGAAGTCCATGCTTACCCTCCCCTTGGCACAGAGGTCGGTGGTGACCGTCAGCAGGTCGTTGAACAGCGCCGGGCGCAGGTACGTGCTCTCTGCATGCCGCACGACGAACAGTAAACCTTCGTGTAGTCGCAGTGCGTCCAGCTCGATGCCCAGACTGCGCAGGCACTCGATACGCGCCCGTTCCATAAACTTGAGGAAGTTGGCGTGATGCACTGTACCCCTGGTGTCCGTGTCCTCGTAGTAGACCCGCACCGGCAGGGAAAATCTCGACTCACCTTCGTCATTCGACACGGCACACCTGAAAAACTCGAACTTCGAAAAACCCCGATAGGGGCATCTTATCCGGACTTATCCGGGTTGCAAGGGGATCTGTTGTGAGCAAAACGACGCCGCGTTCGAACGACACCCGGTGACCGCGCCCATCCATACCTTGTGATCCGGGAGCGCTGCTTTGCAAAATCGATACCCGATACGCTAATCTTCTTCAGTAATCCTGAATGATTTAGCGCTGTTTGGGGAAAAGATCCCTCCTGCGTCGGGACAAGCGTGTTGCGTTCGACGCACCAAGGCTCGCTGATTTCTTGTGGCGCCGGTGCCGGCGTCTTAAGGCGATTTCTGTCAAATGACAGACCAGCCTGCTTGTCTTTTCGTCCGTCTTCTGGGTCGCGACAACGATTATATCGCACAACGATGCGCCTGTTGTCGCTCCTTGAAGACGAACGAATAGCCAACGCATCCTAGTCTATCATTTTCCGGCAATCGCCTAACGCAACCTACACCTATTCCGAGATCCCCGATGAAGCAGTCGATGCAGCTCCGGCTCGGTCAGCAGTTGACCATGACCCCGCAATTGCAGCAGGCAATTCGCCTGCTGCAGCTGTCGACCTCGGATCTTCGGCAAGAGATACAGGAGGCGTTGGATTCCAACCTGATGTTGGAGAATGCCGAGGAGGTGGAGCCCCTTAACGGATACGATCATGTCCGGTCAACGGACGAGACCCCGGAGACAGCAGGCGCTACTGCCGATCCGGAGCAGAAGATACGACCCGAGGACATGCCGATCCCCGATGAGCTGCCGGTCGATGTAGAGTGGATCGATCACTACGACAGCGATCTGCCGAGCAGGGGGGTAATAGCGCAAGCGACCGACGAGTCTGACATCTTCGCCCGGCACAGCAAGGCGCCGACGCTCCGAGCCCACCTGCACTGGCAGCTCAATCTGAGTCGGTTGGATGATGTGAGCCTGGCGATCGCTGCCGCCATCGTCGACGCCATCGACGAGGATGGTTATTTCACCGCGACGCCGGAGGAGCTCCTCGAGACCTTCGACAACGTGGACCTGACGCCGGGGGAGATCGAGATCGTACTCCATCGGGTCCAGTCCCTGGACCCGCCCGGGGTTGGAGCACGCGACCTGCGCGAGTGTCTGCTGATCCAGCTGCACCACCTCCCGGAAGGAACCAGGATGCGCGGTCCGGCTATCGATGTCTGCGACCGCCACTTCGAGGCCCTAGCGAAAAACGACACGGAGCAAATCCGGCGGGCCTTGCGACTGTCCGCCTCAGCTATGGATGAGATCACCGATCTGATCCGTTCTCTGCACCCACGGCCGGGAACTTTGATTACGGACCTCGAGCCGCAGTACGTTATCCCTGACGTCATCGTGCGGAAACGGAAAACTGCCTGGATCGTCGAGCTAAATCCGGAAACAGCACCTAAACTTAGAGTGAACCCGGATTATGCCAAACTGATCCGACGCGCCGACCGGAGCCGAGACAACCTGTGTCTCAAAAGCCACCTGCAAGAGGCGCGCTGGTTCATAAACAGCCTGGCCAGCCGCAACGACACCGTGTTGAAAGTGGCCTCCAAGATCGTGGAGCTGCAACAGGACTTTCTCGAATACGGCGAAGAGGCGATGAAGCCCATGGTACTGCGCGACGTCGCCGAGGCACTGGAGCTGCACGAGTCCACCATCTCTCGGGTGACGACAAAAAAGTACATGTGCACCCCCAGGGGCACGTTCGAGTTCAAGTATTTTTTCTCGAGCCACCTGAGCACGGACTCCGGCGACGAGCGCTCCTCGACGGCGGTTCGCGCCTGCATCCGCAAGTTGGTTGCCGCGGAGAACCCGCGCCATCCGCTGAGCGACAACAAGATCGCGGCGGTCCTTGCCGAGCAGGGCATCAAGATCGCGCGGCGGACGATCGCCAAGTACCGGGAGGGCATGGGGGTCCCGCCCTCGAACGAGCGCAAACGGCTGGGCTGACGAGGGGCCCAAATATGGAGACCATTACCTTGCGATCAGGCAATCAACAGCTCGCGTGTACGGATCCGATTTAAAAATGGTATTGGTATTTTCACTCTGCTGCGTTAGCCAATAGTATTGGGCAAAGGCCGAGAAATAAATAGTCTTCATATTTTTACTATATAATTGATTATTCAGAAAAATAATCCTGTTAATCTTGTCCTATTAGCGGTTGGCACGACGATTATGTCAACAGCTCCTAGAAGCCATGAAGTCTCCGCAAGGGATTGCGGAGGATTAAAGATTCCACGCCTGCCGCCGAGAGCTGGCCGGCGCTACCTCTGGAAACTCCGGGAGTCAAACGATGCGAATCAACCTGACGGGTCACCATGTCGATGTCACGGAGTCCCTCAAGGACTATGTGCACAATAAGTTCGAACGCCTGACGCGACACTTCGACTACGTCCTCAACATCCATGTCATCCTCAGTGTGGAGAAGCTGCGCCAAAAGGCGGAGGCCACATTGCACGTCAACGGTGCGAAGATCTTCGCGGACTCGGTCCATGAGGACATGTACGCGGCGATCGACGGGCTTATCGATAAGCTTGATCGTCAGGTACTGAAGCATAAAGAAAAGAGGCACGATCACCGGAATAACGGCCATAAGGCCCTCGACCAGGACCCGGAAACGGTCTGAATGCCTTGCCTGCGGACCTACCGGATGCCCCTTGTCGTCCGCGACCCCCGGCTACGCCAGGCTTACCGAACGGCTTCACGACTTACTCATCGGAAGTAGCGTTCGATGTTTCCCCCTCACCTCATCGTTGCCGACCGCATCGGCAATGGCTTGGAGCTGAGCAGCAAAAAGCGTCTCCTGGAGAGGCTCGGAGTGCTGCTCGCGAGCGCCGACCCGAACTTGAGTTCGGAAGGCGCGTTCGGGCGTCTGTGCGAGCGCGAACGTCTCGGCAGCACCGGGCTCGGCCACGGGGTCGCCCTGCCCCATGCCCGCATGCGGGAGGTAACCGAAGCCGTAGGGGCCTTCGTCCAGCTCCGGAAGGGGGTCGCTTTCGACGCCCCCGACAACGGATCGGTCGACCTGACCTTCGCATTGTTGGTACCCGAGTCGGTCACCGAGCTGCACCTGCAACTGCTCGCGCAGCTGGCATCCATGTTCAAGGATCCACGGCTGCGCCGGGACCTGCGCCGGGCCACCTCGGCGGAGCAGATCCTTGCACTCCTGGAAGACCCGGAACCGGATGCCCGGGATCAATGACCCGAGTCCAACCCCTCCGAAGACCTGGTAGACCGAATTGGCCCGCGGTTCGACCGTACCGGCTGCCGGGACAGCCCGAAACCACAGGACCTGCGCGGGGAGTGGTGGTAAGCCTGAGATCAACCACTATGGACTGAAAGTCCATAGTCTGGAGGACTAAAGTCCTCATCCGTGGACAAGCCACGGACTGAACGTGAAGGGACTTAAAGTCCATAGTTTCAACGATGATGCGCTTCGCGC
>Ga0056121_1000357_pt1 | contig 11744 bp, 9 predicted proteins | sample WorMetHEROISLAND_FD_83872 | JGI IMG/M metagenome (GOLD analysis project Ga0056121, IMG submission 83872) | Marine gutless worms symbiont microbial communities from Max Planck institute for Marine Microbiology, Germany - Olavius sp. 1 HERON ISLAND ...
GTCCGTCTTCTGGGTCGCGACAACAGTTACATCGCACAACGATGCGCCTGTTGTCGCTCCTTGAAGACGAACGAATAGCCGACCCATCCTAGTCTATCATTTTCCGGCAATCGCCTTAAATTTGACCACTTGCCTCGTACGGGCCTTGGTGCGTCGTCACGCAACAGGTCCGGTCCAGGGCGAGCGCGTATAAAGTTGTTGGTGATTGAGGTTACTGCCGGCTTGCGGTCGTCAGCCGCACCTGCGGGGGTTCGCCATGACCGGTAGGCGCCGGCTTGCCGGCGCTGATCGGAAAGCAACCAGGCCGGCCGGTCGAACTTCAAGACTTCAGGACAACGCGGGCAAGCCCGCGTCTACGGGGAACCTTCCAGCGCCGGGAAAACCAATCCGGCAACAGCATGGTTTCAGGAAGAGTTATACGTGCTCACCCTGAGGTCCAGTCCTTGGGCCACGTCAAAGAATCCAAGGTGGATTATACTGGTCACGGTCAGCGATGAAAATCGGTCCGGACTTGAATCCTCTTCGGAACTCCACCGCAGCATACAGCGAGTATTTTGAACCCCATCCCTGTCAAGCGATTTTTCTATCGATTTTTGCGTCTGGTGCCGATGCCCGTCATCTCCATCCTGGTAGGGATAGCGGTAGGCCTGGCCGTATGGGGGGTGTTGGACCAGATTCAGGGCCAGGCGATTAAGAAGATCGCCGACAAAGAGCTGGAGGCGCAGCTCGATCGACGGGCCCGGGAAAGTCTGATCCGGTTTGATCAATACTTGAAAAACTATGCGATGACCGCCCGGTTGCTGGCGAATCACCGCAGCTTGGCGGAGTACCTCGAACCCCGGTTCTGGTCGCCGCAAGATGCGTTCGAGCCGGTCGTCTATCGCAAGTCCTCCCCATCCTGGCTGACCGATTTTATCGAGCGTGATGCACTCTCCGCACCCAGCCACATCTTACTGGTAGACACCCAGGGTCGAATCCGGGAGGTCTACCAATCCGGAGACGCGGAGCTGCCGCAGGAGCTGGGGCAGGGTATGGGCGAGAAATTCATGGATACCGGCGCGCTGTGCACGGTAGTCACCCGCTTCGACGACCGGCCCTATCTGCTGGTGGGGGATGCGGTCGAAGATATGGGCGGCTACCGGATGGGTGATTTGATCGTGGTGGTACCCATCGACGACGCGTTTCTCGCCGCCTCCCAGCGCGGATTGTCCTCCGGCCGCGCAGCCGTGGCCTTGGTGGACGTGGACGAGCAACGTATCCTGGCGAGCCTCGATCCGAATTTGCTGACCCCCGGTACCCGGCTTTCCGAGTGGCGGGACGCCTATCTGATCACGACCCAGTCGCTTCCCGAGTACGAAGGTACGGATTGGAACCTCTTGCTCGCCACCTTCATCTCCCACTGGAGTGTCACCAAGATGTCCAGCCGGGTGCGTAACTTCGAGCAGCAGCAGCGCGTCAGGGCCGCGCTCGTCTACATCCTGGTCTTCACGCTGGTGATTTATCTGGTCTCGGCACGCCTGAACAAGGTGCTCAAGCGCATGGCCGGGTTTTCACAGCGCGCGCTCGGCATCGAGCATCCGGGGTTCAAACGGGGTGTCAACCAGCTGATGCTGCTCGAAGAGTGGATCCAGCACTTCTCCCAGCTCGTGCTCAAGGCGCGCGAGGAAATGAGTCGCAGGCACGAGCGCGAGATGCGCGCGAGCGAGGCCCTCAAGGCCGCCATCTTGGAGGCCTCTCTCGATTCCATCGTTACCCTGAGTCGCAAGGGGAAAATCATCGAGCTTAATCCTACTGCGGAGCGTGCCCTTGCCCTTACCCGCGACCAGGCGATCGGTGGTAGCTTCAGCAAGCTCTTTCTGACCCTGGACGGGAGAAGGCGCTTTCTTGGTCTCTTGATGGACTCGCGGCGCGCCCGGCGCGAGGGCCGGATACCCCAGGCCCGCGGTCAGCTGATGGCCCGCCGCGCGGATGGCTCCGAGTTTCCGGTGGAGCTGTCCATCGTGCCGATCCAACTGGATGACAAGTTCGTCTACACCCTTTACATGCATGACATCACCAAACGCAGGGAGGCGGAGCGGGAAATCAAGAGCCTGGCCCGGTTCGCCGGTGAGAGCCCCAACCCGATCCTGCGCGTGAGCCCAACCGGGCTTGTGGTCTACGCCAATGCCGCCGGCGCGCCCTTGCTTGCCGCCTGGGGCACGCGGAAAGGGGGCCTGCTACCTGCGGAGCGGATTGAGGAGGTTGGTGAGGCACTGAAAGGGGGGCGTTCGCTCGAACGCGAGACGGAGATCGGCGACCAGGTCTATTCGCTGCTGTTTGCCCCGATTCAGGAACTGGGTTATGTGAACATTTATGCCCGGGATATCACGGCGGTGCGTCGCGCCGAGCAGGAATCGCGCCGGCATCAGGCGGAACTGGTCCATGTCTGCCGTTTGAGCACCATGGGGGAGGTGGCCACGGGGATGGCTCACGAGCTCAATCAACCGCTCTCGGCCATCGTCAATTTCGCCAATGGTTGCAGCCGCCGTTTGCAAAGCAACCTGGGGCCACGTCAAGAACTCATGGATGCCATGGGCCAGATCACGACCCAGGCCCAGCGGGCCAGCGAGATCATCCGCCGGCTGCGGGCATTGGTCGGTAAGCAGCCGCCGATTCAATCCGAGGTCGACCTCAACCATCTGATACGGGAGGTCTGCTCGTTCGTGGAGTTCGATACCGACAAGATGGGCTTTGTGATCGAGCTCGATCTGGAGCCGGATGGGATTGCGGTAGAGGTGGATTTGGTGCAGATCGAGCAGGTCCTGCTCAACGTGGTGCAAAATGCACTGGATGCCCTGCAGGAGATACCCTCCTCGGCGCGACATCTGAACGTGCGTACCCGCTCGATCGGCGAGGAGGCCGAAGTCGTCGTTCGGGATTCCGGTCCGGGCATCGAACCTGAGCGCATGCAATCCTTGTTCGAGCCCTTCTTCACCACCAAAGCATCGGGCATGGGCATGGGGCTGCCGATCAGCCAGACGATCATCGAGAACCACGGGGGACGCATCTGGGCGGAATCCGTCCCGCGAGGTGGGGCCGTCTTTTTTATCCGACTGCCGGCTGCGCCATCGGCACGCCAATCACTCGCAGCCGTGGGTTGACCACAGGCACTTCGGCTCGGGATTCACAGGAGAAGCACGCATGAACAGCGAACCCACACCCACGGTCTTCGTCGTGGACGATGATCAGGCGATGCGCAGCTCGCTCAAGTGGCTCATCGAATCCATCGGCATGCAGGTCAAAACCTATGGTTCGGCGGACGAATTTCTGAGCAGCTACTTTCCGGGGCGGGCGGGCTGTCTGCTCTTGGATGTCCGCATGCCGGGAATGAGCGGTCTGGATTTACAGGCCTATCTCGCGCAGGAGGATTCCCGGCTCCCGGTTATCATTATTACCGGACACGGTGATGTAGCGATGGCCGTCAAGGCCATGAAATCCGGGGCCGTGGACTTCATCGAGAAACCCTTCCACGACGAGGAATTGCTCACCAGCATCCGCAACGCCCTGGAATTCGACGAGAAACGACGTGCGCTCCAGTCACGGCGGGCGGAGATCGCCGTCCGCCTGGCGGAGCTGACGCCCCGCGAGCACGAGGTCATGGCGATGGTCACCGAGGGCCGCGCCAACAAGGAGATCGCCACCGTACTGGGGGTGAGCGCCAAGACGGTAGAGGCACATCGGGCGCGGGTGATGGATAAGATGGGCGCGAGTTCCCTGGCCGAACTGGTGCGGATGGCCCTGATCGCCAGCGACGACGAGCAGTTGTCCTGAAGCTACGACAGAGCGGTGGACCACGAGGGGAACGGACGGCGCCGGTGGCTGGGCAAGAGCACCGACAACCGGGTCGGAGCACACCGTCAAATCCCGGGTAACGCTCTACCAACCAGAGGGTTATGGGTCGGTCCGTATGCTTCCAAGCTTACTTATATACTGCCACACGGCACAATCTGCACATTTCACTCCCTCTCCCTCCAAGGGTGTCGCAAAAGCCATTCTCCCGCCGGGAGAGAACCTGCCCCGAGCATAGTGAGGGGCTTGGGGAGCAGGTGATTTAAACCGGCAGTCCCCCTGGGAGCGCCGGCATCTTGCTGGCATCCGTGGGTACAGGCCTACCTGGAGGGGAAGGAGGTACCCCCGGATCAGCGCCTTACTGACGCCTGCCGCCTGGACGGCGGCGCTCCTGGCGATGGACTTTTGCGACACCCTCGGAGAGGGCAGGGGTGAGGGAGAAATTCAAAAGCTCAGATTGTGCTGTGTGGCAGTATAGTAGTGGGTGTGATCTAAAAAGACCTGCTTGGACTAAGAGCCTATCCCAATTGGGCTAATTTTCGCCATACGATGATGGCGCAGACAAATTGAAGAACTGCTAAATAGGTATCAACCCTGATGTATCCCCACTTGATTACAGCCTAAAACAACGAGTTATAGTGCGCATTGGCTGCCAGGATGTCTTTTTGGCTCGTTCCCACGCTCCAGCGTGGAAACGCAGTGTGGCCGCTCCAGCGGCCAAAAGGTTTCATGACGCTGGAGCGTCTGGATTTGCCTCCCACGCTGGAGCGTGGGAGCCAGAGAAAACAGGTATTTTAGGCGTTCCCACCTTTCCGAAGCCAAGATCAGACTGATTATCCGCTATGGTCTCACTTTTTTCTTGAATTGTCCGGCCAGGCGTTCGATATCCGATTCCTGCAGCACTTTCCCGAACCTTCCGCCCCTTGCGCTATTCTTTTTGTAGAGATCGAGGCACGCTTTGACGATTGCCAGAGTCGTCTCGGCATCATAAATGCCCGGCAGTTCGCAGGCTAGTCGGGGATGGCGTCCCAGTTTGCCCCCCAATTGGATGCGGCAACCGGTCACGCCGGCCGTCAGGACTCCGGTGGGGCAGACCGATATGCACTGGCCGCATGCCAGGCAGCGGCGCATGTCGATGGACGGCCGAGACATCTCATCTTCCAGGGCAATGGCCCCTTCGCGGCAAATTTCCACACACCTCGCAGGCCGAACAGTCTTCCTCGGAATAAACCGGTCGTCGTGCCGCAATGATGCCGATGTCTTTGATCTGAGGCTGGGAGCAGGCATTGGGGCAGTCGGCCACCGTAATCCGGAATTCGTGATGGAATTTCAGGTTTTCGATTCCCTTAGATTTTAGAAATCCCAAAATGTCGGCCGTTTTTAATACGGTCTCGATGGGGTCCACCAGATCCTGGCTGGGGGTAATGGCGTTGGGGCACCCGGACGGTCCGAAGCAGATTTCCAACTGGTAACCTTTGACCTCCGATTTCATACCGCTGAGGTAACGCTGCTGGGTTGCCTTGACATCGACCAGGTCACAAGCTGTTTCCCGGCCGTGCGTGCCTCAACTTTCACCCGTGCACGAACCTTTTTACGTACAAAAAAGGGGACCTTCTTAACCGCGTCTTCCGCTTCTGCTGTCTATTGCATTCTCTTACCTCCTCACGCCAGATAGTTGATGATCCTCAGCCATTACCAGATTGCGGCCGGAGGGGCAAATTGGCCCCGCCATGCCGGCATACCACCATCGGGCGTTAGGTTTTAAATCAACTTTCGGTTTTCATGAGCCGGCACGGTCGAGGGCAAGTCTGCGCCACACGCAATTTCATTGCTTCAATAACTTTAGTGCGCGAAGCGCATCGTCGTTGAAACTATGGACTTTAAGTCCCTTTACTTTCAGTCCGTGGCTTGTCCACTGATGAGGACTTTAGTCCTCCAGACTATGGACTTTCAGTCCATAGTGGTTGATTAAGTGGAAGTAGAGTTCGTCTACCGCTGATTATTAAGGATTCGATACAGGAAATTGGCGGAGAGAGGATTCGAACCCTCGGTACGCTATTAACGTACACACACTTTCCAGGCGTGCTCCTTCAGCCACTCGGACACCTCTCCGGGAGATGGCGGGTCTTGTAGTCGGCATAATCGCCAATTATGCGGTGCCGGATAAAGCGGTTGCGGATTAAGAAGGATATATGAAGCCGCCTATCCATGTAAACCAATGCCGGTACGAGGCAGGGTGAGCGCGTATAAATCTTCCTGGAAACATGATGTTGCCGGATTGGTTTTCCCGACGCTGGAAGGTTCGTAGGCGCGAGCTTGCCCCGCACTTTGGCTTGCCCGCGCTTTGCTGAGGTTCGAGCGGCCGGCTGGGTTGCCTTCCCGCCCAGCGCCGGCAAGCCGGCGCCTACCGGTCATGGCCAACCACTGCCGGTGCGGCTGACGACCGGAAGCTGGCAGCAACCTGTTAATCGACAACAAATTTATACGCGCTCGCCTTGCGGTACGAGGGGACTTGCCCGTAGTTGCCCTGAGAGAGTGTCTAAGAACTAACTTACTGATTTTGCTCGTTTCAACGCTCCAGCGTGGGAACACCACCTTGGCCGCTCCAGCGGCCAGGCCTGGTGACGCTGGAGCGTCAAGATCACTCCTCCGTCGGGACCAGCTTGCTCCCACGCCGGAGCGTGGGAGCCAGATGAAATCTGTAGTTTTTAATTAAAAATCAATATGTTAGTTTTTAGTCAGCCTCTTAAACTAAATCGTAAGGAGAAAACAATATGCCCAAATCACACGCTTCCACGAGGACGGCCCTGCTCGGGGGCATTTTGGCCGCATTGCTGGGGGCAGGTTTCGCCCATGCCGCTGAGAAACAGACAGACAAATCCCTCTATGACAGACTCAGCGGGGTGTATCCGATCGCTGCGGGGGTGGACAAATTCGTCGATTTGCTGCTCGTGAATGATGTGCTCAATGCCAATCCGGAGGTCAAGGCTGGCTGGCACCGTGTGCCAGCACCCGGCCTGAAGTATCACCTGACCGCTATGGTTTGCCGGGAGACCGGTGGTCCATGTGAGTATACGGGCCGCAGTATGAAAGCGTCCCATGGTCATCTCAGAATCAACGAAAAGGAATGGCAGGCCATGATGACGGACCTCCGCCTAGTGATGAACAACTATGGAGTGCCTGCGAAGGAGCAAGACGAGCTGATGGCCGTCGTCGAGGGCACGAAGAAGGAGACCGTGGTTACCAAGTGAACCCCCGGTCATTGTTCGACCCCGGAGCTGTTCGGCGTTGTCTGGTGTTGCCCGAAAGGGCGTCGTGTTGCGTTACGCCGCGTTCGACGCGGTACCCGTCGAATTTGTCCCGATACCTAGTACCTCGTTTCGCTCGAAATTGCGGGTTAGGTAAGGATCTTTTCCCTCCGACAACGCCCAAGCATTCAGGATTGCTCCCTGGTTATGGGGATGATAGTAATGTCCACCTGGCGGTTGCGACGCCGACTCTCTTCGGTCTCGTTGCCGGCGATAGGCTGATCCTCGCCGTAACCGATGGCGCTGAGGCGACCGGAATACACCTTCTCACTGAGCAGATAGCCCTCCACCGCCTGGGCGCGCCGCTCCGATAGCCCCTGGTTGTATGCGTTCGGGCCGGTACTGTCGGTATGGCTGGCGATAGTGAGCCAGGTCTTCCCGTACTTGTTGACGACGCCCGAGATCTTGTCCAGGGTGCTGTGGAAGCTGGGTTTGATCCGGTCCGAATCCACCTCGAACGTGGTCTCGCTGGTCATTCCGACCAGCAGCCGGTCGTCGGGAAGGGGCTCGACGCTGATGGCGCCGGCGGCAATTTCCGGAGCCAGCAGCTTCTCGAAGTCACGGCGCTGTTGCTCCATGTAGTGGCCGACCAGACCGCCCCCCACCGCGCCGATCAAGGCACCTTTGGCCGACTTGTCCGCCACCGCGGCGCCGATGGCGACCCCCGCCTGGGTCTCCGTGAGTGGCCGCCGGTTGCCGTGCTCGTCGGTGGCACACGCGACCAGTAACAGGCTGCCGGCAAAGAATGCGGCACTGGGCTTCATCCAAGATGTGTTCATCGATCGATCCTCCGACAAGAAATCCCATGAAAGAGTCGCTGTAGGACTTTGTACAGCTTGAGTGGAATAGTATCAAAGTGAGATTCGGCCCGCGCTGTTTTCGTTTCGCCGGTCACCGGCTTTGAGTCACTATCGGAATCATTTTTTGGTAGTGGTTAAATTTAAGGCAGCATGGTTGTGCAACCTGATGATTCGAACCCCCAGTGTTTTTGCCATCCCTGGCACCGGATTCCGGCACTCCCTGCCGGAATGACAAGGCGGGGGCCGAAGGGTTACGCAAAGATCCCTCCTGTGTCGGGATGACAATTTCGTGTCTTTCGTGGTTAATAGGCACCTTCAGGAAGGACCACGAAAAACACGAACGGACACGAAAAGCTGCAAACGTTCGGCTCCCCGCTGTTTTTACCATCTGCCCCGGCATCCCCTATCGGGCATTGGTTCGTATCGATCCGATGGCGTATCATCGTCACCCTATACCACCCCAGGGTTCGCCGACCATGTCCTACGGAGCCTTGTCCGCGTTCTTTGCGGCTGCCCTGCTCACCCTCGGCGGCTGCGCCGGCGCCATTGCAAGAGCCGATATGTCCAAGGACCTGGAGGCGGCCCTCACCACCTACGGAGAGGCCATGCGGTGGGGCTATTTCGAGACCGCCTACGGTTATGTCCCTTCCGACCGCCGCCGAAAGATCCCGCAGCACCTCGACAACCTACGGATCATCGGCTAGGAAGTATTAGAGGGGCCGCGCATGTACGATGGGGAGCGCGCGGAGCAGCTAGTCCGCATCCAGTACGTCCACGAGGACGAGCAACGGCTACGCTCGGTGTCGGATCGGCAGCTGTGGCGCTACGACACGGCCAGCGGCGGTTGGCGGCTGGCGTCCGGGATTCCCTTGTTCGAGTGAGGTCAGGGCGGTGACAGACGAGGTCGAATTCAGCCCGGCGGCGCGCTTCCTGTTGGTCAGCGGCGCCTTGGTGCTGGTGGTCACGGGCCTGCATGCGGCCGCCTCGCTCATCACCCCCTTTCTGCTCGCCGGCTTCATCGCCATTATCGCCGCCCCGACCATGTTCTATTTCGTGCACCGCGGGACACCCACCTGGCTGGTGCTGCTGGCGGCGAGCGCGGTCATGATCGCCATCGGCGGCCTCATCGTCGCCCTGGTCTCCGGCTCCCTCAACGCCTTCATGGCCCAGCTGCCTGAATACCAGCTGAGGCTCAAGGAATTGACCCAGGAGCTGGTCACCTGGTTAAACGGCGTGGGGATCGAGATACCGCGCGCGGCCCTTACCGACTATTTGGATACGGGCAAGGCCATGCAAATGGCCGGGGTATTGCTCGGTGGTCTGGGTGACATGCTGACCAATGCCTTCCTGATTGTATTGACCGTGATCTTCATCCTGCTCGAGGCCTCCAACCTCCCGGCTAAGTTGAAGGCGGGGCTGCGGGCGCCGGATGCCTCCCTTGCGCGGCTGCGGAGCGTACTCGACAACATCAACCGCTATATGGTCCTCAAGACCCTCATGAGCCTGCTCACCGGCGGCCTGATCTGGGGTTGGCTCTCGTACCTGGGGCTCGACTTCGCGCCGCTCTGGGCCTTGGTGGCCTTTCTGTTCAACTATGTGCCGACCATCGGTTCCATCATCGCGGCGATCCCCGCGGTCCTGCTGGCCCTAGTGCAGCTCGACGTCCAGTCAGCGCTCTGGATCGCCCTCGGCTACCTGGCGGTCAACGCCGTCGTCGGCACCATGATCGAGCCCAGGTTCATGGGGCAGGGCCTGGGCCTCTCCACCCTGGTGGTCTTCGTCTCTTTGGTCTTCTGGGGCTGGGTCCTGGGCCCGGTGGGCATGTTCCTGTCGGTGCCGCTGACGATGGCCCTCAAGATCGCCCTCGACGCCAATCCCCAGACCCGTCCCATCGCGGTCATGCTCGGCCCGGAGATCAAGCCACCCGCGGAGCCGGTGCGGAGCAAGGAGAAGTGACCCGCGGCCCGACGCAGGGCGTCGATGTCGTCCTGGGGACACGAACGCATGGTCGCCGTGCAGGTTTTCCCATCTAACAGGCTGTTTCCCTTTTCCCTGCTCCAGCTCCTTTTCCGGAAAGCGAGGCAGACTCGAATACCGAAGCCGTCCGGCTCGGTAGACAGGGTGGACTCGGATTCGGCATAGATGGTGGGCGCCTCACGTCATCGTTCAGCCCCCCGCTGTTGTTACCATCCCTGGCACCAGATTCCGGCAATCCCTGCCGGAATGACGCGGTGGGGGCTGAACGGTTACCGCCTTACCTGTGCGTCTTGTTCCCGCTAATCGGTTACACTCAACGGGCTAAGAAGCTGTCTGGTTAAAAGCAATCCTGAATTATTTGGCGTTGTCTGGGGGATTCGACGTGTTGCGTTTCGACGCACAAGGGCTCGTTGATCGACAGCCAGACCCGTGCCCGTGTCTCAACGCAACCTACGCCCACATGACCCCCCGCGCAGCCTGCCCGCGCGGACCTCGCTTTGCGGTGTAGGTTGGGTTAGGCGCGTCGTCCGATCTCGAAGCACAGTGACCAGGCCGAACGCGCCGTAACCCAACACGCCAGCTCCTGCAACCAACGCCAAACAATCCAGGACTGCGCCCGGACAGGGTCGGCGCCGAACGCGGCGTAACGCAACACGACGCCAGATCCGTTTTAACCAGACAGCTTCTAAGATCGGATACTTGATTAGGGGCTGTTGATAGTTGAGCGCAGCGAGAAATCCTGGTCCCGACGGAGGAGGGATCTTGTGCCCAACCAACACCATGACTTCATATGGAAGATCTCTCCCTACGGTCGAGATGACGGGTTCGGACGAGTGACATGCAGTACTCTAACCTGACAGCTCACCATTTGACTGATCGGAGGGTCCGCCGGGCGGACCTTCTGAATGTCAATACGACCTGATACCCGGCATTTCGGAGTCCGGCTATGGGGAACATCACACTGCGCGCAGCCTGGTCGGGGGAGGCCGACTGCCTCAATTGTTTCCTCCGTGCCTCGGTACTGTTCGCCGGTCTGGAAGACCAGGATTTCAAGCGCATCCATGACCCCATCGACCAATTCGCGGTCAATCCCGGCACCGTTCTGTATCATACCGGGGACGTCGGGGACTATATGTTCACCGTTCGCCGTGGGACCTTCAAGTTGGTCCAGTATCTGCCGGGCGGTGGACGGCGTATCGTGCGGCTCGCCCGCACCACCGACGTGATCGGACTCGAGGCCTTGGTCGAGGACCGCTATGCGCATGATGCGATCGCTATTCATCACACGGAGGTCTGTCGCTATCCGGCGCGGGTAGTGCGTATCCTGGGCCAGGAGAACCCCAAGCTCTACCATGAGCTCATGACCCGTTGGCAGCGGGCGCTCTCCGAGGCGGATACCTGGTTGACGGAGCTGTCTACGGGCTCCGCCCGTCAGCGCGTAGCCCGGTTGTTGTTGCGCCTGGTGCACAATCGAGTAAACAGCGAGTGCGAGTTCTTCTGCCGTGAGGACATGGGCGCTATGCTCGGGATTACCACCGAGACCACCAGTCGTACCATCGCCGAGTACAAGCGCCAGGGCTTGCTGGTGGAGGTGGGCCCCAATGCCTTCCAGCTCGATGTTCCCAATCTGCGCCGGATCGCCGAGGATTGACGGGGAACCTTGCCGGGATCCGACCGGCGCATGGCGACCAACCGTCGGAAATACTTTTGGAAATTAGTAGTTATGAGCTTATTGGTAAAGCCAAAGCATGCTGCGGGTCACCATGACCTACCGCCCCTGGCGTATCGAATCGCTTACCCTCAAAGATTTCCGGCACAGACAGAATCTGCA
>Ga0056121_1000358_pt1 | contig 11719 bp, 6 predicted proteins | sample WorMetHEROISLAND_FD_83872 | JGI IMG/M metagenome (GOLD analysis project Ga0056121, IMG submission 83872) | Marine gutless worms symbiont microbial communities from Max Planck institute for Marine Microbiology, Germany - Olavius sp. 1 HERON ISLAND ...
CGCGAAGCGCATCATAGTTGAAACTATGGACTTTAAGTCCCTTCACTTTCAGTCCGTGGCTTGTTCACGGATGAGGACTTTAGTCCTCCAGACTATGGACTTTCAGTCCATAGTGGTTGATTTTCATGACGTATCGATCCCAGGCTGCGCTCTACTAGAACATAGTCCCGCACACTCCATCTCATTTGCGGACCTTTCTTCCCAATATGAACAGCTATCTGGTCGCACCGGCCATCATGGCCGGATTGGGTCTGTTCTTCGCCATCATCCTGGCGGTGGCCTACCGTTTCCTGAAGGTTCAGGAAGACCCACGGATCGAAACTACCCTGGATCTGCTGCCCGGCTCCAACTGCGGCGCCTGCGGACAACCCGGCTGCCACGCCTTTGCCGTGAGCCTAGTTGCGGGTAAGGAGTCGCCGAGCCGCTGCACGGTGGCGGACTCCGAGGCGATCGCTGCCATCGCCGAGCTGCTGGATGTGGACCCGGGCCAGCAGGAGCAGCGCGTGGCCCGACTCCATTGCGCTGGCGGTAAGGGCCAGGCCTATCAGATTGCCGAATACCAGGGCTTCGAGGGTTGCAGCGCCGCGGCCGTCGTCGCCGGCGGCGGCAAGGGTTGTTCCTGGGGCTGCCTGGGTCTGGGAGACTGCCGGACCGCCTGCACCTTCGATGCCATCCTAATGAACGACAATGGCCTGCCCGTGGTGGACCCAAGCAAGTGCACCGCCTGCGGCGACTGCGTCGATGCCTGCCCGCGGGACCTCTTCGAACTGACGCCCTTGAATCAACATCTGTGCGTCCAGTGCAAATCGCCACTGGCCGGCGACTTGGCCCTCGCCCTATGCAGCGTCGCCTGTGACGCCTGTGGACGCTGTGCGGCCGACGCGGCACCGGGGTTGATCCGAATGGAAGACAACCTGCCCCTGGTCGACTACTCCAGCGGCGGTCCGGCCCTCCCCCGAGCGGTGCACCGCTGTCCCACCGGCGCTATCCGGTGGCTCGAAGGCGCGCAGTTCAGAGAGTAGACTTGCGATCGGCTATGGCTTGCGTGACACGAGGGCGTCTACCCAGGGACCTGCGCAAGGAATCAGAGACTGTTACCGGATCAGTCGCCTCGGCAGGAAAAGAACGCTTCTGATGCCGATAACCGTTAAGCAAGGTCAGGAGTTGATTGCCGAATTTTGCCGGATCTATCCGGCTGCCCTTCAGCTAAAGGGCACCTTGAAAAATAGGTATTTTCACCAATCAAGCGACTCTAAGCCATTGATTGTTGGGAAGTACTGTAGACGAAAACCGTATTTTTCAAAGTGCCCTAAAATATAAGGTCCGTGCAACATAAGAGGAGGCTATTCATGAAACCGCAACCATCGAACGAGCAGGAAGAATCCTTGGAGCCTACTTTCCTGCCAGACGATGCGCCGCCTTTGTCGTTTCCAACTTTCGTGACGAAAGTCACTTTAGACGAACTCTTCGACATGAAATCATCGGACACTTTGGAATCAATACTTTTACGCCCGGAGAAAAAAGGGCACTCCTGACCGCTCTCATTGAAGCCAAAGATCAACCAGGTATATCCCAGCTATGGTCTTCTATTGAAAAACACTACGCTAGCTGGCCGGAATCCATCAAAGCGGAAGAGGTATTCTGTTTCGCATGTGAAACTATCGAGCCGTATACTCCATCGAACAACATTGAGGCTGAACGATCCTTTCGTGCGGTAATCCTAGACCGCTCACGGCTCATGGAGCTACATGACCTTGAAATAATCACTATTTCGCTCGCTGACGGATTCAAAAATCGGACGAGATTTCAGCAAACCTTTCCTGCTACCGACCGCGATCAGTGGAGCCGGGAAAGTAATTCGCGAAACTGCCTCTCCTAAACTCGGCGTAAAAGCCGGGAGCTCATTTTTTTAACTTATAATCGATAAACATTCAGGACCTGGCACATAGCCCATAAAAAAGAGAGCGGCATGAAGACAGAACTGACAATCGAGATCTTGAAGGAGGAGGCATCAAAATTTGCAGAGATAGAGACTTCCTATGATGAGCCTTCTCTCTATGGTGTAACCGATGGAAAAGCTGTTGGAACTTACCTTGAGCATAAATTTACTACTTATCTATCAAACAGATCAACCACTATGGACTGAAAGTCCATAGTCTGGAGGACTAAAGTCCTCATCCGTGGACAAGCCATGGACTGAACGTGAAGGGACTTAACGTCCATAGTTTCAACTATGATGTGCCTCGCGCACTAAAGTTATTGAAGCAATGAATACGATCAAGGTAATTCCGCATCTGGAATTGATCTTCCTGGGCTGGGAGTCGACATAAAAGTAACCAGCGTTAAACAGCCGCAATCTTCATGTCCTTTCAAGTCCGCATCACAGAAGATATTCGGCCTTGGTTATCACTTACTCGTTTATGTATATGAGAAAATCGATGATGATAAAAACAAGACCAGTCGGCTCGATATACAGCACACAATTTTCATCGAAAAGGGACGTACTGCGGGTTTCCAAACTACAAGAGGATTGTTAGACATTTTAGAACGAGAGGGAAACAAAGATGATGTCATCGCCTTTATCTTTGAAAGAAATTTACCTGTAGACGAGATCGGGGCAGGGGAGCTTGCTGACAGGATTCTGGAAACGCCGCCTAATCAAGGCTATTTGACAATATCGAACGCCCTTCAGTGGAGACTTCAATATAGTAGAGTTATCCAGAAGGCAGGAACGGTTTCGGGTATTTCGAGGATTCGTTGAACAGTGGGTACAAAACCGATTGAAAAGTGGCAATACGGTGACTTTCAGACACCTAATTGACCTGGCGAGAAAAGTTGTCGCAGTTCTAAAGCGGAATCATGGCCTCAGTCCTGATTTCGTTATCGAGCCCACGTGTGGGAAGGGTACATTCGTTCTGGCTGCATACGAAGGATTCAAAAATTCCACTATTCTCGGTTTTGAGATTAATACTAAGCACGTTAGTGAGGCGAACTCTGCTCTGAAAAGGATTTCTGCGACAAACCGTGTGGCAGTCAACGAAGCCGATTTCTTTACTACCGACTGGGGAGAAATATTGTCCAGGTTGCATGGATATATCCTTATAATCGGAAATCCTCCCTGGGTTACAAGCAGTGAGCTAGCCATTCTCAATAGTAAAAACCTCCCCGAAAAATCCAACTTTCAAAACCGGAAAGGCATTGAAGCTATCACCGGTTCTGGGAATTTTGATATTTCCGAATGGATGCTGTTGCAGCATATAAGTTGGCTCTCAAAGCGCGCAGGCACAATTGCGTTTTTATGCAAATATGCAGTTGCACGTAAAATAATGCGACAGGTTAGACAGCGCCCAGAGTACCATTTTTTGGGACATATCTATTCCATTGACGCAAGAGCGCACTTTGAGGCGTCGGTGGAAGCATGTCTTTTTGTGCTGACAACAGATGCTGGAAACGCCGACTGTGAAGTTTATGAATCATTAGATGCCGTTGAGTCTTCACGCGTAATCGGTGAACGGGACGGATATCTCGTACGTGACGTTTCTCGCTACGAAAGATGGAAGTGCTTAAGAGGTCAAGATCCATGGTACATCTGGCGGTCCGGAATCAAATATGATTGCTCAAAGGTCATGGAATTCGAGCCGGTTGGGGATGGCTATAAAAATGGTCTCGGCGAATTTATCAAGTGTGAAGAAGATTATATTTATCCTCTGCTGAAGAGTTCGGATGTCGGGAATGGTAGAGTTGCTTCCTATAGAAAAGTAGCATTGATAACCCAAAGGACTGTGGGGGAAGATACTTCACATATCAAAAAATTTGCCCCGATGACTTGGAAATACTTGATTGAACATAAGGAATATTTAGACAAGAGAAGAAGCGCAATTTACAGAAACAGGCCGGTCTTTTCCATATTTGGTATAGGAGATTACTCATTTAAGCGATGGAAAATTGCAGTATCCGGTTTTTACAAAAGATTAAACTTTAATCTTGTCGGGCCGCTAGATGGAAAAACCGTGGTGTTCGATGATACTGTCAATTTTCTTTCTTTCGATACCGAAGGGGAAACAAGGTTCGTTTATCACTTAGTCACGTCTGCCCCCGCTCTTGAATTCCTGGAATCAATGATTTTTTGGGATGAGAAACGCCCCATTACAACAGAAATCCTAAGAAGACTGTCGCTGAAGGAATTGGCGAGGGAGTTGGGTGAACTCGTTCAGTATCAAGGTTGGAACGAAACGCGGACGTTTGAGTCCGCAGGTCAGATGACAATACCATTTAGTTAAATAGTGTAGCTTCTACTGTCGTTATGCTTTTGGCGGCAGGCAAACTTCGTTGATCGACTTCCACTCCATAAGCCTAACAACTTAAATAGAGACTTAAGGTCTTTTCCAATGCCCAGCTTCGCTAACAGCGTCTTGCGACTCCTGCGCCGTTTGCTCGGCGCCCCCACCCGCGCGGCAGGTCCCTATGCCGGCGAGTTGACCGCCCTCGATGGCAACACTGCGGTAGCCGTCACCGAAGCGGCTATCGCCGAATTCGCGGCACTCGGGGCCTCCTTCCCGGCGGATGCGGCCGACGTGGCGTGGCGCACCGAGCAGTTACGTCACGGCCGCAACCTGCTTGGAAACGTCCTGGGCACCCAGGGTGCGGAAAGTCCCCGCGGGGCATTGGCGGGGGCGCTGGGCCTCGCCATGGGAAGCATCCGCGCCACGGCTTTCCTTGCCGCTCCCGATCTGGCTGCGGCTCAAGATCTGCTGCGACTCGCGGTCGGGCGCCGCCTGCCCCTGGTGATCCATCTCGCCAACCGTGCCCTTCCCGGTCATGCCATCGCCACCGGCAGCGGCCACGAGGCCTGCCACCTGGCGGCCGATTCCGGTGCCTTCCTGCTGTTCGCAGCGAACGTCCAGGAGGCGGTGGACCTTACCCTGATTGCCCGCCGGGTCGCGGAGGAGACCCTGACCCCGGGACTGGTGGTCATGGACGGGGATCAGACCGCCCTGGCCATGCAAGAGGTACGGCTCCCCCCCGCCGAGCTGGTCACCCGCTTCCTCGGAGCACCGGGCGATTCGATTCCGGCACCCACCACGACCCAACGGCTCCTGTTCGGCGACCATCGCCGCCGGGTTCCACGTTGGCACGACCCGGACCATCCGGTACTCCTGGGGACCCTACAGCCCCCGGAGATCTGGGGGCTGGGCGCCGCGGCGGCCAGTGTCTACTTCGACGGCCAGATACGTTCCAGCCTGGAGCGGGCGGTCTCCGATTTTCGCCACGAGACGGGCAGGTCATGCGAACCGGTCTCCACCTTTCGCGCCGAGGACGCCCGCATCCTCTTGCTGGCCCAGGGGGCTGCGGTCGAGACCGCCCAAGCGGTTGCCGAACATCTACGCAAGACGGAACGGCTGCGGGTGGGGGTACTCGGCCTGCGCTATCTGCGCCCCTTTCCCGGCCCCGATCTGCTTGCCCGCCTGGGAACGGCAAAACACCTGCTGGTGCTCGAACGGGTAAACGCGCCTCTGACGGACGATCCACCCCTGCTGCGCGAGCTGCGTGCTCTATTTGATCGGGGCTTGGTCGACCGGGGCCTGGACGACACAGGTTCCGATGCCAATACCCAACCGGGTCATCCGACCCTACGCGCTCAGGACCGACCTCGCGTGCGATCGGTCATCTATGGTCTGGGCGGCCTACCCCTGCGCGGGGCGGACCTGATCCGGCTGTGCCGGAAGGCGAGTGACCTGGAGGGGTCTCGGGTCTTTCTCGGGATGGAATTCACGCCCCGGACCAGTGACTATCCCAAGCGCCAGGTCCTGCTGGACCGGCTGCGTCGCGATTATCCGCACGTCGCCGGACTGGGCCTGCACGACCAAGGGCCCACACCGGATCTGCGCCCGACCGGCGCGCTTACGTTCGTCGTCCACCGCCGTTCCGGTCAGTGGGGTGAGGGCTTCGGGACCGAGGCGGCCGGATTCCTGCGCCGGTTCGCGGGTACTCACCTGCGCAGCCATCCCGCCCTGTTCTCCCAACCCCTGGGGTCCTATTGTATCGACCGCTTTACCTTGAGTGAGCAGGCGTTGCGCGACCCCGGCGCATCCATGCCCATCGATTTGGCCGTGCTCGCGGTGGACCCCGGCGATACCCGGATTGATCCCCTGGTCGATCTCCGGTCCGATGGCGCCCTGTTGTTGCAGGGGTCGGAGCAGGACGAGACCCTCTGGCAAACCCTGTCCCCGACCCTACAGCAGACCCTGCAGGAAACCGGCATCGCCCTCTATGCCGTCCCGCCATCGGACTTGCCCTCCGAAGATCTGGTGTTGGGGGCTGTCTGTGGCCTACTGCTCGACCAGGGCTGGGTCGGGCTCGGCCCGCGCCGCCTGATCTCGATGCGGGACGCGCAGCTTGCCGATGCGGACCTGCCGCAGACAGAGGATCCGGACCGGGAGGCACGCATCCGGCAGTTCCAGGCCGGTCTGGAGGGTATCCGGCAGATCGACTTCCGGGAGCTGCCGGTCTCGGAGTCGGCCTCACGCCCGGAGCAAGAGGCCCCGGCCTCGGTACGCCGCTTCGGCACTAGCGATGACGCCTATGACAGCCTGCCCCGCTTTTGGGACCAAGTGGGGGTCCTGTATCGGGACGGCGCGGCCTCGCAGCTCGCACCGGATCCCTATATGGCCATCGGGGCCATACCGCCGCTCCTTTCCGTATTCCGCGATATGAGCCCGCTGCGCACGTCCCTGCCCCACCTGGACCCCGACCTGTGCACGGGCTGCGGACGCTGCTGGAGCCAGTGCCCCGAAGGCGCCTGGAGCGCGGTTGCCGCCACGCCGAGCGCGGTCCTCGAGGCCGGCGCTCTGCGCCCCCTGGCCGGTAAGCTCGCGGAACGGATCGGCCACAGCTGCCGCGCCGGTGAGGCCAAGACCGCCACGACCGGGACCACCACCTTGGGGGACCTGGTGAAGGCCGCCTACACCTGGCTCCAAGACCAGGCATCCCTGCCCGCGGCGCGTAAGCAGAGTGTGGATACCGCCGTCGAACGGCTGACTGCGGCCATCGGTTGCCTGCCGGTCGCCGTCGCCACACCCTTCTTCACGGAGGCCCCCGGCGCCCTGCTGTTCCTGGCGCTCAATCCGAACGACTGCAAGGGCTGCGGCATCTGCGTGCACGCCTGCGACGCCGGCGCCCTGCGGTCCGTCGCCCAGACCACCGAGGAGCTGGAACAGGCCAACCGGATATTCACGGCCTGGGAAAGGCTTCCCGAGACCACCCAAGCGGTCATTGATCTGGCCGCCGCCGATGAGCGCATCGGCCCCCTGCCGGCGGCCCTGCTCGCCCACCGGGCGGCCCGTGCCCTGACCGGCGGCGACGGGGTGGAAGCCGGCTCCGGCAAACGCCTTGCCCTACGGCTGGCCTTGGGCCTGGCCACATCCCATCAGGGACAGCGGCGCGCCGAATTCATCCAGGAGGTCAAGGAGACCCACCAGGAGATTACGGTCCTGATTCGCTCCCTCCTCGCCGAGGCCCTGCCGGCGGACGACCTGGACGCCTTGGCGCGTGGCCTGGAGACAGTAAGCACCCGCCACGCGGACCTCGGCGCCTTCCTCAGCCAGGCCGAGGGTGCCACCATCGAAGGCGCGGTGGATGCCACACGCCTGCGCCGGCTGGTGGAGCTGGCCCAAGGCCTGGGGGTACTCGCCTGGCGTCTGGAAACCGGCCGTCAGGGCTTCGGCCGCGCCGGCTTAGGGCTGGTGCTGACCCCCGGTGAAGCGGCGAGCTGGGCCGGTGCCTTCCCCCACAATGTGTTCCAAGTCCCGGTCACCCTGGACGCTACCGGAGACGGGGCGCGGCTGGCGGCGGGGCTGTTGGAGGGCCAGCTGCGGCAAGCCATTGAAGGCTTCGTCCTGCTGCGCCGGGCACGCCTCGAGCTCACCAAGCCCATGGACGCGGCGCGGCTCTGGTCCGACCTCGCCGCCCTGAGTCGGCGTGATCTGACTCCCCAGGAAAGGGAGCGCTGTCCGAGTATGTTCCTGGTGGGTAGCAGCCGGATATTGGCGGGCGCAGGCCTGTCCCAGGTCGCTGCTCTGCTGGGCGGTGAGCTGCCCCTGAAGATCCTGATACTGGCGGATCTGGACCTGGGCCTCTCCGGCCGCTCCAGCCTGGAATCTGCCCCGGCCCCGCTACCGGACGCCGCCACGGACCTGGGCCTGCTGGCGCTGGCCCGCCGCGACGCCTGCATCGCCCAGACCTCCCTCGGCGCGCCCACCCACTTCCTGGAGAGCCTGGAGGCCGGGCTCGCGTTCGAGGGTCCCGCCCTCTTCCACGTCCACGCCCCCAGCCCCGGACGCCATGGGTTCCCTACCGACCAAACCCTGGAGCAGGCCCGCCTGGCCGTAGCGACCCGGACCTTTCCCCTGTTCCGCTATGACCCCAGGGGCGACGGGGTCTTCGGGACCCGGATCGAGCTCGGAGCCAACCCGGAACCTTTGGCCCTGTGGGAGCGCGGGCGTCCCGCCCGCGAAGCGGCCAAGATGGCCGCGCTCCCGGACGAGGCCATGACTCCGGCCCACTGGGCGCTCGGCGAGACCCGTTTCCGCCACTGGTTCGAGCCCTTGCAGGAAGACGCCGCCGATCCCCTGCCCCTGGACGCCTACCTGGAGCTACCGGAATGCGAACGCCGGGGCCGGACGCCCTACGTCTCCCAAGGGCAGTCGCAGCGGGAGCCGGTACGCTATCGAGTCGCCCCGGAGCTGGTCACGGTCTGCCGGGAACGCCGCGATGCCTGGCGCCTACTCCAAGAGCTCGCCGGTCTGGTAACCCCCTTCACCGAACGCGTCCGGCGCGAGGCCGAGGAGCAGGTGGCCGCCGAGCGGCGGGCCGAGCTCGAGGCCCAGGCCGCGGTCTACGAGCAGAAACTCGCCGACCTACGCGCAGAGCTGCGACAAGAACTCCGCGGCGATATCCGGGAACGCCTGATGGATCTGGCAGGCTACCGTCGCCCAACCGGCATGGAACGACCACCTAGTACAGATACTCTCAACTACCGATAACATCGAATTTGCAGCATCCTTATGGAAAGATTTAGCCGCAAATCAACGCAAATAGATCAAGAACGGTCAAGAATGGTGGGTTGATTGTGATCGATTTGCGTTCATTTGCGGCAAAAAAGAACTCCCGATGGAAGAACCGAACCGATGTTATCGGTACTTCGGCGCTGCTGCACTAGATGCTTGGCTTTGGGCGACAGCGGCCAGTCCGATACTCGGACAAAACATCTTACCGAACGTGTCGCTTGCTCGTGCATTGGTGCAGTTGTATGATCCTCGCTCAGTGGTGTACTGCCGGTGAGTCCGGCTCGCTGTGAAAATTAGCTGGGAATAACTAACATGAGAATTGACGTTGATTTGTCAGACGCCAAAGTAATTCAATTATGAAAAAATTCGTATTAACCATAACAGTAATTTTATTGTTGTCCATAATCTTCTGGAGCGGAACAAAAACCGGGCGATATTTATCCGGTGTGGAAAGAGAAAACCTATATCCGTTTGAGCTGCGTAGCGTTTGGGTCAGCAATCAACCGACATGTGATGATTATAATTCACTCTCTAATGCGGGGAAGGCTATTCTTGTTGATATTGTTAAAGACAGTAAAAATCGAAGTTATGTCAGAATCGTATCTCTGCCGACTGAGGCTCAAAAAGGGAAGTTCATGGTTTCTGTTCTGAATCGTAATCAAGAGCAATTTATTGACGAAATATGGCTGGATTGCGAATAGAAAAGAGACTTTATTGGGTTCGATATTTTTAACCACAGAGGGTCTATTATAACTTGCTGTAATCATTCAGACCCTGCCTTGTCATTCCGGCAGGGATTGCCGAAATCCAGGTGCCAGGGATGGCAAAAACAGGGGGTGAACAGGATTTCCAGGATGTTTTGCGATAAAAAAATCCTGTTAATCCTGTACCATCCTGTTAATCCTGTCCTATTCTTTGCTACGTTCGCCAACGATGCTACCGGCACTAAAGTTCCGCCGCGGCTTTGCCCACGGGGTCCATCCCCACGAGCACAAGAATCTGACCGCGGATTTGCCCACCCAGCGCATGCCCTTCGTGGACCGCTATGTGCTGCCCCTAGACCAACACCTGGGGGTTCCCGCCAAGCCCGTGGTGACCCCCGGTCAGCGGGTGCGCCGCGGTCAGCGCATCGCCGCGCCCGGCGCCTTCGTGTCCACCAGTCTGCACAGCCCGGTCACCGGCTGGGTGCGGACCATCGGCCACCACCGCTATCCCGGCGGGCGGTTCAGCAAAGCCATCGAGATCGAGGCCGACCCCTACGCCACCCAACGCCTGGAAGGGGAATGCCCACCCGACTGGCGCGCCCTGTCCCCGGACGGTTTCGTAGCGGCGCTGCAAGACTCCGGGATCGTCGGCCTGGGTGGGGCCGCCCTGCCCACCCATGTCAAGTATTCCCTGCGAGACAGGATCGAGATCAAGTACCTGATCGCCAACGGCGCCGAGTGCGAACCCTATCTCACCAACGACCATCGGGTCATGGTCGAGCGTACGGACCGATTGCTGCGGGGCATCGAGATCCTCCGCACCAGACTGGGCGCCGCCGAGGCCATCATCGGCATCGAGCGCAACAAGCCCGACGCCATCGCCACCCTGAACCGGCAGCTCTGGCCCAATCAGCCGGTGCGCGTGATACCCCTGCGGGTCAAGTACCCCCAGGGCGACTCCAAGATGATGATCAAATCCCTGCTCGGGATCGAGGTCCCGGCGGGTTTGCACGCGGCGGATCTTGGCATCATCATGAACAATGTCAGCACCATCGCCGCCATCGCGGACTGGTTCGACACCGGTATGCCCTATATCGACGGGATGGTGACCGTCTCGGGCCCCGGCATCGAACGACCGTCCAATCTGATCGTCCCCCTAGGTACACCGGTGCGGGAAGTACTCCGCTACTGCGGGGGCCTGAGCGACGACACCCGCGAGGTCATCATGGGCGGCCCCATGATGGGTACCCCCATCGCCAGCCTGGATGCCCCCATCATCAAGAGCAGCTCCGGGATCCTCGCCTTCACCGCTACCGAGACGGCGCGGCCCCAGGAGTATCCTTGCATCCGCTGCGGGCGCTGCCTGGAGGCCTGCCCCTATTTCCTCAACCCATCCCGACTGACCCGGCTGGCAAAATCCCGCATGTACGAAGAAATGAAGCGCATCCAGATCATGGAGTGCGTCGAATGCGGCTCCTGCACCTATGCTTGTCCCTCGGGGATACCCATCGTACAGCTGATTCGCACCGCCAAGCGGGTGTTGCGAGGTCAGAAGTGAGGTTGAATTACGGATTCCGGCTAATGCTACAATATTGACACCTAGTGAAGCCGTGAGGGAGCGGGTGAGTCCATCCTATTATGAAAAATTCAAGCTGGTTGGTTCGCTCCCAGTCGCTGGTCAGGCTGGCAAGGCTTTTGGTTGGGAGCAGTGTTTCCATCAATTATGCGCACCTATACTTTTGCTGACTGTCGGCTCTGGTCCCACTTGAATTTCACCCACTACACCCGTGTTAACATCTGAGGACGCGATCTCAGCCTATTCACAACGATCAACCACTATGGACTGAAAGTCCATAGTCTGGAGGACTAAAGTCCTCATCCGTGGACAAGCCACGGACTGAACGTGAAGGGACTTAACGTCCATAGTTTCAACTATGATGCGCTTCGCGC
>Ga0056121_1000359_pt1 | contig 11620 bp, 2 predicted proteins | sample WorMetHEROISLAND_FD_83872 | JGI IMG/M metagenome (GOLD analysis project Ga0056121, IMG submission 83872) | Marine gutless worms symbiont microbial communities from Max Planck institute for Marine Microbiology, Germany - Olavius sp. 1 HERON ISLAND ...
CACCTGTATATAGTATTTGTTTATGTTTTCTACTAGTACAGCAAATCCTATAAACAGTGTTTTTGTCTGCAGTAGAGTGGGAAGCTCTGTTCAAACATCTCTCTACGACCACTGCTCTATCAGCTCTAGATTGTGAGACAGACAACACATCATTTTACCTTAGACAGGTAAGAATAATACATTTATTACATTGACAACACAAACTTTACTAGCTTACTGATTGTAAAGCTTTATCCACTCTTCAGTGAACATCTGACTGTGACCCACCATCACATTCTCTGCACCTGTGACCATTGTATTTAGTCTGGGAGAGCTTCTAACAGCCGGATGGGATACCTTCATCGTTTTAACTTCCTTATAGCTATGCTTAACACAATTATTTCATTGGCAATACAAACACTACTAGCTCACTTCATGATTACTTACTTATTTGAGAACAATAATGAACAGAATTTACTTGTCAGTGACGACGACAGGTGCATACTCTGAGATAAGCATGTTAGATGTGCAGCCTTTAGAAGTATCTGTAAACGCAATAATACAAAAACCTACAGCCACATTCTGAAAACACGTGACCACTCTCACTGTCGCTGACATTCCTTCTTTTCTTTTTCTCAAACCTTGTCCGAATCCTGTCCTTTATCCATATAGTGGGTCTGGGAGAGTGCTGTTTTGCCAGCCGGTGTGGATACAGGCAAGATAGCAAATGTTTTTCATGCATTTAAAGGTAAAAGAATGCTTTTCTTGTCATAAATATTAGTAAATTATAGTACTAGAAGGCGCTCAGAGAGTGCATATATCCACCAAGTGAATTTGCAGCTGCAGGGGTTCACGTGACCCTGACCACACTCCCTTTTCGAAAAATTTTTCCAGGGGTCATGTCTGGACTCTGCCAGGGGACGTGCTTGTCAAATTTGAAGTTTGTAGCTTTGAATGTATTGTGTGTGGAACACTGCAGCCATGTGTGCACGCACACACACAGACACAAACACAAGTGGAAACACAATATCCGCCAGTTTCACTCCGTTCACTTGGCGGATATAAATACATATAGCTACAATTATAAATATTGTATTCAGAGAGCAACATGAATCCAACCAATTAAGTTTCTTGTAAACAGTCCTAAACAAATCATGCAGTATCAACAGAAAGTAGAAGGCCAAAGCAGGGCAACCAGGTCTTATCATATAGGCCTGACCTAATAGGCCCATTTGGGTTTTACAGAAAGAAATGGGACTTTTTTGCAAATATAACACACACAAAAGTATAAGTGTTGACAAATGCCTTGGCCAACTCATACACCAAAAACTACCGCAATAGACTTTATGACCATGTAAGTATATCCTTCCCACGTGCTTACGATAAATGTCACTATATTATGATAACATATGACACAGAATGTACAGGCATGCAGTGGCACTTTCCATGTAAACCTGGGTCAGCCAACTACCCCTTGATTCTCAATGCCCAGTCATCCTTATCCTCAGCATCCTCACAGAACAGGACAAAACTCTTCATAACTACAGGGTATTGCAGGGGTTTTGAAGCTTTAAGTTTTAAGGTTTTGAACCCAGAAATTTTTAAAGCCCAAGATATCCTTCCTGTCATCCAAACAACAATGTAAAAGCAATGAAGGCAAAACAACGTATAGCAAGTTAACACGCAAGTCAGAAAATCATAAAACAGACATAAACATCAAGTACATTATCACCAGAGGTAAACCTTTGTCACAAAAAATCAAATACATTACATTAATTAATTTGTAGAGCACATCTATAAAGTCTCTAATTCACTACAGTAGTGCTGCTGCAAACAGTTAATAGTGACAGAACAGAAATGTTTTAAGTTGGTGTCTAAAAGAGTCAAAACTCAGGTCCGACAACTTAAGTAGTCAGGCAGCAGACTGGACCGGCCACACTGAACGCACGGGAACCGTAGGTCGACAGTCTGTAGCGTGGTATGACCAGGTCGTCAGATGATGCAAAGAGCAAAGGGCCCAAAACTGAGCCTTCTGGACTGAACACGACAGACACACGACGTTTGACAAGGAGGAACCATATGTAACAGAGTAGGACTGACCATGTAAATACGACTGAAACCAGTCAAGTGCCTTGCCAACCACTCCAAACCGACATTGCAACCGAGTAAGCAGAACTGATGATCGACAGTATTAAAAGCTGCAGATAGGTCTAAAAGACACAATGCACTGATTCACTGCGGTCCGACGACAGTAATAAATCGTTTACTATCTTCAGCAATGCGATTTAAGAAAATATTACAAGTGTGTATGTTTTTGGACAGGTGCATGACGATCATCGTCAGTTTCAACATCTCATCTGCGCGGCTGAGCAACTGTAACAACGTGCAGCTGAAAGTTTGACGTTAACTTATCATCTGCATCCAGCAGTATTCAACTGCAAGTGACATTATACTAATAAGAACATTCTTTAGTAGTAGCAGTTACAATTTCTGTTTAACTGCAGTGTAATGTCTTTGCAACTGTTAATATACTCCTACCAAAGTTGTACTAAAATAAATTGTTTGTCAAAACAATAAAGAATGCCTTCCAAAACATTTAAAGAGCGACAGAAACGTAAAGAAAGATACCATGCAAATCCTGCAGCTGCTAAAGCAGACGCTTTAAAGCAGTATGAAAATAACAGAGAAGTTAAGCTGAAACAAGCTAAACTCACATGGAGTACAGATAAGCAGTTCAGGAAAAGGCACACTTCAGCTAGCCACAGAAGTATAGAAAATAATTGTGCATATAAAGAGAAGCACAGATCAACATCACTCGAGAATAAAAGGAGAAAACTAGCTGAAGATCCCGATTACCTTGCAAAACGCAGACAGACAGCATTACGATATACACGGAGAAGGCTAGTGGAAGATCCCAGTTATTGCGCTAAAAATAGACAGACAGCACGACAGAATACAAGCAGAAGGCTAGTGGAAAATCCTGATTATTGTGCTAAAAATAGACAGCGAGCACTACAGAACACAAGTAGAAGGCTAGTGGAAGATCCTGATTATTGTGCTAAAAACAGAGAGAGAGCAATACAGAACACAAGGAGAAGGTGGCGAGAAGACGATGAGTATCGCAAAAGACACAGAAAGATAGCACTAGACATCACCAGGAGAAGATTAGATGAGGACTGTAACTACCGAGAAATGAACAGACAACGAAGTCGCATGAACAAACAGTGCAAATATACAAACGACAATGAACAGAGACATCAGCAAAACAGTACATGCCATAGAAACTGTCACACGAACGGAGAAAGGAATAAGCCAGTTACATCTAACACTTATTGGATCAGAAGGACTCGGCTAATTGCAGACTGCAAGAGAAAAGTCACACAGTTTCATGCTAAAAAGAAAATGGCAGAAAAGTCAAAGGTCTCTCATCTGCATGTTGACTTGCTGTTTCACAAAGCTCGTCGCACTATAACTCTGGGCTTGTGTAAGTTAAAGCGTCTACACAATCACCTGGCAACAAAAAGTGGCACATGTCTTGACCAGCTGCCCACAGATCGCCAACCAACAGATGATGAACTGACTTCAGCATTCGGCGGCATCAAAGCACATACGCAAAGTAGTGAACCATATTTTTGGGAACAGGCTTACCACTTGCTGTCAGGTACTGGTAGTATAGCTGTGGACACTGCAGGCAGAGCTCACATCTTCCAAGAAGTAGTGAGTAGACAGCAAGATTTAGCACCATCCTTGTACCACCTGGACAACAACGACATGCATAACGTAACACGCTGGCAATGCAATACAAATGTATGTGAAATATCACCAGCCATGGTCGATGGCACAGTTAAACTACTGAAATTACTACATTCTACACCATCATCAAACTGCTGCAACATGTACAACAGACTAGATCACTGCCAGGCAGAGGCACGAGCTGACCGACTAGGCCATCCAGTCTACTGCCATCTTGATCACCAGCACTGTACCAGTTTACTACTACCCGTAAGAATACTCAGCACTCATTATCCTTTCCTCCGCACACTCACAGCACGAATCTACGAACAACGACGTGTTGCCTTCTGCATAGGAAAAGTAAGACAAGCAATGAACAACAGTCAGTATCAAGACCTACAAACAGCAGTTACCGACCTCAAGAACTTACTAGATATTAAGCATTTGCCGGCAAAATCCACAACAGACAACGACGAAAAAGGTCCAATTAGGGAAGAAGAAGTGATCTGCAAGTTTCAGAAAAGCCTGGCCGAGGTTGCTGATATGAGAGACCGATACACCACAACATCCTGCGATGTGTGTGAGCAGCTACAAGACGACGTTAAAAAGCTGGTAACGTATGAAGGAAAGAAGGGATTCACTAGTGACAAAATGACAGCAATGATTGACTTACTATACCAAAGAAAAACACAAGTTGAAGACTTCAATGAATTTTTAGAGTCTGTTTGGATATGCGGTTACTGCGCAGACAAGCTGAGAGGCAACAAGGATATTGCACGGTGTGCTTTTAATAAGCTAGCTGTTGAGGAAACTCCAGAATGCTTACAGCAGCTCAACATATTTGAAACCGCCCTTATTAAGCACTGCATAACAAGTGTGACCATTGTACGGCTGGGTCAGGTAACCAATGTCTCACGACCAAACAACGAACTGACAGCTGCGATGAAAGGTCGCATCGCATATCTTCCTGTTGATGTTGCAGCGAATGCCTCGTTTGTACCAGACAACATCCTTAACCTCGACAGTTTCATTCTCCTGGTTGGCGGTCAACCAACGAAACAAAAGAAAGTGTGGACATCACTGGTGGATCTCCGAAAGGTTCATAAAGCCCTCGAGTGGCTGAGACAAAACAACAAGTTCTATAAGGACATTCCAGCCTACACCCTGACAGACATGGAGGCTATGATCAACAAACAACTAACAACGACCAGTGATGACTCAACAGACAAGGCACTGATCCACAAGTTAAATGAAGCTGCCAAGTCACATCTGTATGAAAACTTTACAGTCCAGCCTCTCACTGGTGAATTCCCAGCAGACACACTCATTGACTATCAACTCAACAAAATTCAAGACAATCCAGAACACATTTTTGCCACCGACTTGGACGTCAAAGCCTATCCAGAGTTATTTCCGACTGGCGAGAATGGTATGCGTGACATTTCACGTGCAGTAAAAATATCGACAACTGACTTCCTAAAAAGCAGACTGCTTAACAAAAATCCTAAATTCAGACTTAACATAAACTACTTATTTCATACTTTTCAAGTTCAAGAAATAAGCAACATGTGCCATAGTATTGGCCACATGTTACGCACCGTGAGTGGAACACAACTGACAGCCCAGTCACTGCTGGATAGGCTCAAGTCACGAGATGGAGAAGTCAACAGCAAGCTGTTTGCAATGATGGCCAATATGCGTGGAACAACTGAATACTTCTCGAAGCTCTCGATGGATATCAAGTGGATGATTCGACATCTCGGGCCGCCAACACTGTTCATCACAGTCTCCATAGCTGAGTGGTACTCTGAACCTTTGCTGGATTACCTCCGAACTGTCAACCAAAACAGGTACAACAACATCAACAACATGACGGCTGCAGAACTGTGTGCAGCAGATCCAGTCAGTGTGAACATCCACTTCCACAAAAAATGGCATGCAATATTTAGCAGACTTATTAAGTCCAAGTCAACACCTATATTCGGAGAAGTACTGGACCATTTCTGGCGAATAGAATATCAAGCTCGAGGAGCCCCACATGTTCACTGTCTGCTATGGATAAAGGATGCACCACTACTTGGTCGCGACTCACCAGAGGATGTCAAAAACTACATCGACGGCATAATCACTGCCAGTAAACCAGACAAAGACTCATCGCCAACACTGCATGAATTGGTCACGAGATTTCAAAGTCATAAATGTAACAAGTACTGCTTAAAAAGCTACAAAAGGAATGGTCAGTTCTATAAGAAATGCCGGTTTGGGTTTCCGCGTCCTGTCCGATCCGTAACACAGCTGAATAATGTCATTGACTGTTTAGCAGTCAACCAGTCGAAACAACCACGCAAGCGGCTCTACAACATACACCGGAGAGAAGACGAAGTCAGAATCAACGACTACAACGCTGCACTGTTGCTGGCTAGTCAGTCAAATGTTGATGTTCAGTATATCAGTCACACCGGATCTCGTCTTCCATACTATATTACTTCATATATAACAAAACACGAACGTAGTGAACAGGACCGGATGTGGGAAGACATCTACAGTGCTTCAAGGTCATTGGGCAGCAACGCCATGTCCTTTGCTTTAAAAGCAGTGAAGAGTCGCCCAGTGGGAGCAAATGAAGCCGCAGACAGACTACTGGGAAACAAGTTATACAGTAAGTCTCGTCAGATGCGATTTGCCGACTTAAACCCACCTCAGCAGGCAAAGCGAGTCTTGAAGCGAGTCACAGAGTTAGAAAAAATTGTAAAGACAAACCCAAGTTCACAGGAGATCTTCTTTCCTCACTGGGTGATCGACGTTTATCCGGACAGGCCAGCATCACTTGAGAACATGTCGCTGCATGATTTCTTAAGCCACTATGACCGAGTGCCGACAAGAAACGATCACAGCCAACTCCAACTGAACACTCTCGGCTTCCACCTGAGGAAACGTACACACAACACATACATTGTCACTCACAGGCTAATTAATCCAAATAAGTCACCTGAAGACGAAGAATTACATTACTACCAACTTCTCAAGCTGTTCAAGCCATGGAGAAATGAAGCTGATCTAATCACATCTGGACAAACATACAAAGAAACTTTCAGTTCTGACAGCAACACATATCCGGACATGACAGCATATCACAATCAATTAGTACACCAGCAGCGAAAAGACGAAGACCTCAATGATGCCATTAGAACAAAACAACAAGAAATGCAAGAACTGCAGGCTGTCGATGATCAACAGGCCGTCTTTGAAGGGTGCGCCACCAACACTGCTGAAGCTGCCATGCAGGACGTTGTTGATGCACACAAGAACATGACAGGTGGCAGCACATCCACTGCAGAGCTGTACAACAGCCTCAATACTGACCAAAGGCGTGTCGTTGACAGAGTACTGACAGAAGTATGTGATGACACGCACCCATGCCGGTTGATAGTGAGCGGAGAGGGCGGTACAGGTAAGAGCCGGGTCATACACGTCCTACAACAGATGGTCACAGAGAAGCATCCCTCAAACATGCTTCCAGTAGCAGTAACTGCACCAACAGGGATAGCAGCTTATAACGTAGGTGGCACCACCATTCACCGCCTTCTCAGTTTGCCAGTGGAGCATGGAAAGCCTGCAGACTATGCTCGATTACACCAAGAACAACTAACCATGATCCGAGGCACATTAAAGAATCTAAAATTACTCATCATTGATGAGCTCAGCATGGTTTCATCTTTAACTCTTCTCTATATTCACCTACGCCTAACTGAAATTATGTCCAACAATGAACCATTTGGGGGGATCAGCATAGTCTGCTTTGCTGACTTCCTCCAACTGCCTCCAGTTAAAGGCAACCAACCATTTGAGCCTGTTACTCTACGAGAGGCAAAACAACGGCTTGGTTCAGTATCATCACTACCTCTCTGGCAAGTGTTCGAGTACGATGAGCTCACTATTAATGTGCGACAGCATGGAGACAAAGTCTATGCGAATCTGCTGTCCAACATCAGACTTGGCCACATAGATGATGAAGAATACAAGCTGCTCAACACTCGACGCATATCAACCAATCATCCGGCCAGCACAGAAGACATCATACGCACGTACTATGACTTAACAGCCAAGCAGTTATCACCAGTCATTCTCTTACCACGAACTGACCAATGTGACAAAATCAACACAGCTTTGTTGGCTCAACTGGACTCAGAAATAGTTGACTTAATGGCAGCTGACACTCTCGACACTGTAGTGGACAAAAATCTGTTACCGAAGGTTAACAAAGCCTACAAAAAAGTAGATGAAGACATTACAAGAACTGCTGGTTTAGACAAGTGCCTTAGAGTGTGTATTGGGGCAAGAGTGATGCTGAAACGTAACATTAATGTTGAAGCTGGACTAGTCAATGGTGCAATAGGTTTAGTGACTGGTTTCCAGAAAAGTAAGACTGAGTGTGGCATCCAGATCAGCAGTGTCAATGTGAAGTTTGAGAACATAACAGACTCTGTCAAGATTGAGAGGCAATCCAGTACATTTGAAGTTCTGAAATCTATCTATTTTACAAGAAAACAATTTCCACTGATATTGGCTTTTGCCATTACAATCCATAAAAGCCAAGGTCTTAGTTTAAACACAGCAATAGTGGATGTTGGACAGACCTCTTTCGGCAGTGGAATGACATACGTTGCACTTTCCCGCATAACATCATTAAATGGCTTACATCTGATCGACATTGCCCGACAGAAAATAACAGCAAACAGAAGTGCTCTATCAGAGTACAACCGTCTACGAATGTTGTACACACCTCACCTTGGCCGTCTTCCATTGTCTAACAAATACCAGGATGACTTACCAATGGATGACATGTTGCTCCACACAGACACCAACCAGACACTTGTTAATGACGACGATCGACTGACAGCCGGCATCAGCCAGTGTTCTTCACAGCAAACAAAGTGTCCAAGAAAGAGACCACACACAGATCAGATCAGTCCAAAGTGTTCGACTGCAACGGAGACTCTGAAGAAAATAAAATTGCAGTCTTCATCACCCACAGCCAACATCTACAATCACTGTGAAGTAGCCTCCCTGGACACAGAATTTCAGCTAACAATGTGTGAAAACATGAATCTTCAGCATTCCAACTCTGCCATGCCTAACCATAACTCATCAATATCAATAAAACTTCAACAGATCATCTACAGACAAACCAACAACCGTGTCAGTGTTCACACATATCAGACAATCGGAGATGGCAACTGCTTGTTTAGGGCACTATCTCTGGCAATAACCCAAAATCAAGATAACCATCAAATTATCAGATCTTATGTTGTAAACCATATGCTAGATGAAGCGATTTCAGTGGACATGGCAAACCTATTTGCAGCACACAACAACCAACAACAGTCATTCCAGAATCACCGTGAAGCAATGCAAAAACTCGGCACATGGGGAACAGAGCAAGAAATCGTTTCTGCTGCACATCTCTTTAACTGCTCTATTCTGTGTTGCTCACAGTATAATTCAACTGGTGACGTCTGCATTCAGCACTTTCCACCGCACTTTGCATCAAATCCAACATGTTCCAACAGCTGCTGTCACAAGTCACTCTACTTAATAAACACTAGTAGCCATTACGAAGCAGCAACTGTGTTATACAAACCATCTGCAGTCTCACAACACCATCTCGTTGATGTTGAGCCTTAGAAGCCACGACAGTATGACAGTCCTACAAACATATCGTCAGTAGTGAGTAGTAGTAATAATAAGCATCAAATAAAAGTCATTGTTGGGTCAATCTATTACAAGTTATATTGTATGTGACTATGGCAACCATCAAACCATAAACCGACATGAATTATTTTGTTATGTTTCACAACAACATTATTGCAATGTCACGTCACAGTATGTTCTCTATAAATGTGTAATTAAAATAATACTAAAGATGTCTTCAGCAGTCAATACATAAGATCACACACTGTAATGTTACTGAAATAAAACATCTTTATTGAGTGTGACGTATTACTGCATTTCGCCAGAATTGCATTTCACCAGAATTTCTGTGTCGTCACGTTGCATTACTTTCCGTGCACTACTTGTTATCAAGTTACAGTCACGTAGTAATGGCAGCGAAATAAAACGATGTTAATGAGTGTGACGTATTACTGCATTTCACCAGAATTTGTGTTGTCACGTTGCATTACTTTCCGTCCACTACTTGTTACCGAGTTACAGTCACGTAGTAATGGCAGCGAAATAAAACGATGCTTATTGAGTGTGACGTATTACTGCATTTCACCAGAATTTCTGTGCCGTCATGTTGCATTACTTTCCGTGCACTACTTGTTATCAAGTTACAGTCACGTAGTAATGGCAGCGAAATAAAACGATGCTTATTGAGTGTGACGTATTACTGCATTTCACCAGAATTTCTGTGTCGTCACGTTGCATTACTTTCCGTGCACTACTTGTTACCGAGTTACAGTCACGTAGTAATGGCAGCTAAATAAAACTAAACTACGCTTATTGAGTGATGTATTGCTGCACTTCACCAGAATTTATGTGCTGTCATGTTGCATGCCTTACTACCTTCTATACACTAATTGGTACCAAAGAGTACAGTCACGTTGTAATGTTAGTGAAATTATACACTGTTTTTTGAGTGTGACATATTGCTGCATTTCATCATTTCAGTGCCATCACATTACATTGCCTTGCATACACTAAATGTTACCAAAGACTGGACCAAAGCACTACCACTGACATTCAGCCTTGGCAAACCTGCTCTCTATGGCAGCCAACCCCTAGTCACCTCTATTATCTTATGTAGATTTAGAGATGGGTTTTTGTGTCGTTTTCTTGACTCAGTTTATTATAGACACATACTGTAGTTAAGGTTATTTTTAGTGTTTTTTTGGTGTATTTTCTGTTGTTTTGAGTTGTCAGTAACAGCACAAGTGACTGCGTGGAAAGACTTGCCTCCAAAATGACCTACTATGTGTTGAGTTGGTAAAACTCTATTCACTCACTGTTACTGAAGACAGTCACATAGTTATTGGAGCAAAACAAAGCAATGTCTGCTCCGTGTTACACAAAATACTTATTTCAGTAAAAATGTGCTTTAATGCTGTGGTATACAAACTGTTTGTCATGTTTAACTGTGCAAATAAATATATGCACTGCAGTATTTTATGTACCTTTTGTATCACAACACATCTAATAATAACTGAATTACTGAATGAAATCATGTTGAAAATCACTGCTACATCTTTCAAGTAGTTCAAAACATATATCAATTTCTTGGTGGAGTCGAGTACAAAATGTGAAATACAAAACTGCGAAAGTGCGAACTTAACATGTAAAGTGCGAAATAAAATGTGAAAGCATTCTGCAGCTGACACAAGAGTTAGCATTACTCAGCACTACTGACTGGTTTCACATTCTCATTCGGCGGTTGTTTCTGTACAGATATTAACTTTTTCATTTTCATTTCGCACTTTACACGTTGTCAATTTTACACTTTTGCAGATCCGCACTTCACATTTTATACGTATCGTCGGTGTGATGCTCCATTACGGGGCCTGCCGACTAACTATACAGATCCAGTGGACCATGTGCCATCATGTTGATAAATCGGGAGGCGGTCGGAATGCCGACCGGGCTGAATGCCGACCCAAACTGTATGAGCCATTATAATAACTTTACTGTAAGTGATCTGAACCGCGACTGGTTTATCTAGTCTAAAACGTTGTAGCTTGCTTACTGGCTATCGAGCATTTCGTCCGGTCGGCATTCCGCCTGGTCGGCATTCCGCCCAGCTGTGGTCGGCATTCGGCCCATACTAGGCAGTTTTCACCAGTCGGTATTCCGCCGATCGGCATTCAGGCACGCACCCGATAAATCGGGATGAAATATACGTAGCAGTCAACGG
>Ga0056121_1000360_pt1 | contig 11585 bp, 11 predicted proteins | sample WorMetHEROISLAND_FD_83872 | JGI IMG/M metagenome (GOLD analysis project Ga0056121, IMG submission 83872) | Marine gutless worms symbiont microbial communities from Max Planck institute for Marine Microbiology, Germany - Olavius sp. 1 HERON ISLAND ...
AAACACCCCCGCCCTCATCAATCAGGGCCGAAGCCAGAAGCCGAAGCGGATTCTCACTAGACGCTCCCCTTAAGGCCTCATCCTCAGCAGGCCCGCCTCCGGCCTCCGCAGGGTCTTCTTGAACATCTACCTGCCCAGGCTCCCTGGCCCCCTCATCATCAATCAGGGCTGATGCCAGAGGCTGAAGCGGATTCTCACTAGACGCTCCCCTTAAGGCCTCATCCCCGGCAGGCCCGCCTTCGGTTTCCGCAGGGTCAGGATATCCAATCTGCCGGACATCGGATCCGCGAGCAGCGATCTCCCCAAGAGGCGCATCGCCCCAAGCTGCTTGAGCAAGCAAAAGAGATTCCGCTATAACAAGGGCTATTGCCCGCCGCAGAAAATCTTTCATTCAACAGCCTCCAGTCTCTTAAAGCGGAGGGCGCTGCCGCAGTTAAAAAGCTAGTATGCAGACGACATTCGTCTTAAGCAGGATGTCCAAACAAATTGCCAGCAGTCATACCCTCCCTTAAGGGATATCATCACACAAAACAAGTTTGCATAAAAAAAGCATTGTTAATAGAATTATAAGCACATACGCAAACATATGCAACAGCAAAAGAGGCATTTTCTCAGATTGTTATCCGGAGGCCGTTTCAAAGAAAGTGGAGAATATCTGCCGGGAAGAGGTGTTGTTGCTATGCAGAAAGCATATAAGCGAATCCGTGGCGAAGGACGGGATTAAACAGTATCAAGATGGTGAGAAGGGGTGGTGCATCTCAGGCGCCAACCCCAGGTCAGTTGGGACGCTGGATAACATCTAACCCTAAGGCACAGACCGCCGCACTTTCCGTGCCTCGGCCCTTAAGAAACTAACAGATGAAGCGGCTCGTATGCCCATCTCATTTTGGGACTAACCAGCATTCAGATGAGCATCTATTCTGCTGAGTTTGATACAGACTAACGGGATACCAATTTCCCCCGCCAAATATTGGGGAATTTACAGTCTTAGATCCGCGCCCTATGGCCAGCATGGATTTATCAGGCGGCTTCTTATGATAGGACGGCGCGATAACGCTGGCTCTAATTCAATAAGAGCTCCAACAGATTTGAATAGTCATTCTCCACGGCATTCTCATCCAGAATTTGCGCTATCGCACCGCGATGGTGAGTTTGATGGTTGAAGAGATGCATCAGTATTTTCCCGAATGGGAATTTGTAGACCTTTCCACTCGGGTTCTTGATGTCGATATCACCTTCAAATAGCTCCGATGAAGTAACTTCTACAAAGCGAATAAGCAAACTGTCAACGCCTTGGCGATGCTCCCATAGGTCAGAAAGGTTATCATATAGAATGTTTCCCCAACCCGGATGCTTGAAATCAAGAACCGGGGAATCGAGAACCGGGAGGTCCAGGCTTCCATTCCGATAAGCAGTCAGCCAGTTTAGGTCCGACACCAGGATGTGGTTCAGCAGCCCCAATATACTTTTGAAATGTGACTTGGCATTGCATGTGATAAGGGCGGGATCCCGGCCTTCCAGTATCTTGTAAAGCGCGCCGTTAGCAGTCTGGTTGTACCGCGCCATTAGCTCCAGGAACCCCTTCATATGATACCAGCAGCCGCAATGCTCTTCGGACAAGGGGAGCAAAATGCACCCGCGCTTAATCCTATTCTCACGATACTCGCCGAATGTCTAATCACTATCCGAACCTTTCTTCCTGCGCCTGCGAATTAGAGAGAGGCTTCCGAAGCCGGAAATCACAGCTATGTAGTAGCCAAAATCGTACCACCAGCCCGTGTTCATGGTTTCATAAATTCGTATTGTCCTGTTAAACAAGCTCACGATGAGCGTAAATGGCGCTATCCAGCCATGCCAAATGCCATGCAAAAAATTAGCTGGCTCGGCACTCGTGAATTTCCCGCTTCCGGGCGCACAGGAATTCAAAATCAAGGCGGCGAGGATCAAAGGAACTAGTAATTTGCTTCTCACATGAAACTCCTGGGCTTCTTTGCCCTATTTTATTCAAGTAAGAGTTTGTGCTGCAAGCTCTCTCCGAGAAATTTCCGCTCCCTTGAAATAGGGTGGTTTTACTGCAGACAATGAGGGGCGCCCATTCAGGTTCACTGGATGTCAAATCCTACGATGTGATAATTTGGATTTCCAGCCCATCTAATCCATTTCTCCGCCATTTGATGACTCCCAGGGCGTGATTTCTCAACTTAGGTTAACAGCGTATGCCTGCAGCGATGATGGCTTCTTCCGAGCTTCAAGGCACATCCCCCGCGGATTCTTTGCCCATTGATACACCGCTTGTACATGGCAATGCTGTCGAATTGAAGTGGTTGATTAACAATTCGATATATTTTTTGACTCGGCGGACATGAAACTATCAGGGAAAAGCATGAAGGTTGACAAAAAGAGAAGGTGTTTGAAAAAACTATTGTAGGAAAAAGGGCCTATGAGCTACACTTATTTTGCATTCGCTGGGATATGGCTCTGAGAAGTCTGTTGTAAATCTTTCCTCTGAATCCGGGTTCCGGCGGATCGTTTTCGTCATAGCGGCCTTGAGTATCGGGAGGCATGCCTGTTGTGATTCCAAACTTACTTAGGACCGCTGTAAACAGAAGAATTTTCATCCTGGTTCGAAGTATGGCTCGCGCTCTTTGACATTTAGCCGCGCCAAGGGAACAAAAAAATGTTAAAACCGGAGGAAATAGCTAAAGAGCTGAAGCTTCAGCCTTTGCCTGAAGAAGGAGGGTTCTACGCCGAAACCTACAAATCGCCGATTGAGCTTCCCCCTAACATAGTATCCCCTCCTCTCACTAGCGCCAGACCGGCTAGCACAGCCATCTATTATTTGCTCACCCCCGACACCTTCTCCGCGCTGCATCGGCTCCCCAACGACGAAATCTTTCATTTCTATCTGGGGGACCCAGTTGAACTTCTTGAGCTATATGGAGATGGCCAGGGCAGGGTGGTGCGATTGGGCCAGGGGATATTCGAAGGTATGAGGCCGCAGCATGTTGTAAAAGGCGGAATATGGCAGGGCTCGAGACTGATTGCCGGGGGCAGTTTTGCTCTTCTGGGAACAACCGTGACTCCGGGTTTCAGTTTTCAGGATTACGAGGCTGGCAGGCGGGAAGAGCTTGTCAACCTATATCCCGATTTTGGACAGCTAATCAGAAGACTAACACGATAATGCTGCCCGAGGCGTTTGGGGATTAATGCGCGCGCACTACTTGCAGCATGTGCCATTCGAAGGGCTTGGCAGCATTAAAACCTGGCTCCAAAACGCCGGCTATGAAACAAGCAGCACCAAATTCTATGAGTCGGCAGAACTGCCTTCCCCTGATGAAATCAATTTATTGATTATTATGGGCGGCGCCATGAGCGTCAATGATGAAAGAGAATTCCCCTGGCTCTCCCTGGAAAAGAAATTCCTCCGCGAGGTGATTGAATCCGGCAAGCCCGTGCTGGGTATTTGCCTCGGCGCGCAGCTCATAGCAAGCGCCATGGGCGGAGAGGTTTTTCCAAACCCCGTAAAGGAGATTGGATGGTTCCCCATCCGGCCCGCGGCAGTAAGCTCGAATGTCTCATTCGCTTTTTCGGAAACAATCAGAGCGCTCCATTGGCACAGTGAAACCTTTAGCCTGCCGCCGGGAGCAATACGAATCGCGGAAAGTAATGGCTGCCGCAACCAGGCCTTCCAAATCGGCAAATCCGTCATCGCTCTTCAGTTTCACTTGGAGATGACGCCTGAATCGACGCGCGAGCTGGTTTTCAACTGCAGGGACGAGCTGACTCCATCCTGCTATGTGCAGTGCGAGGAAGATATTCTATCGGAGAGTCCGGAGAGCTGCGGCGCAGCCAATCAAGTAATGGGCGATGTTCTCTCGTATCTACAGGGCTGATGATGAAACTATTTTCACTACACCTGCACAGGGCATGAAAATGGATATAATTCCCCGGAATTCTCAGGTTTCACCGAGTTTGCCTATATGCCTGATATCCTTACCCTTCACCATGAAAATTACCTGTTCCGCAAGATTGGTGCAGTGATCGGCCATACGCTCAAGCACCTTGGCCACCGATTGAATATGCATTCCATACTCCACGTTGGTTTCATCCCTCATTGTTTTCAGCAATTCACGGAAAACCCGCGCGTAAAGATCATCCACCTCATCATCTCGATCAACAACTTCCTGCGCCTTCTTGACATCACCCGCAACAAACGCGTCTATTGCATCCCTAATCATTGATTGAACAATTGGAGTCATCCGCTGGATATCATTGTAGAGCTTGGACGGAAGTCTAGATCTCAAATCCGTGACTCTCTCGGCTATGTTTACCGCCAAGTCTCCGATTCGCTCAAGATCGGTAACCATCTTCAAGGCCAGGGTAATAAAACGAAGGTCTAGGGCCATGGGCTGCCGTTTTGCCAATATGACTAGGCAAAGCTCGTCGGATTCAATTTCGTCATGATTTACCTGGTGATCCGCCTCAATGGTTTCCTTGGCTAGCTCTATATCGTATTCCACGAGAGATTTAACCGACTGCGCGATCATTTTTTCCACCTTGCCTGCCATCAGCAGAATTCGCTCGCGAAGCTGGCGCAACTCGCTCTCATACATTCTGTCCGTGTGTGTTCTCTTCATCTCTCTCAGTATCCTATCCTCCTTTCTTCCATAAGGCCATTATCCGAATTTCCCGGTGATGTAGTCCTCCGTTCGCTTGTCCCTCGGAGCGGTGAAAAGCTGCTCTGTCTCCCCAAACTCGACAAGTTCACCCAGCAAAAAGAATGTGGTGTGGTTGGAAACTCTCGCCGCCTGCTGCATATTGTGAGTAACCACAATGATGGTATAGCGTTCCACCAAACCGTGGATCAGGTCTTCGATTCGTGAGGTGGCAATAGGATCCAGCGCTGAGCAAGGTTCATCCATCAGCAAAACATCCGGTTCGACGGCCAGGGCGCGCGCAATACAGAGCCGCTGCTGCTGCCCGCCTGAGAGGCTAACACCCGGCTCATCAAGGCGGTCCTTAACCTCCTTCCAGAGAGCTGCCTGTTTCAGGGCCTGTTCAACAATCTCAGAAGCCTGTTTCATCTGTTCGGATCTTGTCAGCTTGAGCCCAGCCAGCACATTTTCCCGCACAGACATCGTCGGAAAGGGATTTGGTTTCTGGAACACCATGCCAACCCTCCTGCGAAGGAGCACGGGATCTACCCTCCTATCGTATATACTTCGCCCGTTGAGTTTAACTAAACCTTCCACTCGCGCACCGGGAACCAGCTCGTGCATCCTATTGAGACAGCGTATGAAGGTGGACTTCCCACAGCCTGAGGGCCCGATAACCGCGGTTACCTTTCTTTCGGAGATATCCATGCTGATCGAGTGAATAACCTGCTGATCACCGAACCAAGCGGATAAATTCTCGATCGAGAATTTGGCGCCGAATGAATTTCCTCCCGCCGTGAGATGGCTTGAGGGTGGAGATGAAGTGTTTAGCGAGCTCCCGTCCTCTCTCGGCGCTGTGGCTGACGTGGAGTGCAGTTCAACAAACGATGCCACTACCAATACCTCCTCTTCTGGAGGCGATTGCGCAAATAGATGGCTAATCCATTGAGCAGGAGCATTGTCAGCAGCAATACCACTATGCCCGCAGCTGCATTATTCAGAAATTCCTGCTGCGGACGAGATACCCAATTGAATATTTGAATGGGAAGCACGGTGAAGGGTGAATTGATTCCACTGGGTAAGAAGGCTATGTAAGCCAAAGCTCCTACAACCAGCAGGGGAGCAGCCTCTCCAATGGCTCGCGAGACAGACAGGATGGCGCCTGTCAAAATTCCCGGAAATGCTGCGGGCAATACCACTTGGCGTACGGTTTGCCAACGTGTCGCCCCCAGCGCATAGGCTCCCTCACGAATCGAAAGCGGAACAGTTCGCAGAGCCTCGCGCGAGGCCATGATTACAATGGGAAGAATAAGAAGGGTCATGGTGCACGCGCCAGCCAACAAACTCCTCCCCATCCCGATGGTGCGGACAAATAATTCAAGACCTAGCAAACCGTATATTATGGAAGGAATACCTGCCAGATTGGCAATGTTAATCTCGATAAGGTTAGCCAACCAACCGCGCCTGCCGTATTCTTCGAGATATACGGCCGCCCCGACTCCAACCGGAAGGGCCATGGACGCGGTTAGAACAATCAGGTAAACACTTCCAACCAAACCCGGCAGAATACCGGCTTTTTCGGCCTTGCGTGAGGGGTAGCTGCTTAGGAAGTCCCAATTTAAGCGCCCGGAGGAATCAATTACGACATCGGCTACCAAAACCGTCAGTATAACCAGGGGCAGCACAACAGCAGCAATACACAGACCGGTGAATGCCTTCTCGACAAGCTTGCGGCGCAGGGTGGAATTCTTCATATTTTCCCCCGAAAGCGGCGCGCCATTCGCTGACTTATGATGTTCATCGCAAAGGTAATAACAAAGAGGGAGGCGCCCACAACAAAGATCGTCCTGTATTCAATGGTTCCCGTGGGCGTATCACCGAGGCTGATTTGAACTATGTATGCGGTCATAGTCTCTATGGGCACGCGTGGATCCAATGTCAGCCTGGGCTGCTGTCCGGCGGCTATAGCCACTATCATGGTTTCACCTATGGCCCGCGACATTGCCAGGATAACAGAGGCCACTATGCCGGAAAAAGCCGACGGTATGGTTACCCGAAAAACCGCCGCCAGCTTCCCTGCTCCAAGAGCGTATGCTCCTTCTTTCAAGCTGGCGGGCACCGCGTGGAGAGCATCCTCGCTGAGTGAAGAGATCATGGGAATAATCATTATTCCCATCACTATGCCCGGACTTAGAGCGTTAAAAGCGGCAAGTCCGGGGATAAACCTTTGCAGCAGGGGCGTAACGAAAACCAACGCAAAGTAGCCATAGACTATGGTGGGCACACCGGCAAGAATCTCAAGCGCTGGCTTTATCGCCTTTCTAATACTCTCCCGCGCAAACTCGCTGAGGTAGATAGCGACAAGCAAGCCCAAAGGCAAGGCCACCGCAATGGCAATAGCCGAAGTGAGAAACGTGCCGGAAATGAGCGGCCAGATTCCGAAGTGCTTATCGCTAAACAGAGGCGTCCATTGGGTGTCGACGAAAAACTCGGCGAAAGACACCTCTCGAAAGAATCCCACCGTTTCGAAGGCCAAGACGGCCAATATGGCAGCGGTTGTAAACACGGAAAGAATCCCGCTGCCAAGCAAGCCAATCTCCACCAGCCGCTCATGAAACGGTGTCGCCCGCGCGCGAAAATCCATCTCACCCCCTGAACGCTTCATATTCCTACTGCTTTTCCAAGAGCTCCTCAACGGTTAAGCCCACTTGAGAGCCCCTGCCTCCAAAGATGGAGCCCACAATGCGTCTGTCAAAACGCTCTTTGACCAACTCATAATCCCTTTCGGAAAGTGGTATATAGCCAACCTCCATAGCCAGAGGGCCTCCTTCGGTCAGATAGAAGGAAATAAAATCCTCCACCGCCTTCTGCTCGGCGGCTTCCTTGTTGACATATATAAAAAGCGGCCGCGAAAGCGGCTGGTACGTTCCATTGCCCACTGTTTCAAGGGAGGGGGCTATGGCTCCTGAGCCATTGCCGTCATTGCCATCGTCTATGGGGATTAGTTTGAGCTTATCCCTGTTCTCCGCGTAGTAGGCGAGGCCGAAAAAGCCCAGCGCCCAAGTGTCGCCGGCTATCCCCTGCACTAGCACGTTATCGTCCTCGCTGGATGTGAAGTCACCGCGGCTGGAATGCTCTTCACCTACAATGGCCTCAGTAAAATAATCATAGGTTCCGGAATCCACTCCCGCTCCGAAGAGATGTATCTCCTCATCCGGCCAATTCGGCCTGATTTGATTCCACCGGGTTATTGCGCCCTGTGCTTCGGGAGCCCACAGTTTCTTCAATTCTTCCACTGTCATGTAATCTATCCAATCGGCCTGCTTATGCGCCACCACGGCAATGCCGTCGTAAGCAACAGGCAGTTCGATGTACTCAACCTCGTTCTCTCCGCAAAGTTCCACCTCCGAAAGCTTGATGGGACGAGAGGCATTGCTAATCACGGTTTCGTTCTTGCAGAATTTCTTAAAACCGCCGCCGCTTCCCGAAACCCCAATAGTTACATGGGTCTCGTATTGTCCCTGAAATTCCTCAGCTACCGCCTCGGTGATAGGGAAAACCGTACTTGAGCCATCAATGGGGATGAGCGCCGGCTCCTCTCCTTTGCAGCTCGCCAGAACAAAAATAACAAGTATTGTTATTGAGAAAGCACCCAACAACAAGCTCTTTTTGCCGCCTATCATTTTCCGAAAAATCTCCTTCTGATAAAACTGGGGTTAACCTATCATTATCCTATGACAGCTTCATGACAACCAGGTGACTTCTTGGTGAAACCCTCAATTTCCAGCATGCACGGCCTTCTTCCAGGCTGTATAACTCCAACCCGCGCCGCACAGAGGCTTCCATCATGTGACAGCTTTGAACCTTTCACCCAGCCTAATCACTCTCTCCAGGTATTCCCCGCCTTTGATGGCAGCGTTATCCAGAAAACTGAGCCGTGAGGATAACCGTGATTTAGGCCCGCCTGTCCCCCCATAGCTTCCGTGAGGTTCTTCACTATAGAAAGTCCAAGTCCGGTGCCTCCCATTTCTCGCGCTCTACCGCCGTCAATCCGATAAAAACGCTCGAAAATCCTATTGTGATGCTTTGATTCGATCCCATATCCGTTATCACAAACCTCTATCCGTGTTTTGTCGTCTGCCTGGCGCGCCCGAACCACAATACTGCCTCCCTCGGGTGTATACTTCACGGCATTATCAATCAAATTGGACAGTATCCGATCCAGCGCCCTCACATCGGCCAGTACAAAGTGCTTGGAACCCACTTCCGCTTCGATTTTTAGCCGTTTTTCCGCGGCCTTCGCCCGCATACTTCCCAGAATTCTATAGATGGCGTCTTTTATCCCTATCGCACGAGGTTTGACAATGTACTTTCCCGATTCGATTTGTGAAATATCCAGAAGATCGGTAATTATGCTGGAAAGCCGTTCGGAGTTTCGCTGCATAGCTTCAAGAAATTCTAAGGCGCAGGGCCTGCCTTCCAGGGCGCTTTTCATCAAGGTTTCAGCGTTAGCTTGGATGATGCTTGCCGGTGTTCGAAGCTCATGGGAGATGTTCGCGATAAAATCCCGCCGCACCGCCTCCAAACGGCGTAATTCGGTGACATCATGAATCACCACCACCCTTCCCTCGGTAGAGCGCTGTGGAGTAACGGTTGCCTGTAAGCGGCGAGAGCTTCTCCCCGAAAGCTCGAATTCGACTGTGCCGGTTTCTGATCTTTCGGACTTAAAGACTAGTTCGTTCAAATCGGGTGATCTGATTACTTCCGATAACATGCGCCCCGTGGGTTCATCGGATAATTCCAGGAGAGATAGGGCGGCAGGATTGATATGGGATACATGGCGATTCTCGTCAAGAGCCAATACACCCTCCCCCATGCCTTCGAGCACTGCCTCGAAGCGGTCACGTTCTCTGGCCAATTTAGCCATGAGTTTTTCAAGTTCCAAAGACATAAGTTTGATGGAGCTGGCCAGTTTACCGAGCTCATCTTTTGTGGAAATGGAAATTGCGCCGCGGTTCCGCCCTTCTATTCGCCCCTCAACGAGCGCCTTAGCGCTATCCACCAGCTTCCGGAGCCGGCCGGACATAAGATGAAATATGAAGATGCTGGCCAGAGCTGTGATTCCTATTCCCAAAATGACGGCATGTATCAATAATAATCGAAACCTTGTCAGGATGGACGCTGCTGAGTGAAGCGGTTTGGCTATGCGAATCACCCCTAGAACATCTTCATGTTGGAAAGGAATCGCCGCATAAAGCATATTGGTTCCCAAACCTGTGCTGCGGCGTATACCCTGTCCCTCGGAAAATGCCTTCAATACCTCGGGGAGATTCCCGTGATTATCTGCCTTGAGCACCTGCTTGCCGGATAGCTCCGAATCACCAAGGACAGTGCCGCCGGCGGCTATTACAGTTACGCGAGCCGAGACTATTTCCCCTAATCTGTCCGCCAAACTATCCAGCGAATCAGTGGAATTCTCCCTTAGGAAGGCCAGTATCAGCTCGCGGGCTGCCTTGGCGGCGCGCAGCAGCTCCGAGTCGGCTTCCGATTCGAGTTGTAAGCGCAGCTCGGATGCTAGAAAGGCGCCGCTAGTCACAACAACTGCCAAAATGATAGCGGCGAAAAGAAATCCGCCTATGAAACCCGGTCTCAAATACTCTCCCCATCGGGCCGCACAAGAATGCGGTAGCCGGTTCCTCGTACGGTTTCGATGTATAAACCTGCCCGCCCCAGTTTCTTGCGCAGTCTCTTTATGTGGGCATCCACTGTACGTGTGCTGATATCCGCCTGAATTCCCCAGACATCCGAGAGCAGAGCATCCCTGGTTTGCACTCGGCCTCTTCGAATCAGCAAAATTTTGAGTAAGTTGAACTCCAGAGCTGTGACACTTACCTCTCGATTGTCAACCCATAGACGATGGGATGGCAGATCTATTCGGAGACAGCCAAGAACATGCTGTCCGAGGGCTTCGTCCTCCGGATACACCCTGCGAAGAATGGCCTTCACTCGGAGCATTAGCTCTCGCACGCTGAACGGTTTGACCACGTAGTCATCGGCGCCAACCTCAAAACCCACAACCCTGTCGATCTCTTCCGCCTTTGCTGTCAGAATCAAAATCGGGACCCTGCGAGTGGAATCCGTCTGTCTCAATCTCCGACAAAGTTCCACGCCGGAAATATCCGGGAGCATTAAATCAAGAATAATAAGATCGGGAGTTGGAATTTGGACAGCCAGTGAAAACGCCTCCTGCCCTGAGAAAACGCTCCGCGTTTGAAATCCTTCATGATGCAGGTTGTATTCGAGGATGGCCACTAAGTCTCTTTCGTCTTCAACTATAAGGACGAGCCCGGAGTATATTTGAGACCCACCTGGCTGACCGGCTGGAATGGAGTTAGAACTTCCCATTGCCGTAGTCTATAAGCAACTCACAGTGCCTTCAATGATATTGGTTAGGCTGCTAAGCGGTTTTGGGCGGGAATCATGTTAATCGCCGACCGGAATTCAGACGCTACTTGATATCGGAGCTGCTTTGTTTCCGGTTGAATCGGGAAAATACTGGGGATAAGTGGGGAAAAACGATATATTTAAGACATAAACCTGACATTGGGGATTGCGATGCACAAGAATGCGGCCATTATCCTTGCCCTCGGGCTGGCTTTAGTACAGCTTGGAGCCGCAGATTACACCTGGACTGGGAATGCTGGCAATAACAAATGGACAGATGCCGGCAATTGGACCGGAACGGGTGTCCCTGGAGCCTCGGATAACGTCACGATAGGAGGAGGCGCAAAAGTTACTGTTCCCGACGGGCCGGGAGATTTTGGTGTAAGAGGATTGAATCTTATCGGAACCCTTGACATCCAAAGAACGGGAGTGATTACGATTTCAGGGCCAATCTCAATAAGTGGGACCATTAAGTCGAGCGGTGAT
>Ga0056121_1000363_pt1 | contig 11443 bp, 7 predicted proteins | sample WorMetHEROISLAND_FD_83872 | JGI IMG/M metagenome (GOLD analysis project Ga0056121, IMG submission 83872) | Marine gutless worms symbiont microbial communities from Max Planck institute for Marine Microbiology, Germany - Olavius sp. 1 HERON ISLAND ...
TAGCTATGTATATAGGTCCCTAAATTTACAAGGAAGATCGCATGAAATGGGGTACTAGGAATCACGCGAATCCGCGCGAATTGATCCGCGAAGATTTGTGTAATTCGTCGTTTTTCCCTTGTTTGTCAAGGATATGCAATCACGAAGGTGCGCTGAAAGGGAAACAGGACCTTGCCGTCAGGGTGAGGCCGATAGTCAGCGGCGACCCGGGCGCGCAGCAGCCGCATAAACCCTTGCCGTTCGTTATCGTCATCCAGTGCTTCGAGAAAAGGACGTAACCCGGTGCCTGCATCCAGTCGACGATGGCGTCGGGGCTCTCCAGCCGGTGGAAATATTCGGTCTGCCAGATATCGACGGCGGTAGCTTGTCCGGCGAGGATATCGTAGTAGACCGGTGGTTCTTCCATCGTCAGTGCTGCGCGAGCAGCCGTCATCCGATCGCGCCACATGGGAGCCTCGGCTATCTCGTGTATGCGCTTACGGATCCCCGCATAGCCGTTGCTCAGAATCTGGAAGCCGAAGGCACCGCCGTCGGCGACCGCCGAGAAGAGTCGCGGCAGTAGCCTGCGATGGTCGCCGAGCCACTGCAAAGCCGCGTTGGAGAAGACAAGATCCACCGGTCGGTCCGGGACCCAGTCGGAAATATCGGCCAGTATCCAGTCCTGCGCCGGGTAGGCCGCGCGGGCGGCGTCGATCATCTCCGGCGAATTGTCTATACCGCGAATAATCGCGTCCGGCCAGCGTGCACGTAGAACCTGTGTGCTGTTGCCGGGGCCACATCCAAGATCGACAATCTCTTGTGGCGTTTCCACATGGATGCGAGCAACCAGATCCACTGCCGGCCACGTGCGCTCATCGTCGAATTTGAGATAATGCCGTGCATTCCATGTAAACATGGGCGATCACTCTATCTCAATCTCAGGCCGACCGGGAAGCTAGGTCCTGTTGACATTTAACCCTAATCGATTGTTTTTCATATGTTAAATGACTGCAACACCCAAGCGGTCCGCACAGCGGACCCTACAGTCAATCAAGTGGTTAGCGTAGGGTCCGCTGTGCGGACCTTCTAAATGTCAACACGACCTAGTACCCCGTTTTGCCTTATTTTTCACGCTCAGAGCCCCCCAAACGCGTCAAGGCAAGGCACCGCGCGCAGGGAGCCTACGCTCTTGCCAAGCGCTGTAACGCCACCTTGGCGTGTTTGGGGAGCTCCCTTCGAGCGCGGCGAGAAGCAACCAGCTGCGGTGTTGCGCGAGCTTGAAAGAGGAGGAGCTATTCCGGCGCTCGCGCGCCTCGCATCTGGCCGCTTCTCGCCGCGCTGAGAGCGAAAAATAAGGCGAAATGGGGTACTAGGGCCTGAGAGGCTGTCTATAACCTGAGCACCTGCCAACCGCTTGAACCTAAAGATTTCTCGCTGCGCTCGAAATGACAAGGACGTGCGTTGTGTCATCCCGAAGCGTAGTGAGGGATCTTTATGAACTTTTCTTAACTTTCAAAATCAATGGGTTAGTCATCTGGCTCCCACGTTCCGGCGTGGGAGCAAGCAAAATCAATAAGTTAGTTTTTAGACAGTCTCTGAGAACGCTCGATCATCTCGCGGGCGTGGTCCAGGGTCTTGCGGGTGATCTCCCGGCCTCCCAACATGCGGGCGACTTCGTCCACGCGTTCCGCCGCTCCCAGGTTTTCGATATCGGTGTAGGTCTGGCCGGCGCGGGTGAGCTTGCGGACCAGTAAGTGGTTATGGGCCTGGGCCGCCACCTGGGGCAGGTGGGTGACGCAGAGGACCTGGCGTGTCCCGCCCAGGGTCCGCAGCAGGTCGCCGACGATCTCGGCCACGCCGCCGCCGATTCCCACATCGACTTCGTCAAAGATCAGGGTCGGCACCGCGCCGCATTCGGCGGTGGCGACCTGCAGGCCGAGGCTGATCCGGGATAGCTCGCCCCCGGAGGCTACCTTGGCCAGGGGTTGCATGGGCTGGCCCGGATTGGCGCTGACCAGGAACTCCACCCGGTCGAGTCCCCGGGCGGTAGCTGACTCGGGCCGGACCCTGGTGACCTCCACCGCGAAGCGTCCGCCGCTCATTCCGAGCCCCTGCATAGCCTTGGTGACCGTCTCGGAGAGCCGCTGGGCGGTCCGGGAGCGGGCGTCGCTGAGCTGTTCGGCGGCGGTGAGCAATGCCGCGCGCGCCCGGTCGCACTCCTCGGCCAGGGTCTCCAAGGCCATGTCGTCGCGTTCCAGGGCCTCCAGCTCCGCGCGCATGGCCTGGAGGGTCTCGGGGATCCGGTCCGGGGGCACCCGATACTTGCGGGCCAGGTCGTGGACCTGGGTGAGGCGCTGCTCTACTTGCTCCAGGAGCCCTGGGTCCAGATCCAGCTCGTCCAGGTAGCGGCGCAGGTTGGCCGCCGCCTCTTCGACCTGGATGGCGGCGCCTACCACCAGCTCGCGGGTCGCGGACAGGCGTGCGTCCAGGTCGCTGAGGGTCTCCAGATCGGCGCCGGCATGGCTGAGCTCGGCGTGCAGCGAGGGTTCACCTTCGTACAGCCGTTGCAGCAAGCGGCCGGTCGTGCCCTGTAGCTCCCCCAGATTGGCGAGCCGTTTCTGCTCCTGGTCCAGCTCACGGATTGCGGCGGCGTCCAGATCCAGGTCCGTAAGCTCTTCCACTTGGTAGCGCAGCAGCTCCAGACGCGCGGCCCGATCGGCGCTCTCGGCCCGGAGGCGATCCAGCCGCTGGTCATGCTCGCGGTAGGTCCGATACAGGTCGGCTACCTGGGCCGCGAGATCGCTCATATCGCCGTAATCGTCGAGCAGAGCTCGTTGGTGCGCCGCCCGGAGCAAGGATTGATGGGCGTGTTGGCCGTGGATATCGACCAGGCGTTCGCCCAGACCCTGCAGCTGGGCCCCGGTGGCCGGGTGGCCGTTGATATAGGCCCGGGAGCGTCCCTGGCGCATGAGGAGTCTGCGCACCAGGCAGTCGTCGCCCGCGTCCAGGTCCTGGCCGGCGAGCCAGTCCCGAGCCTCGGGACTAGCCCGCAGGTCGAACCCGGCGATGATCTCCGCCCGTTCGCAGCCGGCACGCACCAGCTGGGCATCGGCCTTGTCCCCCAGCACCAGCCCCAGGGCGTCGATGAGGATGGATTTACCCGCCCCTGTCTCGCCGGTGAGTGCCGTCATGCCGGCCTCGAAATCCAGCTCGAGGCCGCTGACGATCGCCAGATCCGTGACCAAGATATGCGTCAGCATGGGGGCGGATGGACGATGAAACTAGTACTCCGTTTCTTGATTTTCCGTAGGGAACGTCCTCCGTGGCGTTCCGGGATTTGGTGCGGATTCTTCGGAACGGCACGGAGGCCGTTCCCTACAGGAGGTTTCATAAACATGAAGATTAAGGTAAAACGAGATGCTAGAGCGTGTTGACATTTGATCAAGGAGTAAACCGCGACCTCCGAGCTTGTCTCCTAATGGTACAGGATTCACAGGATTTCCAGGATTAATAGGATCTTATAATTTTTATTTAAGGAAAATAATCCTGTTAATCGCGGAAATCCTATCAATCTTGTCCTAATTAGCGGTCGGCACGACGGTGATGTCAACAACCCGACGGGGATTGTCTCCGGCTCAGGACGATTGGCACGGGGGCCGTCCTCCCCAACCCAGCTTGGCGCGCAGGAGCTTGTAGTGGTCGTGTCCCTTGAGGTGGAGCAGGCGGGTGGGCCAAGGGGCCTTGTCGATGAAGACCTGAGCAGGGGATGTGAGCTGCGATGCCGTGAGCCCGTCGCAGGTGACCCGGACCTGATCCCGATCCTGTTCCCCGATGCGGATCTCGATGTGGCTGTCGCCGGCGACCACCAGCGGCCGGTTGCTCAGGGTGTGGGGACAGATGGGGACCACCGCCAACACATCCAGGGCCGGATGCAGCAGCGGGCCGCCCCCGGACAGGGCATAGGCGGTGGAGCCCGTCGGGGTGGCGACGATGATGCCGTCGGAGCGCTGGGCGTTGACGAAGACGCCTCCGATATAGGTCTCGAGCTCGATCACCCGGGCCGGGTTCCATCGGTGGACCACCACGTCGTTGAGGGCCAGGCAATCGTCCACCTCCGCTGCTTCGCCGCTGATCCGCGCCTGCAGCATGTGGCGGGGCTCTTCCTCGTACTCGCCGGCGAGGATGCGCTCGATGCTGGTCTCGATCTCTTGCGGCAACACATCGGCCAGAAAACCAAGGCGCCCCAGATTAATGCCCACCAGGGGTACTTGGAACTCCGCCATGGTGCGGGCGGCGTGGAGCAGGGTGCCGTCGCCGCCAACCACGATCACCAGGGAACAGCACCGGCCCATCTCCCTGAGACTGACAATGTGCTCTTTGGGCGCCGCGACCTTGGCCCCGCTCACGTCGTCGAAGAAGACCTTGCGTCTCGAAGCGCGCAGGCACTTGACCAGCCGGTTGAGGGTTTCCCACACCTTGGGGGCCTCGTCCTGCTTGCCGATGATGCCGATTGTCTTGAAGTTGGACATCTGCCCGTCTGCCTCAGGTACCAGGGACTGTTGGCATAATCCTCGTGCCAACCACTAATAGGGCAAGATTAACAGGATGTTCAGGATTAACAGGATTATTTTTCTTAAATAACAATTATAATATCCTGAAACTCGATCGGATTTTATTGGTATCAGGATTTTCCGGTCAGGGCAATCGGCTTGGTGTGGAAACCTGTGTCATCTGCGGAAATTAGGGGCTGTCCGGTTAGAACAAATCCGAGCGGCGGGTTGCGTTACGCCGCGTTCGGCGCCGTGCCTGTCCGGGCGCAGTCCCGGATTGTTTGGTGTTGGTTATGGAATCCGGCGTGTTGGGTTACGGCGCGTTCGGCCCGGTGATTGTACTTCGGGATCGGCCGACGCGCCTGACCCGACCTAGACGCAAAGCGACGTCCGCACGGACAGGTCGCGCGAGGATAATGTGGGTGTAGGTTGCGTTGAGACGCCGGCACGGGTCTGGCCGCGGATCAACAAGCCCTTGGGGGTGGTGTTGCAACTCTGTTGTTTCCGGGACATAAGGTATTGATTTAGAAGTTCTATGTTGAACCCTGAAAAACAAAGTTAGAACACTACCCCCTTGGGCGTCGAAACGCAACACGTCGAATCCTCCGGACAACGCCATATAATTCAGGATTGCTTTTAACCAGACAGTTTCTAAAGATGGCATCAGCGGAGAAACAGTTCCAAGTTGACAGCCTTGCATGTAAACCCTACATTGCCGCTGTTAGCACTCATACGAATCGAGTGCTAACCTGCCCGCTGTGGTCGAGCTTCGATTTCCCGCGCGAGGGCCTTGATGACGAGTACTGCCGGCGGTGACAACCAAGTCAGCGAGCGCGCCCAGCATTTTCTTAAGGTCTTGATTGAACGCTATATCAAGGACGGTCAGCCCGTAGGCTCACGGACCCTGTCGAAGGAAACGGGCCTGGAGCTGAGTCCGGCGACAGTGCGCAATGTGATGGCGGATCTGGAGGAGATGGGGCTGGTGTCTTCGCTCCATGTCTCGTCCGGGCGGGTGCCTACAGATTTGGGTTACCGGCTCTTTATCGACTCCCTGCTTACCGTCAAGCGCTTGGCCGCGCAGGAAGTGGACGCGATGCGTCGCCAGCTGAGCGACCTGAGTGATGCCTCCACGCTGATCGAAAGCGCCTCCCAGCTGCTTTCCGGCGTGACCCACCTCGCGGGGGTGGTCATGATGCCGCGCCACGAGCCCAGTGCCTTCCGCCGGATCGAGTTTTTATCCCTGTCCGGGAACCGGGTGCTGGCGATTCTGGTGACCAGCGATGGTGAAGTCCACAACCGGATTGTCAATCCGGATCGCGGCTATTCACCGGCGGAGCTCGAGCAGGCGGCAAACTGTTTGAACGACATGTTCACCGGCCAGGATTTGCACGCAGTGCGCAGGCGTCTGGTGGCGGACATGAAGGCCACCCGCGAGCATATGGACCGGGTCACGCTGCAGGCGGTAGAGATGGCACAACGGATAGTGGAGGCCGCCGAGACTGCCGAGGGCACCGACGATTGCTTTATCGCCGGCCAGACCAACCTGATGGAATTCAACGAGCTGGCGAGCGTGGAACGACTCAAGCGGCTCTTCGACGCCTTTACGGAGAAGAGCCAGATCCTACATCTGCTCGATCGCTGCATCGCGGCCGAGGGGGTGCGGATCTTCGTCGGCGAGGAGTCCGGTTATCGATTGCTGGACAACTGTAGTCTGGTCACGGCGCCCTATGGTATCGACGATCAGGTGATCGGCGTGCTGGGGGTGATCGGGCCGACACGCATGAATTATCCGCGGGTCATCCCCCTGGTGGACATGACCGCGCGTCTGTTGACGGCGGCTCTGAAGCAACAATAGGGCAAACGACACTAATACGCCGTTTCTTCATATTCTGCACATATCCCGTAGGGTGGGCTGTGCCCACCATCTAGGGACGGTATTGGTGGGCACAGCCCACCCTACGGCACTTGGAGGTTCAGATGGTAGGGGGGCGAGAGACAGACAAGCCGGAGCGGGAGCCGGAAGGACAGGACGCATCGGCGCAGGACGTGCCGGCGGCGGAGGCAACGGAGGAAGTGATGGCGGTGGAGGAGGGCGTGGTGGCAGCGGAAGCCGAAGCGACAGCGGCGGATGACGCCGACCCGGCCGGGGACGATATGCCAGAGCGTCTGACCGATCTGCTGGAAGCGGCACGGGCCAAGGCGGACGAAAATTGGGACCAGTTGTTGCGGGTCCGAGCCGAGATGGAGAACCTGAAACGGCGGCAGGCCAACGAGCTGGAGAAGGCACACAAGTTTGCCCTCGAAGGCTTTGTGCGCGAGCTGCTGCAGGTGCGCGACAGCCTGGAGCTGGGCCACGACGCGGCCCGAGACGAGCGCGCGGACATTGCCAAGCTCCGCGAAGGCACGGAGCTGACCCTCAAGCTGCTCACGGACGTGATGGGCAAATTCGGCGTCGAGCGGATCGACCCCCAGGGCCAATCCTTCGACCCCGAATATCACCAGGCCATGACCATGCAACCCACGGCAGATGCGGCACCCAACACGGTGGTCACGGTGATCCAGAAGGGCTATCTGCTCAATGGCCGGCTGGTGCGACCGGCCATGGTGATCGTCGCGGCGGCGGCATCGGAACAAGCTTGAAAACCACGGGGTCTTACCCCAACTGAATCAGCAGAGAAGGCGCGTCGAGCGACCAGAACAATTCGGAGAAAGAGCATCATGGGCAAGATCATTGGCATTGACCTGGGTACCACCAACTCCTGTGTCGCCGTCATGGAAGACAAGGTCAAGGTCATCGAGAACGCGGAAGGCGACCGCACCACCCCTTCCATCGTTGCCTTCAGCAGCGACGACGAGGTCCTGGTCGGCCAGTCCGCAAAGCGGCAAGCGGTTACCAATCCGAAAAATACCCTGTTCGCCATCAAGCGACTGATCGGCCGGCGGTTCGATGACCAGGTAGTGGGGAAGGACAAGGACATGGTCCCCTACAGTATCGTCAGGGCGGACAACGGCGACGCCTGGGTCGAGGTCAACGGCAAGAAGATGGCCCCGCCGGAGATCTCCGCCAAGGTCCTCCAGAAGATGAAGAAGACCGCCGAGGACTATCTGGGAGGAGAGGTCAAAGAGGCCGTCATCACCGTGCCCGCTTATTTCAATGACTCCCAGCGGCAGGCGACCAAGGATGCCGGCCGGATCGCGGGCCTGGATGTCAAGCGCATCATCAACGAGCCGACCGCTGCCTCCCTGGCCTACGGCATGGATAAGCAGCGGGGTGATCAAAAGCTCGCGGTCTACGACCTGGGCGGGGGGACCTTCGATATCTCCATCATCGAGATCGCCGAGATCGAAGGCGAGCATCAGTTCGAGGTGCTCTCGACCAACGGGGATACCTTCCTCGGGGGCGAGGATTTCGACCTACGCATCATCGACTTCCTGGTCGCCGAATTCAAACGGGATCAAGCCGTTGACCTGCGTAATGATCCCTTGGCCCTGCAGCGCCTCAAGGAGGCCGCCGAGAAGGCCAAGATCGAACTCAGCTCCAGTCACCAGACCGACATCAATCTGCCCTACATCACGGCCGATGCGGCCGGACCCAAGCACCTGAACATCAAGCTCACCCGAGCCAAGTTCGAGTCCCTGGTGGACGATTTGGTGGAGCGCACCATCGAGCCCTGCCGCGTTGCCCTCAAGGACGCCGGGGTGACCGCGGGTGACATCGACGAGGTGATCCTGGTCGGCGGCCAGGCCCGGACGCCCAAGGTCCAGGAACAGGTCGAGGCCTTCTTCGGCAAGGCACCGCGCAAGGACGTCAACCCCGACGAGGCGGTGGCCATCGGCGCGGCCATCCAGGGCGGCGTGCTCGGTGGCGAGGTCAAAGACGTCCTGCTGCTCGACGTAACCCCCTTGAACTTGGGGATCGAGACCCTGGGCGGGGTGATGACCAAACTCATCGGAAAGAACACTACCATCCCCACCTCGGCCCAGCAGATATTCTCCACCGCCGACGACAATCAGACCGCGGTAACGGTACACGTGCTGCAGGGGCAACGCGAACGCGCGGCCGACAACAAGTCGTTGGGGCGGTTCGACCTGACCGATATCCCCCCGGCCCCCCGCGGGGTGCCTCAGATCGAGGTCAAATTCGACATCGACGCCAACGGTATCCTCAATGTCTCGGCTAAGGACAAGGCCACGGGTAAGGAGCAGTCCATCGTCATCAAGGCCTCGTCCGGCCTCTCGGACGACGAGATCGAGCGGATGGTCAAGGACGCCGAGGCCCATGCGGAAGACGACCGCAGATTCCACGAACTAGTAGCAGTCCGCAACCAGGCGGATACCATGATCCACGCTACCCGCAAGTCCATGGAACAGCTCGGGGACAAACTGGAGTCCGGCGAAAAGGCGTCCATCGAGTCCGCCATCAAAGCTCTGGAAGAGACCATGAAAGGCGAGGACAAGGACGCCATCGACAGCAAGCTCAAGACCCTGGGCGAGGCCTCCGCCAAAATGGCCGAGCGTCTCTACGCCCAGCAGCAGGGCGGTGCGCCCGGCGGTGCGGCGGGACCTGACATGGATCCTAAGGCCGGTAGGGACGAGACCGGCGGTGCTGAGGACGACGTGGTGGACGCCGAATTCGAAGAGGTCAAAGACGACAAGAAATAGTGTCAGTCGTCAGTGATCAGTGGACAGTGAGGTAGTGGTTAAGGTTTAAGGCGATTGCCGGAAAATGATAGACCAGGATGGGTCGGCTATTCGTTCGTCTTCAAGGAGCGACAACAGGCGCATCGTTGTGCGATGTAATTGTTGTCGCGATACAGAAGACGGGCGAAAAGACAAGCAGACTGGTCTGTCATTTGACAGAAATCGTCTAAGTTGGGGGTAGTGGACAAATTTTAAGTGGTGAAGTTTGCTGGCGCCTGCCTCGTCATTCCGGCAGGGATTGCCGGAATCTAGTGCCATGGATGGCAAAAACAGTGGGGGTTCGAGTCATTAGGTCGCACAACCATGCCACTTTCAAATTTAACCCCTACCCAAACAAGGACCGTAGGGCGGGCAAAGCGCAGCCTTACGGGTTTAAGGCAACGTTCAGTCTCGCCAGCTAATCGTACAGGATTAACAGGATTTTTTGTTGTGAAGGGGGCTTGCTGGTTTGGTAGGCGTGTGAGAGGGCGTGGGAAATTCAGGAACGACAAGAATCCTGTAAATCCTGTGTAATCCTGTCCGATTGGCGTTTCGCGATGAAACCCGTAAGGCAGGATGCTACGGTCCTTGAGGGACCCGAATCTTTACAAAAACCACGAATGGACACGAATTCACACGCATGAGAATTCGTGTCCATTTTGCTCGTTCCCGCGCTCCAGCGTGGGAACGCCACTTTGGTCGCTCCAGCGGCTAGGATTTGGTGACGCTGAAGCGTCAAGACTTGCTCCCACGCCGGAGCGTGGGAGCCAGATGACTGCCCACTGCCCCCTGTCCACTCACTTTGGAGCTATGGCCAAACGCGATTACTACCAGGTGCTCGGTGTCAGCCGCAACGCCAGCGACTCCGACCTGAAGAAGGCCTACCGGCGCCTCGCTATGAAGTACCACCCGGACCGTAATCCCGGGGCGGAAGCGGAACGCAGGTTCAAGGAGGCCAAGGAAGCCTATGAGGTCCTGAACGACCCCAAGAAGCGCTCGGCCTACGATCAGTTCGGACATGCCGGCGTGGAGGCGAGCGGAGGATTCAGCGAGGCAGGGGGCTTCGCCGGCGGCGGCTTCTCCGATATTTTCGGAGACATGTTCGGGGACATCTTCGGCGGTGGAGGGCGGCGCGTGCATCGGGGCGCTGATCTAGGCTACGACCTCTCCCTCACCCTGGAAGAGGCGGTAGCGGGAAAAGAAGTCAAGATCCGCGTCCCCAGCTTGGTGGGGTGCCAGTTCTGCGGGGGCAGCGGCGCCAAGCCGAGGACCTCCGCCAAGACCTGCTCGACCTGCGGCGGCGGTGGTCAGGTGCGGATGCAACAGGGCTTCTTCTCGGTACAGCAGACCTGTCCCCGGTGCCGTGGCCAAGGCACCGTTATCGAAGAGCATTGTAGCCACTGCCGGGGCGAGGGCCGGGTCCGGGAGCAGAAGACCCTCTCGGTGAAGGTCCCGGCGGGTGTCGATACCGGCGATCGCATCCGCTTGTCTGGCGAAGGCGAACCAGGGGAGCGGGGTGGACCGCCGGGAGATCTTTACGTTCAGGTCCTGGTCGAAGCGCACCCCATCTTCACGCGTGAGGACGATCACCTGTTCTGTGAGGTACCTATCGGCTTCGTCACCGCCGCCCTCGGTGGCGAGCTCCAGGTACCGACCCTGAACGGAAAGGTCATGCTCAAGATCCCGGCCGGGACCCAGACCGGAAAGATGTTCCGGATGCGCGACAAGGGCGTGAAACCGGTGCGCGGCGGCATCGTAGGCGACCTCATCTGCCGCGTGATTGTCGAGACGCCGGTAAACCTGACCGAGCGCCAAAAGGAGCTGCTGTGCGAACTCGACGAAGCAGTCCAGGCCGGCGGCAGTAAACACAGCCCCCACTCCACATCCTGGCTCGATGGCGTCAAGAGCTTCTTCGAGAAGATGGGGTTTTAATCAATGGGGGCAGACTCGATTGATTTACATTGGATCACGTACTGTGGATGCTCTGGGATCACGAAGCGTGGGAAACTTAGCATAAAATCAGAAATCAATCGAGTCTGCCCCCATTGATCCTTCACCGAAATCGAAGCCCAGCTCCGCGGAGGGGGGCTGCAGGAAATCTCCTTGATCAACCACTATGGACTGAAAGTCCATAGTCTGGAGGACTAAAGTCCTCATCCGTGGACAAGCCACGGACTGAACGTGAAGGGACTTAACGTCCATAGTTTCAACTATGATGCGCTTTGCGCACTAAA
>Ga0056121_1000364_pt1 | contig 11418 bp, 11 predicted proteins | sample WorMetHEROISLAND_FD_83872 | JGI IMG/M metagenome (GOLD analysis project Ga0056121, IMG submission 83872) | Marine gutless worms symbiont microbial communities from Max Planck institute for Marine Microbiology, Germany - Olavius sp. 1 HERON ISLAND ...
GCGCGCGCCGCGGCACCGGGCCTGAAGCTGGCATACTGCCGGCGCAGGTTCATCGGCATGGTCGCGCGCAGCGCCGTGAAGCCTGAATGCATCTCGGCACACAGGCTGCGGGCGGCCGCCCGCGCCGGCGCGGCGGCGGGCCAGATGCCGGCATCCGGATGCCGCTCGTGCAGCAGCTCGGCGATCGCCAGGCTGTCCCAGACCAGCGTCGAGCCCGCGCTATCGCGAAGCAGCAGCGTCGGCACCTGCCGGGCCGGATGGAACTCGCGCCGGAATGCGTCGAAGGCGTCGCTGTAGAGCGGCACCAGGCGCTGCTCGACGTCGATGCCGAATGCGCCGAACAGCAGCCAGGCGCGCAACGACCAGGACGAGTAGGTCCTGTTGCCGATGATGAGCTGATAGGCCATGGCTGCATCTCCCCTGGTGCGGCGACGGCAGCGACCATAGGGCACCCCACCGCTTCGTCGCTTCGACCGCGAACGAACTGCCGCGGCCGGCCCGGGCGGCCCGCGTGCCGCCTTGGCAGGCGGCGCGGCCGCGACTATGACTGTGCCGTGACGGAACGGTGACGCTGCGGCAGCGCTAGGCGGGGGAAGAAGCTTGGACGACAGGATTCGCCGGATTGTGGTGCTTGGCGGCGGTACCGCGGGCTGGATGTCGGCCTGCTACCTGGCCGCCATCCTCGGCCAGGCGGACGACGGCGAGCGGGCCGAGATCACCCTGGTTGAGAGCCCGGACATCGGCATCATCGGCGTCGGCGAAGCGACGCTGGCGCACATCAAGCGGATGATGCTGACGATCGGCATCGACGAGAGCAACTTCATGCGCTCGTGCGAGGCCACCTTCAAGAACGCCATCAAGTTCGTCGGCTTCCACCGCAAGGACGAGGTCTGGTGGCACCCGTTCACCCAGCTCAGCCATGTGCACGTGAACAACCGCCCGCACAGCATCGCCGAACTGTGGCTGCAGGCCCGAGCCGCCGGCTTCCCCGCCGGCTATGCCGAGGCGGTGGCCCAGGACCCGCACATGTGCGATGCCTTCCTGGCCCCCAAGCGCGAGCAGGACGCCCCCTACGAAGGCCTGGTCAACTATGCCTATCACATCGACACCGTGCTGCTCGGCCGCTACCTGCGCCAGGTCGGGGTCGACCGCGGCGTCAACCATGTGGTCGACAAGGTGGTCGGCGTCGAGCGCGACGAGCGCGGCTTCGTCACCGCGCTCGAGACCGAGGCGCACGGCGCCCTGGCCGGCGACCTGTTCATCGACTGCTCCGGCTTTCGCGGCCTGCTGATCAACCAGACCATGGAGGAGCCGTTCATCGGCTTCAACGACGTCCTGTTCAACGACTCCGCCGTGGCCATGCGGGTGCCGCACGCCGAGGGCGAGACGCGGATCTCGCCGCACACCACCTGCACGGCGCAGAGCGCCGGCTGGATCTGGGACATCCCGCTGCACCGGCGTACCGGCGTGGGACACGTCTATTCCAGCCAGTTCATGGACAAGGAGAACGCCGAACGCACGCTGCGCGACTACATCGGCCCGCGCCACGAGGGCCTGGAAGCGATGCACATCCCCATGCGCATCGGCCGCTCGCGCCGCCTGTGGGTCAACAACGTGATCGCCGTCGGCCTCGCCGGCGGCTTCATCGAGCCGCTGGAATCGACCGGCATCTACCTTGCCGAGCTGGGCCTGTCGCTGCTGCGCGACTACTTCCCGACCCGCGGCGCGATGCACGCCCAGGCGCAGCGCTACAACCGTCACATGGCCAGCTACTACGACGAGATCCGCGACTTCATCTGCATGCACTACTGCCTGACGGCGCGCGACGACAGCGACTACTGGCGCACCTGCGGCCACCATCCGGCCATTCCCGACAGCCTGCGGGAGAAGCTGGAGATCTGGCGCCGGCGCCTGCCGAGCGAGAACGACCTGGACTACACCGCCGAACTGCCGGCGTTCAGCGCCGTCAGCTACACCTATGTATGCGTCGGCATGAACCACCTGCCCGAGGCCGCTGCAATCGCCGCGCCGGCCGGCGCGGCCGAGATGGCGCAGGCGGTATTCGCCGACCGCCAGCGCAGCATCCGCGAGGTCATGGCCCAGGCCCCCGCGCACTGGTCGATCCTGCAGCACGTGCACCGCGACGGACCGCCGCAGCTCCGCCCGCAACGGTCGCAAACGGCCGGCTGAACCGCGCCTTTCAACCCAGGCGCATGCCCACTATATAGCGGGCATGGCCGCCTGCCGCTTCCGCCGCACGCCGCCGCCAAAGCAACAGCGCAGGATCGCCGGGCTCCCGACATGATGTATCTGATGGTGGCCGGCGGCCTGGTCATCCTGCTGCTCGGCGGTGACCTGCTGGTGCGCGGCGCCGTGACCCTGGCCCAGCGCCTCGACGTGCCGCCGCTGGTCATCGGCCTGACCGTGGTCGCCTTCGGCACCTCCTCGCCGGAGCTGGTAGTCAGTGTCGAGGCGGCCCTCAAGGGCGTGCCGGAAATCGCCATCGGCAACGTCGTCGGTTCCAATATCGCCAACGTCCTGCTGGTGCTCGGCGTGCCGGCCCTGCTCCTGCCACTGACCTGCGATGCCACCGCGATCCGCCGCGAGAGCGCGATCATGGCCGGCGTCACGGTGGTGTTCATCCTGCTGTGCCTCACGGGCTCGCTGCAGGCCTGGCAGGGGGCGCTGATGACGGCGGCGCTGGTCGCCTACCTGAGCTGGTCTTACTACAACGCCCGCAACCAGGAGAAGCAGTCGGAGGAGATGCTGGCCGAGGAGATCGAGGGCATCGGCGTACGACCGCAGTCGCTGTGGATCTCGCTGGGCTTCGTCGCCTTCGGCTTCGCCGGCCTGGTGATCGGCTCGGACATGCTGATCCACGGCGCCGTCGACATCGCCCGCCTCGCCGGCCTCAGTCCCGCCACCATCGGCCTCACCCTGATCGCCCTGGGCACCTCGCTGCCGGAACTGGCAACCTCGCTGGTCGCCGCCGTGCGCCGCCATGGCGACGTCGCCGTCGGCAACGTCATCGGCTCGAACCTGTTCAATATCCTCAGCATCATGGGCATTACCGCGATGATCCGGCCGATCCCGGTGCCGCCGCAGTTCATTCAGTTCGACCTCTGGGTGATGCTGGGCACAACGCTGCTGATCATTCCCTTCGTCGCCCGCGGCAGCGTGATCGGCCGCCCGCTCGGCCTGCTGCTGGCCGGCCTCTACGTCGGCTACGTCACCCTGCTGCTGAACGGCCAGCTCGGCATGCTGCGCGGGCCGACCGAACAGATCGCTTTCTGACCGCACCCGCCGATGGCGTCATGTAGCCGGGTCAGCGGTTGCCTTAAAACGTTAACTATACGATCCGCTTTTACTTGCACCTGGCAGATACCAAACTGTTGCGCCTTTGCCCTGGTGCCTATGCCCACCCACCGGGACTTCGGCATTTCTCTGCCTTGGCAGACGACACCACCGGCGATTTGTACACAGGCCGAATACGTCGTCACAAAATTGTTAAACAACCTCAAGGGCCCGACTTTAACCATACTAATGCACGCGCCCGCTGGTCGAAAGTCGTTCAAAAACAGAGGGTTACATGTAGTGCATAATTATTGTGCAGACTGCTGAAAACCGCCGTATTCCGCCATGCCGGACCTCGCCCCGGTGCATTTCCCACATGCTTTTCCACAATCGTCGTGGACAGCAGCGCCATTCTGCCGCAGGCCGCGGCGGCGGCGCGCCGGCAGACCGTTGACCTTGGCCCGGAAGCAGGGTGAATTGAGCCGATGGCGAAGGCAAACCGACCCCAGGCCGCCCCCGTCGATCTGCCGACCGACGCGACGCCGGGCCCGGACGGCGGCGCAGCGGCGCCGGCCGCGCCATCGCCGCCCCGGTTCGAGGCCGGGCGCGCGGCGATCCGGCAGGCCCTGGAAACCATGCCGGCAAGCCCCGGCGTCTACCGCATGCTCGATGCGGCCGGCGAGGCGCTCTATGTCGGCAAAGCCAAGAGCCTGAAGAAGCGGGTCCAGGCCTACGTCAATCCGGCCGGCCTGAACACGCGGATCCTGCGCATGATCGCCGAGACCCGGGCGATGGAGGTGATCACCACCCATACCGAGGTCGAGGCGCTGCTGCTCGAATCGAACCTGATCAAGCGCCTGCGGCCGCGCTACAACATCCTCCTGCGCGACGACAAGTCGTTTCCCTACATCGTCATCACCGGCGACCACGCCTGGCCGCAGCTGACCAAGCACCGCGGCGCGCGCAGTCGCAAGGGCGAGTACTTCGGCCCGTTCGCCTCGGCCGGCGCGGTGAACCGCACCCTGAACACGCTGCAGAAGGCGTTCCCGCTGCGCTCCTGTTCCGACAGCATCTTCGCCAGCCGGACCCGGCCATGCCTGCAGTACCAGATCCGGCGCTGCACCGCGCCCTGCGTCGGCCGCATCGACGACACGGCCTATGCCGCCCTGGTCGACGAGGCCCGCGACTTTCTCTCCGGGCGCAGCCAGGCGGTGCAGAAGCGGCTGTCCGCGCGCATGGCCGAGGCCAGCGAGGCACTGGAGTTCGAGACCGCCGCCAGCTATCGCGACCGGCTGCGGGCCCTGGCGCACATCCAGTCGCACCAGGGCATCAACGTCGCCGGCGTCGACGAGGCCGACGTCATCGCCATCCACCAGGACGGCGGCCAGAGCTGCATCCAGGTGTTCTTCTTCCGTGCCGGCCAGAACTGGGGCAACCGGGCGTTCTTTCCCAGCCACGGCCGCGAACAGGCGCCGGCCGAAGTCATCACCGCCTTCATCGGCCAGTTCTACGACAACAAGCCGCCGCCGCGCGAAGTGCTGGTCAGCGCCGACCTGCCGGACGAGACGCTGCTGGCCGAGGCGCTCTCGGTCAAGGCCGGACGCCGGGTGCGCCTGCACCGACCGCGCCGCGGCACCCGCCGCGACCTGGTCGAGCATGCCGGGGTCAACGCCCGCGAGGCCCTGGAACGGCGCCTGGCCGAGAGCGCCAGCCAGCGCCGCCTGCTGGAAGCGGTGGCCGAGCTGTTCGGCCTCGACGGCCCGCCCGAGCGCATCGAGGTCTACGACAACAGCCATATCCAGGGCGCCAACGCCATCGGCGCCATGGTCGTCGCCGGCCCCGAGGGCCTGCGCAAGAGCGCCTACCGCAAGTTCAACATCAAGGGCGAGGCGCTGACCCCGGGCGACGACTACGCGATGATGCGCGAGGTCCTGAACCGCCGCTTTTCGCGCCTGATCAAGGCCGATGCGAAGAGCGAACAGGCCGGATCGGACGACGGCGGCACCGGGGCGGCGGACGCAGGCAGCGATGCGGCAAAGCGGGCGGCGCGCGAGAACCGGCGGGTGGCCGGGGAATGGCCCGACCTGGTGCTGGTCGACGGCGGCCCCGGGCAGCTGGCGGCGGCGCGCGAGGTGTTCGCCGACCTCGGCATCGACGGTGTCGCCCTGGCGGCGATCGCCAAGGGCCCCGAGCGCAACGCCGGCCGCGAGCGGGTCTACATGGCGGGGCGCGAGCCGCTGATGCTGCCGCCGCGCAGCCCGGTGCTCTATTTCCTGCAGCGCCTGCGCGACGAAGCCCACCGCTTCGCCATCGGCACCCATCGCGCGCGACGGGCCAAAGCGGTCGGCCAGTCGGCGCTGGACCAGATCCAGGGCGTCGGGCCGCGGCGCAAGCGGGCGCTGCTGAACCATTTCGGCTCGGTGCGCGCCATCGAGCAGGCCGCCCTATCCGACCTGGCCGGCGTGGAAGGGGTCTCCCGCACGGTGGCGCAGAAAATCTACGACTTCTTCCACCCGGACGACTGATGCCCGTGCTTCGCCCATCGCCGGCTCTGCTATACTGCGCCAGCGGGGGCCGCGGCGCGCGTCCGCGCCGGTAACGCCCATGCTCACCAGCCTGCCCAATCTCCTGACGCTGTCGCGGATCGTCGCCATACCGGCGCTGATCGCCACCTTCTACATGGCCTCGCCGCTGGGCAACTGGCTCGCCCTGGCGATCTTCGTCGCCGCGGCGATTACCGACTGGCTGGACGGCTATCTCGCCCGCACCATGAACGAGGTCACCGGCCTGGGCCGGTTCCTCGATCCCATCGCCGACAAGCTGCTGGTGGCGGCGACGCTCATGATGCTGGTCTATGTCGACCGCATCGGCTACTGGTCGATCCTGCCGGCCATCGTCATCATGTGCCGGGAGATCATGGTCTCCGGCCTGCGCGAGTTCCTTGCCGAGCTGCGCGTGCGCGTCCCGGTGAGCCGCCTCGCGAAGTGGAAGACCATGGTGCAGATGCTGGCGCTGTGCTTCCTGATCGTCGACGACGCCGCCGGCGAGACCTTGCCGGTGCGCGAGATCGGCATCGCCGGGATCTGGATCGCCGCCCTGCTGACGCTGTACACGGGCTATGACTACATGAAGGCCGGCCTGCGCTACGTCACCGCCGAGGACGCCGCCGACCCGGCCGCGGCCGAGCCGCCCGCCGGCGACACCGGGCCGCGCGGGGAGACGGACTGAGATGCGCAAGCCGGTCGCGGCAACACCGGGGTGGCGATGAAGGTGCTGGGCCTGGCCGGCTGGAGCGGCAGCGGCAAGACCACCTTGCTGGTGGGCCTGCTGCCGCGCCTGGTCGCCGCCGGCCTCACGGTGTCGACCGTCAAGCACGCCCACCACAGCTTCGACGTCGACAGTCCCGGCAAGGATTCCTTCCGCCACCGCGAGGCCGGCGCCAGCGAGGTGCTGGTGTCGTCGGCCAACCGCTGGGCGTTGATGCACGAGAACCGTGGCGCCGACGAACCCGGACTGGAGGAGCTGCTGGCGCACATCGCCCCGGTCGACCTGGTGCTGGTCGAAGGCTTCAAGCACGAGCGCCATGCCAAGATCGAGGTCCACCGCCAGGCTCTCGGCCAGCCGCTGCTGTGCCGCAGCGATCCCAGCATCGTCGCCGTCGTCACGGATGCCGTCCTGGCCGACCTCGAGCTGCCGGTGCTCGACGTCAGCGATCAGGCGGCGGTGGCCGACTTCATCCTCGCCTACTGCGCCAGCGGGGAGCGGGCGGCATGACCCAGCTCAGCGACGACTGCTTCGCCTTCGGCGGCAGCCTGCTGACCGCCGACGACGCGCTCGCCATCCTGCACGAGCGGATCAGCCCGCTGACCGGCGCCGAGCAGATCGAGCTGGCCGACGGCCTGGGCCGGATCCTCGCCGCCGACGTGATCGCCCGCAGCGACGTGCCGGCGTTCGACAATGCCGCCGTCGACGGCTACGCCCTGCGCGCCGCCGACCTGAATGCCGACGGCCCGACCCGGCTGCGTATCGCCGGCCGCGCCGCCGCCGGCCACCCGGCGCCACGGGCGCTCGCCCCCGGCACGGCGGTGCGCATCTTCACCGGGGCGATGCTGCCGGCCGGCGCCGACAGCGTGGTCATGCAGGAAGATGTCAGCGTCGCCGACGGCCATGTCGAGGTGCCCGCCGGCCTCGACGCCGGCGCCAACCGGCGGCGTGCCGGCGAGGACTCCAGGGCCGGCGCCGTCGTCCTGCGCGCCGGCCGACGGCTGCGGCCGCAGGATCTGGCGCTGGCTGCCTCGGTCGGCTGCGCCCGCCTGGAGGTGCGTCAGCGCCTGCGCGTCGGCGTGTTCTCCACCGGCGACGAGCTGCGCGAGCCCGGGGTCGAGCTCCCTCCCGGGGGCGTGCACGACGCCAACCGTTTCATGCTGCTGGCCCTGCTGCAGAGCCTCGGTGCCGCGCCGCGGGACCTGGGCATCCTGCCCGACGACCGCGCCGCGGTGCGCGCTGCCCTGGCCGCAGCCGCCGCCGAGCATCAGCTGCTGCTGACCTCCGGCGGCGTGTCCACCGGCGACGAGGACCACGTGCGCGCCGCCGTCGAGGCCCTCGGCCGGCTGCATTTCTGGCGCCTGGCGATCAAGCCGGGCCGTCCGCTCGCCCTGGGCCAGGTCGGCAGCACCGCCTTCGTCGGCCTGCCCGGCAATCCGGTCGCGGTGATGGTCTGCTTCCTGCGCTTTGCCCGCCCGCTGGTGCTCGGCCTGAGCGGGGCCAGCGAACTGGCGCCGCACTACTACCGGGTGCCGGCCGGGTTCGAGATGAAGAAGAAGCCGGGCCGGCGCGAGTGGCTGCGCGCCCGCCTGGTCGCCGGCGAGACGGGACCGGTGGCCGAACGTTTCGCCCGCCAGGGCTCCGGCATCATCAGCTCGCTGGTCGGCTCGGACGGGCTGGTTGAAATCGCCGAGGACGTGACCCAGGTGAACAGGGGCGACGTGATCGATTTCCTGCCGTTCGACGAAGTCCTGACGTGACGAGGCCCGGACCGTGAAGCTGCTGTATTTCGCCTGGCTGAAGAGCAAGACCGGCGCGGCCGAGGAAGAGGTCTCGCCGCCGCCCGAGGTCGCCACCGTCGGCCAGCTGATCGACTGGCTGAAGCAGCGCTCGCCCGGCCATGCCGAGGCCTTCGCCGACCTCTCGGTGGTGCGCTGCGCCGTCAACCAGGACTATGCCCGGCTCGACGCGCCGGTCCGCACGGGCGACGAGGTCGCCTTCTTCCCGCCGGTGACCGGCGGCTGAGGCGGCCGGGGTGACAGGGGACCGGCGATGATCCGGGTGCAGCACGAAGACTTCGACCTCGGCGCCGAGCTGGAGCGGCTGAGCGCCGGCCGCCGCGATGTCGGCGCCCTGTGCAGCTTCGTCGGCCTGGTGCGCGACCTGAACGAGGGCGAAGGCGTCTCGGCGATGACGCTGGAGCACTATCCCGGCATGACCGAAAAGCAGCTCGACGAGCTCGAGGCCGAGGCGCGCCGGCGCTGGCCCTTGAACGACGTGCTGGTGATCCACCGCGTCGGCCGGCTCGAACCCGGCGACCGCATCATGCTCTGCGCCGTCACCTCCGGCCACCGCCAGGCCGCCTTCGAGGCCTGCCAGTTCCTGATGGACTGGCTGAAGACCAGGGCGCCGTTCTGGAAGCTGGAGGAGCACGACGGCGAGGAACGCTGGGTCGAGGCCCGCGCCAGCGACGATGCCGCCGCCGCCCGCTGGGCCGACGGCGACGGCTGAGTCAGCTAGCAGCTGTGAATGCCGGCTTTCGCCGGCATTTCTGTCTTGAAACCCCGGCGAAAGCCGGGGTCAACGGTCTGCGGATCGCACGAAAGCCACCATTCCACCTTTGCTGCCACGCCGATCCATGGCATGTGACAGCCAACAACAGCTTCGCACGCGTCCAGGGAGGAACCCGCACATGGCCTACCAGCCCTTCGATCTCGGCGGCAAGGTCGCCCTCATCACCGGCGGCAACAGCGGCATCGGCCTCAGCTTTGCCGACGCGATCGCCCGCGCCGGCGGCGATGTCTGCATCTGGGGCACCAACGAGGAGAAGAACGCCGCCGCCCTGGCCCAGCTCGAGGCGCATGGCACCCGGGTGGCGGCCATGCGCTGCGATGTCGGCGAGGAAAGCCAGGTGGAGGACATGTTCGGCGCGACGCTCGAGCAGTTCGGTCGGGTGGATTCCTGCTTCGCCAACGCCGGCGTCTCCGGCCGCCGCGGCGGCGGCCCGTTCACCGAGATGACCTCGGAGGAATGGCACCGCGTGCTGCGCGTCAACCTGGACGGCGCCTTCTACACCTTCCGCGCCGCCAGCCGGCACATGAAGGAGCGCGGCGACGGCGGCCGCCTGGTCGGCACCGCCAGCCTGGCGGCGATCTCCGGCCAGGCCCGCGGCCAGCATTATGCCGCCACCAAGGGCGGGCTGATCTCGATGATCCTGGCGCTGGCGGTGGAGATGGCGCGCTACGGCGTCACCGCCAACGCGATCCTGCCGGGCTGGATCGAGACGGCGATGACGGAACAGACCTTCGCCTGGGACAAGTTCGCCGCGGCGGTGATGCCGCGCATTCCCGCCCGCCGCTGGGGCACGGGCGACGACTTCGGCGGCATCGCCGTCTACCTGGCGTCAGACGCCAGCGCCTACCATTCCGGCGATACCTTCGTGATCGACGGCGCCTACGGCAAGTTCTGAGCAGGCGCCCCGGCCACCGGCGCCGCCGCGGCCGACCCCGGCAGCGGCGCCTTGCCGCCGACGCGGTGGCTGACCATGCGGCGGTAGAGGGCGGTCACGGCGTTGGAGCCCGTGCGTTCGAAGGCGAACGGCAGCAGCGCGTGCACCAGGCAGGCCAGCGAAGCGAGGAACAGCGGGCCGGCAAATGACAGCGCCATGCCCATGTGCTGCCAGTAGGTCTCGCCGACCGAGTGCGGATGTTCGGTGAAAGACAGCTTGGCCACGGCCGGTCCTCCTCTTCGGGCTTGCGCGACCCCAGCAGGGTGCCCGAAACGGCCTGGAAAGTGTTTGCGAAGTTCTCGCAAATTCACCCCGATTGAGGCATTATCTTCCTGAATTCTGGTGTTCTAGGGGAGAAATTGCCTTGGATCAGATTGATGTAAAAATTCTCAACCTCCTGCAACGGGACTGCGCCCTGTCGCTGGCGGAGCTGGCCGCGCAGGTCGGGCTGTCGTCCTCGCCCTGCTGGCGGCGCATCCAGAAGCTCGAGGCCGACGGCGTGATCCGCCATCGCGTCGCCCTGCTCGATGCCGCCGCCCTGGGCCTGGCCCTGACCGTGTTCGTCAACCTGCGCACCCTGCGCCACGACGCCGGGTGGCTCGACGCCTTCACCCGCGCGGTGACGGCGATCCCCGAGGTGGTCGAGGTCAACCGCCTGGCCGGCACCTGGGACTACCTGCTCAGGGTGGTGATCCCCGACATGACCGCCTACGACGCCTTCTACAAGAAACTGATCGCCGTCGAGGGCCTGGGCGACGTCACCTCGTCGTTCTCCATGGAGCAGATCAAGTACACCACCGCGCTGCCGCTGGAGCTGGCCCCGGCCGCGGCCTGACGGCATTGCCAAGGCCGCGGCGGCGCGCTTTCATGGCGCGCCGAAAAAACACGCCAAACGCAGCCGTGGAGGAACCGTCATGCGCCTGTCCGAACCCCGCATCGCCCCGCAGGACCCGTCCGAGTGGGACCCCGACGTGCGCCGCATCATCGACCCCACGGGCGACCGCGACCCGGGCACGGTGTTCAACATCTTCAAGACGCTGGCCCACCACCCCAAGCTGTTCAAGCGCTGGGTGGTGTTCGCCAACCACATCCTGATGAAGTCGAGCCTGCCGCCGCGCGAGCGGGAGATGCTGATCCTGCGCATCGGCTGGCTGTGCCGCTCCGAGTACGAGTGGACCCAGCACGTGCGCATCGGCAAGGACGAGGCGGCGATGACCGACGCCGACATGGCGGCGATCGCCGCGGGTCCCGACAGCGCACACTGGAACGAGGTCGAAGCGGCGCTGCTGCGCGCGGTCGACGAGCTGCACGCCGACGCCCTGGTGTCCGACGCCACCTGGCAGGTGCTCGAC
>Ga0056121_1000365_pt1:0-7500 | contig 11409 bp, 6 predicted proteins | sample WorMetHEROISLAND_FD_83872 | JGI IMG/M metagenome (GOLD analysis project Ga0056121, IMG submission 83872) | Marine gutless worms symbiont microbial communities from Max Planck institute for Marine Microbiology, Germany - Olavius sp. 1 HERON ISLAND ...
AGTCTGGAGGACTAAAGTCCTCATCCGTGGACAAGCCACGGACTGAACGTGAAGGGACTTAACGTCCATAGTTTCAACGATGATGCGCTTCGCGCACTAAAGTTATTGAAGCAATGAAAATCATCAGTTTTTTCTCCTTCAAGGGTGGCGTCGGGCGTACCGCCCTCTTGACCAATCTCGGGGCCTATTGGGCCAGCTGGGGCAAGGTGGTAGTCCTGATGGATCTGGATTTGATGGCACCTGGCCTGGCCTATTCACCCCTGGCAGGTCCCTATCTCTACCCGGAGGGGAACGGGCTGGGCATGAGCGACCTGATCGCCGCCCTGAAACCCTTGACGGGAGATCCGGACCAGGACGAGAAAGCGGCGCGGGGGGCTTTCCTGCCCCCCCACTGGCTACTACGCGAGATGCACCCGTCCCACTCGGATAGTGGACCGGGAAAGGATCAGGGCCAACTGCTGCTCATCGACGCCGGCAGCCATCCGGTCACCGGCACACCCCCTGAGTCCGATGGCATCCTATCTCCCATCCCGCCGCGTCGGGGCACCCCGGACGAGAGTGATCGCCAGACCCTGTACCGCAGCCTGGCCTATCAGATGCGGGACGATCTGGAGCAATGGCGGGTCCCGGAGCCCTATCCCACCGCGGGCCGCGCCATCGACTATTTGCTGATCGACAGCCGCACCGGCTTCGCCGAGCTACCGGATCTCAGCCTCGGCTATCTGGCCGACCAGATCGTGCTGGTGGCCGGCCTCAACTCCCAGAACCTCAAGGGTCTGGAATTGACCCTGCGCGCCCTCTTGGCCGGCGACGAGCGGATTCCTATCGACGAGCTCCACCGCCAGCTGTGCGTCGTCTTCTCACCGGTGCCGGCCGCCGAGGACGAGAGCGTGTTCGCGGCCCTGGAAGAGGCCCACCAGCTATTGAACCGCAACCGCCGCATCGCCGCCAATCGGGAATACGAGCGGGCGCCGGAGAGCTTTGTCCTCCACTACACCCCTATCCTGGCTACCAGTGAGTATCCCCGGCGGCCCGAGTCGTCCCTCTACGGGCGCGAGGTCCTGCGTATCGCCCACCACCTGGGGGGAGAAACCAAGCACCAGGAAAAGGACGCGACCCTGCGCCGGATTAAGGATCAGATACAGCAGATCACGGCGTCGACCGGGTAGATAGTGGAAGCGATCTCCGTCTCGTTCTCTACGGACCACCGACCCGATACCCCCGTGCTGCAAATCGTGGCGCCGACTGAACAAACACTGGAAGTGGCTCCCATCTCGCTCCCCACAGATCGCCGGCCCAATCCCCTGACCAATCTGCCCGCTTGGCATTGGCCGTTGACGGACGATCAAGAGAAAACGAAGAAGCTGGACGATCCCTTACCGCCCAATCCAGCCATTACGATCGATCGGGAATATTCCCTCAATCGACTGGCGAATAGTATTGACCTGACGGCTGAACAAAAACGGTTCGTCCTGCAAGCCTATTCGTTTTTACCACAACAGCAGATCGATGAGGACGAGGAACTGCTGACACCCCTACTGGACCATCCGCCTGATAACAGCGACCAGTACCAACATCTGGCAGTCTTGGTACTCAGTAAGCTGCCGGATCTGGCGGCAAGGGTCGAACCCGTATTCCGCCGGGCCATTGAGCTCAAACCCAAATCCGCCGTCCCCTGGTGCGGCCTGGGCATCCTGTTCACGAACTTTCTCAACCGCTATGAGGAGGCCGAATCGGCCTTTCGTAAAGCCGCCGCGCTCGATCCCAAGTCTGTCGTTCCCTGGTGTGGCCTAGGCATCCTGTTTACGAACCATCTCAACCGCTATGGTGAGGCTGAGACAGCCTATCGCAAGGCCATCGAGCTGGATCCCAAGTCTGCCGTCCCCTGGAATGGCCTGGGCACGCTGCTCATGGTCCATCTCAATCGCTATGAAGAGGCCGAGACAGCCTATCGCTGGACCATCGAGCTGGATCTGAAATACGCCGATCCCTGGAACAGCCTGGGGCTATTGCACCGAACTCTGCATCGGGATTGCGAAGAGGCATTCCGTTGCTTCACGGAGGGCCTGGCCAAGGCCGAGCCAGATTCCCTTGACACCGCCTATCTCTGGATGAATCTCGGCCGGCTGGAGCTGGTCCGGGGCCGGCCGGAGCAGGCCCGGGAATCGCTGCGACGGGCGCTCGATCTGTTCGACCAGCAGCCTGGGTTCCAGGTCCACGCCTTGTGGTTGGCCGTCGCGCTGGCGGGGCCGACCGGCCCTGAGGACGACTCGCACTCGGCAGCGGAGGCAGAGACGGGTCTCACCAGGCAGCGGTCACAACACTGGTGGAACGCCATACCCGGCTGGCGCGGGGAGGTACTGGAGAAGGACCCGAAATCCACTGCCGCCCGGTCGTCCCTGTTCATCGCTTCCCTGACCGCGGGCGAGGCGAACGAAGCGCTGTGGCAGGAGGTCCTGTCCCAGATCGAGACCCATCAGGATCGTTTCGGCCTGATCGACGACCTCTATCTGTTCGCCGGTCTGCGGCCGGATGCTGCCCAACGAGTGGCCGCATTGCTGGCGCTGCCCGCGGAGCAGGTGGCCCGCTTCCGCGACCAACCCATGCCGGCGGACTGGTTGGAACGCTACCGCCCCTTCGCCGAGGGCCGCAGCCGCGGCGCCGGCGATCCCGCCGACCACGCCCGCTTCTGCCACGAGGACCGGCCAAGCGGCTAGGATCCTTAAGGGACTCACATTTTTACAAATGAGTCAAGTTAGTGCATGTCACAAAACACTCACGCCTCTCGCCCGCTAATCGTACAGGATTAACAGGATTTTTTTGTGAAGAGTGCCTGCCGGTTTGGTCAGGGCGTGATCGGGCGTCGAAAATTCAGGAACGACAAGAATCCTGTAAATCCTGTGTAATCCTGTAAATCTTGTCCTATTGGCATTATGAGCTGGGACGTATCTCACAGGGTCGTGCAGCGGAGATCGCCGGATTGACACGTGAGGCTGTCTAAAAACTAACCAAACTGTGCAGAAATTCGCTCACCGCACCTTCGAGGGTGATGGCACCACTGCGCACCGCCTCCCCGTAACGATGGTGCCAGCGCGCCAGCAGCACGCGGGACTGGCGCCACTCCTGGAAGATGATCTTCGCCAGAGGTCCTCCCTGCTCGATGAATCCGGCTTCCACGAAATCCCGTTCAGTGCGCGCTCGGTCGTAGGGCAGGCGGACGATGTGGGTCTGCCAGTGGCCGCCCTGCAGCTCCAACCGGCCATAGCAGGCGCGCACGTCGTCGTCGAAGGGGGAACCCACGGAGCCGACGTTGAGGATACAGGTGCGCCCCAGCCGACGCTGTAGGGGCTTGTGGGTGTGGGCGCCCACGAACAGGGATATGTCCTCCGGCAGCCGACCACGCAGGTTCTGGTCCGTCGTCGTAGCGGATATGCCGGCCCGATGGCCAGCCATGGAGCCGTGGGTGACATGGACCCAGCTATCCTCGGCATCGGCGTGAAAGCTGATATGATCGGGCCAGTCGAGCAAGGCCTCCTCGACTTCGACGATCTCCCGGAAGGTTACGTCCGCGAAGCGGCGCATGGCGGCGTCGAGGGCGTCGAGGGGACGCTCCTGGCCGCAGCGGAGTACCCAGGCCTCGTGGTTCCCCGTAATCGGTAGCCAGCCCCGCTCACGGCGTAAGGCATCGAACAGCTCGAGGCAGGCGCGGCTGCTGGGACCTCGATTGACCAGATCTCCCGCCATGACCACCAGGTCCGGGTTCCAATCCAGAATGTGCTCAACGGCTGCCTCCATCGCCGGGAGATTGCCCTGGACATCGGAGAACACGGCGACCTTCATGTACTGTACCTCAAGCTCCTGTTGCTTCATCACAATCCAACCGATACCAATACCAAGCTGACAGCTCCTAATGCCTCCAGAAAAAAACCCTTGTCCGAATAGGACAAGGGTTTTGGAGATAAGGCCCTAGCGGTGACCTACTTTCGCATGGGGAGGCCCCACACTATCATCGGCGATACACCATTTCACTTCTGAGTTCGGGATGGGATCAGGTGGTTCCAGTGCTCTGTTGCCGCTAGGAAAACCGGTCAGATCACGTAAGATGCGCGGATGCGTCTTGCCTCGACACCCAAAGACCTTGGGTATTATATGGTCAAGCCGCACGGTCAATTAGTACGGGTTAGCTTCACACGTTACCGCGCTTCCACACCCCGCCTATCAACGTCGTCGTCTTCGACGGACCTTCAGGGACCTCGAGGGTCCAGCGAGACCTTATCTTGGGAGGGGCTTCCCGCTTAGATGCTTTCAGCGGTTATCCCGTCCGTACATAGCTACCCGGCAGTGCCACTGGCGTGACAACCGGAACACCAGAGGTACGTCCACTCCGGTCCTCTCGTACTAGGAGCAGCTTCCCTCAAGTCTCGAACGCCCACGGTAGATAGGGACCGAACTGTCTCACGACGTTCTAAACCCAGCTCGCGTACCACTTTAAATGGCGAACAGCCATACCCTTGGGACCGACTTCAGCCCCAGGATGTGATGAGCCGACATCGAGGTGCCAAACACCGCCGTCGATATGAACTCTTGGGCGGTATCAGCCTGTTATCCCCGGAGTACCTTTTATCCGTTGAGCGATGGCCCTTCCATACAGAACCACCGGATCACTAAGACCTGCTTTCGCACCTGCTCGACTTGTCTGTCTCGCAGTCAAGCACCCTTTTGCCTTTGCACTCAAGTGCGCGATTTCCGACCGCGCTGAGGGTACCTTCGTGCTCCTCCGTTACACTTTGGGAGGAGACCGCCCCAGTCAAACTACCCACCACACACTGTCCCTGATCCGGATCACGGACCGAGGTTAGAACTCCGAACATACCAGGGTGGTATTTCAAGGGTGGCTCCACGGCAACTGGCGTCACCGCTTCAAAGCCTCCCACCTATCCTACACAAGTAGGTTCAAAGTCCCGTGTGAAGCTGTAGTAAAGGTTCACGGGGTCTTTCCGTCTAGCCGCGGGTACTCGGCATCTTGACCGAGATTTCAATTTCACTGAGTCTCTGGTGGAGACAGCGTGGCCATCGTTACGCCATTCGTGCAGGTCGGAACTTACCCGACAAGGAATTTCGCTACCTTAGGACCGTTATAGTTACGGCCGCCGTTTACCGGGGCTTCGGTCAAGAGCTTCCCCCGCACCTAAATCTTCTGGGCATCCGCGCCAACAGCATGCCTTCATACCATGCACACACGCTGGCTCTTGCTTCGTAACCAAAGGATTTAGGTGCGGGGTAACCCCATCACTTAACCTTCCGGCACCGGGCAGGCGTCACACCCTATACGTCCTCTTTCGAGTTTGCAGAGTGCTATGTTTTTAGTAAACAGTCGCAGCCACCTGGTCACTGCAACCCCTTTCCGCTCCGGCCGCAGGGCCTTCACGTACCAGGGGCGTACCTTCTCCCGAAGTTACGGTACTATTTTGCCTAGTTCCTTCACCAGAGTTCTCTCAAGCGCCTTGGGATTCTCATCCTGCCCACCTGTGTCGGTTTGGAGTACGGTCACTCATTACCTGAAGCTTAGAGGCTTTTCCTGGAAGCTTGGCATCAATCACTTCGTCTCCGTAGAGACTCGTCATCACGCCTCGGAATTGCCATCCTGGATTTTCCTAAGGTGACTCCCTACACGCTTAAACCAGCAACCAACAGCTGGCTGACCTAGCCTTCTTCGTCCCCCCATCGCAGTAATGAGTGGTGCAGGAATATTAACCTGCTTCCCATCGACTACGCCTTTCGGCCTCGCCTTAGGGGCCGACTAACCCTGCGCCGATTAGCGTCGCGCAGGAAACCTTGGGCTTTCGGCGAGGGGGCCTTTCACCCCCTTTATCGTTACTCATGTCAGCATTCGCACTTCCGATACCTCCAGCGGACCTCTCGATCCGCCTTCGCAGGCTTACGGAACGCTCCCCTACCATGCACCGATCCGAGGATCGGGCATCCGCAGCTTCGGTACACAACTTAAGCCCCGTTGAATCTTCCGCGCAGGCCGACTCGACCAGTGAGCTATTACGCTTTCTTTAAAGGATGGCTGCTTCTAAGCCAACCTCCTGGCTGTCTGGGCCTTCCCACATCGTTTCCCACTGAGTTGTGATTTAGGGACCTTAGCTGGCGGTCTGGGTTGTTTCCCTTTCCACGACGGACGTTAGCACCCGCCGTGTGTCTCCCGTGATTGCACTTCCCGGTATTCGGAGTTTGCATCGGTTTGGTAAGCCGGGATGGCCCCCTAGCCGAAACAGTGCTCTACCCCCGGGAGTGAGACACGAGGCGCTACCTAAATAGCTTTCGGGGAGAACCAGCTATCTCCGGGCTTGATTAGCCTTTCACTCCTATCCACAGCTCATCCGATAATTTTTCAACATTACCCGGTTCGGGCCTCCAGCGCGTGTTACCACGCCTTCACCCTGGCCATGAATAGATCGCCCGGTTTCGGGTCTACTCCCAGCGACTGCGGCGCCCATTTAAGACTCGCTTTCGCTACGCCTCCCCTAATCGGTTAAGCTTGCCACTGAGAAGTAAGTCGCTGACCCATTATACAAAAGGTACGCAGTCATCCCGCACCTAAATTGCTCTGAATCTAGGGGCTACAGCTTCTTTTCAAGTCTGGAGAATATCCTCTACTTCGCTGCCTTGCGATGGAATTTAGGTGCGGGACAAGTCCCGCCTTATTCCAGACTAGTCTTGATTCGCTGCATGAGGAAACGCTTCGCTCTCCCGTCCTGTTTCAGCTTGTGCTCTCGCTGCCTAGCGGCAGCAAAGGTGAGGTAAGCTTCGTAGTACACCAGCTCCCACTGGTGTCCTTTCATTGCCTTGTTCTCGCCTCGGTTATGTGATTGAAGCCGTTGCTTCAAATCACTTGTGTTTCCAAGGTAAAAACGCTCGCCTCGTTCCGTAGAACGCAACACATAAACATAAAACATTTCGATCTACCTTTGCGGGATTTATCCCGCACCTAAATTCCCTTTATAGACCACTACCCTCATTATCCCGGCAGATCTTCAGAAAAATTGAAACGCCGACACCCAAAACAATTTAGGTGCGGGACTCCCACTTCTTGTACGCATACGGTTTCAGGTTCTATTTCACTCCCCTCTACGGGGTTCTTTTCGCCTTTCCCTCACGGTACTGGTTCACTATCGGTCGGTAGGGAGTATTTAGCCTTGGAGGATGGTCCCCCCATGTTCAGACAGGATATCACGTGTCCCGCCCTACTCGATTTCATCCCTCCGCTTTTTTCGTATACAGGGCTATCACCTGCTATGGCCAGACTTTCCAGACTGTTCTACTAAAAACAACGGGACTTAAGGGCTGCTCCCGGTTCGCTCGCCGCTACTAAGGGAATCTCGGTTGATTTCTTTTCCTCCGGGTACTTAGATGTTTCAGTTCCCCGGGTTAGCCTCGCACACCTATGGATTCAGTGTGTGATACCTGCCTTAACGACAGGTGGGTTTTCCCATT
>Ga0056121_1000365_pt1:10000-11409 | contig 11409 bp, 6 predicted proteins | sample WorMetHEROISLAND_FD_83872 | JGI IMG/M metagenome (GOLD analysis project Ga0056121, IMG submission 83872) | Marine gutless worms symbiont microbial communities from Max Planck institute for Marine Microbiology, Germany - Olavius sp. 1 HERON ISLAND ...
GTCGATTCGCTCCCCATCCACCCGAACCGCGCCTTGGCCGATCAACCGCAGGGCCTCGGATGTACTCTTGACCAGCTGCGCCTCCTTCAACAGATTGGCAATCGGCAGCGTACCACCCTCCCGGGGCGGTAAGGTTAGGTGGGGCATGGCGTCCGGCACCGCTCTCTTTTGGAACCGGGCAATGAAGCCTTCCTGCGCGCGCTGCGCCGCGGACGGGTTGTGAAAACGGGCGACCAACTCTCCGGCCAGCCTGAATTTTATATCCCGCGGATTCTCACCGGCGGCCACGGCACGCCGCCAGGTGTCGATTTCGCTTACGGATCGCAAACTCAGGAGTTCCAGATAGCGCCACATCAGCGTATCCGAGATCGACATGACCTTGCCGAACATGTCATCCGGCGCATCCGTGATGCCGATATAGTTGCCCAGTGACTTCGACATCTTCTGTACCCCATCCAATCCCTCCAGGATCGGCAGGGTGATTACCACCTGGGACTCCTGTCCGTAGGCCTCCTGGAGCTGACGCCCCACGAGAAGATTGAATTTCTGATCGGTGCCGCCGAGCTCGACATCCGCCTGCAAAGCGACCGAATCGTAGCCTTGAACGAGGGGATAGAGGAACTCGTGAATCGCAATCGACTGCCCGGATTTGAACCGTCTCGAAAAGTCGTCCCGCTCGAGCATGCGCGCGACCGTGTGCTTCGCCGCCAGCTGCACCAGATCCGCCGCCCGCATCTCGCCCATCCAGCTGGAATTGAATACGACCTGGGTATGTTCCGGATCCAGGATGCGAAAGATCTGCTCCTGGTAGGTTTGCGCGTTCTCGCCGATTTCATCAGGTGTCAGTGGGGCCCGGGTGGCACTTTTACCCGTCGGGTCCCCGATCATCCCGGTAAAATCGCCGATCAGAAACAGGATCTGGTGGCCTAGATCCTGGAACTGACGCAACTTGTTGATCAGGACCGTATGCCCGAGATGGAGATCCGGTGCCGTGGGATCAAATCCCGCTTTGACGCGCAGGGGCCGCCCCTCGGCCAGCTTCTTGCACAAGGCATCCTCCACCAGGATTTCCTGCGTCCCCCGGCTGATGATCGCAAGCGCGTCTTCGGTTGTCCTCATGGCTACTGACCCTTCAGGCTGAAAATTTCCATTATCCGGGCATGTGGCCCGGATGGCCCATCGGTTACTCAAAAAAATCGGGTAGTGGCTAAATTTTAAGTGGTGAAGTCTGCCAGCCCCTACCGCGTCATTCCGGCAGGGATGACCAGAATCTCCAGTACCAAATCAATCGAGTCTGACCCCATTGATTACGGTTTTCGACACTGCACAGTATCCATCGACATAGTCGTTCCCTTTAGGAATATGTCCCCCATCCGGCCACTTGCCGCTGGTACCACCCCCTCCCCAAG
>Ga0056121_1000366_pt1 | contig 11401 bp, 9 predicted proteins | sample WorMetHEROISLAND_FD_83872 | JGI IMG/M metagenome (GOLD analysis project Ga0056121, IMG submission 83872) | Marine gutless worms symbiont microbial communities from Max Planck institute for Marine Microbiology, Germany - Olavius sp. 1 HERON ISLAND ...
CGCAGCTACGACACCCTCGTCGAGGCCATCGGCGATGTCTGCGACCTCTATCAGCCCCAAGAGTGCTGGAACTTCTTTCAGGCCGCAGGATATGCCTCAGATTAAACGCGAAGTGCTTTAGTAGCTCCGCCGCGGCCGTCGCGGGGTCTCATGGCGACGGCCGTTCGCCCCCGTTGGCCTGTGGCGGCTGGCTGCCGCCATCGCCGCCCGAGAGACTGCGCAGGATCCGTTCGACGAAGCCGAGGGAGCCGTCCGGCGCCGCTGGCGTGACCAGCGGGCGCGGCGGCACGCCCTCGTGCGCGGCCAGCATGAAATCCCGCCACAGCCGCGCCGGGACACCGCCACCGGTAACATCGCGCATGGGCCGGCCATCGTCATTGCCCAGCCACACGGCCGCGACCATGTCGGCGGTGTAGCCGACGAACCAGGCATCCCGGTAGTCCTGGCTGGTGCCGGTCTTGCCGGCGGCCGGCCGGTCCAGCGCCGCCGCCCGGCCGGTGCCGCTGACGATCGTCCGCGTCAGCATCGCCGTCATCTGCGCCGCGTGCCGCGGCGCCACGACCCTGCTGCCGCCGCCGCGACGGACGTACAGCACCTCGCCGCTGCCGTCGCGGATCTCGACGATGGCGTAAGGCAGCACGCCGCGGCCGCCATTGGCGAACGGGACATAGGCGGTGGCCAGGTCGATCAACGTCACCTCGGCCGCGCCCAGGGCGATCGACGGGTGGCGCGGGATCGGGCTGGTGATCCCCAGGCGCAGGGCGGCATCGCGCACGTTGTCATGGCCGGCCCGTTCCGACACCTGCACGGCGACCGAGTTGATCGAGCGGGCCAGGGCGTCGGCGACCGTCACTTCGCCGATGTGCCGCTTGTCGTAGTTCTGCGGCGACCAGCCGTCGACCGTGACCGGCTCGTCGCGCATTACCGTATCCGGCCGCAGGCCGGTCTCCAGGCCCGCCAGGTAGACCACCGGCTTGAACGCGGACCCGGGCTGGCGGCGGGCCTGGGTGGCACGGTTGAACTGGCTGCGCCGGTAGTCGGCGCCGCCGACCATGGCCCTCACCGCACCATCGTGGGCGAGCGCCACCAGTGCCGCCTCGCCGATTGCCGCCTCGCCGCCGGCCGCGGCCAGCATCGCCGCGATTGCCGTCTCCGCCTGCTGCTGGGTTGCGGCGTCGAGCGTGGTGCGAACCAGCAGATCGCGTTCGGACGGCCCGACGTAGTCGGGCAGCTGATCGAGGATCCAGTCGGCGAAGTGGCGGGCCCGCCGGCCGCCCTGACGTGGCGGCAGCAGCCCGGCGGGGCGTCGCCGGGCGGCCGTCTCGCCGGCACCGTCCAGATAGCCGGCATCGACCATGGCCGTCAGCACGACCCTGGCGCGGCCCTGGGCCGCGGTCAGGTCTCTGGTCGGCGCGTAGCGCGACGGCGCCTTCAGCAGGCCGGCCAGCATCGCCGCCTCGGCCAGGTTGACCTCGGCCGCCGGCTTGCCGAAGTAGCGCCGTGCGGCGGCGTCGACGCCATAGGCGCCGGCGCCGAGGTAGACCCGGTTCAGGTAGAGCGAGAGAATCTGCTGCTTGCTGAAGTTGGCCTCCAGCCACAGCGCCAGCAGCACCTCCTGGACCTTCCGCTTCAGGCTGCGTTCGGGTGTCAGGAACACGTTCTTGGCCAGCTGCTGGGTGATCGTGCTGCCGCCCTGAACGATCCGCCCGGCCCTGAGGTTGGCGAGCGCGGCCCGACTCAGGCCGATCGGGTCGAGCCCGAAGTGATCGTAGAACCGACGATCCTCGATCGCCACCACCGCCTGCGGCAGGTAGTCCGGCAAGCCCGCGACGCTGACCGCTTCGCCGTAGAGGTCGCCGAACCGGGCGATGGCGCTGCCGTCGGCGGCCTCCAGAACGATGGCGGGACGGCGGTGAATGGCGTCGAGCTGCGAAACGTCCGGCAGGTCGTAGGCGTACCAGAGCACCAGGCCCATGACCGCGACCAGGGCCCAGACGGCCAGCACGCTCGACCAGTAGAGGGTAAACCGCAGGGCGCTGGCGAGGCCGCCGTGACGCGCCGCGGTCTTGCCGCTTCGTCCCTTGCCACGACCGGCCGACCGCGCGTCACGCTTCGGCTTTGCCGCACGCCTGGCCTTCGGCCGGCCCTTCGGCTTTGCCTTGCGGGCGGCCACGACCGCGGCCTCAGATGTCCAGGTTGACCACGTCCAGCGCGTTGTCCTGGATGAACTCGCGACGCGGCTCGACCACATCGCCCATCAGCCGCGAGAACAGCTCGTCGGCCTCGTCGAGTTCCTTGATCTGCACCTGCAGCAGGGTGCGCGCGTCGGGGTCCAGCGTGGTCTCCCAAAGCTGCTCTGGGTTCATCTCGCCCAGGCCCTTGTAGCGCTGCACCGACAGCCCTTTCTGCCCTGCCGACAGCACCGCATCCAGCAGCTCGGTGGGCGCGGAGACATCGGTCTCCTGGTCCTTGCGCACCAGCTTCGCCGGTCGGGCGTAGAGCTCCTGGAGCTCCGCCGTCATGCCGTCCAACGCCCGCGCTTCGGCGCTGCGGACCAGGGTGCCATCGACGATATAGCTCTCGGGCACGCTGCGCAGCGTGCGCGACAGGCTGAAGCCGCCGTCAGCGGTCACCGCGCCCTGCCAGCCGCGCTCTTCCTCCGGTGCCAGGCCGTCAAGCCGCCGCGCCAGGTAGTCCGCCGCTTCTTGCGCCCGTCCGGCCTCGCCCAGGATCTCCGGGTTCAGCATGCCCAGGATCGCCGCCTGCTCGACGATGCGCTGGTTGTAGCGCCGGCCGATCGCGCCCAGCAGGTTGCGCGCGCGCCGCGCGTCGTGGACCAGTTCGCGCAGGTCGCCGCCACCCCGCTGGCTGCCGTCGTGCAGCACCAGCACGGCATCGGCCAGGCCTTCGTCGATCAGGTAGTCCTCGAGCTCGCGGTCGTCCTTCAGGTAGCGCGCGGTGCCTGCGGTGCCGCGGGCGACCTTGTAGAGCGGCGGCTGGGCGATATAGAGATGGCCGTTCTCGATGATCTCGGGCATCTGCCGGTAGAAGAAGGTCAGCAGCAGCGTGCGGATGTGGGCGCCGTCGACGTCGGCGTCCGTCATGATGATGATCTTGTGGTAGCGCAGCTTGGTGATGTTGAAGTCGTCGCGGCCGATGCCGGTGCCAAGCGCGGTGATCAGGGTGCCGATCTCGTTCGACGACAGCATCTTGTCGAAGCGCGCGCGCTCGACGTTGAGGATCTTGCCGCGCAGCGGCAGCACCGCCTGATGGCCGCGGTCGCGGCCCTGCTTGGCGGAACCGCCGGCGGAGTCGCCCTCGACCAGGAACAGTTCCGACTTCGCCGGGTCACGCTCCTGGCAATCGGCCAGCTTGCCCGGCAGGGCGGCGATGTCGAGCGCGCCCTTGCGGCGGGTCAGGTCGCGCGCCTTGCGTGCCGCCTCGCGGGCGATCGCCGCCTCGACGGCCTTGCCGACGATGTTGCGGGCCTCGCCCGGATGCTCCTCGAACCACTGCTCCAGGCGCTCGCCGATGATCCCCTCGACCACCGGACGGACCTCGGACGAGACCAGCTTGTCCTTGGTCTGCGAGGAGAACTTCGGGTCCGGCACCTTGACCGAGAGCACGCAGGTCAGGCCTTCGCGGGCGTCCTCGCCGCTGAGCGTCACCTTCTCCTTGCGGGCGATGCCGCTGCTGGCGGCGTAGCTGTTGACGGTCCGGGTCAGGGCGGCGCGGAAGCCGGCCAGGTGGGTGCCGCCGTCACGCTGCGGGATGTTGTTGGTGAAGCACAGCACGTTCTCGTGATAGCTGTCGTTCCACTGCAGGGCGCAGTCCACCTGCACGCCGTCGCGGTTGCCGCCGATGGCGACCGGCGGCGCGTGCAGCGCCGTCTTGCTGCGGTCGATGTACTCGACGAAGGCGCGGATGCCGCCCTCGTACATGAACTCCTCGCTCTTCGGTTCGACCCCCCGCTCGTCGCGCAGCTCGACGCGCACGCCGGAGTTCAGGAAGGCCAGCTCGCGCAGCCGGTGCGCCAGCGTGGCGTAGTCGAACTCGGTCATCGAGAAGATCTCGGGCGACGCCAGGAAGGTGATTTCCGTGCCGGTCCGCTCATCGGCCTCGCCCGTGTCCGCCAGCGGCGCCTCGGCTTCGCCGTTGGCAAAGCGCATGACGTGCTCGCGCCCGCCGCGCCAGATCCGCAGCTCCAGCCACTGCGACAGGGCATTGACCACGGACACGCCGACGCCGTGCAGGCCGCCGGACACCTTGTAGGAGTTCTGGTCGAACTTACCGCCGGCGTGCAGCTGGGTCATGATGACCTCGGCCGCAGAGACTTCCTCTTCCTCGTGCAGTTCGGTGGGGATGCCGCGACCGTTGTCGGTGACGGTGACCGAGCCGTCGGGATTCAGCACCACCGAAACCAGGTCGGCAAAGCCGGCCAGCGCCTCGTCGATGGAGTTGTCGACCACCTCGTAGACCATGTGGTGCAGGCCGGAGCCGTCGTCGGTGTCGCCGATATACATGCCCGGACGCTTGCGCACCGCCTCCAGGCCGCGCAGCACCTTGATCGACGAGGCATCGTAGTCGTCAACCGGCCGGTTCGGATCGAACGCCTGCTCGCTCAAGTCACCTGTCCTCCTGCGCCAACTGGCCGTCACGCACGGCGAAGAACTGCGCCTGGCCGCGCAGCGACGCGAATAGCGCCGCCTCCGTGCCGGTCAGCCAGGTCTGCGCCTCGAGGCCCGCAAGCTCGGCGAACAGGGCCTCGCGGCGGTCCTCATCGAGATGAGCCGCCACCTCGTCCAGCAGCAGCAGCGGCGCCTGGCCGCGCCGCAGCGTCTCCAGCCGCACGTTGGCGAGCTGGATGGCGATCAGCAGCGCCTTCTGCTCGCCGGTCGAGCACTGCTCGGCCGGCATGTCCTTGGCCGCATGGCGGACCCTGAGGTCCGAGCGGTGCGGGCCGTCGACCGCCGTGCCGGCGGCGGCGTCGCGCCCGCGGTTGGCGGCGAGGCCGGCCTGGAAGGCGGCTTCCACCTCCACCGCCGGCGACGCGTCGAGCTGCGCCTCGAGCAGCCCGTCGGCGGCCAGCACGGCGCCTGGGAACGGACCGGCGTTGTCCTCGAGCGCCGCCGTCAGCCGGGACACCGCGTCGCGCCGGGCCGCGGCGACGGCGACACCGTCGGCCGCCATGCCGGCTTCCAGCGCCTGCAGCCAGGCGGGGTCGGCGACACCCTCCTTCAGCAGCCGCGTGCGCTCGCGCATGCTGCGCTCGTAGGCGGCGACGCGCCGGCCATGATCGCCATCGAAGCCGAGCACCAGGCGATCGAGAAAGCGCCGGCGGGCCCCCGCGCCTTCCAGGAACAGCCGATCCATCTGCGGCGTCAGCCACTGCACCCCCAGGTGCCGGGCCAGGGTCGAGGCCGGCAGGGTCTCACCGTCGATCCGGCTCACCCGTCGCTCGCTGCCGTTGCCGGCAGGATCGAGGCCAGTGCCGACGTCGAACGCCACCGCCGCGCCCGCGGCGTTGGCCACAGGCCCCTGGCAATGCGCCGCGACCGCCCAGGCGACGTCGCCGCCATTGCGGCACGGCTCGCGCAGACGCGCGCGGCGCAGCCCGCGGCCGGGCGACAGGAACGACAGCGCTTCGAGCAGGTTGGTCTTGCCGGCCCCGTTCGGGCCGGCGAGCACGACGTGCCGGGCGTCGGTTTCCAGGCGCAGGCTCGAGTAGTTGCGGAACTGGCTGAGCCGCAGCCGCTGCACGGCGAGCCGGGCCCGCGACGGCGGCACGGCGGCGGTCGTCGGGCTCCAGTCAGCTTCGGGCATGGACAGGTTCAGCGTGCGCCCCCGCCTCAGACCCGCATCGGCATCAGCACATAGAGCGCCGCCTCGTCCCCGGCATCACGGATGATGGTCGGCGAGGCGGCGTCGGCGAGGTCGAAACGGGCGTTCTCGCCTTCGATCTGTTGCGCGATATCGAGCAGGTAGCGGGCATTGAAGCCGATCTCCAGACCGGCCTCGCCGTCGTAGCTGATCGCCACTTCGTCGGTGCCGCTGCCCTGCTCCGGGCTGTTGGCGGAAAGCTGCATGGCATCGCCGTTCAGGCTCAGCTTCACCGCCCGGGATTTCTCGGCGCTGATCGTCGCCACGCGATCGACCGCGTCGGCAAAGGACTTGCAGTCCACTTCCATGCGCTTGTCGTTGTCGGCCGGGATCACCCGCTCGTAATCGGGGAACGTGCCGTCGATGAGTTTGGAGGTGAGGACGATGGAATCGAAGGCGAAGCGGATCCGCGTCGCGCTGAGACCGATCTCGATCGAGCCCTCGACCTCCTCGACCAGCTTGAAGACCTCGAGCACCGCCTTGCGCGGCACGATCACGCCGGGCATGCCGGCCGCACCCTCCGGCAGCGGCACCTCGACCCGCGCCAGGCGGTGGCCGTCGGTGGCGACGCCGCGCAGCGGACCGCCTTCGACCCCGTGCAGGTAGATGCCGTTCAGGTAGTAGCGGGTTTCTTCCGTCGAGATCGCGAAGCGGGTCTTCTCGATCAGCTTCTTCAGGTCCGGCGCCGGCAGCTGGAAGCGGTGCGGCAGATCGTCGTCGGCCATCACCGGGAAGTCCTCGCGCGGCAGGCACGACAGGGCAAACTTGGAGCGGGCGGCGCGCACCGCCAGGCGGTTCTCCTCGCCGACGTGCTCGAACTCGACCTGGCTGCCGTCCGGCAGCTTGCGGGCGATGTCGTAGAGCGTATGCGCCGGCGCCGTGGTCCCGCCGGGCTGCTGAACGTCGCAGGCCACCGTTTCGACGATCGCGAGATCGAGGTCGGTTGCCGTCATGTGCAAGGCACCGTCCTCGGCGACGAGCTGGACGTTGGAGAGAATCGGGATGGTGTTGCGCTTCTCCACCACGCTCTGCACGTGGGCGAGCGAGCGCAGCAACGCCGCGCGTTCGATCGTCAGTTTCATGATTTCCTGGTCAGTTTCAGGCTTCTAGCAGCGGTGATTCCAAGCTTGCGGACTGGTCCCGCCGTGCAGGTTGCCGGGGCAGCCGTACCGAGCCTGCAGACGGGGTCCGACATTAGCAGAAAGCGTTTGATTTCGCACTGTTTTTCGCAGCGCAACAGAGCTGGCTGCGGGGTCGTCGCCGGGGCCAAAGTTCGCCTATTGTTCCGACCTCTGTAGGCGGGTCTGAGACCCGCCCCTACGTCTCGCACGACGGTTGGTTGGGCGGGCCTCAGACCCGCCCGCTGCGGCGCCCGGCACACCCGACGCCGGCGGGCGTCAACGCGCCTCCTGCTCGCTGCACCAGGCCTCGTAGGCGGCCAGCGTTTGCGCATTGGGCGGGTAGGTGCCGATGGTCGGATGGCCGTCGGCGATGCGCTGCTTGAGGAACATCTCCAGGCGCTCCTGCTCGGCGCCGTCGGCGGCGATCTCGCCCGCCAGGGCGCGTGGCACGACGACCACGCCATCACCGTCGCCGACCAGGACATCGCCCGGGAACACCGTCACCCCGCCGCAGGCGATGGGCCGCTGCAGATCGGCGCCGAAGTGCACATTGAGGCTCGCCGGGGCGGCCGCACCGCTGCAGAACACCGCCAGCCCGGTCTCCCTGACCGCCGCCGCATCGCGCACCGGGCCGTCGGCGACGGCGGCGGCGATGCCGCGCTTGTGCAGGCGCAGGGCCAGGATATCGCCGATCGACCCGGCCCCCTGGTGGCCGCGGCAGTCGATCACCAGTGCCTGGCCCGCGGGGATGTCCTCGATCGCCTTGCGCGGGGCATACTCCGGGTCGCCCAGGACCTCCGGACGGCTCAGGTCCTCGCGCATGGGCACGAACCGCAGGGTGTAGGCCTCGGCGGCGAAGCGGCAGTTGCCCGGGTCGAGCGGCCGCACCCCGGTCATGAAGCACGCCCGCAGGCCGCGCTTGAGCAACTGCATGGTCACCGTCGCCGTCGACAGCCGCCGCAGGGCCGCGAGCTCTGCCGCCGTCACCTCGACCTCGGCCGCCGCGTTCATCGCCCGCCCCCCGGCAGCAGCCCGCGCGCCGCCAGATTTTGCATCAGCGCGCCGGCGCCGAAGGTCCACGGCGCCAGCCGGTCGGTGCGGTTGACCCGGTTTACCAGGCAGCCGAGCTCCGCCGCGGCAATGGAAACGACGTCGCCCAGGTGGTGGGTGAAGCCCTGCCCCGGCGCGTCGCGGTCCTCGGTCGGCGCGAACATGGTGCCGGTGAACAGCAGCAGGCCGTCGGGATACTGGTTGTTGGCGCCGATCGCCTGGCCGGCGAGGTCGGCCGGGTCGCGGCTGATTTCCGTGAGCGAAGAGATGCCGTCGAGCTCGAATCCGTCCGTGCCCTCGACCTTCAGCCGCACCTGCATGGCCCGCACGTCGTCCAGGCCGAAGCTGTCGTCGAACAGGCGGATGAAGGGCCCGACGGCGCAGGAGCCGCGGTTGTCCTTGGCCTTGCCCAACAGCAGCGCGCTGCGACCCTCGAAGTCGCGCAGGTTGACGTCGTTGCCCAGAGTGGCGCCGACCACCCGTCCGGACGGAGCGATCGCCAGCACCACTTCCGGCTCCGGGTTGTTCCAGGACGAGCCGGGGTGAATGCCGATCTCGGCGCCGACGCCCACGGCTGCCATCGGCTGCGACTTGGTGAAAATCTCGGCATCCGGGCCGATGCCGACTTCCAGATAAGGCGACCACAGGCCGCGCTCGACCAGCAGCGCCTTGACCCGTGCCGCCTCGGCCGAGCCGGGCTGGACGTCGGCCAGGGACTCGCCGATCTCGGCGGCGATGGCACCGCGGATCTCGGCCGCCAGGTCGGGATCTCCCTTGGCCTGCTCCTCGATCACCCGTTCCAGCATGCTCTTCACGAAGGTGACGCCGGCGGCTTTCAGCGCCTGCAGATCGCTGGGGGACAGGAAGTAGGCGCGCGCCGGATCGCGCGCCTCGTGGCCCGAGTTGGCCAGCACTTCGGCCAGCGAACCGATGCGCTCGCCGGCGTCCTGTACCGCCGCCGCCGGATCCTCCAGCGCCAGCAGCCCGGCCAGGGTCGGCTGCAGATGCGAAAGATCGAACACGCCGTCTTCGCGCACCAGCACCGGGCTCGGCCCGGCCGGCGTCCCCGGCCGCCAGACCCGCCCGACCAGGCAGCCGCGGCCACCGTCGTGCGGCAGGATTGCCGCGGGGGAAAGATCCAGGTCCATGTCACGCCACCTCCCGTGCGGCAGTATGGCAGCCGCCGGGCTGCCGACAAGCCCGGCCGGCGTGTTAGCGTTGAGCGCCTGCGCAACGGGGAGATCGCCATGGCCACTGCCGACTTCGATGCCGACGCCTATGTCCGCGCGGTCGCGGCCGCCCTGGGCATCGCCCTGAACGACGAGCAGGTGCCGGGCGTGGCCGCGAACCTGCAACGCACGGCAGAGCTGGCCGATCTGCTGCTGCAGTTCGAGCTCGCCGACGACGATCAGCCGGCGCCGGTGTTCCGGCCGTGAGCGACCCCGATCCGCTGTCCCCGTCTGCCGGCGCGGCGACCATCGCCGCCGCGGTGCGGGCGCGCCGGGTCACGGCGACGGCGGTAACCGAAACCTCGCTCGCCCGCATCGAGGCGGCCAACGCCCGCCTCAACGCCTTCACCGCCGTCACCGGGGAACGGGCGCTGGCGACGGCACGGCAGCTCGATCGCGACATCGCCGCCGGTGCGGATCCGGGCCCGCTGGCCGGCGTGCCCTTCGCCGTCAAGAACCTCTACGACGTCGCCGGGCTGACCACCCTGGCCGGCTCGGCCATCAACGCCGACGACCCGCCGGCGGCGCTGGATGCCGCCGCGGTCAGCCGGCTCGCGACGTCAGGAGCGGTCCTGCTCGGCGCGCTCAACATGGACGAGTACGCGTTCGGCTTCACCACCGAGAACTCGCACTATGGTCCGGTACGCAACCCGCACGCGACCGGACGCATCGCCGGCGGTTCGTCCGGCGGTTCGGCCGCGGCCGTCGCAGCCGGCCTGGTCGCGCTGAGCCTCGGCAGCGACACCAACGGCTCGATCCGCGTTCCCGCCGCCTTGTGCGGCGTCTTCGGCCTGAAACCGACCTACGGCCGGCTGTCGCGGCGCGGCCTGTTCCCGTTCTCGGCAAGTCTCGACCACGCCGGGCCGTTCGCGCGCGGGGTCGCCGACCTGGCCCAGGCGTACGATGCTCTGCAGGGCGAAGACCCGGCGGACCCGGCACAGGCGCCGCGGCCGGTCGAGCCGGTCGCCGCCGGGTTGAACGACGGTGTCGGCGACCTGCGCATCGCCGTGGCCGGCGGGCATTTTCACGACAACGCCGGCGCCGGGGCCCGCACCGCCCTCGCCCGTGCCGCCGACGCCGTCGGCGCGCGGGAAACGGTCGACCTGCCGGAAGCGGCGCGGGCCCGCGCCGCCGCCGCCATCATCACCTATGCCGAGGCCGGCAACCTGCACCTGCACCGGGTCCGCGCGCGAGCCGATGCGCTCGACCCGCTGATCCGCGACCGCCTCATCGCCGGCGCCCTCACCCCGGCCAACTGGCTGCTGCAGGCGCAGCGTTTCCGGGCCTGGTTCCGGACCCAGGTGCTGGCCCTGTTCGCGCGCCACGACGTGCTGCTGGCGCCGGCAACGCCGGACGTCGCCAGCCCGATCGGCGCCGAAACGATCCGCATCAACGGCGTCGATCTGCCGGCGCGCGCGACCGCGGGCATCCTGACCCAGCCGCTGACCCTGATCGGCCTGCCGGTCTGCGTCGTTCCGGTGCCGGATGTCGCCGCCCTGCCCCTCGGCGTGCAGATCATCGCCCCGCCCTGGCACGAGGATCAGGCCCTGCGCGTGGCTGCGGCCCTGGAACGCGCCGGCGTCGCCGCCGCGCCGCTGGCCACCGCCTGGCAAACGACGGGCTAGACGAAGAACGGAACGGGAGGACCGCCGATGGAGATCAACAAGCCGGCCGTACTGGCCGAAGTGACGGCCGCGTTCGAACGCTACGAACGGGCGCTGATGGCCAACGACGTGGACGTCTTGAACGAGCTGTTCTGGGAGTCGGAGCTAACCCTGCGCTATGGCCTGGGCGAGAACTCATACGGCCATGCCGCGATCGCCGGCGTCCGCGCCCGCCGCGCCGCCGGCGAGCGGGAGTTGATGAACACGGTGATCACCACCTACGGCGACGACTTCGCTACCGCCGACACCGAGTTCCGGCGGATCGAGAGCGGCCGGACGGGGCGCCAGAGTCAGACCTGGGTGCGCCAACCCGAGGGCTGGCGCGTCGTCGCTGCGCACGTGAGCTGGTTCGACCCGAACGCCTGAACGGCGCCGGTTCAGCGTGCCGGTTCGGGCTGCCCGGCGAGCTTCAGCGGCGCCAGGGGCGGCACCGCCTGATGGCGCAGACGCGCCGCGA
>Ga0056121_1000368_pt1 | contig 11362 bp, 7 predicted proteins | sample WorMetHEROISLAND_FD_83872 | JGI IMG/M metagenome (GOLD analysis project Ga0056121, IMG submission 83872) | Marine gutless worms symbiont microbial communities from Max Planck institute for Marine Microbiology, Germany - Olavius sp. 1 HERON ISLAND ...
AAAGCCCATTGACGATCCGTAATTACAAAACGCTCCGTCGTCATCTAAACCTCCTTCGAAAGGTAGCTTGAATCACAAATCTCGACGGTTGGGAATCCTGAATCTCAACAGACCCTAGTCGATATCACCGCCGACGGCGGTACCTTGTCGCAAGGCGTAGAGTTTCCGCTGGCTAATACCACCGACGACAACGCCCGTTCCATCACTGGCACGGCGCACAATGTGGTCGCTCGTTGGCTCGATCCCCTGACCCAAGACACCAGCCCGGAGGCCCCCCATTACGGCGCCAACAACGACTATATCGCCTACTTCGGCGACGGCTGGAAAGACGACTGGAAAAATGGCGACCAGGTAACCCGCCATCCCCAGTTCTCGGGCGACGGCAAGTCCGGCTGGATCTGGACCAATCACGAGTACATCTCCAACTACCCGCCGACCACCACCAGCGCCCCCATCGGTCAGCACTTGACGCTCGCCAAGTATCTTAAAAAAGTCGGCGTGCTCACCAATGATGTCACGAGCAATACCTGGTCCCAGGCGGATGTCGATACCTATATCCAATGGTTCAAGAAACAGATCGGCGGCACCTGGATGCGCGTCTACCAGGATAAGGAAACCGGCGAGTGGAAGCTGGATACCACCGCCGATAACAAACGCTACGACTCGACCGACAACACCACCTTGTCCAGGATTACCGGCTTCGATCTGACCGAGCCGGACCATGACGACAAGGCCAACACCCTGCCCGACGGCGTTGCCGTAGGTATCGCTGGTGACTGCTCCGGTGGGCAGAGCCCTTGGGGCACCATCTTCACCGCCGAGGAGAATGTCCAGGATTTCTATGGCGATCTCGAGGCCGCCTGGACCTCCAACCACAAGTTCCTGACCGGCAAGGGCTTCGATCCGGACGTCACGCCCAGCGAGAGTGGACTGTACGGCCGGAGCTCCGATTCCAACCAACGCCACAACCGAGACCTCTACGGCTTTCCGGTGGAGATAGACCCAGGTCAGGACAGCGATCTCTACTACCAGAGCGTCGCCGAGAATAAGGGTGACGGCCAAGGCCACCGCAAGCACGGCTCGATGGGCCGCGCCCGGTGGGAGAATGTCGCCTTCGCCACCGAGCACAGCTTCTATCTGGTCGGCGGTAAGCCCATCGTCATGTACGGTGGCAATGACCGCCGCAGCGGCCGTATCTACAAGTGGGTGAGCAAGGGCAACTTCCAATACGGCATGATCCGTGCCGAGACCCGCGCCCTCCTGGATGAGGGCGACCTGTATGTGGCGCACTTCACCGGACTCGACAACCGGACCGGCTTCAGCCAGTACGATGCGGACGATACCGATTGCGATCCTACCGGCAGCGAAGCGGAGATCCGTGAGAAATGTCCGATCGCCACCGAGGACAAACCGGCCCTGGGCGAGTGGATCTGGCTGAGTGTCGACAACCAGGACCAGATAGCCTCCAACGCCGAGGCCTTAGGTAAGCCGGATACCACAGTCGGCGACGCATTGAAGGACGTGGATTGGAACAAGATCGGCGGGTTTCCGACTGACAATGACGTCAAGTCCGCACTCTTCACCGCCGCCATGAAGATCGGCGTCATGGAGCTCAACCGCCCCGAAGATGTGGAGTGGAACCCCAAGTATCCGGGCGGGGCCGTGATTCACGTCGCCTTCACCAAGAGTGGACGCCAGACCTGCCTCGACCAGGACGGCGTGCTCTATGATCCCGCGGTCCATGATGATGAAGCGCCCAAGCGGATCGACAGTGTGGGCTCCATCTTCACCCTGCGCGAGGCAGACGCCGCGAATCCGGGATCCTTTGAGAAAAACAACCGGTTTTTCAAATATTGGCTGACCTGGCTCGGCACCAAAGGCACGGGCCCCCATGACGCCGCCACCCCGGACAACCTGATGATCGACGCCGAGGGTGGCCTGTGGTTCGGCACCGACGGTAACTTCAAGCTCAATGGTACCGCCGATGCCGTCTACTATCTGGACCTGGACCCGGATCACAAGGACAGCCCGGTGCCGACCTATGGCCTACCCTTCCGGGTCGCGGCCGGCCCATCCGATGCCGAGGCCACGGGTCCCGCCTTCAACGCCACCCAGACCACGCTCTTCTTCAACGTTCAGCATCCGGGCGAGAACCTGAGCGACCAGGCCCCCGGCAGCACCTGGCCGCGGGGACTGGTACGGAGGTTGGGCATGCCGCCAGGGGACGCCGCCATCCTGGCAGCAAATACTAAGAAAATCGAAGGTTATGTCGCGTTTGCTCCCTCGCCTCTCCTTGGGAGGATGTCATGTCGCAAAAGCCCCTCTCCCGCCGGGAGAGGGGTTGGGATGAGGGGGATCGATGGCTTTAGTTTCGATACGGTTAGTAATTGCCGGCAAGATGCCGGCGCTCTCAGCTTTGTCCAGCTTGCGATAGTGGCTAAATTCCAAGTGGTAAAGTTTGCCAGCCCCCACCTCGTCATTCCGGCAGGAATTGCCGGAACCCAGGTGCCAGGGATGGCAAACAGGGGGGGTTGAATCGTCATGTCGCACAACTATGCCACCACTTGGCTCGTCCCCACGCTCCAGCGTGGGAACGCAAGTGTGGCCGCTCCAGCGGGCAAGGTTTCGACGCTGGAGCGTTAAGATCCCTCCTCCGTCCGGACAAGCTTGCTCCCACGCTGGAACGTGGGAGCCAGAGAGGCTGATTTGTGAGGATACTTCTTGAAAATCTACCACTACCCATGCCCACCTTGATAGCGCCCGTGGCTATGCCGAGAGCCGGGAGGTCAACATGAACATTCGCGTTGCGAGAACGGCCCTATTGCTGGGAGCCCTCGCCCTGTCGGGTCTGACCGACAAGGGCGCAGCGGCGCAGGATCAGGGCTATGACCCGCTTGCCTATGCCCGCACCCGGCCACGGACCTGGTACTGGCCAACGCGGGTCGGCCCTTTCCCGCCAATCCCCGCTATCCCTATGCCATCGACCACATCGTCATGGACGCGGTAACGGCCCGAGGGATCGTCCCTGAAAGCTACACCGTGCTGGATTACCAAGGCGACCACCCTGCCCCCTCGGATCATCACCCGGTAGCCATCTCGCTACGTCTCACTTACCGCTAGGGGGTGTTCTCAATCGACAACCTGAATCCGTGAGGTAAACTCCAGAGGTTGAAGTTAACTCGATGGTTTTGCTGATATTGGAAATTGGCCACGACATCCGCCGGATGATACGGACAATCTTAGTCTATCGAGAAAAATCATCGTGTTACCCCTAATTGAGGACACCTCCTAGCTGTAACGGCTCACGAACATATCTTTTCAATCCCATCAGCATACTCTGGCTTGGACTCATCCTGAATGATCAAGCATTTTCTTACGCTATAGTAGTAAATATTACTACTATGGGATAAGGAGGGGCCTCTCATGACCAATGTCGAAAAAGTCAGTATTGCGCTGACACCGGAAATGCTTGCCGTCGTGCGCGAGGTTGTGGCGAGCGGCGAATACGCCAGCAGCAGTGAGGTCGTGCGCAAAGCATTACGCGACTGGAAACTGAGACGCTCTTTGTACCAGGCGGAAGTCGACGAGTTGCGCCGTCTATGGAAGGAGGGTCTGGACAGCGGACCAAGCCGTTGTGCGGATATGGCTGAAATAAAAGCCGAAGCTAGACAGCGGCTTGATAAAATACGAGTGGACGAATAATAACCCACCCCCATGAGGGAGTATGCCGGAGATCAAACGAACGGCGAAGGCTGAAGAGGACCTGATTGATATCTGGGTCTACATTGCACAGGCCAAGGTTTCTGCCGCCGACAGCCTGCTTGACCGTATCGAAGAGAAGTTCTTTGTTCTGGCTGAACAACCACGCCTTGGTCCCCGGTGTCCCGACATAGCGCCGGAGCTGCGTTGTTTTCCAGTCGGAAATTATCTGATCCTGTATCGCGAAATCTCCGTAGGCGTAGAGATTGTCCGTGTTGTTCACGGTGCGCGTCGGCTAACGGGCTTGTTTTCTTCCTGATCCGATTTTCCATCCCAAGGCCGGCGTGCTCAACCTGATCGACCTCCCTGATGCAAGGCAAGCCGAGCTGCCGTATGGCCTACCTGCTCTGCTTCACCGCCCATAGAGCTTGACCAAACGTCGCATCCGGTCAGGGAGCTCGGATCCTACCTGGTCCCAGGAGAAACGCCAGCGCCAGTTGCCCTCGCTGGTGCCCGGCAGGTTCATGCGGTGAGCGCCGTCGAGGCCCAAGACATCCTGCATGGGCAAGATCGCCAAATGGGCGCGTGAGCCCAGGGCGCACCGTATCAGCGGCCAGGGCATGTCTTCCGACGGATAGCCCAGGTAGTCGTCCACATGGTCACGGGTTGCCGTATCCAGAGACTGATACCAACCGAGAATGGTGTCGTTGTCGTGGGTGCCGGTGTAGACCAGCGCGTCGTGATCGTGCCGGAAAGGCAGGTGGAGATTGAGGGGCCCCTCGGAGAAGGCGAACTGCAATACCCGCATGCCGGGCAGGTGATGCCTCTTGCGCAGGGCATCCACCGCTGGAGTGATGACGCCCAGGTCCTCCGCGACCAGGGGCAAGCGGCTGAAGTGCCGGTGCAGACATTCAAAGAGCTCATCGCCGCGGGACTTTACCCACTGCCCCTTGGCGGCGGTTTCCTCCGCCGCCGGGATTTCCCAGCAGGCATCGAAGCCCCGGAAGTGGTCGATGCGCACCAGGTCGAACAGGCGCAGCTGGGTGCGCATCCGATCCAGCCAGAAGTGGAAGCCATCGGCCCGCATCCGGTCCCAGCGATAGAGGGGATTGCCCCAGCGTTGACCGGTGGCGGAAAAATAATCCGGCGGTACCCCGGCCACGACCCGTAGGCTACCGTCCGCATTCAGATCGAAATCCTGGGGTCGGGCCCACACCTCGGCGCTGTCGTGGGCCGCGAAGATGGGCATGTCGCCGAAGAGCGCGATGCCGACCGCATCGGCATGTCCCCGCAGGACCTGCCACTGGTTAAAGAATAGAAACTGCTCGAAACGGATGTAGTCCAGGTCTTCCCGCAGGTGCCGTCGCGCCTGCTCCAGGGCGTCCGGATCACGCCGGCGCAAGGCCGGCGGCCAGTCCCACCACGGGGCCCGCCGCGCTTTCCGCAGGGCCCGGAACAGGGCATAGTCGTCCAGCCAATAGTCGTTCTCCGCTGTGAAGTCGGTCAGCGCCTGGCGGTCCGCAGCCGATGCCCGTTTCTGGAATCCGTCCCAGGCGCGGCGCAGGGCCTCGCTTTTGGCCCTATCGGTAGCATCCTTAGGGAGGGCCTGCAGCCAGCCGCGCTCCACTAGGGGTTCGAGGGCGATGAGCCGTGGATTCCCGGCGTGGACCGAACTGGTCTGATACGGCGAGCCGTCCGGCTGGGTGGGTCCTACCGGCAACACCTGCCACACCGACATGCCGCAAGCGGCCAGAAGGCTCACAAACTTGTGGGCCTCGGGACCGATCGAGCCACAGGGGCCTATTCCGGGCAGGGAGGTCAGGTGCAGGAGAATACCGGCGCGACGACGGTCAAGACCGGTAGTCGGTGTCTGTTCTTCGTTCAGCATCAAGCACCCCGTTTTACCTTATTTTTCTTTCTCAGAGCCCCCTAAACGTGCCCAGGCAAGTCACCGCGCGCAGAGAATAGCGCGCTCATAAGGTGGAACGGGGTACTAGGTTCAACGGACATGGTGAATTTCCTGGCCCAACATCTCGGGGGTTACCAGCGTCACTCCGCCCTCGCTGACGTAGAAGCCCCGTTCGGCGTCCGCCTGCGGGTCCAGGCCCAAGGTCAGCCCGGCCGGGAGACGGCAGCCCCGGTCGATGACGCTACGGTGAATCTTGCAGCTGCGGCCCACGTCCACGTCCGGCAGGATCACCGCGTCCTCGACATAGCTATAGGAGTTGACACGCACGTTTGAAAACAGCAGGGAGTGGCGCACTTTGGCACCCGAGATCACACAGCCGCTGGAGACCATGGAGTCCACCGCCATACCGCGGCGTTCATCGTCATCGAACACGAACTTGGCCGGCGGCAATTGCTCCTGGTAGGTCCAGATGGGCCAGGATTCGTCATAGAGGTTGAGCGACGGCGTCACGCCGATGAGCTCCTGGTTCGCCTCCCAGTAGGCATCCACAGTCCCCACATCACGCCAGTAGGCCTGTTCACCGCCGGGCACATCCCGGAAGGGATAGGCCATCACCCGATATTCGGCGATGACGCCGGGAATGATGTCCTTGCCGAAGTCGTGGGTGGAGCCGGGTTGGTCCGCATCCTTGATGAGCTGTTCGAACAGGAAGCCGCTGTTGAAGACATAGATCCCCATGGAGGCCAAGGCATGGTCCGGGCGTTCGGGAATCGGCTCGGGCTGCTCCGGCTTCTCCCGGAAGCTGCGGATCCGGTTCTCGGCGTCCACCGCCATGATGCCGAACTGCTTGGCATGTTCCAGTCCGACCTCGATGCAGCCCACCGTCATGTCGGCGTCCACCCGGACATGCTGGGCCACCATGGCCCCATAGTCCATCTTGTAGACATGATCCCCGGCCAGCACCAACACATACTTCGGCGTATGGTTACGGATGATGTCCAGGTTCTGATACACGGCATCGGCGGTACCCGCATACCAGTCCGCTGCGGCGATCCTTTGCTGGGCGGGCCAGAGCTCAACGAACTCCCCGAGCTCCCCGCGCAAGCTGCCCCAGCCCTTCTGGATATGCAAGATAAGCGAATGGGCCTTGTACTGAGTGAGCACACCGATCCGGCGGATCCCTGAGTTGACACAGTTGGATAAGGGGAAATCCACGATTCGGAACTTACCGCCGAATGGCACCGCCGGCTTGGACCGCCACTCGGTGAGCTGCTTGAGGCGGGAGCCACGGCCACCGGCCAAGATCAAGGCCAAGGTATTGCGCGTCAGGCGACTGACGAAACGCAGACCATCCAGCATAGATCCTCCCCCTACGCTGCACTGCCGACATCATGCCGGTCACCCCTGAGCAACCGGGGCCTGGCCCGGCATCCGATCAGTAACGCCTCGACCAATCATCACCCTGATTGGAAATGGTCTATGTTAACATTTTCACACCTTTCAGAGGTGTATTCATCTCTACGCAGGTCTACAGGCAAGCCCCATCCCTGCGCCTGATGCTCTGAGCATAAGGCGGCCTTGCCCACGTCTACCGTTCCCTCGTTACGCTGCGCTGACTGAGCTCGAACGACGGTCCTCTGATCACCCTTGCCTGCTTCGTTATCGTAGCGAAACACACACTCCCCTGCGACGATATTAGGCCAATGCATACTTGAATTCGTGGCTTGAGCCACGCAGCAGCTGTGGTACTCGCCAGATGCGCAGCTCTGCATCGGAGCGCCGCCATCCTGGCAGCAAATAATCGCCGGCAGGATGCCGGCGCTCCCGACTTTGCCCAACCTATCCTGCTGCGCCCATACAGCCTACTGTGTAGAATTAGGGGCTGTTGACATTTATCTGAGCGAGGCCGATTGTGAAAAATTTTTCGTGCTGACCAGGCGCGGCGAGGAGGAATAGCCGGCCTATTTTGACGAGCCGCAACGCCGTCAGCGCGGAAAAGGGCTGCAATCGAACCGTGAACGATGAATGTCAACAGCCCCTAGTTCATGAATCCGGCGATCGGCGACGTGGAAACCTCGTATGGAATGGCAGGAACTCTGTGACCACCCCCAGCTCCGTGACCTCTCCTTCAAGGTAGAGACCAATCGGTGGGGCCAAGCTGGAGATGACGCCCGCCTCCAATGAGCATGGGATCTTTCAGGCGCTGATCGTTCAACGGCTCACCAGGCTCGGGCCCCAGGGCCACGTCATTTCCGGGTGCAGCGTGCTCACCAGCGCCGGGGGCAAGTTAGACAGACGCTTAACTTAATGGTATTGCCCAACAACCACGAGAGACAGCACGTGAGTACGAATATCCAGGTCAGGATCCCTGATATCGGTGATTTCAAGGAGGTGGCGGTCATTGAGATACTGGTTGCCCCCGGCGATCGGGTAGAGAAAGAGGCCTCTCTGATCACCCTGGAGAGCGATAAGGCGACCATGGAGATTCCGTCTCCGGAGGCGGGTCGAGTCACCGAGCTCAAGGTCGAGATCGGATCGAAGGTCTCGGAGGGCGATCCGATTCTGACCTTGGAGGTGGAGCAGGACGACCTGGCGACCCAATCCCCCCCGGAAGTCCGATCCCCCCCGAAACAGGAACGACCGGCTCCACCCGCGCCGGCGGAGCCTGCAACCCATTTCTCCACCCAGGTGGTGGTCCTCGGCGCCGGGCCAGGCGGCTACACTACCGCCTTCCGCGCCGCGGATCTGGGCAAGCAGGTGGTCCTGATCGAGCGCTACGACCGCCTGGGAGGAGTCTGTCTCAATGTGGGCTGTATTCCTTCCAAGGCCCTGCTGCACACCGCCCAAATCATCAATGAGGCGGTGGAGATCGCCAATATGGGCGTGCGTTTCGGCGCCCCCGAGATCGATCTCGCACAGCTGCGCGCGGGCAAGGACCGGGTGGTCGAGCGACTGACCGGCGGCCTGGCTGCACTCGCCCGGCAACGGAAGATCCAGGTGGTACAGGGCAGCGGCCGCTTCGAGGCCCCGAACCGCATCGCCGTCGCCACCCGTAAGGGTCAGGTCTCAATCGACTTCGACCAGGCCATCATCGCCTGCGGCTCCAGCCCGATAAAAATCCCCGGCTTCCCCCATGCGGACCCGCGGATCATCGACTCCACCGATGCCTTGGAGTTGGCGGATATCCCAGGACGGATGCTCATCGTCGGCGGCGGTATCATCGGGTTGGAGATGGCTACCATCTACCGGGCCCTAGGGACCCGCATCGAGGTGGTGGAACTGCTGGAGCAGCTGCTCCCAGGCTGCGACAAAGACCTGGTACGGTCCCTGGAGAAGGTCATCAAGCGGCGCTATGACAGTATCATGTTGGGCACCAAGGTGACGGCCATGAACCCGGTTTCCGATGGCATCCGCGTCGACTTCGAGGGCAAACAGGCCCCGCCGACCCAGACCTACGACCGGGTCCTGGTGGCCGTGGGCCGGTGCCCCAACGGCAAGCTCATCGCGGCCGAGAAGGCCGGGGTCAAGGTAGACGAACAGGGCTTTATTCCCGTGGATGTCCACATGCGCACGAACGTACCCGACATTTTCGCCATCGGCGACGTGGTGGGCAATCCCATGTTGGCCCACAAGGCGACGCACGAGGCCAAGGTGGCCGCCGAGGTCATCGCCGGGCTACCTGCCCTCTCCGATCCGCTGACCATCCCCTCGGTGGCCTACACGGACCCTGAGGTGGCCTGGATGGGACTGACGGAGACCGCGGCCAAGGCCCAGGGTATTGCCTACGAGAAGGGCAGCTTCCCCTGGGCGGCTAGTGGGCGGGCCCTGGGCATCGGGCGCGACGAGGGGATGACCAAGCTGTTGTTCGACCCCCAGACCAGGCGCATCCTGGGGGCCGGCATCGTCGGTCCCAATGCCGGGGAGCTGATCGGTGAGACAGTGCTGGCCCTGGAGATGGGAGCCGATTACGAGGACATCGGCCTGACCATCCATCCCCATCCGACCCTCAACGAAACCATCTCCTTTGCCGCGGAGATGGCGCACGGCTCGATCACGGATCTGATGCCGCCGCGGAAACGCTAAGTGGCGCCGGCTTTGGTCGGTGAAATAGTCTGAACCGCAAGGGCGTGAAGGACTCAAAATCGAGGAGATTCAACAGAGCTTCTTGAGAAACTGGTCGAGCATAGATTTCAAGTTGATCTTACCGTTAGATCGCCCCCTTACAACATTGGAAAGGAGTACGAGAGCCCAATGAGCGTTGATGATTATGTGAATCGGTGTGCAATATGGATGAATCAGATTCACAAGATAACAAAGCCAAATGGTATGTTTTGGCTTAACCTTGGGCATTTAGAGGTTCCAGAAAAGGGGCTATGTGTACCAATTCCATATTTATTGTGGGACAAGTCAGACTTCTACTTATTGCAGAAGTAGTGTGGAAATATGGGGCAGGAGTTTCTGCTAAGCGCCGCTTGAGCCCTAGATCAACCACTATGGACTGAAAGTCCATAGTCTGGAGGACTAAAGTCCTCATCCGTGGACAAGCCACGGACTGAACGTGAAGGGACTTAACGTCCATAGTTTCAACTATGATGCGCCTCGCGCACTAAAGTTATTGAAGCAATGAAAAATGGCTTTTCTACGTGAAGGATCCAAATAATTATACATTCAATTTAGATGAAATTCGCGATCCTAACGTAAAGTACCCCAATCAAAGGAAGAATGGAAAATACAGATGTAATCCGCTGGGAAAGAATCCATCTGATGTATGGGAGTTCCCGAAGATAACGACAGGAAGTAGGAGAAGTTCTAAAGAACGAACAGGGCATCCCGCCCAATTTCCACTGGGAATAGTGGAAAGGATTATAAAAGCATCTTCCAATCAAACAGAAATTGTAGTCGATCCGTTCGCAGGCTCATTTTCGGCAGGTATCGCAGCTTATGGATTAGGACGCTTATTTGTAGGATTTGAGAAGGATAAAAAATACTGTCAATTAGCAATTGATAATTTCACGAGTTTAAAGAGGAAAGACGACTTGCGCAGAGTTAAGCACAACTCTTCTAGCTTTTTCTATATATCTCAAGAAGTTTATTGCTCTCTATCAGATGGGCTTAGTTCCCCCCTCCACTCTTCGGGGTATCCTGCCGCTAGTTCAAGATGACTATAAATCTACAGACTATAAGTAGCATATTTATTTGCGTGGCCGAGATCAGAGATAAAATTACCCCTAACAATCGCATGCACTCGAACAGCAAAAAGTGGCGTTCCTCATCGCTTTGCTTTTCGTTGCCGGTGATGCGTAGCGTTGGCCACCTGCCTACCAGCAGGTGGCTGCAAATAAATTGTGAGCGAGATACCCGCGTTCCCTCGCAAGCGATATCGTGGTCCTATCGAAGCAATCCGCTTGATTTTCCTATGCTTACAATCCAACCTGCGCGGGCTGCCGGTCGCCAGCTACCAGTAGTTATTCCCCCTCTACTTACTACTGGAAGCCGGTAACTGGAAACTAGGTTGTGTTGACATTTAGAAAGTCGGCACAGCAGACCCTACAATAATCAAACGGTTAGCGTGGGGTCCACAGTGCGGACTACTCGGGTATCGCGGCTATTTAACATCTGAAAACAGTCGGATAGAGTTAAGGCGATTTCTGTCAAATGACAGACCAGCCTGCTTGTCTTTTCGTCCGTCTTCTGGGTCGCGACAACAGTTACATCGCACAACGATGCGCCTGTTGTCGCTCCTTGAAGACGAAC
>Ga0056121_1000370_pt1 | contig 11269 bp, 18 predicted proteins | sample WorMetHEROISLAND_FD_83872 | JGI IMG/M metagenome (GOLD analysis project Ga0056121, IMG submission 83872) | Marine gutless worms symbiont microbial communities from Max Planck institute for Marine Microbiology, Germany - Olavius sp. 1 HERON ISLAND ...
CCATAGTCTGGAGGACTAAAGTCCTCATCCGTGGACAAGCCACGGACTGAACGTGAAGGGACTTAACGTCCATAGTTTCAACGATGATGCGCTTCGCGCACTAAAGTTATTGAAGCAATGAAGCTCTAGCGGGTGCGCAGACTGTCGGCGTCGTTCGACGCCAGGTAGCTGTCCGGAAAGCCGCCTTGTACCCATAACCGTTGCAGCGTATCGTTGCCGTCGATCTCGGTCGCGCACAGAGGGGTAAGATCGACATATTCGATCCGTCCGGCAAGCGTCTCGCTAGACTGGCGCGGCAGGTCGATGGATGCCGAGCCCAGGATCAGAAAACGGCCGGTCCGGTGGCCTGAGCGACGACCGGCGTCGATGATGCCGCGCAGGGTCTCGAACAACGCGGGCATGCGGTGTATGTCGTCGAGAACGACCAGTTTGTCCACATGCTGGTCGAGAAAGAGCACCGGATCGGACAGCTTTTCACGGTCCGCTGTCGCCTCCAGGTCGAGATAAATCGCGGGTCGGCTGTGAGCAATTTCCAGTGCCAAGGTGGTTTTGCCGACCTGACGCGGGCTGATGACCGCCACCGCCGCTTGGCGGGCGAGTGCCTGTTCTATAAGGTGCTGGACATGGCGCGGTATCATCGTTGCAGATTAAAAACGATGATTTTATTTTGCAACGTTTGGACACGAGTTTGCAGGCATCCGATTCGTAAACTCCGGTCGTCCCTTGCTATGTCCAACTCCGATCCCAGGGTTGCCGCCGTCCAGATGACGACCGGCCCCGACATCAGGGCCAACCTGCAAGAGGCGGAACGCTTGATCCGCGTGGCCGCAGACGCCGGTGCCGCCCTGGTGGTGCTGCCCGAGAACTTCGCCTTCATGGGAAGACGGATGCAGGACGTACTCCCGCTGCGCGAACGTGACGGCGATGGGCAGCTGCAGTCGTTCCTCTCCGCAGCGGCCGCCCGGTACGGAGTCTGGATCGTCGGCGGGACCATTCCGCTGGTTGCCGACAATCCCGAGCGGGCCCGCGCGGCCTCTCTGGTCTTCAACGAGCGCGGGGAACAGGTCGCCCGTTACGACAAGCTCCACCTGTTCGATGTCCCCGGCACCGACGAGCAATACACCGAGTCCTCTACCATTGAGCCCGGCGCGGATAGCATCGTCCTGGACAGCCCCTGCGGACGGCTCGGCGTGGCGGTCTGTTACGACCTGCGTTTTCCGGAGCTGTTCCGGCACATGCTCGACAACGACCTGGAGCTACTCGCCGTACCTGCCGCCTTCACCGCGGTTACGGGTAAGGCCCACTGGAAAACCCTGGTGCGGGCCCGGGCCATCGAGAACCTGGCCTATGTGATCGCTGCCGCCCAGGGGGGCTATCATGTTAACGGCCGCGAGACCTACGGCAACAGCATGATCGTCGACCCCTGGGGTACGGTGCTGGCCAGGATACCCCAGGGTACGGGCTGCATCTGTTACCCGCTGGAAAGGGACTTCCAAGTTTCGGTGCGCCGCAGTTTTCCGGCCATCGAACATCGTCGTTCGCATCAATCAATGGAATCAGACTCGATTGATTTATGATTTTGTGCCAAGTTTCCTACGTTTCCAATGTAAATTAATCGAGTCTGATCCCATTGATTAAACACAAGGGTAAAAGTGGTTTTTCAGGAGAACGTGGATTCGGAAGTAACTTTTTCTGCAACGGGGATATATGCCAATCCATCTCTTCAAGAGGAACCGCACCTAGCAATGGCTCGGCACCGTGGGGAAGCTCGATTGCATGGACATGGCAGGTACGGCCTTTAACTTCGAGTTCAACGATTCCAAATATCCGGTATTCATGCTCGCCTCCACCAGCTGTGTAAACCCGTACCTTATCCAACTCTTCCAATTTAAGTCGGCTTATTATTTCGACAGGAAGGCCCAACTCTGCCGTTCCGGAATCCACTAATGCATCACATACGACATCCTCTCCTTTTTTATCATCCGGAAGAAACTGATTTTGCCAGTTTTTCAGTTTTACTTGCGCGCTGAATAGCCCCATACCTTCTCTCTCTATCAGTCTGACCTAGTAAACAAAATTAGTTGAGCCTGCCTTTCCTCCCCTTCCCCCAAGGATCAACGAGCAATTTTTAAGCCAGCTAAACCAGGATATTCAAGAACTATATTTTGTATGAATTCACTAGCCTTTAATATTTCAATTCCCATCACTTCTCCTCTTTCATTCAACTCTGTTGTGATATTAGGGGCTAATTCTCGACATTCCGCTTCGCGCCCTTCCTCAATAAGGACATGTAACACATCCTCATCAGAAAAGTAGAAAAGTAATACATTTTCCAGGTTGTGGTAATGCTCGGCAATTTTCCACAGACCGTGACCGGGTTCTGCGGAAATCCGGTGCCTGATACGCCGAATCTTGTCGATCTCATAATCATTCATCGCCATCACTGCCGCTCAGAAAATTCAGAGGTATCGTCAACACGGGACCAGCCAACCCAAGTTCGAAATTGACCATACGGATGTGATGGAACTTGTTGGCGTTGGCCAAATGCCTGCAATTCCATGTTAACAGGAAATCGGCCTTGTGATAGGAGGCAAATGCCAAGTGCAACGCGTCCCTCTGAGGATCACGTGGCATAACCAATTTGTCAATGTAGGTTTGGGCAACTTTGATAACTTCGTCGCTAATCGGCAGAACTATTGCCTGGTCGAGGAGGGAAATCCGCTCTTCGTTCCTGCCGCCGGTGCCTTATTCAAATCACATCCCTCAATAATTGGAATGTGATGCCCTAATTTCAATCCGACCAGAATCCAGTCTTCAAGCGTCGATTGTAATTCCTTTTCACATTCTTTCAGAGTCTTACCAAAGGCAATCACACCCTTGCACAATGCTATGCGTCCAGCGAATGTACCATCTTCAAGTTTATCGTATTCAGCACAAGACAATGCGCTTTCAATATACCCTGTAAAAACATACCTTAGCATTTCTAATTTCTTATATCATACCTCTTACTGAAGTGGATGTCCTTTTGTTTCTTTTGATCGGGCAGTGTTGTTTCTACCCCGGAGGCTGTAGTTGAGGGTAGTTGAGAGGGACGTTCCCCAAACCTCGGTTTCGGGGACAGCTATGCGTTCTCGTCAGGACCCAATAGCTGCCTCCAAACGGGGAGTTTGGGAAACATCCCCGGGTTAGAGCCGCGAAGGAGACGACGTAGACGACGACCGCGCCGATGAGGACGGCGTTGAAGCTGACGTTCATCGACAGGATGGCGGCCACGAGGGCGAGGGAGCCCACGACCGTGAAGCAGGCGTTGACCGCCCAGGCCCCAGGGGATCAACGAGCGGTTCATCCAATTGAGGAGTCTTATTCCGTAGGCCAGCGGCACACCGAGCAGAAACGCGATGGGAGCCAGTATGGCCGCAGAGACGACTACGCGGGCCGCGAGCGGTAAACCGATGGCGGCGCGCACGATGCTCGGAGCCGCGATGACGAACAGAACGACCGTCAGGGCGATGCCCGCGGGCACGAACCACTCGCGGTTACGGGTCGTCTCGAACCAGCGGGCCGAGACGAGACTTCCCACGCCGGTGAAGACCAGGATGCAGAACAGCGTGACAGTGATCGAGTAGAGCGGGTGACCGAGAAACAGCGTGAGCTTCTGCATCAAGGCGATCTCGATACCGATGAAACCGACACCGAGACCGAGGAAGTAGACGAAGAAGCGCGGTGCATGACGGCGGTCGAACCGTCTTCGCTCGGTGGCCACGAGCGGCGCCACGATCAGACCCACGGCGAGCAGAGAGCTCAACAGGAGCTGCGTCAACAGCAGAAACGAGTTGCCCTGGAAACCGCGGTGTGCGCCCCGGCGGACTTGGCCGACTCGAAGGGCCGGCTCCACTTGCTGTAGTTGAAGAAGTACGGACGATCGTCGGTCGTCGGGCTGATGTCCCGGGGGAAGCTCCGGATGAACCCCTGTCGATCCTCCGTGGCCAGAAAGTAGTGTACGGGGTCGCTCCGCGACAAGGAGGTGCGACCCGGAACGTAGACGGGACGGATCACGGCCTCCCGGTCGAACGCTTCGATCCGGTCGAACTCCCGGTCCGTGAAACGACCTTTCTTGAGGATCACGGAGAAGAGCTGGTCCCAGGTGGCCAGACAGATCACGGAGTCCCTGATATCCCCCGCGCCCACGACAGTGAGCGCGTGATCCACGTTTGCCAGCAACCGTAGCGACTCCATGGTCGCCGCGAAGCGCACGATGTGCAGGATCCCCTCCGGGCACAGACGAGCATAGGCGTCCTGGATGGCCTCGCTGGTATAGAGGTAGTTCTCGGCGAGCACGTGGGCGCCCGACGCCAGCGCCGTCCAGGTGTCGATACCGGTCATCTGGATGACGTCGTAGCTCTCCCGCTCTCGGATCAAGGAGCTTCGACCCTCGGCGGCCACAAGCTCGATGGTCGGATCCTCGAGCAGCACCCGCGAGTAGCGCGGCAGGACCTCTCGATGGATGTCGAGGATGGGCTCGTTCGGCTCCACACCCTTCACAAGCCGGGACCCGCCGTGCTTGGCGGCCACACGTCGTTGCCGCCGCCCACGCCGATGATGAAGACGCTGGGCTCCTCCTTCAGGACCATCGCGGCCGAGTAGAGCGAAAGCCGGACGGCGCGCAACGCCTCCGGATGGTCCGAGAAGTTCAGGACGAAGGTACCCTCGGAGCCGTCCTGCAGGACGAACTTCGACTCCGGGGGCGGTACTTCCAGCGCCCTTCGACCCCGTGTGAACATCAACCACTATGGACTGAAAGTCCATAGTCTGGAGGACTAAAGTCCTCATCCGTGGACAAGCCACGGACTGAAAGCGAAGGGACTTAAAGTCCATAGTTTCAACGATGATGCGCTTCGCGCACTAAAGTTATTGAAGCAATGAACCGACGGTCGTCGGCCACGGGAACCAGATCGATGCGGCTGGTGGCGCTCCAGCGGGTGAACTCGGTCACGTCGCTCATGTTCGCGGTGTAGGTCTCGGTGAACCCGAGGTTTCCCTTGGCGGGGACGGGAAACCAGACGTCCAGACTTGGCAGGAGGAGGAGCCCACCCCCCCCCGAGCACGATGCCGCCGATTCTCGATACGCGGCGATGACTCCCTGGCGCGGCGAACACGACGGCCAGGAGCGCCGCAAGCGACACGGTGACGAAGGCCCCGCCCGCTCCGAACAGCTGCAAGGCCAGCGGGCACAGAAGACAACCGAGCCCCACGCCTAGGAGATCGCTGCAGTAGAGCGGGTTCACACGCTCGGCGTAGAACGTGAGAACCATCCCCACCACGGCGCCCGAGAAGAAGAACGGTACTGCGGCCACCAGGTTGAAGACGGAGAATCGCACGAAATCCGCGGGCTCGAGCAGATTCATCATCGACGGTATCGGGAAGGTCAGCAGGAAGACGTAGGCCACGGCCAAGCTTGCCAGGTACAGCAGGCAGAACCGCCAAATCTGGAGCCGGGCCTTCGGTCGCCACGCATCTTGGTACAACGTGACCAGGGTGCCTGCCGCTCCGATCACCAGCAGCGAGTTGCTGATCACGAGGAAGCCGAAATGGAAGAACAGGCGGAGCACGCTGATCCGCGTGAGCAGGACCTGGTACATGAGCATGGAGAACGAGACCGACGCGATCACGAAGAACGCGTATCGATCGACGTCCGCCCGCAGTGTGGTTGGATCGCGCATCAACCGACAGGTCCCACCGAGAAGCCAAGCTGCAGTCTATCCCGTCGGTCTGACCGAAAGAAACTCGCACCGGTCGTGAAGGTTGACCGCGTGCTTCGTGGAGCTCAAGTTCTGGGGGAGGAACCCCGTCGCATGCGATTTAAGCATCTGTACCTGGTGCCGTTCGAAAAGGCGCCGATTAGCCTCACCAATCTACAGGCACCGGATCTCGTCAGGTGGAATGGAGTCCAGACTTTCCACAAGAAAATCAACAAGATCAACCCGCTGCGCCGGAGCAGGCTGCAGCGCCTCCTGAGCGATCTGTTCCAGCGTAGCCTTCATGACGACTTGTCAGTCCCCGAATGATTAGGTTGGCCTGTTTTGAAGGGATGTCAACCCCCGACCGCCGCATGGGGATCCACCTCCCGATCAGCCAGGGATTCTGGGAGGAATTAGAGCACTCGGATACCGACGGCAGTGATTTCCTTTTTGCTAAATTGGATAGTCATTTAGTTTTGTTTTAATGTCGCGGTTTCGGTTTTGTTATGCGACCTCACTCATAGGCCGAATTTTCACGGGTGGAAGACTGCGTCCTAACCTTTCGAAGTGACTAACAACATCCTTGATGACCTCACACAATTCACCGTAGAGTACGACGGGGTCTTTACCGTGAATCCCTGTGATCAAGTCCGGGCATTTGCCGATATATACCTGATCAACCTCGCTCCACTCAACCCATTTATGGTATCTGTCGCTATCTTTCATCCTTCAAACTCTCAATGGCAATGGATACTTATTTCTCTTGATATCTTTTTACGTCGTCTCCCATTTTCCCACTGACCGTTACGGCCCCGGAATATTCAGGGTGGGTAAACTTCCGATGGGATCCTTTACCCCCACCACCTATTTCAGTGAATCCAGCATCCTCAAGCGCTTTCAGTAAGTCTCTAATTTTTCGTGGCAATTCCTGCTCCCCTCTAAAGTTGTGAACTCCTAATCAATAACAAGCTTCATTTGACGCATAAGGAACAGTAGCAACTGAAGTGGTCGGGTGCAAGCATGGGTCAATACGTGCCGGGCTTCGTCCACGTCGATGTCAAGTACCTGCCGCAAATGCTAGACCAGGACCAACGCACCGACCTGTTCGCGGCCATTGATCGTGCCACCCGCTGGGTCTACGTAGAAATCCTTGCCGACAAGTCAGCACGCTCCGCCAGCGGCTTCTTCAAGCGATTGATTGAGAAAGCCCGTTACGGCAAGGAGCTTACTGACCGCTTCTGCGCTACCGGCAAGCGTCCGCCGACCAGCACCCACGCCTTCGATCGGGTCTGTGCCGACCCCCACATCCAACATCGCCTGACCAGGCCCAGGACCCCGCAAACCAACGGCATGATCGAACGGCGCATCGCCGACGTGTTGCGGACCAACCGGTTCGATTCCTCTGCCTCACTCCAAGCGACTCTCAAACGCTTCGTCTACCTGTATAATCACCACATCCCACACAAAAACCTACACCACAAAACGCCTCTCCAAACGCTCCGAGAATGGTACGCACGCCAACCCCAACTGTTCAAAAAAATTCCGCCTAATCATCCGGGACCTGACACCTATTTTAATACCTCATTCCTCCTCGATCAATCTCAATTTTGTCGATGCTAATGCTATACACCACGAATCACAAAGCAGAGCAACGTGCCCATAAAAATCCTCGGTTCCTCAATTCAGGGACGTTGATCAAACAAAATGGGCAAACAAAGTGGGGAGCTTTTTACTTATCACGCTGCCTGTTTGGCTGCAAACACCGCTCGCGCAGTCTGGATGCCACGCAGATACTTAGCCTGACGCCGAGCGCAGAGATTTACGAGCGATGCCGGTGCCCCGACCGCCGTTCCAAACGTCTTGAGAAGACGCTCAGCAAAACCGATAAACCGTTCCCCATCGATACCCAGTCGGGCGAGGATCTTGGGTTCTCGCGCCTTGATGTATCCAGGTTTATCCTCGCATAATGCCCGACCCGTCCAATCGACCAGCTCCAGATAGTCGTCGAAGGCAAAGGGCACCGCCCAGGGGGTTTGGGCGGTGGCATCAAAGGGTATCAGCGGGGCCTGGAGTAAGACTCGCGTCTTGGCCTCCGGTTGTAACTGTTCCCCATCAAGTGCCGCATCAGAGTCTTTGACAGCTACGGTCTCCTGCGAGCCGATTTCAGATGCTGCTTCCTCCGGCAATCCGCCGACACGCTCCTGGATCGAGGTGTAGTCCGAAGTCTCCGGTGTCTCGGCCAGCCCGGAATCGCTGCCAGCAATGCCTTCTCATCAAGCAACGCCTGGCTCTTGAAGCGGCCCTCCCAAAAACGTCCTTTCACCCCATCCTCCGCATTGGCCCGGCGAGCGATGTGCTCATTGAGAGTACGCATGAACCAGGACAAATCATGCAACCGCCCCCGATAAACCTCAGCAAGTTCTCCAACCTTGGCGATCTCCGCTAGCGCCCCAGTATCTCCTCGATCGACCACTCCAAAGCCCGTTCCCGGTCGACGCGCACTACGATGTGATAGTGGTTACTCATCACCGCGTAGGCGGCCACATCAATGGCAAACAAGGCGGCAAGCTGCTGCATGCGCTCGACAATCCAGCCGCGGCGGTGGTCGAAATTCAGACCCGAGAACCGGTCCTCGCCACACAAGAAGGCGCGGCGTACACAGCGACATACACAGTGATACCAAGGGGTGTCCTCAAGGGAGGCAAGAGCGGAGCGGGGAGCGGTCATGGTGTAGTTCTCGTAGTTTCGAGGTTGGAAGGCCGCTTAACGCGGGATGGGAAAGATGTCAAACAAAGTAGGCAAATAAAGTGGGTGTCCTTTTCATATTATTAAAATAACAAATGGTACAACGGATTCAGCTGCGACAGTTTAAAATAATCTTTCAATATCCTCTCTTTTTGATATATTAATGTGGTTGTAGTTGTAGGTTTCTGTTTTTTTGTCATATAGTATCCCACCAATCAGATATATTTTATCTTCCGTTGCAATCACTAGGCTAGGTCTAATTCTCTTGCCTCTCACATATATCCTGAAGAAAATATCAGATTTACTAGGACTTCAGGAACGCCTACTGCTGTTGCGCTAAAAAAACAAAAATATGAGAACTATTATTATTTTTCCACTCCAATGTGCTGTAAAAAGGGCTAGCAATGATCTAAGAAAACCTACATCCTCTTCGATTGCTAATGTCCTCAATAGTATTGATTACGCTTTTACCATCCATTTTATTTATTGCATCTAAGATATTTATATTGAGGTTACTCCAATTTAATGTGTTCTACATGATTCTTAACCGATGCCTCAAAACCGGGATTGTTGACATAATCGGCGATTTCGGTTTTTGACGGTATGTACATATATTACCTTATGCGGCTCGTTGCCTGCCTGTGCGTCCCTGCACGCAGGCAGGTACTCACCGCATCCTACATGGTTTTCTTTGCACCTTTGCGGTTCAAAGGATTCCACATCACGCCTTCGCCTTAACCGCCACATGCGGATCCACATCCCGATCCGCCAAGGATTCCGGCAAAAACTGCAACACCCGGATCCCGACGGCGGTAATCAATAGTGCCACAGCCACCCCACCGATGCCAAGAAATAGTTCGGGCAGGCTGGGAGCATATTCGGCCAAGGCACCGCCGACACCGTCATAAAAACCGGATTCGAGGATAGTCTTGCCGGGGAATAGCGGCATCGGGTAGGCCTGGCCGCCGATGATGATGACATACATGCTGCCCAGTCCTCCCAGGACTATCAGCCCGCAGGCCGAGGCGATCCAGGTGCGGTTCTTGCCGAGCTCCGGATGGAAGAGGATGCCGATCGGAAACAGGCTACCGGCAAGGACCCAGACGAACCAGAACAGGATGGTGTAGATGCCGCCGTCGAGCAGGTAGAAGGCAACCAGATCATAGTGCTTGGCGCCGTAAAGCTTGGTCAGAAAATAGACGAGTACCAGGAGCAGGACGGCGATGACATAGGTCCCGAGTAGGTTGCGGAGCCGAAACAGCACCATCTCACCGATAGGACGGTCGTCCTGATCGAAGGCGAACAGGAGCACCAGCATGAAGATGGCCAGGCCGTAGGCGAAGGACATGGCGATGAAGAGAGGGGCCATGATGGCGGTGTCGTAGGCCTGGCGCGCAACCAGGAAACCGAAGATGGAGCCGGTACCGGTAGTGAGCGCCAGCCGCCAGCCCAAGGCGATGATACCCATCGGCTTGACGTAGCGGTTGCCCTTGGGTTCCGCCATGGTCCAGAGATAGGCGATGACGACGAACATGAAGCCGGTGTACAGGAAAATGTTCCAGGCGAAGATGGAGCGGAAGTTGTAGGTGGTCATGGCGACCACCAGGCGCTCGGGACGGCCCAGGTCGAGTACCAACACCATGAGTCCACCCGCCAGCAGGGCTATTGCCAACAGGCTCGAGAGGCGCCCCATCGGTTTATATAGGGTCTTGCCGAAGACACTGCCGATGGCGGCCACACTGAGCGCGCCGGAAGCGGCAACGATCAGGAACACGGCGAATACGTGGGGAGTGCCCCAGACGATCTGGTTGGACATGCCGGTGACCCAGTGGCCCTCGTGTTCCATGTAGGCGAAAGCGAGCCCACCCAGACCGGCGACGATGGCCAGGATGGTGAGCAGGCCCCAGTACCGTTGGGGTGCGAGCTTCCACTCCCGATAGACAATTCGTTTCATGACTGCATCTCCGAGGTGTTACTTGAACCTCGTCCAATATTCCAATAGGACAGGATTAACAGGATTTTTTCTTGTTGTTCTTAATATACTTTTTTTCAGTCCAAAGGTATATGCCCAGAAAAATAATAGAGTTTGCTACGCAATACGGCAACACAGCTTCAAAGTTTGTTTCACCAGCTACAATTGCAACTATAAATACTGGCGCATAAAGGCCAATTAAAAAAATTATTATAGATAACACAATTACTCTCATATATTTAATCATTATTTATCTCCTTCTAGGTCTATAACCTCTCCTAGTTAAAACCATATTTTTCCTTCGCATTTCCTGCTGAATTTTTAGTGACAGCTGTGTAGGGCAATTTGAAATTAATCCGAAATCATTTTCACCAGCTCCGATAACTTCCTCAACAAAATCCGTACAATTATTAGGAACTATCAACCATAACCATTTTTCGGATAGCAAGCTTCTAAGTTTATCTCTTGCTGTATTTTTATTTTTCAATAATCGTTTTGTTCTAAATAATTCTGTCTTTCCATTCTGTTTGAGATACTTGTCAAACTCTGATACCATCATATACATTGGGTAGTTGTACACACCTGATATATGGAATAATAGCTATCAACCCGCAGCATCATATGGCCACAAAAATTCGGCCTATCTCCCGACACGACTACGGCCTCAACTAAGGAAAAATTTAGGGCATTGTAATGGGATCTATATACATAGCTAGCCAAAACAACGCGCAATCGTTCAGCCCCCCACTGCTTTCGCCATCCATGGCACCTGGATTCCGGCGTCCCAGCCGGAATGACGGGGTGGGGGCTGAAC
>Ga0056121_1000371_pt1 | contig 11235 bp, 9 predicted proteins | sample WorMetHEROISLAND_FD_83872 | JGI IMG/M metagenome (GOLD analysis project Ga0056121, IMG submission 83872) | Marine gutless worms symbiont microbial communities from Max Planck institute for Marine Microbiology, Germany - Olavius sp. 1 HERON ISLAND ...
AGCCCATTGACGATCCGTAATTACAAAACGCTCCGTCGTCATCTAAACCTCCTTCGAAAGGTAGCTTGAATCACAAATCTCGACGGTTGGGAATCCTGAATCTCAACAGACCCTAGACTATGGACTTTCAGTCCATAGTGGTTGATTATCGTCAAGCGCGGCGTAGATGTCGATGAAGTCCAGGTATTTAAGCTGCTTCTCGGGATCAGGTTCCAGAGCGGTCACCCCCCGGACTGCTTGGGCATAGACCTCGACCTTGCGCCCCGCGGGATACTGCATGTTGGGCGGTTCAGCCGGACTACCAAATTATCGCTGTGGCGATAGTGCTCGTAGGTCAACTCGCCCAGGGCGCAACTCAGATAGCGGAAATCGAGGTAGGTGTCAGATAACCTTGGAGAAACCCACCGGCCCGTCTTTTTTGACGGCCAGGTAGGCATCGAAGGCCATACAGATGTTTCGGATCAGCAATCGGCCCTTGGGTAGGACGCGGATGTGCCGCTCGTCGAGTGTCAGCAGTCCATCTTCCTGCATGGGCGCCAACTTAGGCAGGCCGTCACTGAAATAGTCGGCGAACTCGATGCCCCAGGTCTGTTCCAGGTTGGAAATATCCAGCACGAAGTTGCAGATCAGCCGGGTAATGACATCGCGGCGGATCTCGTCGTCACGGCTCAGCTCGATGCCCTGGAAAACCGGCAGACGGCCGGCGTCCATGTCCCGATAGTATTCGTCGAGAGTCCGCCGGTTCTGGGAGTAGGTATTGTCCAGCTTACCGATCGAGGTCACACCGATGCCGATGAGATCACAGTCCGCGTGGGTGGAGTAGCCCTGGAAATTGCGGTAAAGACTGCCGCTGCGCTGCGCCACCGCCAGCTCGTCATCCGGCCGCGCGAAGTGGTCCATGCCGATATAGACATAGCCGGCGCCTGTTAGCAACTCGCCGGTGGTCTTGAGGATGTCGAGCTTGGTGCGGGGAGACGGTAGGTCTGCTTCGTTGATACGCCGCTGGGGCATGAAGCGCTGGGGCAGATGGGCATAGTTGAAGACGGACAATCGGTCCGGGGCGAAGGCGACGATCTGCTCCAAGGTGCGCACGAAGCCATCTACTGTCTGGAACGGCAGCCCGTAGATGAGATCGATACTGATGGAGCGGAAACCCGCCGCGCGCGCCGCATCCAGTACCGCCAGGGTCTCCCCTTCGGTCTGGATGCGGTTGACTGCCTTCTGGACCACCGGATCCAAATCCTGCATCCCCAGGCTCATGCGGTTGAAGCCCAGGCGCCGCAACAGGACAACCGTTTGCGTATCCGCCTCCCGCGGATCGATCTCGATGGCGTATTCGCCGACCTCGTCCGCCGCCAGCTGGAAGCAGCGCCGGGTGTTGTCCATAAGCGCGCGCATCTGATCCTGGCTGATAAAGGTCGGTGTCCCCCCGCCCCAGTGGAGCTGCTCCACCGTCCGGTCGGCCCCGAATAAGGCGCTCTGCAGCTCGAGCTCCCGATAGACCCGCTCCAGATAGGGTTGGGCGCGGCTGCGGTCCTTGGTCACTACCTTGTTACAGGCGCAATAGAAGCAGACCGTATCGCAAAACGGAATATGGACGTAGAGCGAAAGGGGCCGTCCACTCCCGTTGCTGCGGGCGCAGGCCCGACGATATTCCGGTTCACCGAAGCCGTCGTGAAACTCTACGGCGGTGGGATAGGAGGTATAGCGCGGACCGCTTTGGTCGTAGCGGCGGATGAGCGCCAGGTCGAAAACGACGGTTTGATCCATGAGGGGGCTTAGTACCTAATTTCAACTGATACTGCGAGACTTCCCGCAACTAACCTTCCCTGGCTCCTGGATTCCGGCTATCCCTGCCGGAATGACGGTCTTTTCTCGTGCCTAGCGCGTAGGATGGACGTAGGATTCGATGAGGCGGGATGCGCTACGCCTTCCCGCCCTACGCCAATCCCGACCGCGAACCGCATCAATGGATGGCCCGTGCCCAACACCTGCCCGGTTCCGAAGAACACAAACACCGCCGAACGCGCCGTAACCCAACACGACGCCCGCTCAGACAACGCCAACTAACGCCGAACAGCACCAGGATCGAACGAGAAAGCCAATCCTGAATGATCTGGTATTGCCAGATTGACAAGGACCGGGAAATTCTAACCTCATGTTTGGGGTTGGTTCCCCGGACCGGCTCTTCCTTAGGCAGTCTGAGCGTACCAAACCAAGCGAGATCCCGTATCTCGAAGCTCGGGTTTTGCCCCTTCCCGCAGGGGGGAGGGCATCCCGCCGCTTCCGAGGCAAAACCGTCTCTGGGGCTTCCATCTTGCCAACCGAAGTAGGAAAGATCAATGGTTCCAAAGAACTTGAGGCTAGTGCAACGGCTCCTGTCCGTGACCGCATTCTTGGTGTTCGTGTTTGCGTTGGCACCGGCGCAGACTACGCCGCCCCCATTGACCGATTTGGCCAAGGGGTTGAACATCGACAAGGAGGCGATTTCCGTGTCCGGAATCTCCTCAGGTGCCTTTATGGCGCACCAGTTCCATATCGCCCATTCCGAAAACATCATGGGCGCCGGGATCATGGCGGGGGCCCCTATTACTGTGCTCAGGGCGACGTTATGCGCGCCACCAATAAGTGCGCCTCGTTCGGGGTATTCGAGTCCATCTGCCGAGACTTCGAGAAGAAGGACCAAAGCAAGTGTAATCAGGATGACGGAACGCCGCAAGATAAGGAGCAGGCACAGGACCTGGCGAAGGAATCATTCGCTGAGGCGAAGAAACAGCATCCATCGATCAAGAAGCATGTCGAAAACGACAAGGTCTATCTCTTCACCGGCAAATATGACGCGCTGGTACCGACCGGCGTGATGGATGCCGTATACCACCTGTACACCGACGCCGACAAGCTCGGGATAAAGGAAAAGAATGTCAGGTACAACAAGGAATTCCCTGCCCGCCACACCATCAGTGAGGGACAGCTTCAATCGGCCGGACGGAAAAACAGCTGTCGGTAAGTGCGCCATTCCGCCCGAGCCGGTACCACCGATGGATGAGTACCCGTTCATCGACGATTGCCAGAAGGTCGCTCACAAAGAGATGCGGGAGAAGGTTTGTCAGGACGATAAGCCCGGACCTTGCAAAGACCTCCAGGATGCCGATCTGGCAGGGGCGATACTCAAACATATCTACGGGAAAGAGGCCCTCGCCTCGGAGCGCGTCGAGACGGAAGAGGACCAGGTATTGGCATTCGACCAACGACGCATCTTCGAGAAATTCTTCCCGGATACGTGGCATACCGACGCGGAAAATGCCTCTATGGCGAAGCGAGTTTACGTCTTTATCCCCAAGACCTGCAAGGAAGGGAAGCGATGCAAGCTGCTCGTCGCCATCCATGGTTGCTTGCAGGGCGGGGAAACTGACGACCGCCCCGGGCATTCCGGAAACCTGTTTGCCAAGTTCGGCGGATACAACGAGTGGGCGGAGACAAACGGCATCGTAGTCCTCTATCCGCAAGTGGAAAGGCGGCAAATTCCGCCGCCGCTCAACCCCCAGGGCTGCTGGGATTGGTGGGGACAGGACTATACGCACGCGAAGTACCACACCAAAGCGGGTTCCCAGATCCGGGCGGTGGCCCAGATGATCAATGTGCTCGTAGGCGAAGGGCTGCTCGAGACGCCGGTAGAGAAGAAGTAAGGGCACTTGAAACATCCGAGATGCCCGGCAAGGCAAGGATGCCCCACCCTGTCTGATCGGATAACTCCGGTCGGATAACCGATTGAACGGGAAGCGAAGTCGAGGATGCAGGTTTAGCTTCGCGGGCTGCAAGATCCCAGGGAAAGGATTTTCCAAGCTCCCTCAGGGAAAGGCGCTACAGGGATGTGAACGGAATACCGGCCAGGTACTCCATAGAACGGGTAGCTGTTTCTCAAGAGAATGACCAACATTTTAATCGGAACGGAGAGATAACTTATGGCAACCATGCCTGAATCATTGCAGGATCTCGGCAAGTCCATCATGAGCATGGACGTGACCAAGGGGGCCGATCGGTTTCTCGATACGCTCGCTAAGCTGAAGGTGCCCGGCGTCGACATGGACGCATTGGTCGCCAGCCAGCGGGACAGCCTGGAGGCCATGACCATAGCCAACCAAGCCGTTAAGAACGGGGGCGTCGAGGTTGGAAAATGGCAGATGAAGATCCTGAAGCAGGCGCTGGAGGAGATCGCGAAGACCGGCGGTTCGATGACCAAGGTCGGCCCTCCGAAGGAGGTTGTCGGGGAGCAAACCGATATAGCCAAGCGTGCCTTCGAGACCGCAGTGACCAGCATGCGTGAGCTGGCGGATATCCTCAACACGGCCAACCGAGACGCTACCAAGGCGATCGTGGATCGGGTGCCGGACAGCCTGGACGAGGTCAAGGACGTACTCAAGGTCAACAAGCAAGGGGGATAGCACCGGCCTTCCGACCCCATTTGCCGCCACCGGAGATTTGGTTCCCTTAGTAACCTATCTTCCGATACCTTGACTTCCTGAATCGCCATAAGTCTTTGATTTAAGGATCTTGTGGCGATTTTTTGGGGAGGTTGACGACTGTACCCGATATGACTGACGTAGAGGCAAACATGGAGGATTTCGTGTTGTTTATTACTTGATGAGCGAAGATCACCGAGTTTACCTACTTGTCAAGTCCCGCAGCGTTATCGGTTTGCTCGGATCAGCTTTGCTCGGGAATAGCCGATCGGTATCAATCCGCCGCACCTTGGCATGTTCGCACAGCAGGGCCAGGGCTGGGCTTGTCAAGGGGACCACGCGCCGCTCATTGTTCTTGGTTTCGTGCAGAGTGATCCGTCCAGCCTGTAAATCAACATCTTTCCAGGTCAAACACATCAACTAGTCCATTCTACATTGTTCTGTCGCAACAGACTGTAATCACTGATTAAATGTGTTGGACATGAGGAAATGGTGCACTGATGGCGCAGACAGGGTAAAAAAAACCGCCCTTTCGGAGGCTATCGAGTGCCCTCTCGAACACCTTCACGAAGGCTGTGCGCCCATGGTGCATTTACTGCGCCTTGTTGTAAGCGAGTGCGCCACCAGTGCGCCACGGGCAAAAAGAAGGGGTTACGATTTCTCGTAATTCATTGATTTTCTTGTAGCGGGTGATGGGAATCGAACCCACGTCATCAGCTTGGGAAGCTGAGGTTCTACCATTGAACTACACCCGCTTGGGAGACCCGAGTATAGGGAAGACCCACCGTCCTTGACAACCCCCCTGCAAGAAATCGATCCCTTGTGGATTCCGGATGCTCTGAAGTACGCCAGCTCAAGCGGCAGGGCGACCGAAAAGAAAGAGATATAAAGCGATCAGCACCGTCTCGATGCGTTGGGGGTGATCCTCGTCCGGAGTCGAACTGACCTACCCTTCGGGTCCTCTGAACGGTTGCGGTTCAACGGCGGCAAGTGCAAAACGCACCTGGCCGGCCCGCTTATCGCGGATCAGCGTCCAATCCGTCGGTAGGTCGGAGAGCGCTCGATTCGCCGGTGCCTCCAGGTAGACCAGCGCCCCGGATGCGAGCCAACCTCCGCCGCTCAACAGGGTACAGCTCGGTGCCAGCAGGTCCTCCTGGAAGGGTGGGTCCAGGAAGACGAGATCGAAGGGACCGCCACTCCCGGCAAGCCAGCGCAGGGCGTCCGCCCTGCGAACCCGGACCTGCGCAGCACCCAAGCTGCGGGCGTTGGCCACCAGCACCCGGGTCATGGGCTCGGAGCGGTCGACCATGAGCACCTCGGCCGCGCCCCGGGAGGCCGCCTCGAAGCCCAGCGCACCACTGCCGGCAAAGAGATCCAGGCAACGGGAACCGACGATAACCGGCTGCAACCAGTTGAACAGGGTCTCGCGCACCCGGTCCGCCGTAGGACGCAATCCGGGTTGCGCGGGTACCGACAGCCTGCGTCCTCGGTTGCAGCCGCCGATAATGCGCAACCGGCCCTTATTGCCGGTCCGCATAGCTTGGGCAGAAACCTGATGTGTGGGCCCAGACATTCGAGGGGCTAGAGCATGTTGACATATTTAGACGCCCTCAGGAGGAACCACGAAAGTCACGAACGAACACGAAAAGATCCCTCCTGAGTCGGGACCAGTTTGACGTGTTGCGTTCAACGCCCAAAGGCTTGTTGATCTACGGCCAGGCCCGTGCCAGCGTCTGAACGCAACCTACACTTACATTACCCCCCGCGTGGCTTGCCTGCGCGGACCTCGCTTTGAGCAATCCTGAATTATTTGGCGCTGTCTGAAAGATTCGACGTGTTGCGTTCGACGCACCAAGGCTCGCTGATCGTCTGCCAGGTCAGTGCCAGCGTCTTAACGCAACCTACACCCATATCACCGCCCGTGCCGCCTGCCCGCGCGGACCTCGCTCTGAAGTGTAGGTTGGGTTAGGCGCGCTGTCCGATTCCGAAGTACCAGCGACAGGGTCGAACGCGCCGTAACCCAACACGCCAGATCCCACAACCAACGCTAAATAATCCAGGACTGCACCTAGACAAGCACGGCGTCGAATGCGGCGTAACACAATACGGCGCTAGGATCCGTCTTAACCAAATAGCTTCTCAAATTGCCCTTGCCTGGGCTGAAGCGTTTCCGGTATAGCTCCCCGGACTCAGTGCCTTCAGATGGGTCTTGGCGGCGTCCGGGATGTCCAGGGAATCGATGAACCGCACCAGGTCCGCCTGGGTGATCCGATGGCCACGGGTCAATGCCTTGAGCTTCTCGTAGGGTTGCTCGATCCCGTAGCGCCGCATCACCGTCTGAACCGGCTCCGCCAGGACCTCCCAGTTGGCATCCAGATCGGCTGCCAGGCGTTCCTCATCCGGCTCCAGCTTACCGACTCCGCGCAAGATGGATTGCAACGCAATGCTGGTGTGGGCGAACCCGACCCCCAGGTTGCGCAACACGGTGGAGTCGGTCAGATCCCGCTGCCAGCGTGAGATCGGGAGTTTCCGGGCCAGATACCCGAGGATGGCGTTTGCCAGCCCCAGATTCCCCTCGGCGTTCTCGAAATCGATGGGATTGACCTTGTGGGGCATAGTGGACGAACCGATCTCGCCCGCCACCGTCTTCTGCCGGAAGTAGCCGAGGGCGATATAGCCCCAAAGATCACGGCAGAAGTCGATGAGGACAGTGTTGCAACGGGCGATCGCGTCGAACAGCTCCGCCATATAGTCGTGGGGCTCGATCTGGATGCTGTAGGGATTCCAGTCGAGACCGAGCGACTCGACGAAGCCGCGGGCAAAGCCCGGCCAGTCGAGTTCCGGATAGGCGGCAAGATGGGCATTATAGTTACCCACGGCACCATTGATCTTACCCAGCAGCCGCACCTCGGCCACCTGCTTCCGCCGGCGGTCGAGTCGGTAGACCACATTGGCCAGCTCCTTGCCCAGGGTGGTGGGGGATGCGGGTTGACCATGGGTGCGCGAGAGCATCGGCAGATCCGCGAGTTCGTGAGCGAGGGTACGGACTGCCGCTACGACCTCATCCATGCGGGGGATCAGCACCCGTTCGCGCCCCTCGCGGAGCATCAGGGCGTGGGCCAGGTTATTGATATCCTCGGAAGTACAGGCGAAATGGACAAACTCGCTCACCGCCTCGAGCTCGGCATCACCGGCGATGCGCTCCTTGATGAAATACTCCACCGCCTTGACATCATGATTGGTCGTGCGTTCGATGTCCTTGATCCGGCTCGCATCCGCTTCCGAGAAATTCTCCAGGATCCCATTCAGAATACCGGTCGCGTGCCCGGATAAGGGTGGAACCTCGGTGATGTCCGGGTGGTCGGCCAAGGCCTGGAACCAACGTATTTCCACCAGGACACGGTGCCGAATCAGACCAAACTCACTGAAGATGGGCCGCAGATCCGAGGTCTTGGAGCCATAGCGGCCATCTACCGGAGATACGGCAGTCAGGCTGGAAAGCACCATAATGGGAAGTTCCCCCTGGAATGTCCACATCCGCAGATTTTCATAGATTAAATGACTAGCTCTGTATTTCCAAACTATGCTCGAGTTCGCCTTTCACCATGTGCTGGTGTCTCAATCCAAACCATCGTCCCGTTTCCTGCTCGCCGTTCATCGCCCCAGACTTCTGGAACGAAGGGTTTGAGGCTGTCTAAGAACTAGCTTATTGATTTTACTCGTTCTAACGCTCCAGCGTAGGAACATCACCTTGGCCGCTCCAGCGGCTAGGCTTGGTGACGCTGGAGCGTCAAGACCTGCTCCCACGCCGGAGCGTGGGAACCAGATGATGATGCTGAAAAGCTACCGCGAGGTGCTCACGGATCTGGTCGGCAGGATCGGGCCGCCCGATCAAGTGGGTCGCGGATGCGCATGATGTCCTCCTCGCCAATTGGCATCGAGGGCGGACTTTGTGGGGATACGTTAGAACTTGACCCTTTTTCTATCTAACTGCCCAAAATCTCTCTTACCTGTTTAAGGGTGTCCGTTTCAATCCAGTCTACATTGAGTTCAGCAAGTTCCAGAATACGTTTCTTCTGTTCTTCAGGCGTTAATTTATCCGGGTAGCCTGGATATGTGGAAAAGAAAGTATATGTGCCGACGGCCATCTCTTTAGCATGAAATTTTTCAATGGTGTCCTCATCAATGAGAGCGTGTTCAATGTCTACTAGGGTGGAGCCAATAAGTTTGCCGAGTGAATTCATCTCCGCTATAAAGGTTACAAAGCGTTCGCTAGTCAGCCACTGGGCGATTCCTGTAACAGTTTTTGCAAATCCTCCAGATATGAAACCGATACGAGTGCCAAAGGATATCACGTCATTCAGGACACCGGGGGCGTTAATCTTTTCAAACCAAGCATCCAAATTAATTTGCATTCCGTCGTCATAAGCAAAACCGCTGTGCAGACCAGGATATTCGCGTTCCAAAGCCATGAGCATAGAGGGGTCAAAGGAAGTGACTATTACGCGATCCGCGACATTACATTTTCTTATTAGTTTCGCCACTTCCGTTCCGGTAGCCCTCCTAGTCCAACTGGGCTTATAGGCTTTCATTGCTTCAATAACTTTAGTGCGCGAAGCGCATCATCGTTGAAACTATGGACTTTAAGTCCCTTCACGTTCAGTCCGTGGCTTGTCCACGGATGAGGACTTTCGTTCTCCAGACTATGGACTTTCAGTCCATAGTGGTTGATGTTTAACAGTTTTTTGAATTCTACACAGACACCGGAAGGCTAAAATGCACGCAATCCAGTGCTACATAGTGAAAATTCGGAATATTCCCGATCAGATAGTCAACGGCTTGCAGTGTAAGTTCAGCTTACAAAATGGCATTAGGATTTTTACTATTTCTACTTTGTCACATTACAGGGTAACCCACTGATTTATAAGAAATCTGTGAAAACGACGAAATCCAGTAAAGTCAATTGGTTAGCCTGAGCCTGTAATGTGACAAAGTAGAACAAATCACGTAAACCGCCTAATCTCTCCATCCCCCACAACATTAGTCACACAGCGCCCACACAATTCCGGGTGCTCCGAGTTGGCCCCCACGTCTTCACGATGATGCCAGCAGCGCACGCATTTGGCGTGATCGGAGGGTGTGACCTTTATGGCCAGGCCCGGCAGGTCGGTATCGCAGGCGTCCGCGGGTCGGTCTGCCAGGGGGTGGATCCGGGCGTAGGAGGTGATGAGAACGAACCGCAGCTCGTCTTCCAGCTTGGCTAGGGTGGCGGCCTGATCAGGACTGCAATAGAGATCCAGCTCGGCGTCCAGGGAGGAGCCGATGGCCCCGGCCTTGCGGGCCTCTTCCAGGTGTTTGGATACGGTGACCCGGACTGCCAGGATCCGGTCCCACAGGGCTTGGTCGAAAGGGGGGTCGCAGGGGGCGTCGGGGTCCAGATCGAAGAGTCCCTGGTACCAGATCTCCAGAAATACAGTATCCGCGCGTTTGCCGGGCAGATGTTGCCAGATCTCTTCGGCGGTGAAGCTGAGGATGGGGGCCAGCCAGCGGCTCATGGCCTCGGCGATGTGGCACATGGCGCTCTGGCAGGAGCGTCGGGGTAATCCATCGGCCTGGGTGATGTATTGGCGATCCTTGATGACGTCCAGGTAGAAGCCGCCCATGTCGACGACGCAGAAGTTGTGGATCTTCTGGTAGATGAGGTGAAACTGGTAGTCCCGATAGGCCCGGATGATCGCTTCCTGGAGCCGATAGGCCCGGTCCACTGCCCAGCGGTCGAGTTGGATCATGTCGGCAGGCGCGACCAGGTGCGCGGCGGGATCGAAGCCGTTCAGGTTGGCCAGCAGGAAGCGGGCGGTGTTGCGGATGCGCCGGTAGGCATCGGCGGTCCGCTTGAGGATCTCGTCCGAGACGCTCATCTCGCCCCGGTAGTCGGTCGCCGCGACCCAGAGGCGGATGATGTCGGCCCCCAGGGTCTTCATCACGTTCTGGGGCCGGACCACATTGCCCTTGGATTTGGACATCTTCTCGCCCTTGGCATCCACCGTGAAGCCGTGGGTGAGCACCTGGGTATAGGGCGCCCGGTCGTGCATGGCCACGCCGGTGAGCAGAGCGGATTGGAACCAGCCACGGTGTTGGTCGGAGCCCTCCAGATAGAGGTCCGCCGGTGAGCGCAGTCCTGCCCGGCGCTCCAGCACGCAGGCATGGGTTACGCCGGAGTCGAACCAGACATCCAGGGTGTCCCGGACTTTCTCGTAGTGCTCGCCCTCCTCGTCGCCGAGCAGGTCTTCGGGTCGCAGCGCGAACCAGGCCTCGATGCCCTGCTGCTCTACCCGCTGTGCCACCTGCTCGATGAGCGCCGGGGTATCCGGGTGCGGCTCGCCGCTCTCTTTGTGGATCAAGAGGGGCATGGGGACGCCCCAGGCCCGCTGGCGGGAGATGCACCAGTCGGGGCGGTTGTGCACCATGCCGTCGATGCGGGATTGGCCCCAGTCCGGCACCCAGCGTACCTTGGCGATCTCGCGCCGGGCGGCGGTACGTAACCCTTGCTTGTCCATGGCGATGAACCACTGGGGGGTGGCGCGGAAGATGACGGGAGATTTGTGGCGCCAGCAGTGGGGGTAGCTATGGCTCAAGCGGGCCGCTTGTAGCAGGGCCCCTGCGGCCTTGAGGACCTCGACGACCTGCGCGTCAGCGGTGAAGACGTGCGCGCCGGCAAAGCGTGGTGTATCCGGCAGGAAGCGGCCATCGCCGCCCACCGGATTGTCCACGGCCA
>Ga0056121_1000372_pt1 | contig 11200 bp, 22 predicted proteins | sample WorMetHEROISLAND_FD_83872 | JGI IMG/M metagenome (GOLD analysis project Ga0056121, IMG submission 83872) | Marine gutless worms symbiont microbial communities from Max Planck institute for Marine Microbiology, Germany - Olavius sp. 1 HERON ISLAND ...
GCGAAGCGCATCATCGTTGAAACTATGGACGTTAAGTCCCTTCACGTTCAGTCCGTGGCTTGTCCACGGATGAGGACTTTAGTCCTCCAGACTATGGACTTTCAGTCCATAGTGGTTGATTAGGGCTTGTGTGTTATTCCCCCGAGAGATAATCGCTCGTATGTCAGCGGAGACTTTGTCCGTCTCCGGCATCATCTTCCTTTCCCATACACTGACTTCGATGTCGTGAATGACGCAGGCGATGTGATTCAGCTTTTCGTCCTCGATACGATAATGTTCGATCAAGGTCTCGAACGTCGCCTTGTTGTGGTAGCGGCGGAATTGCGCATCCGGTGTGTCAAACGCGATTCCTGCGGTGATGGTGGCTCCGCGCGGGTAGAAGCGTACTTCCGTACCTGGCGCAATGAACCGGCGGATTAACCAGACGGATGCGCACTTGTCGGCCTCTAAACCCTCCCAGGTGGAAAAAACCTGTTTTTCCCCCGCGGACGAACCGACAGCCAGAACCGCTCCGAGAAAGGTGACGATGAGACTAGTACCCCGTTTCGCCTTATTTTTCACTGTCAGAGCCCCTCCAAACGTGCCAAGGCAAGGCACAGCGCGCAGGGAATAGCCCGCTCTATTGCCAAGCGCTGTAACGCCGCCTTGGCGCGTTTGAGGGGCTCCCCTCGGGCGAGGCGAGAAAGTTGTTGCGGAGCTTGAAAGAGGACTGGCTATTCCTGCGCTCGCGTGCCTCGCATTTGACCGCTTCGCGCCTCGCTGAGAGAGAAAAATAAGGCGAAACGGGGTACTAGGCACTGTGCGTTGGCGTTTTCCATATACCATGCCGTCAAATCCTCGCGGGATATCGAAGAGAGCCGTTCCCTGTCCATGCTGCAAAGGATCACACCCCGCCGCATGATGGCGACAGCGTCTGCCAATTCGAAAACATCGTTCAGGTCATGCGTCACATAGATGACTCCCATGGCGAGATTTTGCTTCAGCCTGTTTAGCAGCGTAATCATTTCCTTTTTTAGCATGGGAGCCAAGCTGGAAAAGGGCTCGTCCATTAACAGGTAGGCCGGCCTTGTCGCCAGCGCCCTGGCAACAGCTAGGCGTTGTTTCTCGCCGCCCGACAGCTGATGGGGATACCGGCACATGTGGTTGTGGAGCTCGACCTGCCGCAGGACCTCCCGGACTTGCTCCGCAATTCGCTTGCGGCCTGTGCCCTGGCTGCGCAGTCCAAAGGCCAGGTGCTCGAAAACGCTCAGATGCGACCACAAGGCGAGATCCTGAAAGATCATTCCAAGTCGCCGCCGGTTCGGTGGGACCAATTTTGACCGGGAACCCACGATCTGCGCATCGATCTCCACCACTCCGCTGTCCGGACGCTCGAAACCGGCAATAAGCCTCAGCAAGGTGCTCTTGCCGCACCCTGATGGGCCTAGCAAGCATAGCAACTTACCTGCAGACACGCTGAGTGTCACTCCGCTCACCGCCGGTGTCTTGCCAAAGCGCTTTGAAAGCCCTGCTGTCCGGATCATGCAACACCGTCCCTCGATAGGCCCGCAAGTTCCAACAGACCGAGGGAGACCAAGAGCTGCAGGGCCACCAGGATCAAACATAAAGCGGCGACGGTCTCCTCGGCGCCGTAATGCATGAAGTTGTAGACCTTGATCGGGATCGTCGCCATTCCGGGCGGAGTGACGAGCAGGGTCACTCCGAGTTCACCCAGCGCCAAGACAAAGCCAATGAAGAAACCGGTGATCAGCCCGTTTCGGACCAGCGGCAACGTGATCCTGACCAGGACCCTGGACCGGCTCCGACTGAGCATCCGGCCCATCTCCTCCAGCTGCGGCTCCAGCTGCTGCAAGCTCGAATACAGGGCTCGAATAGTAAAGGGTATGAAATGGGCCAGGTAGCCGAGCAGAATGACCAGATAACTCCCATACAACCAGTCTGTCGCCGGACGATTCCAGAGTTTGATGAGTCCGATTCCCAGAATCAGCGGCGACACCGCGAATGGGAGCTGGGTGAGATACTCCGCGAGCATCCTCGGCTGCGCAGATGCCCTGACCATGGAATGGGCGATGAAGAAGGCCAGGATAGTCATGGCCCCGGCACCCGCTGCCGCCAGTAGGACACTGAAGGCGATTTGCCCCAGCGAGGTTGCAAGCACGCTCTGGTAGGCTGTCAGGGACCCGGAAAACACCGCGAGTGCGCCCACCGAACGCCAGGACTCCTGCGCAGAAAGCCACCGCCCACGGCTGGGCTTTACCGAGTGAGTAGCGCACGCTCGGTTGTGAGGCGCCGACCTGACTGATGTACAAGCGCCCCCGCATGGCCCACACCTGCACCGAGATCAAGAGGACGGCAACCAGCATCAGGGGAAGACCCGACACGATTGCAGCACGCTCGTCGTAGAGCGCGCTGAACTGAATGAAGATTTCGGTCGGGTAGGTCCTCACCCGCAAGATATCCAGGACGCCGAAGTCGATAATCGAGAAGACAAACACGAAGAGCGCCCGCAAAGACGTGCGGCCTGATCAGGGGCAGGGTTATCCGGGTGAGGACCCGCCAGGTTCCGGCCTGAAGTCTGGCCGCTTCTTCATACCGGTTATCCACGCCGCGCAGTCCGCTGCCCGCGAGCAGAGTCACGAACGGAAAATAAGCGAGCCCGAGGACGAACATGGCACCCGGAAGGCCGTGAACCTTCAGCGGCGCCTCTGCTAGGCCCCAAGCCGACATCAAAACGTCGTTGACCGGCCCGTTCTTCGCCGGTAGACGTCCCCAGACGATGGCTTGCATGTAAGGCGGAATCAGTAGGGGTACGAGATAGGCGAGGCCGAAAAACGACCGCCCCCACAGATCCGTCTTCTGGCAGAGAACCGCGAAGGGAAGGCCGAGGACCAGGGCGACACCCGTGGCACCGGCGGCCAACAGCAGGCTATCCTGCAGCAGCCGCCACTGGCCTTCCGCGAAGAGCAGCACCCGCAACGGGCTCAGGTCCAATCGCCCCTCGCTCCACACGGCATCCAGCCCTAGCTGGGCAATGGGCAGATAAACGGCCGTCAACAGCAGGACCCAGGCCGTCAGCGTTACCCATGCGGGCTGGCGCATCCACCTATCTTCGAAACAGTTCCCGGTTGAAGCGGGCGGCGCGCTCCAGGTTGTCCGCGATTGCCCGATAGTCCACCTGCATTGCGCGGATGGCCGAGTAGGCGGGGACCTGGAGTGGAGTTTCAACACCCTCCCGCACGGGGATCTGCATGGAGTCGGAAAAGGCGAGCCGACTTTCCACCGCTTTCGAAAGCAGGAAGTCGATCAGCTGCTTATCCTGTTCCGGATGCGGTGCGCCCTCGATCAATGCCACGGTGTTCGGAATCAGTAAGGTGCCAAGACCATCCTGGTCCGGAAAAATCATCGCCACCGACTTGCCGGCCTGGATGACCACGTTGACATCGTCCGTGTCGGTGAAGCCGACTGGTACCTCACCTTGGACAACGAGGTCACGCGCTATCGCATTGCCGTCCACGATCAGCACCCCGTTGTCCTTCAGGTCCCGAAGATACTGCTCCGTCTTGGCCTGCCCGAGGACCGCGTACTAGGCGGCCACGTGTGTCGCCGTGGTGCCGAACAGGGGATAAGCCAGCGCGACCTTACCCTTCCACTGCGGCTGGGTCAGCTGGAAGATCGACTGCGGCACCTCAGACGCCTCGAGCAGTTCAGTGTTGTAGATGAGCACCCGCGCCCGGGCCGCAAAGCCGGTCCAGTAATCCTCCCGATCCTTGAACTGCGCAGGGATATCCTGCGCCGCAGGTGAGCGGTAGGGCGCGAGTACCCCTTTGTCCTTCAGCACCAGAGTCCGACCCACCTCCGAATTCCAGAAGACGTCGGCCCGCGGTCTGTTTTTCTCGGCAATGAGGCGGTTCACCAACCCCGTCGTCTTGGAGGTCTCCACGTCGTAAAGAGCCCGAACCTCGATGCCGGTATTCTTTCGAAGTGCTGAAGAATGGGTTCGGAAAAGACCTGATCCAGCGAGGTGTAGACCACGACCTCTGCGGCGAAGGCGAGCGACCAGGCCGAGAAAAGGCCCGTAAGGATCAACAAAAACCGTTTCATCATCACTACGGAAGCGCTCGACAGTAGTGGCTGGATTTCAAGTGGTGAAGTCTACCAACCCCTCCCTCGTCATTCCGGCAGGGATTGCCGGAATCCAGATACCAGGGATGGCAAAAATAGTGGGGGGTTAAATAATTAGGTCGCACAACCATGCCACTTGAAACTTAACCACTACCCACTCGCCAAGTCACTCCGGCCAGAAATCGCTATCTAGGATCGTTTCAAAGCTGAATGGACATACCTCAGGGAAAATCGATTCATCCAGATTGGTTTCCCTGGTAGCGACGAGTACCGCCGTCGTAAAGGCATCCCAGAGGATCGTATCGAGATGCGACTGCAAGCCCGGATTGGACTCCAGCACCCGACGGACGCGGTAACGCTGCTCCTTGATGGTCGCCTGCCAACTCCTGCCGCGCCCCTCGGCCTGGTATTACCACTTCAGCAGATGGGCCAAGATGATATTCGCGGTGAGCACGTGTTCACCCTCCGGCACCCCGCTCACGTCCAGCGGATAGTTGAAGGGAATGTAACCGCGCTCCTCCTCCGCATAATAGACCGTATCGACACGGTGACATAGAGTACCTTTTTTCCATCCGGTGACCAGGCTGGATACATCTCCGCCCCAGGCGAATTTGTAAGTCGGCGCAAGGAGCTACCGTCGGCACGGATCAGCCAAAGATCCGGCTGACCGGCACGGTTTAGATGAGAAAACAATGTGCTCTCCGTCCAGAGACCAAGCCGGCTCCCCATCTTCGCCGTTGGCGGGCAACAGGGTTCTCGCGGTACCGTCCACCAAGGTGATTCTTCCCTGTTCCACCCGATCCTCGGCGCGGCCGAAATCCGCGCAGGCGCATAAAGCAAGTCCGCAAACCGGGAGGCTCCAAGGCCAGAGCGTATAATGTATCATGATCGACTGGTTGGGTGCCTGAATGTACTGGCGGGCCTTCGGGGTCGTGGTTGCATTCGCGTGCAGATGGATCTCCATTGCGCTTTCTTCGGTGCCGACATAGCCACAAGCGACTCCATGACCTCTCCGGCACGCAACAATGCCCCAATTTTAGATCCCATGCAATCGTCCAGGACCTGACATGGTGGCAATCCGAGCAGCTAAAGAGGCAAAGATAATGACCCAAGTGAGTGTAGAACTACCGGAAGCAGTGTATTCCGTGCTGCATTGCAGTCCCGGTGAGCTAGCTAAGGAACTGCGTTTAGCCGCTTCTGCCCACTGGTATCAGCAGGGGCGCATCTCTCAGGAGTGGGCGGCTCGGATCGCGGGAATGGATCGGACGGATTTTCTGCTGGCGCTGGCCCGCATGGGCAAGGATTCGTTCGTGGTGGATTTCAACGATCTGGATGATGAGCTTGCCCGTGGTTGACAAGGCAATCATCAATGCTTCTCCACTGATCTTTCTTTCACGTAGCCATCATCTGGATTTGCTGCAAGCCTTCGCCGATGAGATTTGGGTTCCAGAGCCGGTGGCGACAGAGATTTTGCACCGAGGACAACAAGACATCACGGCCAGGGCCATCGAGCAAACGGAATGGCTGATCACCAAGCCGGTCGCCAATATTCCAACCGTCATCATCGAATGGCGCCCTGGTGCCGGGGAATCAAGTGTGCTGGCATTGGCTTCTGAGCATCCAGGAACCGCGACCATCATTGATGACCTTGCCGGCAGGAGGTGTGCCGCCAGCCTGAGTATTCCCGTTCGGGGAACCCTGGGAATTGTGTTGCTAGCGAGGAAACGCGGTTTGATACCGAAAGCTCGGCTTGTTATTGAGGATATGATGGCCGCCGGACTTTATCTTTCAAGGGAGGTGGTAGACGAGGCATTACGGAGGGTTGAGGAGTAATTATACTTACTCTTGCATCTGAATCTCATCGGCGATTGTGGAAATTTCTTAAGGAGAGAGTCCTGTACAATCGGCATCGAAATCGACTCGTGGCTATTCACGCACAACGCGAATCTTGCGGCTGAGGATGCCGATCTGGTCTCGAAAGCCGGACAGGTTTACCGTGAGCACGTATTCCCCCTCCTTGGCTTGAGTGGTATCCCACACCCAGTTGTAGGGTGAGTAGCCGACCTCTTCCTCCGCGTAGAACCCGCCATCGAGGAAAAATACGATCTCGAACTTCGTATCCTGGAAATGGCGCTTGCTGGCATCGTCGAGCTCCACATGCACGACTATCTTACCCTGCAATTCGGGTATCCCTGACTCGCCGGGATTGGTCCGCTGGGGAAAGCTCATCACCAATCCGGGGGACCGGGCTTGCGCACGCGCGAGCTTGAAATGCCGCGAGCGCCTTTTCTCATCATCGCCGCGCCAGGGCCGAGTCTCCTTCTCGGCGCGCCGCACGCCCTGCTTGTACGCTAGGATAGGTCACACCCTGGTTGCCATAGGCAATGACGCTGTTCTCCGGGAGGTCGAAGTAACTGATGATCATCTTGAATCCGGGATGACCGCCAAGGTCGATCAGGCCATCCCGGTCCTTTCCATCCCAGTATTCCGTCACCTGACCCGCGGGACGCGGCTCCTAGTCGACCAAGGTACTCAGGAGCGGACCACCGCCGATCCCCAAGCGGATTCTCACCCGGCTCATTGTTGGGAGACGATATAGAATGGTTCCGGCGTCGTGATCGATGCTCGCTGCCGTGAGATCCTGTTCCACGCCGCCCGAGAACACCGTGGGATCATAGACCTCCCATAGACCGTCCTCCGTTGCGGCCATGATAGTGAAGAAATAGGCCTCGTTCGGGACCACCTTGCCCGTCTCGTCCCTGCCGTCCCAGGCAAGTTCGACCTGGCCGCTTTGTTGGGGCTGCTTCTCGGCCAGCACCGCTACCAGGTCCTGATCCGGGTCGTAGACCCGCACGGTGACGGCCGCGTCCTGCTTCAGTTCATAGCTCAGAGTGGTCGACTGACCCAGCGACGGGTTGAAGGTAGGCTTCGAGGCCGCCACGGCGGCGATAACCGTTCCCTGGTGGCTCGGGGTCACTAGGATTTCGTTCGACTCGGCCGTCCAGCCGCTCAAGGGCGCCAGCAGGGCAATCGCCAGGAACGCCAAACAATACTTTCTCTCTGCCATTTTTCTCGTCGCTGATCTCAGCGTGCAACGGTCACCGCTTGTTTATCGCCAAACGAGATCCTTGGCCTCGATGGCTTGTTTCCCGAAGGGCCTCAGCTCCGTCAACTGCCCGGATTCTAACGCCTTCACCCAGATGGCCCTGCATCCCGAGCGGTTCGAGACGAAGGCGACATGCTTCCCGTCCGGCCCCCAGGCCGGCGACTTGTCCAGTCCTGGAAACTCCGTGAGCCGGGTAAGCCTTTTGGTCTCCAAGTCCAACTCCCAGATGTCGAAATTGCCGGCGGGATCCGCCGAGAAAGCGATCCGGGAACCGTCCGGGGACCAGGCGGGTGAGAACTGGGGACCGAACTGCCCCATCACCAACCGCGCTTGCCTTTGCTCAATGTCGATCCTTGCCAATGCGACTTTATCCTCTTCCTGCGGATTCAGGTAGGTACAGGCCAGCTCGCTTCCATCGGGTGAGAAGGAGCACATATCCCATCTGCCGGACCAACCCTCTACTTCTAACGACTGCTCCTTGCCCGATGCCGCCTACAGGATAAGGATCCGCCCCTCGGTCGTCGTATAGGCAACCCGATCTCCCTGCGGGGATAGCGCCGGCAGCTTCTCGTCATACGCCGTCCTGGTCAGCCGTTTCGGTTCACCTGGTCCCAGGGTCCACAAGAACAGGTCCCAGTTTCCATCCAGGTTGGCGACGAACGCCATGGTGCCGCCCAGCGTGCTTCCGGGCACCGCCGATCCTTCGGTCGTGGGGACCAGGGTTCCGATGACCGGTACATCCAGCTTCCGCGTCTTCCCCGAGGCCTCGGCCAAGTGCAGTGTAAGGACCTCCGCGAAACGGCCTACGGGGGCATCCCCACCGTCCACCGCAACCGTGGCCTCCCAGCCGGGATAGCCCTGCCCAACCAGGTCACGGAAGCCCACGGACAGGAATTTCGCGCTACTATCGATTCCATCGAGACGCGGCCCGGTTGGCTCCAGCCGCAATATCCGTAACGGCTCCCTGGCCCTGGTGCCACGCGGCAGGTCTCCGAAATCGATCAACTTTGGAGAGATCCCGATAGCTCCGGCCACGGTGCCGACGACCCGGAGCTCGAGTTCGGGGTTGTCTGGAGCGTTGGTGTGAACCCTTATCGGATAGGTCCGATAACCCAATCTGTCACTGGTCTGGACAGAGATTCTGAGAAATCCTTTGCCCCCCAGATGCACCCGCCTCGGCTCGACCGACACAACCCGGCAGCCACAGACCGGTACGATTTCCTCGACTAGCAGGTCCGCGTTCCCCGTATTCTCAAAGCGAAAGGTCGCCAGGACCGAAGCGTTCCGCGCGGCGATACCGAAATCCTGTTGTGTGGTTGAAAACCGGATCTCCGGGCGCCCTGCCACGGCTGGCTGCTCGAAAGCAGCAGCCGAACCCGACCCGATAAGGAGGAAGAACCAAAGGACGGAACACCTGATAGAAAAAAGCTGGGTCACAATCGTACCTGAACTTCGGAAAGGCTCCCATCATAGCCAGGGCGAGCGCGTATAAACCTTCCAGAAAACATGACCTTGGTGATCTGTCTGTGCCGGCCGGTCAGCTTTCCCTCGAGCGGAAGGATCTCTGTTCGGTAGGCGCGGGCTTGCCCGCGCTTTACTTTACAATCCCTTGATTACAATTCAGCCTAAAACCCACTGTGCACCGGCTTGCCAGCACGGGGCCGGAAAACAGCCGCTTCGGCCGCTCGAAGGTTCAGGAGCGCGCGAGCAAGCTCGCACCTACGAGACGGGGAGCCGTCCAGCGTAGGAAAAACCGATCTGCCAACATCATGTTTTCGGCAGGATTTATACGCGATCGCCCTGCCATCATAGCGCGGGCGGAGGCGGAACGGCCGTGCCGCCCTTCAACGTCTCATATTGTCCCATGAGTGCTTCAATCTGCGCCTTCAACGTATCGATTTTAGCGGCAATTTCTACCTGCTCCGCCAGATAAGCCCTCACTGCCGGTCCCTGCTCACCCATGAAGAGGCTGTATTCGACGTCGGTGGTTCCATAGGAGCCATATAATGCGATCAGTGCCTCATCCTGCGCTTGTCGCGCTTCTGCCTCCTTCTTCGCCAGAGCCCCGGAGTCGTTGCTGTAGCTCCGGACAAGTGTTATCCGCTTTTGTAGCGCCTGTACCTGTTGTTCCATTGAGGCAATGGTTAGGTTGCAGTATACGGCGACGTCAAGATTACTGGCGGCTTCGCCCGGCCGGGATAGCAAGCTTGCTGCAAGTGTCGCTACGCACAAAAATAAAGTAGGTAAGCCGGAAGACCTGTTATATTTCATAATAGTATTCTCCCCTTTCCAGGGCTACGCGGACTGTTCGTCGATCGGCTTATTGCGGCCACCGACAAGCTCGAAGAGCATCCACGCACCGGGCGGTGCGTGCCCGAAGCCGATCAAGACCGTAGGGCGGGAAAGCATAGCGTATCCCGCCGCGTCGGTCTGCAGGATGCCGATCAGCCGTCGTCGCGGATGATCCGTAACAGCTCACCGGCGTCGATGTCGGATTGCTCGGATTTCGAGTAAATCGCCACCAGCAGCACGTCGGTAGCCGTCTGCAGATAATAGATGATTCGGTAGCCGCCGCTTTTCCCCCGCGTCGCGGAAGTATTTCTGACGCGCACCTTGTCAAGATATGCCCGAGTCCCGCAATGCGGTCTCCAGGCGTTTCGCCCGTATCGAGCCGATCGATGATCGGCTGGATGTCATCACGGATTCGACGATACCGGCGGCTCAAGCGCTTGAGTTGACGTTTGAAGGCATCCGAGTAGCTGACTACCACACCGCTAATCCGTATCGATCCCGTCCCACAAGGTAGCGACCGAATGTACGCGGCCGGCCTTGATGTCCCGCCACCCTTCACGGATCAACCACTATGGACTGAAAGTCCATAGTCTGGAGGACTAAAGTCCTCATCCGTGGACAAGCCACGGACTGAAAGTGAAGGGACTTAAAGTCCATAGTTTCAACGATGATACGCTTCGCGCACTAAAGTTATTGAAGCAATGAATCGGCCGCGCTGGGCCAAAGCTCATCCTTCTCAATGCCTTCGCGAAAGGAATGGACGAGCCGCAGTAACAAGGGCCGGCAATGCTCCAGCGTACGCTCGATCTCCGCGTAGAGCTGCTCGGTTACATCTTTGGGCTCTGTGCTCATCGTTAGAATCTTAGTCAGGCGTTTGACCCGACTTCAAGAACAACCTTACTATGGTCGTTTAACCACTTTTAGCTTGCGGCTCGCGATCGCGCAATCAATGGGGCTAGACTCGATTGATTTAAGAGCATCCCATGGAACAGATTGCAAATCTACACATCGAGAAACTACCCGAAGGCGTCTATCTGGCGACCAGTGAAGATATTCCGGGACTGGTGGCCCAGGGGTGTACCATCACCGAGACACTGGAGATTGCCCGCGATGTCGCCAAGAAATTGTTGGAGGCGCAAGCCGAACGGCATCAACAGACCCGGTTGGCCTCGGCCAAGGATGCGTTCGATTACCCGCTGATCCTGGGGACCTGATGGTAAGGCTGGCGGGATTCAAGTACTGGCAGATCGTCAAGAAACTTAAAAAGCTAGGCTTCGAGTTCGATCGCCAGGCCGCGGTTCTCACGAAATCTGGTTTAACCCTGAGGTATCCCCAAAAATCCGCCCTCTCTGGCTTCCACGCTCCGGCGTGGGAGCAAGTCCGGACGCTCCAGCGTCATGAAACCTGGGCCGTTGGAGCGGCCACAACTGCGTTCCCGCGTGCTACTCGGATTTCTTGGGCAGCGGATAACCGCTTGATCTCGCCGTAGGACGCCAGCCCGATTTGTAGCGCATCCCGGATACCGGCAACGGTCTTGCGGTTGAGGATGAGTTCCGATAGGGACGCGGAACGGATAGAATCGGAATCAGCCATGGCCGAACCTCCCGGAGAGGTTTGGTTGTGGTTAGGGCCTCGGTGCGGGTGTCAGCCGTACCGGGGCCTGCCTTTCAGGTGGCCCAC